>MWWJ01000035.1_pt1 | contig 13808 bp, 12 predicted proteins | sample 1047271 | NCBI WGS metagenome assembly MWWJ01 (sample SAMN06349965, study PRJNA376086) | soil metagenome | isolation source: CN-4 sample Antarctic (ecotone) soil | place: Antarctica | collected 2015-01-13 | reverse complement strand
GACGAATTGACAGCCTTCGACGGTGGCGGCGGTGGCGGCGTCGGATGTGGGACAACTTTCCTTATTTGCGCCAGACTCGACGACGCCAGCAGGACGATTATAAGGGTAGTGAAGAATGTGCTTCGCATAATGTTCTTCGTAAATCGTGAATCGTGAATCGCAACTAGCGGATAGCCTTTTGTGAATAGTGAATTGAAGTCAACAACACGGTCTTTGCTTTTCCGATTTACGATTCACGATTGACGATTCACGCCTCAAGGGGCTTCGTTCAATTTGTATCCGACGCCGCGAACCGTCAGGACGTAATGCGGATTCTTCGGGTCGGCTTCGAGTTTTTTTCGCAAGCGATTGATGTGCGGGTCTATGTTTCTTTGATAGCCTTCGTATTCCGTACTCCAAACCTGATCGAGCAGCGCGTTGCGAGACCACGCGCGGCCAGGCTCCGAAGCAAGCAGTTCGAGAATTTGAAATTCCAGTGGCGTGAGATCGAGGCGCGCTCCCGCGCGCGAGACTTCGTGGCGGCGTTTGTCTATGACGAGATCGCCAATCGCGATGCGCTCGTCATCACGCGCCGGTTGTCCCGTCACGCTTCGGCGCAAGAGAGCCTCAACGCGGACTTCGAGTTCGCGAGGGCTGAATGGTTTCGCCAGATAATCGTCTGCGCCTGCGGCAAAGCCAGCGACCTTGTCTTCAATCGCATCAAGCGCGGTCAGAAACATCGCCGGAGTTTTCACGCCGCGCTCACGCACGCGCCGCAGCAACTCAATGCCCGTCATGCCAGGCATTGAGACATCGAAGATGAAACAATCGAAGCGACCTGACGCGGCAGGTTCAATGGCCGTCGCGCCGCCATCGCGCTCTTCAACGTCAAAGCCCAGACGACGAAAGTATTCCGCCAACAACAGGCGCATCTCCGAGTCGTCATCAACGATCAAGAGTTTGCGGCCTTGATTCGGCTTCGGTGTATTTTGCTCCAATTTTGTTTTGCCCCAGGATGGTCTTGAACTTGCGCGGCGATTATAGCGCACTTCGCGTCTATGCGGCTTCTTAAAAACGCCGGAAGAAGGGGAAGGGGGAAAGGGCAAAGGGGAAAGGATCAAAGCGGCGAGCGGAGTGTCCGTACCCTGCCCCCTGCCCCTTTACCCTTTTCCCTGCCTCTGTCTTTCACTACACCCTACACCCTTCCCCTTTCACCCTCGTCCACGTAGAGCCTTGACGCTTTCGCGTAGCGGTCAGTATATTTTCAACTTACCGATGACGGGCTTCGGTTAATTCCTTCCTGACAAACGACGGGTCAAGGCTACGCGCGGGTGACGATGCACGATCTTCGGAGACTACTAAAATATCTCAAGCCACATCTGGCGTTCTTCCTGCTGGCGACCTTCGCCATGCTCATCTTCGAGCTGCTTGAAAGTGCGACGGGCGCGCTCATCGTCCCCATCTTCGATCAAGCCTTCGCGCAAGGTCAGGGACATCAAACGCCGACGCTCTTCGGCTTGCAACACATCATTCCCGCTTCCGGCCTCGCCGCCTGGCGCAGCATCGCGCTCCTGCTCCTCCTCTTCACAGCCGTCAAAGGAGTCGCCGAATATTTCTCGACCTATCTGATGGCGCGTGTCGGACAGGAATCCGTCTTTCAACTTCGACAGGATTTGTACGGGCATGTGCTCGCGCAATCCGCAAGTTTCTTCGAGCGTCATCGCACAAACTATCTCGTCTCGCGCCTTGTCACCAGCGCGGCGGCGATTGAAGTTGCCGTCACAGCGACCCTGCGCGACATGCTGCGCGAGAGTTTCGCGCTCATCGCTTTCCTCGCGGCATCTTTCTATTATAGTTGGCGTCTCACGCTCGGCTCGCTCCTCATCGCGCCGATCATCGCCATGCTGACGGCGCGCTTCGGACGCTCTTTGAGAAATCTGGCGCGTGAATCTTTCGAGGGCAACAAGCTTCTGACCGACACGGCGCAGGAAGCTCTCGCGAATCAGAACATCGTCAAAGCTTACAGAGCCGAAGCGCGTGAACAAACACGCTTTGCCCAGGCCGCTCGACACATCACTCGCGCAAATCTCCGCTCATCAAAAATCGCGGGTGTCTCACCGCCGACTATCGAGATGATCGGCGTCATCGCCGTCGTCGTCCTACTCTTCTTCGGCCAGCGCGAAATTATTCTGGGACGCATGACGGCGGCGCAGTTCCTAACTTTTCTCTTCTTCCTCTTTCGCAGCTACGATCCGATGCGAAAGCTTTCGCGCCTCCAGAACAGCATGGAACAGGCGCTCGCAGCCGCGCGCCACGTCTGGGAAGTGATGGACGAACACGCGGAGATTCCAGAGAAGCCACACGCCGCCGCTCTTGCGCCGCTCCAACGCAGCATCGAACTGCGCGACGTTTCTTTCAACTACGCCAACGAGCAACGCCCTGTGCTGCGCGGCATTGATCTGGAAATCAAGACGGGCACGATGGTCGCCCTCGTCGGCGAATCCGGCGGCGGCAAATCAACCTTGACGAAACTCATACCGCGCTTTCACGATCCTGTCGGCGGCGCGATTCTCTGGGATGGGATAGACCTCCGCGACGCGCAACTCACAAGCCTGCGTCGCCACATCGCGCTTGTCACACAGGAGACGATTCTCTTTAACGACACAGTCCGCCACAACATTTCCTATGGCCGCCCCGACGCTACCAACGCTGAAATCGAAGAAGCCGCGCGCGTCGCTTTCGCGCATGACTTCATCATGCAACTGCCCGACGGATATGAAACCGTTGTAGGTGAACGCGGCATCTTTCTTTCCGGCGGCCAACGTCAACGCCTCGCCATCGCTCGCGCCGTGCTGACCGACGCCCCCGTTTTAATTCTTGACGAAGCAACTTCATCTCTTGATGCGGAATCCGAACGCCTCGTGCAAAAGGCGCTCGCCAATCTCATCCGCAATCGCACAACCATCGTCATCGCGCATCGTCTCTCAACCGTTCGCCGAGCCGACGTGATCGTCGTCATCTCCGAAGGCCGCATCATCGAACAGGGCACTCACAAGGAACTGCTCGCGCAAAGCGGGCATTACAGATATTTATACGAACTCCAATTCGCAGATGAAGAAGAAATCGAAGCGGTCAGTAGTCCGTAGTCAGTTGTCCGTTGTTGCTCTAACGAAAGTTGAAGATTGAAACAACTGCGACAGCCTCTAACGAAACACCGACACCTAATCACTGACAACTAACAACGGACAACTGACAACTGACTACGGACAACTGACAAACGTATGAAATCAATGACAGGATTCGGGCGCGGGTCGGCGGCTGGTGCAAACTTTTCTGTGGCCGTTGACCTCAAGACCGTCAACAATCGCTTCCTCGATATTCACCTACGCACCGGCGCGGAGCTTTCATCACTCGAAGCGCAGATCAAGCGACGCATCACACAGCGTCTGGCGCGTGGGCGCGTTGATGCCAGCGTCACCTTTGAACAAACGGGCGAGGTTGCATACGAGTTGAATCGTCCTTTGATCGCGGGCTATCTCAGCGCGCTTCGCGCCATGAAGCAGGAGTTTGAGATTACGGGCGAGCCTGACATCAATGTTCTGGCGCGACTGCCGAATGCGATGCAGCCTATGCGCGACGGCATGGACGAAGCGATGATCGCGGGCGTCGAGCAGGCTCTCGATGCGGCTCTTGATGATCTCGAAGGGATGCGCGAGCGCGAAGGCGCGGCCTTGCGAACGGAGATGCACGGGCGGCTTGATGAAATCGAACTGCAAGTGCCGGTGGTTGAATCTGCTGCGGGAAAGTTGGTTGACGCATATCGCGCGCGTTTACAAAAACGCATCAGCGAGATGTTGTCCCGCGACATGCAGGGCGTCGAACTTGATCCAGCGAGGCTCGCTCAGGAAGTCGCGTATCTAGCAGACCGCAGCGACATCAGCGAAGAGATCACGCGGCTCAAGAGCCACGTCGTACAGTTTCGCGAAACGCTCAACGGCGAAGGCGACACGGGCAAGCGGCTTGATTTTCTTTTGCAGGAATTGAATCGCGAAGCCAACACAGTGCTTTCAAAATCAACCGACATGACGATCAAGGAAGCGGCGCTGGCGATCAAGGCCGAAGTCGAAAAGCTCCGTGAGCAAGTGCAGAACGTTGAGTGACGTAGTAGAGTCAAGGGTGGGCGAAATGATTGTAGCTCCTGAACCGCGCGGAATGCTGGTCGTGGTCAGTTCACCATCGGGCGGCGGCAAGGGCACACTGATTCGCCGCGTCTTGAAAACCGTTCCGAATCTTGGCTACTCTGTTTCGCACACCACGCGCGCGCGCAGGCCAGGCGAGAAGCACGGCCAACATTATTTCTTCGTCTCGCCGGAAGAGTTTAAGGCGGAAGTTGACGCGGGCGGATTTCTGGAATGGGCAGAGGTTCACGGAAATCTTTACGGCACATCGCACGCACAGGTTGAGCGTGAATTATCCGAAGGCCGCGATATTATTCTGGAGATAGATGTGCAGGGCGCGGCGAGCGTGCGTCGTCTCGCGCCGGATGCGGTTTCAGTTTTCATCCTGCCGCCTTCTTATCAAGTGCTCTGCCAGCGCCTGACAGCACGAGGTTCTGAACAACCCGATAATCTGGCTTTGCGTTTGAGCAATTCACGCGGCGAGGTTGAGCATTACAGGCAGTTTCGTTATCTCATTCTGAACGACGAAGCTGACCGCGCGGCCATGCAGTTGGCGTCAATCATCTACGCCGAAAGAGCGCGATGCGAGCGTCAGGAAGAAATGGCGCAGCGCGTCATCGCAACTTTTACATAAGAGGAAGTCAGAACCGCCTGCGGTAGCGGGCGGGTAACATGCTAAGTATCTTTAGCGATCAAACAGATGAAAGAAAGATTCACCACAGAGGCACAGAGAACACAGAGCACGCACAGAGAGTTCGTCTCTTCCTCTGTGCCCCACTCTGTGTCCTCTGTGTCTCTGTGGTGAGCGTCGCTTGTCAAACCATCTACTCAAGCTGAAAATAAAAACACCCGCCCGCTACCGCAGGCGGTTCTGACAGGACGCTCTTTCAGTAGTAGCACACAATCGCATTAGACGAACGGCCTTCATAAATTTCTTAATCCCACGAGACAAAACTCGGAAAGCGAAAATCAAATATGGCACAAACAGCCGAAGCAACTATCGAAGAAACCAAAGAAAAGGTCACACCTGAAATGGACTCGAAGTATCGAATGATTATCGTCGCCGCCAAACGCAGCAAGCAGATTCAACGCGGCGCGACTCCACGCGTTGACATTGACCCGCTCAAACACAAAGCCACACGCATCGCCATCCAGGAAGTCTTAAGCGGCAAGATTCACTTTACGATTGACGAGATCAAACCCAAGTAAGCGCGCCCGCGCACTCTATCGTCAAACGAGTTTGGTGAAGCAGCGAAAGTCCGAACTTGCGCCACATCAAATGGACATCGCATCTCACACATCCGACGGGCATCAATGCAACTTCGCCCCGCGCTACACATCCGCGCTCGGACTCTCTGACGCGGAGCGCGCCTTCCATGCCGCATAAGCCTGTTCAGCATCGCGCGCATCGCATTCAACCTTGATCGCTTTGTAAGCAGCCATGCGCGCCGCCGCGTCCCAACTTCCCAGTGCGCGCAAGCCGTCCCAATACTCACGCAGGTAAGTTAAAAGAAAACCAATCCAGCCCGCGCTTGTGTACTGCAAGACGTGCGTCGTCTCGTGCGCCACGAGCCAACCTGGAGCCGTCCATTTCCCTTCCGCGTCCAACTCGGTCAACTCCGGCTTGATAAAGATGTGACGCCCAAACGTGATCGCCCCGATATGAAACGTATGCGTCAGCCAGCGCGCAACTCTGCCCTGATGAATATGCACCGGCGGCAACTTCAACGCCTCGCTCGCGTGATACTCGCGATGGAAAGCTTCGATCAACCTGTGTGACTCTTGTGAGAGAAGCATTTTTGGAATTAAGAATCTTGATTTGAGGAAAGGCTTTGAAAAAGTTAATGATGGAATTGACTGACGCTGAACATGAAACATTCAATTCGCATTTGTAAAGACAAGCATGAAGGATTGGTTATCGTAGATTCGGATTAAATGATGAGTTGTTGAGCATCGGTTTTTGTTGATTATTGCGCTTTATTTTACTTTCCATGCTTCCGGCCCCACTTCAATCATAACCGGTTTGACGAAAATATTTTCATTGTAATCAACATTGATTAGTACCTTACTTCTAAATGTTGAGCCATTTTCTGGCGTGGCTCTCTGGGGGACTTTGATGCCGTTGACCTCAACGTAATCAGAGAGGTCGGTGACAACAATAGGGGCTTCTGCCCCATTCAACATCCCGTAGAAAATAATTCGCATGGGCAGATGTGTTTTAGGGTCAAGCGCAAAGTCAACTCTTTTACCATTGACCTGAGTTTGCACAATGTCCACTATCTGTTTTTTTACTTCGCCTCGATGAACTACCATAGGCAAAGGTTTGGCCCAGTTGGTCTCCATGAAGTACATCACTTGAGTTATTAGGATTCCAGATTCTTCCCATTTATAATCGTCCGTCAGATGGCGGATTCCATCATTATCCTGAGCATCTGGACTGACAACGTAGCTGATTTTAGAACCATAGTTCTTCATCTCAATCCGCAGCCCGAACACGTCTGGTCGCATATCGCTCCAGAGCCAAGTTTTATCGGGAAACACTGATAGCTCTTCTTGATTCCAAGAATTGCGCTTTCCCCTATGAGTTACGTACTCCGCGCGCGAGGAAATAACCATGTTCTTCACGCTTATAAGTTTCTCTCTTCCGCCTTTCGCCGCAATCGCTTGCTCCCAAATTTGTTTTGCTTCTTGCCGCGCCTGTTTCGATGCGACTACTTGCTTAGTGCCGCAGATATTGATTGTGAGTAGCGTATAAATTGCAACTGTTAAGATTCTTCTAATCATTCGATCAGTACCACCCATTAATAGACAGATGCCTAGCACTTATTAGACCAGCACTGCCGGCATTATCGGCTTTCAATTTAGTGCAACGGATGAGCAGGAAGTCAGAACCGCCTGCGGTAGCGGGCGGGTGGCGGCTTCGTTACTCAAGACTCCTAACGATTTCTAACCTTCGCATCTTCGTTTAAGTTATTTCATGTGCAGAGCGCCACCCGTCCGCTACCGCAGACGGTTCTGACAAAACACTCTTGCTTTAGTCGCGCTCAACTAGGAACCCCTATAATGAAAGCGTGCAGCACTCAGCCATGTCAACAGATTCTACATGCCCTTATAGTCTGGCCCACCTCCGCCTTCGGGTGTGACCCAGTTGATGATCTGGTACGGATCCATGATGTCGCACGTCTTGCAGTGGACGCAGTTGGAAAAGTTAATCTGTAAACGTCGCTTGCCGTCCGCGCCGTCTTCGACCATCTCGTAAACTGCCGCCGGACAGAAACGCTGGCAGGGGTTGCCGTATTCTTCGGCGCAGCGCGTCGCACAGATGTTGGTGTCGAGGACGTGCAGGTGGACGGGTTGATCTTCGTCATGTCCGACGGCTGCGTGATACACGTCTGTGAGTTTATTGAAAGTGATTTTGCCGTCGAAGCGCAGGCCATCGTAACGCTGTTCGATGTTGTCGCCGCGATAGCCGTAGGCGGAAAGTTTTTCGAGCGCGAGATGTCCGTGCTCGCCCGCCGCGCGATCAAACAATCCCCACGAACGCCCGCCCGTGATGAATTGCAGTCCGGCGTTCGCCATGCCGAGCCAGCGTCCATGACGAAAGCCCGCGTGAAAGTTTCGCACCTTCTTCAATTCGGGAACAATCCAACTCTTGTTGACGAGTTGCTCGTAACGCTGCAACTGTCGCGCTGAATAATCTCCAGCGACGAGCGACTCGAAGATCGCTTCCGCCGCGAGCATCCCGCTCTTGATCGCCGTGTGAATCCCCTTGAGGCGTTGCGAATTGAGAAAGCCCGCGCAGTCGCCGACGAGCAGCACGCCGTCCGCGTAAATCTGCGGCATCGCGTAGTAGCCGCCCGCCGCGATGGTCTTCGCTCCATAACGAATCATCTTGCCGCCTTCGAGCAGCCGCGTGATGAAGGGATGCTGTTTGTAGCGTTGGAACTCCGCGTGCGGATCAAGCAACGGGTCGCGATAATCGAGACCTGTCACGTAACCGATGTTGACGATGCGATTCTGCATCCCGTAAATCCAACCGCCGCCATAAGTCTTCGCGTCCGACGGATAGCCGAGCGTGTGCGTGACGCGCCCCGCAGGATAACGATCATCCGGCAACTCCCACAGCTCCTTGATGCCCAGACTGTAAACCTGCGGCTCGCGTCCATCGTTGAGATTGAGGCGTTGCGAGAGTTGCTTCGTGAGCGAACCGCGCGGGCCTTCGCCGAGCACAGTCACCTTCGCGTGCAGATCAACGCCAGGCTCAAAGTTGGCTTTCGGCTTCCCTTCCTTATCAATCCCCTTGTCGCCCGTCCGAACGCCGATCACGCGATCCTGTTCGTCATAAAGCATCTCCGCGCCAGGAAATTCCGGAAAGATATTGACGCCAGCCTCTTCGCATTTTTCACCAAGCCAACCTGTCAGACGATTCAACGAAACAATGTAGTAACCGTGATTCTTCAAAGGCGGCGGCGTAATCGGAGATTTGATGGCGCGCTTCTCCGTCAGGTACAAAAAGAAATCTTCATTGACCGGCGACTCAAGCGGCGCACCCTGCTCGACGAAATCCGGCATCAACTCTTTCAACGCTTTTGGATCCATCACCGCGCCCGAAAGCAAATGCGCGCCAACATACGCGCCCTTCTCAATCACACCGATTTCAATTTCACCGAGCGCCTTCCCTTCACGTTTGCCGCTTTCCACAGCCTCGTTGTGTTCCTTCACCAGCCGCGCCAGATGCAACGCCCCGCTCAGATTCGCAGGCCCCGCGCCGACGAAGACCACATCCATCTACAGAATCTCTCGTTCCAAGTTTTTGCTCCCTGTTATAAAAATGAATGGCTATTCAGTCCGAGTATAGCAGATTAAAACTTTTCAAGTCGAAGGGCCTATCCTGACCTCTGATCTCGCTTCTTCTTGAGTTGTTGCTGCGCGAATCATGGATAAAGGTTAAAATTCAATTAAGGTTTTGATGATGATAACTCTTCTTCCGCGTTCATCGGGCGTGTACCAAATTCTCTGCATTCCCACCGGCAAAATTTACATTGGCAGTACAGTTAATTTGCGAAACCGTTGGGAAATTCATCGGCGGAGCCTGCGTTGTAACAAACATCGGAATATTTTTCTACAACGCGCTTGGAACAAGTATGGTGAAGCGCATTTTGAATTTTCGATTTTAGAGTTTGCAGAAAAGGCAGTTCTGTTACAAGCGGAGCAAGCATGGATTGATCGAACCCGATGCGCGGACAGAAACATTGGCTTCAATATTTCTCGCGTCGCCGGTTCAACGGGCGATTTGTTCGCCCAAGTTTGGGAAGGATTCTTTGATCCCGCAGGCAACGAAGTCACAATTAAAAATCTTTTCGCATTTTGCCATCAGCATGAATTAGATTTTCCTTCAATGCATAGACTGGCGAAAGGGAAAAGCAAACTAAAATCTTATAAGGGCTGGACGCATCGTAACAGCGTTCGCCAACGTGATTATGTGAAGACCTATACGGGATTCATTGACCCTGCAGGACGCCTCGTTGACCCCATCACAAACCTTGCTGCATTTTGCCGTAAGTATGCGTTAGACAATACACATATGGTTGCGCTCGCACACGGTAGGATTTGTAGTCATCGCGGCTGGACGTTTAATAACGGAAAGAAGAAACTTGAACGGAAGACATACAACGATTTCGTTAATCCCGACGGGCAACGATTAGTTATTACAAACCTCTCGGCATTATGTCTTGAACACGGCTTGGATGCAGTTCATTTGCACGAGGTCAAGAGCGGTAAGCGAAAAAGTCATAAAGGATGGACATGGAGAGAACGATGAGCAGACAAGAAGTGGAAGACGCTAATTCCGAATATACCAATCGTCTAATTAATGAAAGCAGCCCCTACCTAATTCAACACTCTCATAATCCTGTTGACTGGCATCCTTGGGGCACGGAGGCGCTGACAAAAGCCAAAACTGAGAATAAGCCTATCTTATTAAGTGTCGGTTACGCGGCCTGCCACTGGTGTCACCGCATGGCACATGAATGTTTTGAGAATGAAGACATCGCGCGTTTGATGAACGAGAATTTTGTAAACATTAAAGTTGACCGCGAGGAACGTCCCGACCTCGATCAGATTTACATGAACGCAGTGCAGATGATGACGGGGCATGGCGGTTGGCCGATGACGGTTTTCCTGACGCCCGAAGGTGTTCCCTTTTATGGCGGCACATACTTTCCGCCCGTTGATCGTTACAACATGCCAGGCTTCCCGCGTGTGCTTATGGGTGTCGCTGAAACCTATCGCACGCGCCCTGACGAAGTGACGCAGACGGCTGTCTCTTTGCTTGGCGAGTTGCGGCGCACGAGTGCGACAAGCGAGTCGAACGAATTGCTCTCGGTGGAGTTGCTTGATGTGAGTGTGCGCGGCATCTCGCGTGGTTATGACAGGGTGCATGGCGGGTTTGGACGCGCGCCGAAGTTTCCGCCGGCGATGACTCTCGAATTTCTGTTGCGCTCACATCACCGCACAGGTCAGGCCGAAGCTTTAGAGATGGTTGAGCATACCTGTCGCAAGATGGCAGAGGGCGGGATGTACGATCAACTCGGCGGCGGGTTTCATCGCTACTCGACGGATGAGCGCTGGCTCGTCCCGCACTTCGAGAAAATGCTTTACGACAACGCGCTCCTTTCGCGGCTCTACCTTCATGTCTATCAGGCGACGCGAGATGAATTTTATCGCCGCATCGCGGAAGAGACACTCGATTACGTCTTGCGTGAGATGACTAACGCGAGCGGAGGATTTTATTCGACGCAGGATGCCGATTCGGAAGGACATGAAGGAAAGTTTTTCGTGTGGAGCGTTGCGGAGGTTGAGAAAGTTTTAGGCGTGGATGATGCCGCGCTCTTTTGCGCTTACTACGATGTGACAGACGGTGGAAATTTCGAGGGAGAAAATATCCTGAATATAAATCGCTCGCTGGCAGATGTTGCTAAGGATTGCGGGGTTTCAGTCAAGGGGTTGAGTGAAGCATTGGAGCGTGGCAGGAATAAATTATTTGAAGTGCGCGAGCGTCGCATCAAGCCTGACCGCGATGAAAAGGTCTTGACCGCATGGAACGGTTTGATGCTCGCAAGTTTCGCGGAGGCCGCAGCGATTTTTGAACGCGATGATTATCTGGAAGTCGCGCGACAGAACGCACAATTCCTGCTCGACAATTTGCGGCGCGAAAATCTTTTGCTTCGGACTTATAAAGAAGGACAAGCGAAGCTCAATGGCTATCTCGAAGACTACGCTTTCCTCGCCGACGGTCTCATCGCGCTCTATCAAACGACTGGCGAACTGCGCTGGCTCGTCGAGGCTCGGAGCATCACAGATAGAATGCTTGAAGAATTCTGGGATGAGAAAGAAGGCGGCTTCTTTTTTACCGGACAGAGCCACGAAGAGTTAATCGTGCGCTCAAAAGATTTCTTCGACAACGCGACGCCTTCAGGCAACTCCGTTGCGGCGGAAGTCCTGCTGCATCTGGGCGCGCTCGTCGGGAATGAAGATTACACGCGCAAGGCTGTCACCATCCTGCGGCTCTTGAGCGAACACATCAAGCGTTATCCTTCCGCGTTTGGCAGGCTGCTCGCCGCACTCGATTTTTATCTTTCATCGCCCAAAGAAATCGCGCTCATTGGGGCGCAAGGCGCGTCAGACATAAATGCGCTCAGGCGCGAAATCTGGATGCGTTACCTGCCAAACAAAATCGTCGCGCAATCTTTCGAGAATGAACCGGAGGCCGCTGAAACGGTGACTCTGCTCCGCGAGCGTCCGATGATTGATGGACAGGCGACTGCTTACGTTTGCAAAAATTACACCTGCCAGCAACCGACTAACGAGGCCTCAGAATTAGCCAGACAACTTACAGCTTGAGCCGAGTTGATCTCTTTCGTTGTTGATATTGTCTCTCAAATGAATGCCGAAAGAGCATTCACCGCCGAGGCGCAGAGGGTTTTGTCAGTACCGCCTGCGGTAGCGGGCGGGTTCTTCACGCAAACGACCCGCCCGCGACCGCAGGCGGTACTGACAAGATGTTCATGCGAAGATCACACTCATTCGCAAACTGCTTCGAGTTGAAGAATAGATGAGCATCGCAATCATTTTTGCTAGTTGAGTGCCTGGCGAAGTGCATCGAGTAAGTCCGCACCGAAGCGCGCGATGCGCGACGCTCCGAGTCCGTGAATGGCGGCGAGGGCTTCGAGCGTCGCGGGTTGTGCGATCACTAATTCTTCGAGCGTGCGGTCAGCGCAAATCATGTATGCCGGAACGCGTTCGGTGAATGACCTCTCCAATCTCCACTTCTTGAGCTGCGTGACTGCCTGTCGCTCCTCAGTTGTCAGAGGACGCGGCGGCGGTTGCGGCAGACGACGTTGGCGCGGCTGTCGCGTTGTCGCGCTCGAAGGCGTGAGACGCGCTGCACGCAGGGCGACTTCTAATCTTCCTTCTTCAGTCAGTAAGCGTGTTAATTCCTGATACAGATGAAGCACGACAACGGCGTCCATCGCGGCGTATTCCAATTGCGCGCGTGTGAGCGGGCGGCGACGCCAGTTTGATTTCTGGAAACTCTTATCGAGTTCGATGCCGAACAAATGCGCCGAGACATTTGCCAGGCTGTACGACGGCAGGCGCAACGTTGAGCGCGCGAGGCGCAGCGTATCAATGAAACCTGCTGGATTGAGACCTGCGCCGCGCAACATCGCCTCGTCGAAGCGAGCGTTGTGCGCCACCATCGTTATCTCCGGCGATTCGATAGCGGCGCGCAACACTTCGACATCAACCGCTTGCAGATCGAGTATCAATGCTACTGGGATTGTTGTGGAATAAATCTGGACGAGCGAGACGCGCGAATGATTGGCCTGCGGCTCCCAGTAGGTTTCTGTATCAAGACCGATAATCGCGCCGCTTTCAAGTTCAAGCAAAGCCGCACGCGCTTCTTCCGAATTTGTGATGTAACGAAAGTCCGGCTTGTCCGGCAAAGAATTGTTCACGGTTTTATCCGGCGACGACACCAGCGTTTCCACATTGAAGGATGCCAAAACGAAAGGCGCGCTGAATTCTCAACGCGCCTCAAATCGTTTCGCTTGCTGTACAGAACTAAGGCCGATTGCCATTGGCCGCGTGATTGGCGTTGCTCATGTTGCCATTGCTCGCGCCGTGATTGGCGTTGCCCATATTGGCGTTCGTTCCACCATGATTGGCATTGCCCGTGTTGGCATTCGTGCCGCTATGATTGGCGTTGCCCATGTTGGTATTGGATGTGCCGCCAGTCGAACTGTTGCCGGTGGTCGTCCCGCCGGATGACGAGTTGCCCGTCACCGTCACGGAGTTGGTATTGATAATGACCGTGTTGGCGTTGCTGGTAGCATTCGCATTGTTCGCATTATCCGTTGTCGTACAACCGGCCCAGAAAGCGGCGACGGCCAGCAAGACAAAAAGAGCTAAAGTTCTTCGCATCGAGTTTTTCTCCTGTAACCCAAAGGGTAGTTTGTTGGAGAGCTGCATCGGACTTCACCTCATCTTGACTTTCGGTGAAGCTTCAAAGGTCAGCTCGGTCAAAGTTAGAGCCACATGAACTGAAGAAGGAAGATTAGAAGTCGCCCTGCGTGCAGCGCGTCTCACGCC
>MWWJ01000034.1_pt1 | contig 13966 bp, 10 predicted proteins | sample 1047271 | NCBI WGS metagenome assembly MWWJ01 (sample SAMN06349965, study PRJNA376086) | soil metagenome | isolation source: CN-4 sample Antarctic (ecotone) soil | place: Antarctica | collected 2015-01-13 | reverse complement strand
TGAGAACGGCAATGGATTCTTTTTTCTGTTCGATAACGACGAGCGTAACGCGCGACACGCCGATGCCGCCGAGGACGAGGACGATGAGACCTGTCAACGCTAGATAATTTTCCGTGCGCGCAAACTGCTCGCTCAAATTTTCCTGTGCATCTTTGTAGGAATTAACGGTGACGAGTTGTCCCTTTAGCTCATCACGTAGATTTCGGACAACAGATTCAAGCGCGCCTTCCTGCACCTTGAAAAGAATTCTGCGGCGGGCGCGGCTGCCGAATCCGACAAGACCTGTGGCCTCAACAGCCGAGCGCGCGATGAAGATGCGTGGGCCAAGTCGGAAGCCGCCGCCACTGCCAGGCTCGCGCTCAATCACACCGCGCAACTCGAAGATGGAATCGCCGATTTTGATTTTGTCGCCGAGATGCAAATGAAGACGCTCAAACAATAACGGAGCAGCCAGCGCGCCGTTATTGTTAAGCAGGTCTTGGTTGAATCGTTTTCCGTCCGCAAGTTTAATCTCGCCGTAAAGCGGGAAGGGCGGTTCGATACCTTTCAGTTCAACCATCATCGTGCCTTCGTTGGCAGCATCGGCGGGGCGAACCATCGTGGCGGCATCAATGGTCTCGGTTCGGGCGACGATGGGCGAAGTGTGCGCGATGCGTTCGATGATGTTGAGCGATTCGGGTTTCCAGGGGCGTGTGGAATCAATCTGCACGTCCGCCGTGAGAAGTTGTTGAGCTTCGCCCGCGACGGCGCGGCTCGCGTTCCCGATAATCGAACGAAGCGCGATGATAGAACCGACGCCGATGCCGATGCACAGAAAGAAAAAGAGCAACCTCCGCCATGAAGCGCGTATCTCGCGCCGCGCCATTTGAAAGATGAATCTCAAGAGCCAGTCACCTCGCCCGTCACTTCGCCTACTAATTCGCTTGTCCCTTCGACGTTCATTTCAGATCGTTCGCGCTTAAGCCCTTGCGCGTTGGTGTCCGAGACGACGCGCCCGTCTCGCAGAGAGAGCTTGCGCGCCGCTTGGCCTGCGAGTTCATGGTCATGTGTGACGAGGACGAGCGTTGTCCCGTGCCGACGGTTCAATTCAACCATCAACTCGAAAACGTGGCGACCGTTACTTGAATCAAGATTGCCCGTCGGCTCATCGGCCAGCATGATTGTGGGTTCGTTGGCGAAGGCGCGTGCGATGGCGATGCGCTGTTTCTCGCCACCGGAAAGTTGCGAAGGATAATGATGAGCGCGAGCCGTGAGGTCAACGTCCTTGAGTAGCCCACGCGCCCGCTCCGGCGCGCTTCGCAGTCCGGCGATCTCCATCGGGACGAGGATGTTTTCAAAAGCGGTCAGAGAGGGAATCAGGTGAAAAGATTGAAAGACGAATCCGATCTTCGCGCCACGCAGTTCAGCGAGCGCGTCTTCGTTCATCTTCGTGATGTCCTCGCCGTCAACGAGAATCTCGCCGGAGGTTGGAGCATCGAGGCCTGCGATCAAACCGAGCAGCGTTGACTTGCCGCTCCCCGATGGGCCAACGATTGAAATGAACTCGCCGTCAGGGATGATGAGGTCGAGCGAGTGCAGGATGGTTAGCTTTTCAACGCCTGAGGGAACAATCTTTGAAACCTTGTATAATTCGATCATGAAAATTTATCTGTTCTGCCTTTTGCTTTTCGTCGCGCCGTCAATCGCGTGCAGTAGCCATAATAATTCGACGAGCGTTTCAAATGCGCCGTCACCAAACGTTCAGGCCTCTCCGACCGTTTCAGCTTCGACTGCTGGAAGCATACCGAAGATCGTTGCTTTCGGCGACAGCCTGACGGCTGGCTTAGGTCTGACGGCTGCCGCGAGCTACACGTCGCTGCTGCAAAAGAAGCTTGAGGCGGATGGTTATCATTACGAAGTAGTCAATGCGGGCGTTTCCGGCGACACATCTGCCGGAGGCTTGCGGCGGATAGACTGGGCGCTTGATGGAGACGTGCGTTTTCTGATTTTGGAATTGGGAGCCAATGATTTGTTGCGAGGCCAGCCCGTCAAAGAAATGAAGCAGAACTTAGACAAGATTATCGAACGCGCTCAAGCGCGCGGCGTCGTGGTCTTGCTCGCGGGGATGTATGCGCCGACAAATTCTGGCGGGGATTATCAGCGTGAAGTTCACGATGTATTTCAAACTCTGGCGCGCGAACATCACATAACGCTGATCCCATTCTTTTTAGAGCGCGTGGCAGGAATCGAGTCGTTGAATCAAGCAGACGGGATACACCCGAATTCCGATGGCAGCAAGATCGTCGCGGAAACGGTTTACAACTCGCTCAAGCCGCTGCTGGACAAGGAAGAGAAATCTGCAAAGTGATTTGAGACTGTCACTGTACACCGCCGAATAAATCACGCGGGCGCGAACTCATTTGTCAGGTTCCTCTTGTGCTGTCGCCGCATGGATTGCTTCGTACACGGCGCGCACGGTGGCGCGGTCAAGCTCCTTCGCCGCTTCCGATAATTGCGCGTAGGGAATCATCAACTCTTCGCCCGTCTCGCTCGCTCGACTCTTCACGCCTCGCGCGAGTTTCGAGTTCATCCATGCTTCATGCACTTTGGCCGCCACTATTTCAATGTCCGGTAAATTCATCTTTTCTCCTTACAGACCATGCTTAACTATACAACATCCGTTCACGCTCGCGCTGTGGCGAGAGGTCTATTGAAATCCTGCCGAACTGAGACGATAATGCAGCGCACGTCAGAGCGCTTCACGAGGAACGATTTTCACGCACCTCTTCCTCAAATAAAATTCCTGAACGCTCCGGACTTCGCTTGACCCTTTCAATAAGGAGACATGTCAGATGCCTGAAGAGACGCCGACGGAACGAGGAACTTGCTTCGTTGTGATGGGGTTTGGCAAGAAAACGGACTTCGAGACGGGGCGCACACTCGATCTCGATAAAACTTACAGGAACATCATCAAGCCCGCCGCGCACGATGCACGTTTGCAGTGTATCCGCGCCGACGAGATCGTGCATTCCGGCCTGATTGATGTGCCGATGTATGAGCAACTCTTGAACGCGGATGTCGTCATCGCAGACCTTTCGACCTCAAACAAAAACGCCTTCTATGAACTCGGCGTGCGCCACGCCCTGCGCCCATATACGACCGTCGTGATCGCGGAAGACGGGATCAAAACCTTTCCCTTCGATGTCAACCACGTTGTCGTCAGGCAATATCATCACCTCGGCGAAGACATCGGATACGATGAGGCGGTCAGGTTTCGTGACGAACTAACGAAAGCCATCAACACCATCCTCGATAACACAGAGCATGACAGCGACAGTCCCGTCTATACATTCATTCACGGGCTGACTCCACCTGCTCTTGCCGCAGCCATCAAAGCTGCCGAAGCAGAAGCGACAAAGTCTGGCAACACGGACGTAGAAGTAGTGGCGATTGAGGGCGCGACAAACGAAACTGCAACGGCTCAGGGTGCATCGGGCAAGGCGCAGCAGGCGGCTGTGGATGCCTTGACTCACAGCGTGTTGATGGGGCGCGTGGATGAGGCGCAACAGAGCGGCGACTTTTTAACGGCGAAAGCTTTGCTCGCGACCATTCGCGGACTGATGAAAGCGTCAGACCCTAACAAACCTGATGACCCAACAATCATCCAGCGTCTCGCGCTCGTCACCTATAAGAGTAAACTACCGACGCCCATCCAGGCTCTTGAAGATGCGAGGGATTTGCTCAAAACGCTCAACCCAGAAACATCAAATGATCCGGAGACGCTCGGCCTCTGGGGCGCAGTGCATAAACGACTGTGGGACGAATCGAAAGATAAATCGGGAGATAGATCGCACCTCGATGTCGCTGTGCGCGCCTGCGAGCGTGGCTTCTACATCCGCAACGATTGTTACAACGGAATCAACCTGGCGTACTGTCTCAACGTGAGGGCGGCCAACGCTGCGAGCCGCGCCGAAGCCATCGCAGACTTTGTTCAGGCCGAGCGCATCCGCAGGGAAGTGCTCGCGATCTGCGAGCCGTTGTTAGAGAGTCAGGAATTGGCGGAGGCCAGCAAGTTCTGGGTGTTGGTGACGATGGCGCAAGCCTATCTCGGCATCGGTGATGAACAGAAGATGCAGCAGAAACTTCAGGAAGCGCACTTCGCCCCACATGCACAATGGATGAATGACAGCACACAGGAGCAACTCGCAAAGCTCCGTCAACTGCTCAGCGACTCGCCGCTTAAATACATCATGAGCTAAACCATTCGCGCACCGATTCACAAGAATCCACCGACACAGGAAATAGCTCAAACGCGCATCGCTCTTTCGGTTCTCAAAAAGTTTTGAGTTAAGTCATCTGGATATGAAAATGCATCTTCGACTACACAACGCTTTTCTGCTTCTACTCGTGTTGACTGTCCCAGTGTTCGCTCAACAAGCGGCGCCGCAACCGTCGCCGGACGCCGAAGTTTATTTTAAGAAGGGCATGGAACAGCAGGCGGCGGGGCAGTATCAAGAGGCCGTCGAATCTTACCGGCAGGCTCTTAAATTAAACCCGTCCGACTACGCGGCGGAGGCGAATCTGGGCATCGCTTACGCAGAACTCGAAAAATTTGAAGAGGCCGTCGCGGCTTTCAAGCGGGCTATCAAAATCAAGCCCGACATGGCGCAGCTTCACGATTATCTTGGACATGCCCTGCAAGCTCTGAAAAAAAACGCGGAAGCTGTCGAAGCTTACAAAGAAGCCGTTCGTCTCAAACCTGATTTGATGGGGTCGCTAAACGGCCTCGCGTTAGCTTACGCCGATTTGAAGCGTTATCAGGAAGCCATTGACACGATGACGCAGGCATTGCACATGAAGCCTGGCGAGGCCAATCTCTATTTCAATCTCGGAAACATTTATGAGCGAGCCGGACGCGATGAAGCCGCGCTCGATGCCTTCACGCAAGGTCTGCGTCTGAAGCCGGACGAGGCTGGCGTTTACGTTGAAATCGGCGCCTTGAATCAACGCCTGGGACATCTTCCAGAAGCTCTCGAAGCGATGAAGCAGGCGAACAAACTCGAACCGCGCGAGGCCAGTACGTTTTATGCTCTGGGGATGCTTTACAAAGATCAGGGCAAGGCGCAGGAGGCCATTGAAGCTTTCAAGCAAGCGACAACTCTGAAACCCGATTGGCCTGCGCCTTACTGGATGCTCGGCCTGACTTATGTCAACACGGGCGAGAACGCGAAGGCAGTTGAAGCCTTCAAACAGAATGCGCGCTTGCTTCCAGACAATGCGGAAGTCCTGCTCAAGCTGGCCGCCGTTTACCAGTTGTCAGGCCACATCAACGAATCAATCGAGCCGCTCAAGCAAGTTGTGCGGCTGCGTCCGAACGATGCGGAAGCGCACTTCCAACTCGGCAACACCTACATGATTGCTGGACAGATTGAGAAGGCTCGCGCCTCGCTCAGAGAAGCGTTGCGACTCAATCCAAACCACGCGATGGCGCATGATCGTTTGAAGGTTGTGAGCGCGAGAATTGAGAATGCCGGAAGGATTGACGCGCAAAGACAAGAGGTCGAGCGTGACCCAAACGATTACGACGCTTTGATGAATCTAGGCATGACCTACTATTCCTCCGCGCAGACAGACGAAGCGGCGGCCATCTTCAAACGCGCCATCGCGCTCCGTCCAAAAGATTTCGATGCTTACAACCGCTTAGCTATCACATACGCCGAAGCCGGACGCTATGCGGAAGCCATCGAGCCTTACAAACAGGCGCTCAACCTCAAACCGAACCACGTAATTTACTGGAGCCTGAGCGAGGCTTATCAGGGTTTGGGACGCAACGAGGAAGCGATAGCCGCGCTCAAACAATCAATCCAGATCAAGCCGGAATTCGTTCAGGCGCATCAAGCTCTCGGCACCTTATACAGCGCGATGGGACAACACGAAGAAGCCGCCGCAGCCTTCAGACAAGTCGTGCAACTCGACCCGCGCCACGTTGACGGTAATCTGAAACTCGGCATTGAATACTTATTGCTCGGCAACAAAGAAGGCGCGATGCAGCAATATGAAATTCTCAAAACTCTTGACCGCGAACTGGCGAAGCAACTTTACATTCTTATCAACAGGTGAATTCTCTCTGGCGCACCTCCGTCTTACGCATCAAGAAATCAGCGATTGATGAATTGCAAAGGTGGCTGCTTCACCCTGCTACATAAATACGATTTCAAACATTACTCCTGACGATCTCGTGCATCGCGCTTAGAAAGCAGTGTCGTTGATGCCTGATTGTTAGCGGCGATAAATCACCTGAAAGTGATTTCTAAAAGGAATTGTAAGCGGCGCTATGAATTGAGAAGCATGGCGGCACAACCATTGCTGCCGATCTTAAACGCAACACCAATAAGCTCTCCCTTCATCATGCAACTTGGATTAAAGTGTAGGAGGCAAAACTATGAAAAAGGTCATTGGAATTTTAATGTGTCTCGTCCTGTTGGCAGGAGCGGCGATGCCCGCAATGGCGTGCCGGCGACACCATCGGGCGTATTATTCAAGCTATCGTTCTGGATACGCCCCAGGATATGCTCACACTGCATATCGTAACCGCTACGCCTATCCACGCCAGAGCGTTTACTACGATCAAAGGTATGGACGCGGGCGGACTTTCTGGCAAAAGCATCGGGACAAACTGACATTAGCGATGGGCACTGGCGCGGGTGCAGCCCTGGGCGGTTTGATCGGTGGCAAGAGAGGGGCGGGCATCGGCGCGTTAGCAGGCGCTGGAGGCTCGGCGCTCTATACTTACAAATTACGCGACAGACACAGACGCTACTAAACCGAACGAAACATCCAGAAGCAAAATCGGCTGCCTCACTTTGAGCAGCCGATTTTGTTTGAAGGCTTGTGCCGCCTCCTGCGCCACTGTAAGCCATCACGACAGGAGTAATGCGGACGTTCCTCTCGCCGATGGTCTTTAACGTTTCGACTGGAGCTACGCTTTACGCTTCATTCATCAAACGCATTTGGTGAGTGAAGTTTTAGAGAAGGATATGAAAGCCTTCCTGTGTGAAGTGATGATCGTTGGTGAGGATGTCTGTGAGACCGCGCTCTCGCATCGCGTTCATTGAGATGCAATCCGTCAGGCTATATGCCTTATCAAGCATTGATAAATTCATGGGGCGCGACAACGAAGATGGCTGCATCGAATAGGGCAAGATGTGGAAACTCGCGAAGATGGCCGCGAAGACGTACCTCGAAAGTACAAAGTAGTCTAAAATTGATTTGCTGAGACCGCTTCTGATGATGAGGAAGAAAGTGGCTGACGACTTATTCTTTGAAGTTGCTACTCCTCTCGACTTCAGTGTTCGTGTCACACGCAACTACTGGGAGTTGATTATCGCAATCAAGCATCCTGTGATGCGTGGACGTGAGGCGGATGTCCAGGACGCTTTGCGAGAGCCTGATGAGATTCGACGCAGTCGCAATGATCCGGCAGTACATCTCTTCTATCGAATGGAGCGCCCAAAGCGTTGGACATGTGCCGTCGTTAAGCGACTCAATGGAGATGGGTTTTTGATTACAGCATTTCCGACAGATGCGATTAAGGAAGGCGAGCGAATATGGAGCAAGTAAAAGTTTTCTATGACCACACAGGCAACACGCTAACCGTCTGGTTCGGCAACCCGCAGGACGAATACATCTGTGAGGAGACAGGCGACGAAGTAATCTTGATGAAAGATCAAGACGGGCATGTGATTGGCTTTGAGAAATTAAACTTCTCAGTCGCCGCACCTGAACAATTGCAGGTTGCTCTGGAAACGGTGGGCACACAAATCTGAAACCCGCGAGGAGCGCAAAGTCTTGATGCGCCGCGTTAGCGATGTGAGGGTTTGATAACCCAACGCGGAATGTCGCCGGAAAAGCTTTGACATTTGTGATGGGCGAGAGTTATTGTGCGCCTGTTTTCAATCTGGTCTGGACGGTCTCCGGCCTCTCGACACGGTCTCGCCGCTATCGTCCTCGCGTCAATCAAACAAACTTACAGGAACATTCGCCTGCGGCCTTCTCTAGTCCGCCCCCCCTCTTTCCGTTGACCCGCGCTGCAACGTGATGCACACGTCGGCGCACTTTCAGGAGCATTGAAATGAAAAGGTTCTCGCTACTCGTCGCCCTCTTTTTCCTGCTCTCGCTCACCGCTCATGCTCAGTCCTTCAACAGCGGCTCTACCGGCGCGGACGGTGCTTTGGATTTGTCTGCTAGTGATCGTGAGATTCAATTGCCAGAGTCGGGGGTTTTGAATTACACCACTGTGAGCGTTCCATCAGGAAGAACCCTAACGTTTAAACGGAACTTACGAAACACACCAGTGATTATGCTAGCCCAAAGTGATGTAATTATTGCAGGAGGTATAAATGTATCGGCACCTGGAAGCTATGACTATCGCTTGGGCGGTAGAATTCCTGGAGCAGGGGGCTTCTATGGTGGAGAAGTAGAGCAACCTGGATTCGGTCCAGGGGGCGGGCCGCTTCATGTTGGCGGTCGGTGGGTAGGACCATTATCGCTAGTGCCTATTGTAGGAGGGTCAGGGGGAGCTGGGATAGGTGGGTGTTATTATGGTGCTAATTGCGAGGGTGGTGGTGGTGGTGGGGCTATTGTAATAGCTTCTTCTGCATCTATTGTTCTCCAATCTGGATCGAGTATAAACGCTAATGGAAGTATAGGTGATCCATATAACGGTAGAGGTACTTTAGGTTCGGGGGGAGCAATTCGCCTTGTGGCAAACTCACTTAACGTAGCTGGAAGAATTAGTGCCTGCGGAGGGAATTGTGGCGTCGTGCGTCTTGAGGCTCCTTCCGGTTCTCTTACTTTTACGGGATCGTCTAATCCTGCCGCCGTTCTTTCATCAATCAATCCGGTAGTCGTCTCAAATACACCACCTCAATTAACAATCGTTTCAATCGGTGGACACGCAGTTCCTTCATACGCAGGTTCGCGCTTCGATACGGTTGACCTGCTTCTTCCAAATCAACTAACAGACCCAATCAATGTCGTCGTTCAAGCCAACAACATACCGCTTGGAACGCAAGTAAATGTCAGAGCCGTGAACGGTTCGCCGCAAGCGACCTACACGCCTGGCACACTCTCAGGAACATTCGCATCTTCAACGGCTACCGCCACGATGTCGAATCTGAATCGCACAGGCGTCACCTATCTGCTCGCCACCGCGACTTTCGACCCGCCATCGCAAAGTATGCAGTTCAATCAGAAAGGCGCTAACCAGGTCTCAAAGGTGCGCGTTGAAGCGACGCCAGGCGCAAAGCCGAAGTACGTCTTTCTGCGAAGCAACGGCAGCGTGATTGAGACGGTCAAACTCTCGCCGCAATTCCTGCAACAGTTCGGGATGTAATCATGCACAGTCGGGTACGCTCAAACTGGAATACAACTGCCAGCAAGAATCTACTCTTGTGCGGAGCGCTACTGGCCTGCGTTCTTATGTGCGACTCAATAGCAACAGCGCAAGAGCAGGGGCCTGTAGCAGTTTCCAGCAACGGCGTTAGCATCTCTTTCCAAAATGATGGCAGCAACTCTGTCAGTAGTAACGGCGCGACGATCTCATTTCAAAATGAAGGCGGCAACGCTGTTGCCAGCAATGGCGCAACAATCTCGTTCCAAAATGAGATGGATGCCGGTTTTAATAGCGGCGTCACTATTGCCTTCGGCAGCGCGCCGCCTCCGTCGTCACTGTTCGGCAATCGCCCCAACAGTGGGATGAGCGCCGATCCTGTCAACACGGCGACGGGCAATTACACTTTTGAGCACGCAGACCTCTCGATTCCTGGTCGCGGGCTGTCGTTTGAGTTCAAGCGGTTTTACAATTCGCAGGACGAGACGCTGGGGACGATGGGCGCGGGCTGGACACACTCGTATGATTTGTCGCTCACGGAAAACGCTGCGGACAATTCCGCGTCGGTGCGTTGGGACGATGGGCACGTTGACATCTACAACCAGAGCGGCGGCGCGTATCAACCGCGCTACGGCGGCATCTATAACAAGCTGACGAAGAACGGCAACGGGACGTACACCGTCACGGACAAGCAGCAACGCAAACACAACTTCGCGTCCAACGGCAAACTCGCTTCCATCGTTGACCGCAACAACAACACCGTCTCGCTCAACTACAATGGCGGCGGAAAACTCGCCGCAGTCCAGGACACAGCCGGACGCACCATCACTTTCGCCTACGATGCCGCAGGCCATCTCACACAGATCGCCGACCCCTTACCGCGCACAATCAACTTCACCTACGACGCCAACAACAATCTCATCAACGCCACAGACGCCAACGGCGCGACGACCACTTACACCTACGACGCCAATCATCAAATGCTCACCGCACGCGACCCGCGCGGCAACGTCTTCGTCACCAACGTCTATGATGCAAACCGTCGCGTCGTCAGTTATCAAACCGACGCCAAGAACAACACGACGCAGTTTGCCTACAACACTGTCGCCGGACAGACGACCATCACAGACCCTCTCGGACGCACCAGCATTGACTACCACGACGTGCGCTCGCGCCTGATTCGCCAGCAAGACCGTCTCGGCGCGAGTTACAGTTACACCTACGACGACAACAACAACCGCACCAGCGTCACCGACAAGAACGGCAAGCCCACGACCTACACTTACGACACCGTCGGCAACGTCACAGGCCAAACCGATGCGCTCGGAAAAACTTCCACCATCGCCTACGACGCGCTCAACAACCCGACCACCCGCACAGACGAAGCGGGCAAGACGACTAACTTCACCTACGACAGCAGGGGCAATCTCTTAACCAGCATTGGCCCATTGAGCAATCAGACCACGTTCACCTATGACAGCTTCGGCCAACTGCTCACCGTCAAAGATGCGAACAACAACACGACCACCAACACCTTTGACAGCGCGGGCAATCTCATCTCGACCACAGACCCACTCACACACGCCACGACCTACACCTACGACGCCGTTGGCCGCAAACTCTCCACGCGAGACGCGCGCACCAACACGACCCGCTTCACCTACGACCCCGTCGGCAATCTCTTAACCATCACCGACCCGATGAGCGGCGTTACCGCTTACGAGTACGACACCAACGGCAACCGCATCAAGTCAACGGACGCGCTCGGCAACATCACGCGCATCGCCTACGACGCCAACAATCTCCCGACCACCATCACCGACGCGAACGGCGGCATCGTCACCAATACCTACGATGCCCTCGACAACAAAACCTCCACGCGAGACGCACGCAACAACACGACGCTCTACGAATACGACGCCGAACGCCGTCTCAACAAAATCACAGACCCGCTCAACAACGCGACGCGCATGGCCTACGACGCGCAGGGCAACCGCATCAGCGTCACAGACCCCAAAGGCAAAACAACCACGTTCGCCTACGACGAACTCAATCGTCTGCTCACGACCACAGACCCGCTCGGCAAAGCTACTGTCAACGTCTATGACCCGCTTGGCCGCGTCACCAAAACCACCGACGCGAACAATCAGGCTACGCAGTTCACCTACGACGATCTCGGACGCTTAACGCAAGTCACGGATGCCAACGGCGGCACAGCGAAATACACTTATGATCTCGTCGGCAATCGCCTGACCGTCACAGACCCGAACAACCACACTTCTAGTTTCACCTACGACGCCGCGAATCGTCTGCTCACGTCAAAGAACCCGCTCAACAAAACTTACACCTATACCTACGACACCGTCGGCAATCGCACACGCATCATTGACGCCAACGGCACAACCATCAATTACGTTTACGACAACAACAATCGTCTCTCGCAGATTCTCTATCCGAACTCAACGTCCGTCACATTCACCTACGACGCCGTCGGCAATCGCAAGAGTATGGTTGATTCAATCGGCGCGACCGGCTACACCTACGACACGCTCAACCGTCTCACAGCCTACGTTGATGCCTACGGCAAAACCATCGGCTACGAATACGACGCCAACGGCAACCGCACCGCGCTCATCTACCCCGACGGCAAGCGCGTCTCTTACACCTTCGATACAGCTAATCGTCTGACCATCGTCAACGACTGGAACAACCGCGCTACCAACTACACCTACGACTCCGCCAGTCTCCTGAGCGGCATCACCAACGCCAACACCACGACGACGAGCTACACCTACGACAACGCGCAACGTCTCCTCACCATGTCCAACAACAAGAGCGGCGGCGCTGTCATCTCGTCTTACTCCTTCACGCTCGACAACGCCGGCAACCGCACCGCCAGCGACCAGACCGAACCCTTAACCGCGAATCTTCCGAGCGGCGTCACCAACTACGCCTACAACAACGCCAATCAACTCATCAACGCGGGCGCACTGACCTACACCTTCGACAATAACGGCAACCAGAAGAAGCAGGTCAGCAATACCGCCACCACCAACTACGCCTACGACTTTGAAGACCGCCTGACCTCCATCTCAAGCGGCGCAAGCGTGGCGCAATACATCTACAATGGCGTCGGCCTCCGCCTCGCACGCACTGTCAATGGCGCAACCACACGCTTCGTCCTCGACCCGACCTCCCGCCTCCCGCGTCTCCTCGCCGAAACGGACACGGCAGGCAACATCACCGCTTACTACACGCACGGCCTCGGCCTCATCGCCCGCATCAATTCAAACGGCCAGGCATCTCAATACCACTTCGACGCGCGCGGCTCGACCATCGCCCTCACCGACGCCACACAAAACGTCATCAACCGCTACGCCTACGACCCCTTCGGCTCCGTAATCGCATCAGCCGAACAGCAACCGAACCCGTTCAAGTACATCGGGCAATTCGGCGTCACATCCGAGCCATTCGATTTATTGTTTGCGACGCGAAGATATTACGAGCCGTCGCTTGGCAGATTTCTATCGAGAGATGCAGACATACCTTCCTTCAACAATACACAGGCGCTGAACGAATTCAGCTATTCTCTGGATAATCCAATTGCACTAATTGACCCAAGCGGATTGAGTGCTGAAAGAGATGGTAGTGTGAGATTCGAGCCGCGCGGTCCTAGCGATAGCAGATATAACTCGCGGGATCGCGCAATAAGAGCTTTACGCTTGGCTCAGCTTTGGAGTGAGTATAGTTATGCAACTCAGGAAGCGTATTACGCTAAGGCGCAATTATTGGTTTTAGATGCCACAGACTTAGCTGTTAAGAGTGTCTTCGCTTTATATCAAGGCAAAGGCGTTGGGGTTAGAGGAGGGTATGATTTAGCTAGCGATTATTTACGCTTCTTTGGAAATGCATTTGATAATCCAACACTGGCGGCAACTCCTTCATCAGATCAACTCGCTGGTTCGCTTTTGCGTCGAGTTGGACAAGATAGGCTTGCCAACGTAGCTGATAAGGTATCGAAGGGCGTGTTCCTTGCTCAAGACCTGTTAGAGCTACGAAACCTCTCCAATCGTTTAGACAAGGCTTCTAGCATTCTGACACCAGGAAGTTTTCTACGGACTAAAGAATTAGGGAGTTTTATTGTTTCCGCAGCAAACCTCTTCAATAACGGAAAGCCATAAGATGACTGACGAGTAAGGTAAACTTTCGATGAAAGTTGGGATAAGCAATCATAACAAGGCTGTGTTTCGAGCAATGGTCTTTCTCGTCTTATTATCCGTATGCGGTTTCAGTATCACCTTGCGTGTTTCAGCCGACACTATTCAATACGTTTACGATTCTCTCCATCGCCTCATTGAAGTTCACTATCCAGACAAAGTTATTCATTACACCTACGACGCGGCGGGGAATCGAGTCGGGGTGCAGGTTGAATACATCGCGGCTGTGCCTTCGATCACAAGCCTCAATCCAGACGCGGCGGGCGTGGGCGGCAGTGGATTCGTGTTGACGGTCAACGGGACGAACTTCACTAACGGCGCGACCGTGCAGTGGAACGGCAGCAATCGTGTGACGACGTTTGTGAGCGCGACGCGGTTG
>MWWJ01000033.1_pt1 | contig 14091 bp, 16 predicted proteins | sample 1047271 | NCBI WGS metagenome assembly MWWJ01 (sample SAMN06349965, study PRJNA376086) | soil metagenome | isolation source: CN-4 sample Antarctic (ecotone) soil | place: Antarctica | collected 2015-01-13 | reverse complement strand
TGCTTGGAGAGAAACTCGGCGTTGTACCGATACAGTTGCCGCCGCAGTTTGAATTGACGCCGGAGAACGGGCGCGCGCTGCAAGAGTTTCTTCCGCTGTTGCCGCGCGACATCCGTTTCAGCATCGAGTTTCGCAGCCCCGATTGGATGGACAAGAGCGTGCTTCAGATGTTGGCGCAACACAACGTCTCAGTCGCGCTCGTCGAAGGTCAATGGATCAAGCGCGAAGTGATGTGGCGCATCGCGGAGCAACCGACGGCGGATTTCGCTTACGTGCGTTGGATGGGAGAACGCGACCTGACGCGCTTCGACACTGTGCAACGCGCGCAGGATGAGAACCTGCACGAATGGCGCGAGTTGATCGTCAAGATGTGCGAGCGCGTGCCCATTGTCTTCGCCTACTTCAGCAACTTTTACGAAGGCCACGCGCCCGCGAGCGCGAACAAGTTAAAGCGCCTGTTCGATCAACCGACGATTGAAGCCGCAGACCTCGATGACCAGCCGTCGCTTTTTTAGAGTTACCAGCAACGGATTCATTGTTGATGATTTAATTCTTCAAATCGTAATCCCGTCGGGGATTGGACGCTGGCTCTCCCTGCCTCTCCGACGTGCCAGGAGCGCATCAAGCGACCATCGTCCAGGGCCGGCAATGAGCAGAAAGATAACGGTCATGAGTTGTGCATACTCCGAGCGTATCTCGTGCAGGACAGCCCAGAATCCAATTTGCGGCGGAACTGGAGGCAATGGCAGCGGCGACGTTCCCAGATACAGCGTGACTTTCGTGGAGAGCATCGCGACTACCATCTCGATAATGAAAGGGATGGCGATGAGCCGTGTGAGAAGACCTGTGATGAGCAGGATGCCTCCGACAATTTCCAGCACACCGTCAAAGGTCGCCATCGCTTGCGGGGCGGGAATCCCGATCTTGGTGAAACGTCCGACACCCTGATTCGCGTAAACAAATTTGAGGATGCCCTCCCATAAAAACACTCCGCCCGCCATCAGGCGGAGCAGCAACGTTGCGGCTGGCGCGTCGAGCGGCGGATTGAGAAACCACTGCCATATTTTTTCCATGATGTTGTTCTCTCTTTCAAGTTTGTCGCGGGCGAATTCCATCTCGCCTCGCGATTGTCCGTTTGTCTATTGCCCATTGGTCTTTCAGGTTGAATTGCCTTCACCTGTCCAGACCGTTTGACGTGGAAGAAAATTCCCGAACAAGGCGTTGATTCACCTGCGGGAATAAAATAGGCGGAGCATCGGTCTTGGACTAATGGGTTGGTCAGGGACGAGTGAGAAAAGCGTTTGCGAGAACAGAACAAACTTTCAAATTTTGAACAGGCCGTGTTGCCGCATCTTGACGCTGCGTACAATCTGGCGCGCTGGCTGACGCGCAACGAGACGGACGCGGAAGATGTCGCGCAGGAAGCGTACCTGCGCGCCTTCAAATTCTTCGGCGGCTTTCACGGCGGGGACAGCCGCGCCTGGCTGCTCACGATTGTTCGCAACACCTGTTACACGTGGCTCCGAAAAAACCGAGCGCACGAATTGACGACCGCATTTGATGAAGAGTTGCACAGCGTCGAGTGCGCCAACCCAGAAACGCTCATGCTCGCGAGTGCGGACGGACAGTTGCTCAAACAAGCTCTGGAAGATTTGCCTGTGGAGTTTCGCGAGGCAGTGATCCTGCGTGAACTGGAAGGTTTGTCTTATAAAGAGATTGCCAGCATCACAGATGTGCCCGTCGGAACGGTCATGTCGCGCCTGGCACGCGCCCGCCAGCGATTACTGCGTCGCCTGACAGACGAGCGCACACGTGAAGGAGGGTTGAATTGAACTGTCAAGAGACGCGAAATCTGATGCACGGTTATCTCGACGGCGAATTGGATTTAATCGGCAGCCTGAACTTTGAACAGCACGTGCAGGATTGTCAGTCGTGCGCGCGTATCTTTCAAAACCATCAGGCGTTGAGAACGTCAATCAACACTGGCTCGCTCTATTTCAACGCTCCGGCAAAATTCCAGAAGCGCGTGCGCCTGGTTCTGCGTGAAGCAAGTAGCGATGAACCGCGAGCGCGCCTGGTGGCATGGCAGTGGCTCGGCGTCGCAGCCTCTTTAGCTCTCATCGCAATCATCGTTTGGAATTTCGCGACCATCCAACGCAGTCCTGCCGTTGATGATCTCGTGGCGCAGGAAATCGTCTCCGGCCATGTCCGCTCGCTGATGGCAAATCATCTGATGGACGTGCCGTCATCCGACCAGCACACGGTCAAGCCCTGGTTTGACGGCAAGCTGGATTTCGCGCCGCCCGTCGCGAATCCTGCGGAACAGGGATTCACTTTGATCGGTGGCCGCCTCGACTACATCGGCAGCAGATCGGTCGCCGCGCTCGTCTATCAACGCCATCAACATTTCATCAACGTGTTTATCTGGCCTTCGACAACGGGCACGGATGTCGTCGAAAAAACATTGACGAAGCAGGGCTACAATTTAATTCACTGGAATAAATCGGGGATGACCTTCTGGGCGATTTCAGATTTGAACAGCAGCGAGTTGCAGGAATTCGTCAGGGCATCGCAAAATCCGGCTTAACAATTCCACGCGGCTGTTTCCTGTACTTTCGTTCTCTCACCAGGCGCGTCTTGATTTCAAAAGCGCAACTCGCGCCTCAAAATGTTTCCCCATCAGCGAGACGCTGCATGATCTCTGCAAACTTTTCTACGTTGATGCGCGTGCCCTCCATCGAGCGACGGCTTTCGAGATAGGCTTTCCATTGCGGCGTGTTGGTGAGAGCTTTCGTCGTGTCCTCATCAAGCACCTGCGCCATCAAGGCGATGAGGTCGCTGATAATCTGCGTGTGTTCAAGCAAAGCTTCGATGATTGAATACGCGAGCCGCGCCTGCGCGAAGTCTAGATCGCGCGTAGAGGTTTCGTTGGCAGGAAGTGCAAGCGGCGTGGGTTCGCTCATCCCTTTGGCTCCATCTCGGCTGCTGGTTGCGTCCAACTTCCGCGAACGAACGGCAAGATCGCAACGTGCGCCGCGTGTTCCTCTTCGCCAACCATCACGCGCAACTCTGTGCCTGCGGCGAGGTAGTCGTACTTAACATAGCCGAGTGCGATGGTCTTGTTCAGGCGCGGCGAAAACGCAGACGAAGTAACACGGCCAATCTCTTTGCCTTCGCTTGTTTTGATTTTTGCATCGCGCTCAACGCTTATCGCTTCATCTAATAAAATTAAACCAGCGAGCCGCTTCGCAACGTGGCCGCGCCAGTGAATGCGCGCGATAATCTCCTGCCCGATGTAACAGCCCTTCGTGTAGCTGACAGCATCGTCCAGGCCTGTTTCAAGCACGACGTTCGTGTCGTCCATGTCCACGCCATAACGCGGCTCGCCCGCTTCGATGCGTAACAACTCCAACGCCTCTGCGCCCACAGGCTGCGCGCCGTTTGCAACCAGCACATCCCACAGAGCTGGCGCGTCCGCCACATTAACGAACAAATCAAAGCCATCCTCCGCCGTGTGCGTTGCGCGAATAATGCTCGACGATTTCTCTTTCCAGGCCACGTTGATGATGCGTCCATGCTCAACCTGCGAAGCTGTTTCGCCAAGCGTCGCTTCAACAATCTGCGCCGCCTGCGCGCCTTGTAATGAGAGCAAAGCCGTCGCGCTCGTTAAATCCTGAACGCGAAAATCCCCTGCGAGCGTGAAGCGTTCGAGCAACTTCAAAACGCGCTCATGCGTTGCTGCATCCGTGTCAAAGAGGTATGAATTTTCGCGGCGCAGGACGCGCGCATGAGCCAGCAGCCGTCCCTGCACATTGGGAAACGCCGCAGTCATCCACGCGCCATCTTCAAGCGTCTTGACATCGTTGGTGATGAGGCCGTTAAGAAATTGCACAGCCTCCGCTCCGCTCACCTCGATGCGCCCGCGCGTAGAGAAATCAATCAAGCCCGCGCTGCTGCCATCGCGCACCGCCGCGTACTCGCTCTCGATGCTTGTATAAGAGGCAGGCAACGACCAGCCGTCGCGCTCCATCATCGTCGCGCCGAGTCGTCTGTGCGTCGCATCAAGCGGCGATCTTTTGACGATGGTTTGTTCGTCCGCTTCACTCATGCCTTGTTCGATCACTTCATTCATGCTTCACAACTTTTCGTCATTTCCAGCGCGCGTGAGACCGCGCCGTAGTCTCGCAGTTGCTCCGCTTCGCGACGATGCGAGGCGAGCACCTGCGGGCTTGGGTGATAGAGCGGAACGAGAAGGTGATTGTTCCACTCGTAAACTTTTCCGGCATCCTCTTTCAGATTAAGTTGATGATACTGAATGCGTCGGAGCGCATCAAGCGACACTGCGCCGAGCGTGATGATGACGGGCGCATTGATGATCTCGATTTGACGCCGCAGAAAATGCGAGCAGTTCGCAAGCTCTGCGCGGGTCGGTTTTCGGTTTGCGCCGGAAGCCTTGCGCGGGTTGCAGAGCGCGGCGTTGGTGATGAAGATGTCCGTGCGCGGGAGATTGATTGAAGCGAGGTAACGCTCGAAGTTGCGCCCCGATTGGTCGCCGGAGAATGGCACGCGCGTTCTGTCGCCGCCCTGCCTGCCTGGGGCTTCGCCAATGAACATGACGCGCGCGTTGACAGAACCGTTATGCTCGCTCAAGACCGCCGTGCGCCCGCACATCGCCGGACATTTGCGACACGCTGCGGCCTCCGCAACTATTGAAGCAAACAATTCGCGCTTTCGCTTATGTTGATTAGCCATAATTTATGTTGCTGATTTAATCTCACCATCATCCCTGATGGCAGCAACCGGACACTCTTGCATAGCCCGCTGACACCGCATATGTTCTTCCTGCGTAATCGGCTGTTTAATGACACGCACCCTATATTCTGCGTCCATCTCGAAGTGATCGGCTGCAATAACAATGCAGTTCCCGCTGAACGTGCAGGACTCCTGGTCAACGTAGTATTCGCCTTTTGCGTTCAAAGGATGCTTCTTTATTTTCCTGTCCATGTAGCAACTCCCTTAATAACTTGCCTGCTTGCGCCCGCAAAGCAGATTGCATAAACTTTGCCGCCTTTCGTCAAGCACAATTCGTAGCTCAAAATTATGCAGCATCCACAACCCGCGCGCTTTCTGATTAAGTTGCTGGCGATTCTACCAGCCGCTCTGATCGCGCTGCTAATTCTCAAAGACGGCGTTGATTTTCCCTTTCAAGATCAGTGGGTGATCGCCCCGTTCTTTAGCAAATTCGCTCATGGCGCACTGACCTTCAACGATCTGTTCGCTTTGCTCAATGAGCATCGGCAATTTTTTCCCAACCTCTTTTTTGTCGCGCTCGGATGGCTGACACACTGGAACGTGAAAATTGAGATGTGGGTGACGTTTGCGTTGGCCTGCCTGATTTCATTCAACGTTTATCGTCTCGGCGCACGCACGCTTGGCGGCCATCGCTGGCAAAGCGCGACGGCGTTTCTTTTCGCGAACGTCTTAATCTTTTCTCCGATTCAATTTTATAACTGGCTCAACGGCGAGCAACTCGTCTATTTCATGCCCATCGCGTGCCTGACAACTTGCTTGACGATTGCTAATTCAGAGAATCTGAGTTTGAGAAAAAAGTTTTTGCTCTCGATGTGCATTGCAACGATCAGCACATTTTCCTGCGCGAATGGAATGCTCTGCTGGGCGCTGGCGTTGCCTGTGCTGGCCTGGTCAAAGTCCTGGCGCGAACTGCGCGGAAAGAAATGGTTGCTGCTCGCGTGGTTCATCTGCTTCGCGCTCAACGTCGCGATATATTTTCACGGTTATCAAAAGCCGCCGACCTACCCAAGCCCGCTTGAGCCGCTCCGGCACCCGCTCGCCGGATTGATCTACTTCTTCGCTTTACTCGGCGTGCCGCTCATGCTCGGACTCGGAATCTTCGGCGAATGGTTGGCGATTGGTCTCGGCAGAGGCATCGTCGCCGTCAGTCTCGGAGTGACGCTCGCTTCGCTTTTCATCGCATCGTGTTTCTACTTTCTCAAACATCGCAGAGACGAAGCGTTAATCTCAAGCTTGCTCGGATGGCTGATGATCGGAGCATATTCGTTTATCACCGCGACGTTGATTACTTTCGGCAGGGCTGGATTCGGCGGAGGCCACGCTTTGTCCTCAAGATACACGACCTTCTCGCTCTACCTGATCGTCGCGTTGATTTACCTGACGCCGCTCCTGCTCAACGACGCGGAAGCCAGAGGCTACCTGGCGCGCAACGAGCGTCTTGCCGCTCGACTAACCTTCGCCGCCGCCGCTATTTTAATTTTTCTGCAACTGCCGATCTATCCAGTCTCGCTCAGACAGATGGAGAGTTGGAGGAAGCGCACGCGGCAAGCTCAGGCCTGCGTGCTATTCATCAACAACGTCACAAACGAGCCGTGCATCACAACGGAAATTTACGCGGATCTGTCCTTCGTCAAACAAACCGCCAACGAACTTGATCGCTTGAAATTTCTCAGGCCGCGATTGATTGAAAGCGTGCGGGCGCAGGACATCGCGGACGTAGCCACCACAATAACGTCGCCGCGCAACTACGGCTCGTTCGATAGCCTCGATGCGTCTGGAGATGTTATATATGTGGCCTCTGGATGGGCAGTTCTACCGGAGCGAGGCGAGGCCGCCGATGCCGTCATTCTTGCTTACGAAAAGCGTGAAGGCGAAGACATCATGTTCGCCCTCGCCACACCTGGCACGGAAAAAGAAAAAGCCGCCGACCTACCCAAGCCCGCTTGAGCCGCTCCGGCACCCGCTCGCCGGATTGATCTACTTCTTCGCTTTACTCGGCGTGCCGCTCATGCTCGGACTCGGAATCTTCGGCGAATGGTTGGCGATTGGTCTCGGCAGAGGCATCGTCGCCGTCAGTCTCGGAGTGACGCTCGCTTCGCTTTTCATCGCATCGTGTTTCTACTTTCTCAAACATCGCAGAGACGAAGCGTTAATCTCAAGCTTGCTCGGATGGCTGATGATCGGAGCATATTCGTTTATCACCGCGACGTTGATTACTTTCGGCAGGGCTGGATTCGGCGGAGGCCACGCTTTGTCCTCAAGATACACGACCTTCTCGCTCTACCTGATCGTCGCGTTGATTTACCTGACGCCGCTCCTGCTCAACGACGCGGAAGCCAGAGGCTACCTGGCGCGCAACGAGCGTCTTGCCGCTCGACTAACCTTCGCCGCCGCCGCTATTTTAATTTTTCTGCAACTGCCGATCTATCCAGTCTCGCTCAGACAGATGGAGAGTTGGAGGAAGCGCACGCGGCAAGCTCAGGCCTGCGTGCTATTCATCAACAACGTCACAAACGAGCCGTGCATCACAACGGAAATTTACGCGGATCTGTCCTTCGTCAAACAAACCGCCAACGAACTTGATCGCTTGAAATTTCTCAGGCCGCGATTGATTGAAAGCGTGCGGGCGCAGGACATCGCGGACGTAGCCACCACAATAACGTCGCCGCGCAACTACGGCTCGTTCGATAGCCTCGATGCGTCTGGAGATGTTATATATGTGGCCTCTGGATGGGCAGTTCTACCGGAGCGAGGCGAGGCCGCCGATGCCGTCATTCTTGCTTACGAAAAGCGTGAAGGCGAAGACATCATGTTCGCCCTCGCCACACCTGGCACGGAAAAAGATTTCATTACCACAGCTTTCAGAAATACGGGCGCGACGGATTCGCGCTGGCAGGCGACCGTCTTCGCAGATCAACTTCCAAAAGGCGCACACAAAATCACGGCATGGGCTTTCGATGCTCAAACCGGAAAACTTTTTCGACTCGATGGCGCACATCAACTCCCATAGCTCGGCTACGTCGAACTCTGTCGGCGCGACGATCTCGACAGAGATTGATTCACAAGACGCAAGCCGTAGCCAATACAGCATCACTGTTTTTTTTCCCGCCTACAACGATTCCGGCACCATCGCCAGGATGGTCAACGATGCTCTCGACGTGTTGCCGACCCTCTGCGATGACTATGAAGTCCTGGTTATCAACGACGGCAGCATGGACGCAACACACGACATTCTCGATCAACTCGCGAGGCAATCATCGCGCGTCAGAGTTATTCATCACACGCAGAATCGCGGCTACGGCGCGGCGCTTCGCACGGGCTTTCGGGAAGCAACTAAGGACTTGGTTTTTTATACGGACGGCGACGGGCAATACGATGCGCGTGAGCTATCAAAGCTGCTGCCGCTCCTGACCGATGATGTTGACATCGTCAACGGCTATAAGCTAAAACGTGCGGACAAACGACGCCGCAAAGTTATCGGCGGAATCTACAACAGGCTGGCTCGCGCGCTCTTTCGCCTTCCCGTTCGCGACGTTGATTGCGACTTTCGCCTGATCCGCCGTCGCGCCATCGAACAAATCGAGATGGTTTCGTCGAGCGGCGTCATTTGCGTTGAACTGGTGCGGAGACTACACGCGGCGCGCTGCCGCTTTGTTGAAGCGCCTGTCCATCACTATCCACGAACACACGGGCAATCGCAATTCTTTACAGCGCGCCGCGTCGCTCGCACCGCTTACGACTTCTTTGTCCTATGGCTCAAACTCGTCGCCCTGCGTGGAGTGCGTTCTCGTCCGGCAGAACGTTGAAAACAACAGCCGCGATAAATCATGCATCGTCGCCAGGCTCGTAATTTTTCTGAAAGACAAATGATAGCCTCCAAACCTTTTAGCGAATATAAAGGACGCTCCGTTTTGATAACGGGCGGACTCGGATTTATCGGCAGCAACCTGGCTCGCCAGCTTGTCGAAATTGGCGACGTTGATGTCCGCATCGTTGACGCACGCATTCCAGATCAAGGCAGCAATCTCCACAACATCAACACGATTAAAGACCGCGTGAAGGTTCACATCGCGGACATTGGCGATGATTCGGTGGTCAATCATCTTGTCGGCGGCGTGGATTATATCTTCAACCTCGCGGGCAACGTCAGCCATCTCGATTCGATGCTCAATCCGCAACGCGACCTTGAACTCAACTGCACGGCTCAACTGACGCTCCTTGAATCCTGCCGCAATTTCAACCCGCACGTGAAGATCGTCTTCACCAGCACGCGACAGGTTTACGGCAAGCCCGTGTACTTGCCGCTCGACGAACAGCATCGCGTCGCCCCGCTCGACATCAATGGCATCAACAAGCTCGCGGCAGAGTATTACCATCTGCTCTATCATCGCGTTTACGGCACACGCGCCGTCTGCCTGCGCCTGACCAACACGTATGGGCCAAGACAACTGCTCGCGCACAATCGTCAGGGCTTCATCGGCTGGTTTATCCGGCAGGCGATTGATGGCGGCGTCATCGAACTCTTCGGCGAAGGCAAGCAGCGTCGTGATATGAACTACGTTGATGATGTGGTCGAAGCTTTGCTGCTCGCGGGCGCGAGTGAAGCAGCCGAAGGCGAGACGTTTAATCTCGGCGGCGAAGAACCCGTCAGCCTCAACGATCTGGCCGCAGAGTTAATCTCGCTGACGGGGCGCGGCTCCGTTCGCTCCGTGCCGTTCCCGCCCGAACGCCAGTTGATAGACGTCGGCAACTCATACTCCAGTTATCAAAAGATGGAGACCGTCCTCGGCTGGCGTCCACGCACACCGCTTCGCACGGGCCTTGCGCGTACCATCGAGTTTTATCAAAAGAATCGCGCGCATTACTGGGACTCACCACATGCCGATACCTTTTCTAGACCTCACGCGATCACACAGGGATCTTGAAGCAGAGACGACTGCGGCGGCAGCGCGTGTGCTTGAGAGCGGCGCGTACATTCTGGGTCGCGAGGTCGAAGCCTTTGAAGAGGAGTGGGCGAGTTTCTGCGACGTGAAGGGCGCAGTTGGCGTCGGCAACGGCACGGACGCGCTCACGCTCGCGCTCATTGCGTCGGGCGCGATCTGCGAGAATCAACGCGATGAAGTTATCACCCCAACGCTCTCCGCCGCTTACACCGCGCTCGCGATCAGAAACGCAGGCGGCATCCCCAGCTTCGCAGACATCAATCCGCAAACCTACACGCTCGATCCGCACGCGCTTGAACAGGCGTTGACGCCCCGCACGCGCGCCATCATCCCAGTCCATCTCTACGGCCAACTTGCCGACATGGAAGCGATTCACGCCTTCGCCGCGCGCCACGAACTCATCGTCATCGAAGATGCAGCGCAATCTCACGGCGCACGCCTCGCGGGGCAGACGATGCACCAACGCTCTCTCGCCGCCACGCATAGTTTTTATCCAACCAAAAATCTCGGCGCCTACGGTGACGGCGGCGCCATCGTCTCCAACGACACCGATTTCATTGAGCGCGCCAGGACATTGCGACAGGGCGGCCACGCCCCCGCGCTCGAAGGCGAAATTGTCGGACGCAACTCACGCCTCGACGAAATGCAGGCCGCGCTCCTGCGCGTCAAGCTCAAACGTCTCGCCGAATGGAACGTGCGGCGGCAACAACTCGCGCAAATCTATCGCGAGTTACTCGCGCACAAATGCCCTCGACTGCAACTGCCCGCGCCGCAGCGTGAATCCAAATCACACGTCTATCATCTCTACGTCGTGCAGCATCCTGAACGCGAACGCCTCCGCGCATTTCTACACTCGCGCGGAATCGAAACGCTCATTCATTATCCTTACCTTCTTCATCAACAAACTCTCTTTTGTCACGCCACGCAGCACCCGTTACCCGTCGCCGAGCGCGTCGTCGAAATGATTTTCTCGCTGCCCCTCTATCCGCAACTGAGAGATGAAGAAGCGCTCGCAGTGTGTCAGACCCTTCTGGAATTTGAAAATATTGGAAGCCCATGCTAAGAAGGTTTGCCCAACATTCGCACTTCCCCTAAAGTACCTCTCAGCATCAAAGAAGTTTTTTCTCAAAGGGAATCAACACAATGGCCGAAAAAAAATCTGTGGCGACAACAACGCGCGCATCTGACAGCGATGAACCGCAAACCAAAGCCGCGCTTCAACAACGCATGGATGAAGCGCGTGAGTCGCTCGCGCAAACCGTCGAAGAAATCAAAGAGACTGTGACGGATCAGTATGAAGCTGTGAAGGAGACCGTGACGGATGTGCTCGACTGGCGCGAGCAGTTCAAAGAGAATCCTCTAGTGTGGGGAGTGGGCGCGGTGGCGGCTGGCCTCGTCATCGGTTACAGCATCGCTCTCGCCAGGCAGGACGAACATCCAAAGCGTGGCAAGCGTTCCGCTTCGTCCTCCGATTCAGTCGCGAACACTCTCTTCGACGAGATTTCAGTTGTCGGCCAGACAATTCTCCTGCCAGCCATCAACGGCAAGGTCAAGGAACTCTTCGGCATTGATCTCTCCGCGCATCTCTTCGCACAACCGCACACGCCACACGCAACTCGCCGTAGCATTGCGAAGAAAAGCGTTGCGCGAAAGAAGGCTTCAAAGAAGGCCGCCAAACAGTCCGCACGCAAAACCGGCGCGAAAAAAAGCAAAGCGAGTTGAGCAACCACGTTCCGCAAGTTGTACACACCGCTTACTGATTGCCGAACGCCGTGCGTTGATTGCTGAACGCTGATTACCGATTTCTGGAGATTGAACGATGCCGGACATGCTGGTGAACTTGCTGAAACTCTCACCGCTTGAACCGTCGCTCTCCGAGTTGATGGGGGCGGGCGTCCATATCCGACGCGCGCAACCTTTTGAGATAACCCCTGTGCGCGACTTCGTTCTGCAACACTTCGAGCGCGGTTGGGATGACGAGATTTCCGTCGGCTTCGCGCATCAACCCGTCAGCGTTTACATCGCCACGCGCGAACGGCGCGTCATCGGTTTCGCCGCTTACGAATGCACACGTCGCGCCTTCTTTGGGCCAACGGGCGTCGCCGAAAGCGAGCGCGGCAATGGCGTTGGCAAAGCTCTCCTGCTCGCCTGTCTCTGGGGCTTGCGCGAGTTGGACTACGTTTACGGCATCATCGGCGGCGCCGGCCCGACAGAGTTTTACGAACGCGCAGTCGGAGCGACAATCATTCCGGAGAGCGAGCCAGGCATCTACACCGATCTTCTCTTGACGCGAAAGCAAGTTGTAGAAAGTTCGGGCGATGAATCCTGATGCAAACACCCAAGCTCATCCTGAAATATCTGCTCGGCGTCTTCTTCGTGCTGGCGGGGCTTTATCATTTCGTCAATCGCGATTTCTATCTCAGGATCATGCCGCCGTACCTGCCCTGGCATTTGTTTCTCGTTTACCTGAGCGGATTCTTTGAAGTCGCGCTCGGCCTTCTGATTTTCATTCAGAAGTTCACACGCCTCGCCGCCTGGGGCATGATTGCGCTGCTCGTCGCGGTGTTTCCGGCCAACCTTCACATGGCCGTCAATTCGCAGCTTTACCCTGAACACTACCCGCTCTCTCTGTGGTTGCGCTTGCCCTTTCAGGCGCTCTTTATCGCATGGGCTTACTGGTTCACGCTTCCCGACTCAACGCGAAAATAAATCCTGCGTCACGTAGCAATTCAGATCGCGCAAGCAGCTTGACAATTATTTCAAACGTGCATATTTTGCCCGTGCTCAAAGCTCTTTCCTGCCGACGCAGCGTCTGATCTACGTTGGCCTTCACACAAACTTTTAAGGCGTTATTCGCTCACGATGAGTTGGTTCGCGCGTTAAACTTCAACGCATCAGAACTCAAGCCGCGTGAGTGAGGGACGACCTCTCAACAGATAAGGAGAATCAAACATGGCAAAGCAAAACAAGGCTTCACTCTCAAGAGGAATCCGCGCCGCGTCTTCCAAGGTGAGTCCGCCCAAGACGGTTGAACTATTCGGCCACGTCACACTCGTCGAAGGCTATGCGCTGACGAGTTACATTGGTTGTCACGCTCTCGTCACGTTGCGCGACTCGCCAGGCACGACCGTCGCCGTCCTCACGTCCGAACAGAGATTGCAAAGTTTGTTAGAGACCGCCTTAGACACCGGCAACCTGATCGCCTTCTGGGGCTACAAGTATTCAAGCCCGCCGACACCCAGAGGCGGAACGTGGACGGTTGACGTGTACAGCATTGACGGCGTGATTCTCTACGGGATGCACTAAGCGCAGGCGAACCAGACAAAAAGATAGAGATAAGGAGAAGGGGAAAGGGTCAAGGAGCGTGACGAATTTGAGCAGCTAAGGAGTGCGACGAAACGGAGTAACTCTTGTGCAGAACAATTCTATGAACACGCCACAACTCAGTAACGTCACGGCACGCTCCTGACCTTTCCCTTTACTCTTTCCCTTCCTCATTTTTCTCTTCACTACACCCTACACCCAACGCCCTACACCCTTCTTCCTTGCTTTTCCGCGATGCAGATTGCGGAGAGACCGGCGGGCAGTTGTTTGTGAGGTTGCCGCAACCAGCGCGCTTCGGTTTGCAGAGCGCGGATGAGCGTGGCGTTGAGCCATTGCATCTGCGGCGCGAGCGGTTTGACATCAGAGCCACGTTCAGCGAGTCCGAGCCGTTTCAAGACGAGGCGTCTGAACGCTGCGACGGGCAAGAGCAAACTGTTCGCGTAAGTCTTGCGAAGAATTTTGAAGCCAGCGCCTTCCATCTTCAACGCCAACTCGCCGAGGCTATACCGACGTTGCGAATTCAAAGCCTGATCGTGGCCGCTCTTCATCCACTGGTAAGCGGGAACGCGCACAAAGGCGATACCGCCAAGATGCAGGACGCGGTAAATCTCGCGCAACGCCTTTCCGTCCGATTGCTCGCCTGGCAGTTGCTCTAAGACATCGAAACTCGTCACGAGATCAAAGCTCGAATCGGCAAGCGGCAAGTCCGTCGTCGAAGCCTGCGCCAGATGTTTGTGTTCGCGCTCGCGACAAAAGTTGAGCGCATCGGAAACCAAGTCAATTCCAATCACGTCGCCTTTGCCCGCATAACGTTTGAGCCAGGCGAGATTCCCGCCCGTCCCGCATCCAGCATCAAGAACGCGCCGATCTTCATTCGGAGGACACAACGGATCAAGCAAGGCCGCCGTAATCTCGCGCATCCCCGCAAACCACCAGAAACTTTCCTCCAGCGCATACAAGTCTGCGTAATCTTGTGCGTGCATCTTAAAAGCAGTGACGAGTGACGAGTGAC
>MWWJ01000032.1_pt1 | contig 14128 bp, 18 predicted proteins | sample 1047271 | NCBI WGS metagenome assembly MWWJ01 (sample SAMN06349965, study PRJNA376086) | soil metagenome | isolation source: CN-4 sample Antarctic (ecotone) soil | place: Antarctica | collected 2015-01-13 | reverse complement strand
AAGAACTTAACGATGGATTCGTAATCATCTTCTTTGTCGTCGGCGTAGGCGCGCGTGATGTCGGCGATTTCATTGACGGCGATGAAGGAGAGGGCGGCGCGGCGTGTGTTGAGGTCAGAGATGTTGTCGGCGGTGCGGCGCGCTCGATCCCAGAATTTGTTGCGCGCGGCTGTCCTGATAATTTTGAGAGAGAGCCGGTCACGCTCCAGCGCGGTTTGCGCGTGGGCCAGTTGCTCGACATCAGAGCGCAAGGGGTCGGGCGTGTTTTGCGGAGACAAAGTTTTGACCGCGACTTGTGCGGCGAGTTGTTCGTGGCGGCTCGCTTCGATTTCGTTGAGAAGCTTGTTGCGCTCGGCGGTTAGTTGCGGAACGTAGGGCGCGGCTTCGCGCTCGAAGAAGGGCAGCAAACGTTCGAGAGCAAAATAGCGGGCGGATTTTTCAGAAGATGAGCTTGCTGTGTCGCGTGCCGAGAGGGCGCGCGTTAAGACGTTCGCGGCGAGATCATAAAAAGCCTGGCGCGTTGATGGCGCGATGGGCGACGGCGTTGGTTGCGGCGAATCGTTTTGCGGCATCGCCGCGCGGGGGATTGGACGAAATTGCAAACTGCCTTGCGCGTCCACCAAGACGAGCAACTCCGGCGAAACGATGGGCGTGGAAAGCAGCAGGACGGAGTTTGAATCGGCGTTGACATCACGCCGCGTCGCTTCGATCAGAAGGCGATAGAGCGCATTTCCAACAACAGCATCTTGTTCGCGCAGCCGCAGCAGGAACAAGACGAGGTTTGCGTTGACGCCTTCGTTGAGTAGCGGCACGACAAGTTGAGATGCCTGGACGTTTTCGCCGCGATCAAGAAGTTGATAAGCGAGAGCGAGACGGCGCAGGCCGCTCGCGCTCATCTCTCGCGAGGGTGTCGCGCGCGAGGGTTGATTGCCGCGTGATTCGCTTTCGTCTGCCTCTTCATGGCGAAGCTCGTTAAGAAATTTCTCTGTCAGTGAAGAATCGCGTGCGGCGACCTTTGAAAGAATCTCGTCACGCGCTTCGGTGTTGATGGATTTGGCTACATTGGATACGTTGGCATCTTTGTTTTGATCGGATTGCTGTTGTTCTTTGTCGGCAAGCGTCGCGGCTTCCCATGCGCGCACGAAAAGAATGCGTGAGCGCGGGGCGTCGAAAGGTAAAAGCGTCTCTGCGGCGAGTGCTTGAAGACGTGCGCGGTAAAGAAAATCGTCGAGGCCGCGTGCCGCGTCAGCCGTTTCGTTGAGCAGCGCGACGGCTCGCGCGCGTCGCAGGCGTGAGGCGTCGTCGGGTTGAGTTGCGAGCGTCCTTGCGCGTGGTGTGCGTCCGCGTTGCTGTGCGACGACGTTTGAGTTGAGGAGCAAACAAGCTGCTGCCAATGAAAGAGTCAGGATGAATTTAAGTTGAGTACATAGCAGAGGATGGCTCACCGCAGAGACGCAGAGGACGCAGAGGGGGCGCAGAGAAGATTCAACCCTCTGCGTAAACTCCGCGTCCTCTGCGTCTCTGCGGTGAAGGCTTCTCTTCGCACTTCCAGCTTGAGCTTGTTTCAGACGAGCATAACGAATGGCACGAGGCGAAATCTTCATGGCTTGATGAAACCCTGTTGCTGCTTTCACTCGGTATCAAACAAAGTCGGTTTGCCAGGCATCGGCGCGAGGCCGAAATGTTCGTAGGCGAGGCGCGTCACCATGCGCCCGCGTGGAGTGCGATTGAGAAAACCGATTTGAATTAAATATGGCTCGATGATCTCTTCGATGGAATCGCGCTCCTCGCTGATCGAAGCGGAGATTGTGCCTAAGCCGACAGGCCCGCCGTTGAATTTTTCGATGATTGATGTCAGGAGCTTGCGGTCAATCTCATCGAGGCCAAAGGTATCAACCTCCATGCGATTGAGCGCGAGGGGGCGCAGAGAAGATTCAACCCTCTGCGTAAACTCCGCGTCCTCTGCGTCTCTGCGGTGAAGGCTTCTCTTCGCACTTCCAGCTTGAGCTTGTTTCAGACGAGCATAACGAATGGCACGAGGCGAAATCTTCATGGCTTGATGAAACCCTGTTGCTGCTTTCACTCGGTATCAAACAAAGTCGGTTTGCCAGGCATCGGCGCGAGGCCGAAATGTTCGTAGGCGAGGCGCGTCACCATGCGCCCGCGTGGAGTGCGATTGAGAAAACCGATTTGAATTAAATATGGCTCGATGATCTCTTCGATGGAATCGCGCTCCTCGCTGATCGAAGCGGAGATTGTGCCTAAGCCGACAGGCCCGCCGTTGAATTTTTCGATGATTGATGTCAGGAGCTTGCGGTCAATCTCATCGAGGCCAAAGGTATCAACCTCCATGCGATTGAGCGCGTCGTTGGCGATGTCCTGCGTGATGTGGCCTTCGTAATCAACTTCGGCGTAATCGCGGACGCGGCGCAGGAGACGATTGACGATGCGCGGTGTGCCTCGCGCTCGACGCGCAATCTCACGCGCGCCGCCTTCGTCAATCTCGACGCCGAGAATTTCCGCAGAGCGTTTGACGATTATTTCAAGGTCTGCGTGCGGGTAAAAATCCAGATGAAAGACGATGCCGAAGCGTCCGCGTAAAGGGGCTGTGATGAGTCCTGCTCGCGTGGTAGCAGCGACGAGCGTGAACTTTTGAAGATCGAGTTTGATGGAATTCGCCGCCACGCCCTGCCCGATCATCACGTCGAGTTGATAATCCTCCATAGCGGGATAGAGGATTTCTTCGATGGCTGGATTGAGACGATGAATCTCGTCTATGAAAAGCACATCGCCTTCTTTGAGATTGGTTAGAAGCCCCGCCAGGTCACCTGCTTTTTCGATGACTGGCCCTGCGGTTGAACTAACTTTTGCCCCCATTTCGTTGGCGATAATATTGGCGAGCGTCGTCTTGCCGAGTCCAGGCGGGCCGGTCAGGAGAACATGGTCGAGCGCTTCTTTGCGACGCAAGGCGGCTTTGATGAAGATGCCTAGATTATCCGTCGCGCGCTTTTGCCCGATGTACTCGCCGAGCCGCGTCGGGCGCAGAGACAACTCGAATTGCTCGTCTTCATCAATCAAAGCGCCGTTGCGTGAGTTGGCAGGTTCAAGCATAAGTACAGAATTCAATGTTCAGGGTTCAGCGTTGATGTTCATAGCCTTCGACTCTGAACCTTCATCGCTTCGCTGCTAAGATTTTCCGTTGTGTCCTTCGTTCAGTAATCGAGCGACTGTTGAGGTCAGCATGTGCAATGAATCTCGCACAGAGGCGTTGATCTCACCTTGCGCTGCGATGTGTTGTAAGGTTGCCTGCATAAATCCGTTTTGAGTTTCGATGACCGTTCCAAGTTGGACTTCAAGATTATCAACGCGGCCATTCAAATGTCTCAGCGAATCTCGCACAGAGGCGTTGATCTCGCCTTGCGCGGTGATGTGCTGCAAGACTACTTGCATAAATTCGTTTTGAGTTTCGATAACCATTCCAAGCTGACTGCTGGTTTGGTTGACCTGTTCGATGGTTTGGTCAAGACGCTCGATGGTTTGCTCAAGGCGGGCTTCAAAGTTCGCTTGATTCTTGAGTAGGAACTCGATAGCACGCTCCATTTCTTCGTTCGTCATTTATCGTCACCTTCTTTACAGGCATTATAAGCGAGTTCAAGATTCAAGCTTAGGCTTCACAGCATTAGCTGTGAACTTGAGCCGCCTACGTTTTCGACATCAGGCGCAGGCTGCGGCGCAGGAGAACTTCGACGGAAATCTCGCCGCCCTCTTGCATGGCTGTCGTGATAGCTTTTTCGGCGGCGGCTTTTTGATAACCGAAGTTGATGAGCGCAGAGAGCGCGTCGTCACGCATGGCATCTTCGGATGGAACTGCGCCAGTACCTGTTTGCGCGCCAAACTCTTCTTCGAGCGCGGGTGATGAAAGCGCGCTGATCTTGTCGCGCAGTTCGATCACGAGACGCTCGGCGGTTTTTTTGCCGACGCCTGGAATTGATGTCAGGCGCGCGAGATTGTTGGTGCGAATCGAAGCGATGATTTCATCTGCGCTCATGATGCCGATCATCGTGATGGCGAGTTTGGGGCCGATGCCGCTCACAGAGATGAGGCGCAAAAAGAGTTCACGTTCGCGCGCAGTCTTGAAGCCGTAGAGCTGCAGCACGTCTTCGCGGACGTGCGTGTAGATGCGAAGTTGGACGCTTGATCCGGCGTCTTCGAGATCGTAAAAAGTTGAAAGCGGGATGGTGACTTCGTAGCCGATGCCGCCGACATCAATAATGACAGAGGTGGCTTGTTTGATGAGCAGAGTGCCGGATAAATGTGCGATCATTGCTTAGTTTTTAGAAGCTGACGGAAGCAGAGATTTCGGGAGCGCCTACGTTTTCGAGAGCGATTGTAGTTGATGCGCGCGAGATTGAGCAAAGGGGGAAGAGTGTTTTCAAAACTATAAGGGTCGGCAGTTCAGTGTGACGAACGCGAAGTGTGACGAACGCGAGAGGATTTTGTCAGTACCGCCTGCGGTAGCGGGCGGGTGTTTTTAATCTTCATTACTGCAATCGCAAATTGCTGGATGCATGTCACCCGCCCGCTACCGCAGGCGGTACTGACACGGGCGGCTGTTGCGGGCGCTATGCGAAATGTGGAGGCGCAATGCTCATAGCAAAATCATTCGGCTATTTTGTCTTAGCCGGACTTTGCGAGATTGGCGGAGGTTATTTGATCTGGCTGTGGTTGCGCGAAGGCCGAAGCGTTTGGTTGGCTCTCGGCGGTGCAACGCTGCTCGTCCTCTACGGCATCATTCCAACATTGCAGCCCGCAAATTTCGGGCGCGTCTATGCGGCTTATGGCGGCATCTTCATCGTGCTTTCGATTCTATGGGGATGGCGCGTTGATCGCATCATGCCGGACAGATTTGACTTGATCGGTGGGTTGGTTGCGCTCATTGGTGTGCTCATCATTATGTACTGGCCGCGAACGCAGTGACGAGTGACAAGTGACGAGTGACAAGCAAGAATGAATTCTGGAGTTGTGAGTTTGAAGCCAAAGACGAAAGACAGCTTTTGTTTTCTTTTGACTCCAGACTCACAACTCCAGACTGGCGACTGTCTTCAACTCGTCACTTGTCACTCGTCACTCGTCACTTTTTCAGGCTATACTGAATTTACAGAGGAACAGTCGAAGAGATGAAATCGGAGAAAATCTCAGAGCTGACTACTAATCGGTTGAGCGTCTATCTGCGTTGTTTGAATCTGCTAGCCGCCGCCGGCATCGAGACGGTCTCATCGCAATCGCTCGCCGATCAATTCAATCTTAACTCGGCGCAGATCAGAAAAGATTTGGCGTACTTCGGTGAGTTCGGAGTGCGCGGCGTCGGCTACTTTGTCAAAGAGTTGCGACAGGACTTGACGAAGATTCTCGGCCTCGACAACGCGCATCGCGTCGGCATCATCGGGGCTGGCAGGTTGGGGACGGCGCTCGCCAACTACAACGGTTTCAGCCGCTCGAATTTTTCCGTCGTCGCACTCTTTGACAATGATCGCGAGAAGATCGGGCAACGCATCGGCGAAGCGGAAATCCTTGTGCATGATGTGAAAAAGATCGCTCGCGTCGTTCGCGATGAGAAGATTGACGTTGCCGTGATCGCCGTGCCTGCACGTGCAGCGCAGAGAGTTTTGAATGAGATTATGTCGGCGGGCGTGAAGGCCGTTCTCAATTTTGCTCCGGTGCGACTGCGTGCGCGGCTCGACGTGAAATTGAAGACCGTTGATCTGACCATCGCGCTTGAAAGCCTCTCGTACTTTCTCGCCAGCCCGCAGGCAGCGAGTGTCACGAAAGGGAGTGACGTTGTTCCTCGCAAAGAGACGATGCGACGCGGTTCGCGTGGACTGCAAAGCAATAATGACAGAGGAGAGTGAACGTTTGTCCGTTGTCCACCGTCGGTTGTTAGTAGAACGGTATAGCGATTAGCAAATGAGTAAGACCCTCAAACGACACGCTGCAAGCCCCGTCAGGGGCGGTTTATCAGTAGCCCACTGCGTTAGCTGTGGGTCAACGGGCGTCATCAAATCATTAAGCCCCATCGGGGCGACATTGATGTTGAGATTGATGCCGCCCCGATGGGGCTTGTTTGAATCTATCATGTACTGTACCCAGCCCTGACGGGCTGGGCTACTGGTATGCCACCCCTGACGGGGCTAGGTTGCACCCAGCAACAAATAGCTTTAATGACAGAGGAGAGTGATTATCATGGATTATATGCTCAAAAGATTCCTGCCGTTCATGCTGACCTTACTCTTGGGATTAGGACTGTGGAACTTTCTTCACACACGCATCAATGTCGCTAAAGAAATTAGGTATCCAGATGCGTCGCAAACACTGGGAATACATAGCAAGACCTGGCCTATCATTCATTCACTAGGAGAATATCCTTGTCGCGAAGTGAAAGTCTTTCGGCTTGCTGGGAGTAACCCCGATTTCAGGGGCAGCTTTTATTCCAGTAACAGACCAATGGAAGTACATGTGCTACTGGGAGCAGACGGAACGGTGTCGAAAGTTTATCCGGCTGAAAATTATTCGGATGGCTCTACTGCTGACGCCCTAAATGCAGCGAAGCAGATTCAATTCACCCCTGCAACTAGAGATGGCGTGCCCGTCTCTGTATGGCTCGATGTTAGATATTGCGTGCCTAATGAGGGTCACGCGAATGTGGCGCGAACTGAAGATGGTGAAGAGTGGCGAGTGATTGATGAATGAACAAACAGCGCGGCGCGAGATCGTGCGCGTCGGCCAGTTATTGTACGAGCGCAGTTACGTTGTCTCTTCGGATGGCAACGTCAGCATCCGTCTCGATGACGGGCGCATCATCGCGACGCCGACGCAGACCTGCAAGGGACGCATGACCGAAGACTCGCTCGCCGTCACGGACATCGAAGGCCAGCCGCTCTCTGACAAACGCGCTTCGAGCGAGTTGGCGATGCACCTCCTGATTTATCGCGAACGCTCGGACGTGAAAGCCGTCTGTCACGCGCACCCGCCGCACGGCTCGGCCTTTGCCGTCGCGGGACTCGCGATTGACCAGCCTGTTTTATCGGAAGTGATCTTGACGCTCGGCTGCGTCCCGCTCGCGCAGTACGGCACGCCTTCGACGGACGAGTTGACGCAGGCGATGCAGCCCCTCGTCAAAAATCACAACGCGCTCCTGATGGCGAATCACGGCGCAGTCGCTTACGGCGCGGATATCTGGCAAGCCTTTGATCGTCTCGAAACTCTGGAGCACACGGCGAAGATCACGATTCTCGCGCGCATTCTCGGCGGCGCAAAGAATCTCCCGACGGACGCGATTGAGAAACTCATCAACGTCCGCGAAGCCGCCGGATATTTAGACGAACGCGCACGCTGCCAGGCCTGCGGCTACCTGCACGAAACGCAGGTCACCTGCCCGACAAATGATCGTCCGGCAAGGACGAATGGCTCAGCGAAAGCATCAAGCAACGGCGCAGGCAAGATTGCTTTGACGCGCGATGAGCTTGTTGAATTGTTGAGTCAAGCGGCGTTGTTGAGAAGATAGCCAAACTGCTTTCTTCTATCACGATAAGAGTATCGCCATGATAAGCAAAGCCCTCAAAATATTTCTTTCGTGTATTATTCTTCAGCTACTTTCCATTCACGTATTCGCAGATCAACAATTATCTCAAAATGAATTAGTTGCTACATACAGTAGTGGAACTGGGTTTGGAGGTGCTCAACTCACCCTTGAATCGAAAGGACGTTACCAAGTCATAACTAATAACGATGTCTCAGTGTATTCTGAATCGGGCACTTATGTCTTTTCATCAGGGATTTTGCATTTTACGATAGAGAAAAAAATAAAGAGAGATTATGGCAAGAAGAAGAAAATCAATCTTCTAAATGATCCTGACGAACTTTCAAAGGCTTCTACGATGATACCCTTCAAGTGGTCTGATAGAATTTATCTGTTGGATGAAGGTGATTGGGAATTTCTCAAATTTTGTAACGCTATCAATCTAGGACTTGAACCGCGGAAGAAACTTTATGGTGGCGATTTCCTTTTACGAAATGGAGATGAGAAGAAAGCGATTGTTGGAAATCCACCTCTTCCTGAGAAGTGGAGTTCCTATCTATTAAGTCAGCCCGTCACTGCAATGATTATTAAAATTGTAGAAGAGGGAAGCCGCAAGGAAGACAGAGTAGTGTTAATAGATAAAGGGAGCAAAGATGGATTAAAAGTTGGAATGATTTTAAGCGAGGAAATTCATGTAGCAGATGAAGAGCCAACGTTCTTCTCTGATCCAACCGCTATTTCTCTCGAAGACTATAAGGCGAGGGTAAGAATAAGTCTTTACAGTAAACTGAAGGCGGGCGATAAAATTACCACTAGATTTAACCCAGGGCCTTTCTTTCAATACTCGATAACCAAATAAGTCGCTCGCTAAGTTTTTTGACTTACATGTTTGTCTCTGAGAAGCAGCCTTATTACTACACGCTCGCTAGGATTTACATACGGCGATATACTTTCACGCAAAGTTAGACACCCACACTTTCAGGAGAATCTAAATGTCACAGGAAGCACTCGGAATGGTTGAGACAAAAGGTTTGGTGGCGATGATCGAAGCGGCGGACGCGATGGTCAAGGCAGCCAATGTGACGCTGGTCGGTTACGAGAAGATCGGCGCAGGCTTTGTGACGGCTATCGTGCGTGGCGATGTCGCGGCGGTCAAGGCTGCGACGGACGCGGGCGCGGCGGCAGCGCGTCGCGTCGGCGAACTCGTCAGCGTCCACGTCATCCCGCGCCCACACGGCAGCGTTGATGAAGCCTTGCCCATCGGAAACGAATAAAAGTGACAAGTGACGAGTGACGAGTGACAAGCAAGAAGCGGTCTTGATCGTCACGCCTTTTGCTTTTCTTCAACTCGTCACTCGTCACTCGTCACTTGTCACTGCCTTATGATTATTGCGCGCATTATCGGCACAATCGTTTCGTCGCAGAAGGACGAGCGGTTGATGGGGAAGAAGTTGCTCATCGTTCGTCCACTCAACCTTGATGGGACGGAGGCGAGCGGCTATGTTGTCGCCGTTGATACAGTCGGCGCGGGCTTTCACGAGCGCGTGCTGGTCGTTGCCGGTTCAAGCGCGCGGCTCGCTGGCGGCATGAAAGATGTGCCCGTTGATGCGGCAATCGTCGGCGTCATTGATACCGTTGACGTGAATGAGTCGGCAGTGTGAAGTCTTGAGCGGAGAGTCAAAAGCAAACCATCCTTTGTAATCCGATACCTGACCCCTGATTTCAATATGCAGCTTGCGCGAGTTATCGGAACGGTAGTGGCGACGGTGAAGAATGATTCGCTTGAGGGGCGAAAGCTGCTCATCGTGCAATCGCTCGACGCGAATCTTGAGGCGCAGGGCAAGCCGCTCGTTGCGCTTGATGCGATTGGCGCAGGCGTGGGCGAGTTAGTGTTCTGGTGCAGGGGCAAAGAGGCGAGCTTTCCTTTCAAGCGCGAAGACACGCCGACGGATTGCACGATCATCGGGATTGTTGATTCCGAAAGTCATGTGACGAATAAAAGAGGCCGCAGATGATTCTGGCGCGTGTGTTGGGCAATATCGTGGCGACGCAGAAGAACCAGCGTTACGCGAACGCGCGCGTGATGCTGTGCCAGCAGATTACGCCGGAAGGCGAAGAGATGGCGATGACGTTGCTCGCGTTGGATTCGGTTGATGCAGGTGAGGGCGACACGGTGTTGATCGTGCAGGAAGGTTGGGGCGCGTCAACGGCTGCGACAGGCGAGGCTGGCGCGGCGATTGATTCGGCGATTGTCGGCGTCGTTGATCGCATTGATCTACTGGAAGCAGAGAAGGGAACGCGATGAACAATAGCAGCGAACAAGATCAAGTGCGCCTTCTGGCCGAGCGTGTGGCGCGTCGCGTCTCTCAAGCAAATGATAAAGAGCCGCGAACAAATGTTGTGAGTAATGGCGGCAGCAATGTTGGCAACGAGTTGGCATCGTTGCGCGAGACGCTCGGCGAGGTGCAGAAGAGGCTCTCGCAAATCGAGTCGCACATTACAGATGAGAGTCCGTCGCAAAGTGCATCGGTTTCGAGTGGGTCGGCTGCGCGTCGTCAAGAGTCATTCAATGAGCGAGGACAAAATCAGAATTTATCAAGCGTGCCGCCCGCGACACGTTCGCCATGGCTGAGCGGCGTTTACTTTCCGGCAACGCATCCGAGTATGGAAAAGTTTGGAGTTGATGAGGCTGCGGTCTCGGAACTGGTTGATTTCTTCGAGAAGGAAAAGACGTGCAGCCTGGAGCCAGGCGATAAGCCTTGCGACCATTGCGCGATGTGCAGCTCGCGTGGGTTTTGAGTTGAACTTGAGTTGAGTGTTTGTAGATTAAGATTCACCGCAGAGACGCGGAGGGCGCGAAGGGGGCGCAGAGAAAAACAAAAGATTTTAGTGAAGCGTAAAAAATAAGAGAGGCCGCGTTCAATTGAATGCGGCCTCTTTGCTATTGAGATGTAAATGGGCTTTGCGGATTAATCTGCATCAACCCGTGATCTGCTATTTGCTGCCTGTGTTGGCGGCTGGCTTACGCAATGTGTTGGGATCAAATCGCGGAACCTGGCGCGCGCCTTCGTCGGCCTTGTAGTAAGGCTCTTCTTTGAAGCCGAAGATTTTCGCGGAGATGACTGTCGGGAAGTTGCCGCGCGTCGTGTTGTAATCCTGCGCCGCTTCCGTGTAGTCGTTGCGCGAAGTGTTGATGCGATTCTCCGTGCCGGTCAGTTCATCCTGCAACTTCAAAAAGTTTTCGCTGGAGCGAAGTTGCGGATAGCTTTCCTGCAAGGAGAGCAAGCGTCCAATCGTTCCGCCGAAACTGTTGTTGGCGGCAATGACGGCCTGCTTCTGCTCAGGCGATTTGTCGCCGCCTTCGCCCTGTGGTTGTGCGCCGGTCGCGTTCAAAAGTTGCGAGCGTGCCTGTGCGATTTGTCCGAAGACTTCCTGCTCCTGGACGCCTGCGGATTGTGCCGCTGCCACGAGGTTCGGGATCAAGTCAGCGCGACGTTGGAGTTGGCTTTCGACGTTGGCCCACTTTCCTCTAACATTTTGCTGCTTGGTCTGAAGCGTGTTGTAGCCGCACCCGCTAGCCGTGACGGATACAAACACCGCGAGAGCCAGCAGCAACATTCTTCTCTTAATCATGTTTCTGTTCTCCTTCATTTGGTCAATGGTGAATGGTAAATGGTTAATGGTGAAAAAACAAAAGTTGTTCACCCGTTCACCGTCGGGCATTCACTATTCGCTCTACATTCTATCAACTACTTCGATGACGCGCTCGATCTGCGCGAGATAAGCGCCAAAAAGATCATTGGCCTCTGGGTCTGTCAAAAGTTGTTCACTGTTGGAACGTAATTCAAAAATGCGCTCGAATGATTCGCCGTCCAGACTCAACTCCTTCGCGGTCGCGCGCACGCTTTCAGGTTTGCCGACAGGCGGCTCTATACCGCGCAACATCAAGACCGCGCGAAACAATGCCGCAAAGCTCGACAGGCTGTCGCTCATCAACGAAGACAATTTTTCAACCGAAGCGGAAGCCGGAATGTAGAGCCGCCGCAGTTGAATCAACTTGCTGCGTAATTCGTACTCCGTTTGATGGCGCAAATTTTCGTCCGTCAATTCGACAAACTCGAAAGGGTCGCGCCCGTAAAGCACAACGCGCGCCTTTTCCATTTGTCGAAACTCGATGGGGAACACGTCCGCCGCATCGTTGAGTTCTTCGACAGTGAAATAAACGGGAAGAGGATGTCCCAGGCGTTGCCATTCGCGCATCGGTGCTTGCGCCTGACGGAGGTCTTCGGGCGTGATGCGGTTTAGGGCAATTAACAAATTATAATCCGAGCGCAGTTCGATGTGGTCGCCCGCCGCAGCCGAGCCGTAGAGCACCACGGATGCAAGATTGTCGCCATGCGTCGAACGCAAATCTTCGACGAGATGATTGAGCGCTTCTTGAACGATTCTCTTTGACATGATCTTTTCTCTAATCAAACTTTCTCATCGCAAGGCGAAGAATAAACGCTGGGCAACGAAGGAATATTTGTCAGCCGTTCAATCAATGTTCGTTGGCCGAGCAACACGATGCCTTCATCTCTTAACATCGCGCCTCTACGTTGTTGCCTCACCAACTGCCGCCCGCGCCGCCGCCGCCGAAATCTCCGCCACCGCCGAAGCCCCCGAAGCCTCCACCGCCGCCGCCCGAGCCGCCAAAGCCCCCGCCGCTCCAACCACCCGAACTCCTGCCGCTATTCAAAACCGAGTTGAGCAAAAGCAGATTCAAGCAACCACCGCCGCCGCCGCCTCTTCCCGCTCTTGAGAAAATAAAAAGCAGAACCACGATGACGATGACGATGAAGCAAATGGGAATTCCACCTTTTGTTTGTAAATCACTTTCGGGTTGGGAGCTATACGCTCGCTTTTGATCTAAACCCTCGATGCTAAAGCCGCGTTTTTCGGCCAACGTCGCAACGTACGTCTCCATCGTGTCGGAGATGCCTTTGCCGTACTGTCCTTGTCGGAACGCCGGAACGAGAACTTCGCGTTGAATCTGCCCGACGATGCCGTCCGGCAAATCTCCCTCAAGATGACGGCTGACCTGTGTGAAGTATTTATGGTCATCAATCGCGACGAGCAGAAGCAGTCCGGCGCGCTCGCCATCTTTTGCACCGATACCCCAGCCGCGCGCCACCGCCAGAGAGTAATCGTAAATGTCCTGACCGCCCGTAGTCTTGATAGTGACAATGGCGGATTCGATCTGTGCGACGTGTTTAAGATTTTCGAGAATCGTCTCCAGCCGTTGTCGTGTGGATGCGTCAATGACGTTGGCGTAATCGTTGACGTGGCCTGTGGGAGCAGGCAGGGGAGACCTTGACGTTTGAGCGTGTGCTGCAAGAGAGCCAACACTAAGCGTACATGCCAGCGCAATGACTGCGAGAAATGCTGATGTGCGTTTGTTCTGTTTCAATGAGCCAATCATAACAACTCAGGCCTGTCAGTCAATGTCTGAAAAATCTTTGCTTGATAAATAAGCAAACACGCAGACCACTTTCATAACGGATAACGCATAAGCAAAGTTGCAGCTATCCTTCAAGCAGGCGATGCAAAAGATAGAAGAACGCGACTCCACCGAAAACCACAATCGAGACCACAGGATTCTTTTCTTCTTTATGATTCACCTCTGGAATCAAATCGCTAGCTGCAACGTAGAGCGTCACGCCCGCCGAAAAAGGTAAAGCATAAGCGACCACCGTCTGCACTTTAGTTTTCAGCAACGCCACGCCGATCACTCCGGCGAGCGTCGCCGTCCCGATGGCCAGCGTCGCGATGCGAGCTTTGCGAGGCGAGCGACCCGAGGCCAGCATGATCGAAGCGACAGTAAAACCTTCAGGAACTTTGTGCAGCAGGATCGCTATGAAGACTAGCAAGCCGACTTTGAAATTGACTAGAAATGCGGCAGCGATGGAGACGCCATCAAAAAAAGTATGAATCAAGAGACCGCCGATAGCAGTGTATGCAGCCGAGGGGCGAATGACATGTTCGGGATGCGTTTCCGCGCCAAAATGAAAATGCGGCGCGATGGTATGCTCGAAAAGTTGGATGATGAGATAGCCCGCGAGCAGGAGCGTCATCGCGCCGACTACAGCTTCCGCCGCGTTGTTGCCCTTGCTCCCATCCGTCCAGATCGCGACTGTCTCTGGGACGATCTCGATAAAAATCGCCGCCAGCATAAACCCCGCTCCAAGTGCAACGAGGTATTTCAAGATGCGTTCGTTACGGCGATGCGCGCCCGTAGAGGCAATGAATAATCCGCCAATCAGGTTGGCAACTGCCGCCAGCGCGCCAAAGAGCACAAGTCCGCCAAAGCTAGTCTCCATCCGCCTCAGCCCTTAATTGCGAGTCTATTATATAGAGCGACATTTGCCGCACTATACAGGATGCGACTTCGCTTGGCTATCATTACAAGAGAAAAGCCTCTGCATCTCTTTGGCGATACAACGAACTCCATAACCGTTTCGATATCGGAAACATGGCGACATCCCTCTATACCATATCGTGCTTAAGCATCGT
>MWWJ01000031.1_pt1 | contig 14146 bp, 11 predicted proteins | sample 1047271 | NCBI WGS metagenome assembly MWWJ01 (sample SAMN06349965, study PRJNA376086) | soil metagenome | isolation source: CN-4 sample Antarctic (ecotone) soil | place: Antarctica | collected 2015-01-13 | reverse complement strand
ACAATGGCGCGGGCGTCTGTGAAATTTTCTTTTAAGAACTGGTGCGCTTGATCGCGTGCGTTTTCAGTCGTTTCGTTCCGATCAAAACTTAGAATCATTCGGTGGTGGTTTCGGGCAATGCCGCGCGGCGGCGGCGGCTGTCGGCTCTCAATGTCTTTTCGCGTTTCAGCGTAGGCTATGGCGTTGCTGCGGGACTCGGCAATGTTACCGGCGCGCAGTTCGTCTAGGTTGTGAAACGAAATATCGGCGCAGGCGCGTTCGCGGGTAATGTATCTAACATTCTCCGCGATGGCGGCTGGGTTGGCTTTACCGGAAAACTTTAGAATGCTCATAGCTGTGCCCTTACTTCGGCTATCAATTCGCCAAGGCTCGCGGCTGCTGCTGCTATATCAGCTGTCGAGGGGGGCAGTCCGTTGCCGCCGAGCGCTGAATTCATCGCGTGGGCAAGCTGGTTTACGTTGTTGGCAAGTTTGTGTAGATCGTACAAAAGGCGTCTTAGCTTTTGAGTTTGTTCTGGTGGCGGTGGCGGCGCGGATCGCTGCCCTGCCCAAATACAATAACGCGAAAGCGAAAGCGCATGATTGGCTGCCCGTTCAGCTAATTCCCTGTGCTCTGTTTCGCTGCAACGAATTGTTATGGTGGCGGGGTAACGTTTGCTGCGCCAGTGGCGTTTCGGTTTCGTGTCGTCGTTCAATTTCGGTTTACCTCTTTTTCTGCTTGGCAAGGGTTTCGCGCTAGCGCGAAACATACCTTGCCTTCTGCTACGCTACGTTCATGTGCGCTCAAAAAATCGGCAGTGTCAAATCGTATTTTTTGTGTGGCTAAAATGTCGGCAAGAAAAAAGCGGGGAGGTAAAACCGAATGGGCGGGTGGCTTGGCTGTGGAAAAAATTTGGTTTCCCTTCCCGAACCCATCCCTTCCCTTGTCTCGCTGGTTGAACCGCTCCGGCTAGCTCCGTGGCTCCGTCGGTAGGCGTCTAAACCGGGCGGCTCACTACTCTACCGCGCTTCTGGCGTGCGTCGGATAATCAGATATTAGAAAGTAAGCCTCCCGAAAAAACTTAACCGTTAGGATATGGTGTGCCTTTTGTCCGCAACTCGGTCGGGAAAATGCCTGCGTATAGTGCGCTCGTTAATGCCCGTCAGTGCGGCTATCTCCCTTCGGCTATATGCAAGCTCGAGGGCGTCGTAAAAGTCGCTTACGTGGCGGCTGTCGCGTTGCAGGGGCTGCTCGCTAGTCTTGGGTAGGGCAAGCCTGAAACGGCGGCTGTGCTCACCTACACGGTAATGGCGGTTGCTCTGCAAAAGTCCGCGCTGCTCCAGATCGGCTACAAAGGTCTGGTAGGTTCTTACGCTCGCTATGCTCTCGCGCCATACGTGGGCGGGTATGAAAACAAATTCGTGGCGACTGCGCGGGCGGTAGTATGCTACTAGGTTAATAAGCTGCTTCTGCCTTACTACGTCGCCGTGAAAGGTGCTGGCAGCTAGTTCAAGGTCTGCGCGGGTAATCGCTGCGTCGAGGGCGTGTGGCGTGTCTGGCAATAAAGGTCGCGCCCAAAGCCAACCTGCCTGTGCTTCTAAGTGTCGGCTAATCTCGCGCCAGTCACCCTGTGCTACGGTCTTGCTGAAACCGTTGCTCTTTGCCTTCAGCCATCTCTTTACAAAGGCTATGGCGTCGGCTGGTTGCCAGTTGCTGCGCCAAAGAAAATTTAATATCTCGTATTGGGCTTCGGCTCTGGTGCTGTGCTGCTGTAGTCCGTGCTCGATCAACTCAGCTACGTTGCCGCGCGGCTTCCAAGTGCGGGGGTTGTCGGCTGCTTCCAGCTCTGGCTCAAAAAGGGTTTGTTGTCGGGGTAAGTTTTCTATTGCCGTCGGGTCTAGCTTCAGCAAAAAATGAAGCTCCTGTTCCCAAGTTAAGTTACTCAAAATCTGCCCGGTCTGTTCGCTGATCAGGTCTTGTCGGCGTCCAAAAGGTAAGCGGTCTTTGCGTCGTCGTTGCGGGTAAATCTCGGCTAGGTCTGCAAAAGCTATGGTCAATGCTCTGTTGCCAAGCCGCCACGTCGCCTGCCGTTCCTTATATTCAAGTCGTAAATAGATTCTAAAGTTCCCGCTCTTGTCATAGCTCGGCGTCGTCATGATCGCGCGCTGGCTCTCACTTATGCCGTGCTGGTCGAGGCGGTCAAAAATGCGCTGTGTCCGGTCGCTGTCGGGGTGGTCTATATCTAAGTTATGAAAAACTGGATACCAAGCCGCCTTAGTGCCAAGCCAATAGTCTCCGTTCAAGTGCGCGCGGATCAACGGGTCGGCTATTGGCTTGTGCTTCGTGCGCCAGTTGCGGCGGTTGCCTGTCGGCTGCTGGATGGCGTAAGGGGCGGAAAAGTCTCTTATAAAATTCTGTGCGAAAAGTTTTTCGGTAGGTGTTAAAGGCTGGTGCATAAAGTCTCCTGCGGCTTGCAAAAAAGCGGCTAAAAGATTTATGCTTTAGGTGCCAACCCGGAAGCATAAATCGCTTTCAATAGAATGGGCGAACGGTTATACGTTCGCCTTTTTCTATATCTTAGAATCAGGTTTTCGTCAAATGGCTTGTCATTTTAGGCTTACCGAGGGGGTCTGCCCCGTTGTCGCTTTCGTTCCAACTCCTTTTTCTTATCATCTAGTTGCCGTTTTAATTTCGCAATTTCGTCCCGGACTTCTTGCGTCTGCGGGCGGGATTCCAACCCGGTAAGTTGTTTGTTTAACTCCGCTATTTCGTTCTCTAAATCATCTATTTCACTCATCATTTTTCCCTTCCTCTTGCTGCAACGGTACTACTTGCTTAACCGGGCGCGTTGAACCGAAAAGCGTTATTTCGTCGCGCTGTAAAGGCTCTGCTACCGCGTCCGGTGGCAATGGTGGCGGCTCGTCAGTAGCAGCGGCGCGTGCGGCGCGCTTTGCTTCAATCGCTGCTTGGCGTGCCTCCGGCGATGGCGGCAATCTATTCTTGCGCCGAAAACGCTCGTCGTCCATTTTCTCCCATTCCGCAAGTTCGGCAAGGTGATCAACCTCGTACTCTAATTTTTCAAAAAAACCCGGAAAGAAAATTTCCCAACGCCACTTGTTAATCAACGCCTGCCCTTCATATGTGCCGCGCAGTTTGAGTGGAACGTGCTTTGCGAAATCATAATCTTCGCGTCCTGCTACAATAGCTTTTCGCTGCCGGACTTCTGCCAAATATGCTGCCCGCTGTTTATATCGTTTTTGATAATCTTTTCCCATTTTTTATCTACTCAACTCTCTATCTATATTTGCCCTTTCAGCCGCTCGTTTGTTCGCTCGATCCATGCCCGTAACTGTGTGTTGTAGTCGTTTGCTTGCTGCAAGCGTTTCTCTAAATTCGTGTTCGAATTTAGTAACTTCGCGTTCGCCTGAATCAATTTGTTTGTGTGTATCAGTAATGCATCGCTGTCCTGCTGCAATAATGAATTTATTTCTATCAATTCGTTTTTCGATAAGCTCATGTTGCTCAACTCCTGAATCCCGAAGGTCTTTTTCTCGAAAGCTATCGGCTGTCATTCCGTCGCGCGCCCGCGTCGGTTTTTTGCGGTCAATTCCGGCAACGCGATCACGTTTCCATTCGCGCGTTTCGTCTTTTTTTTCTTTATATTCGTGCTCATAATCCGTGCCGTATGTTCGGTCATACTGTCGCGCCCACCGCTCGTCAAGGCTTTTATAAGTAGCCTTGTCAATTTGAAGTTTCTTTTCAATGCTGCGCTTATCAAGCTCGCGTGTTCGGCAATCGATCCAAACGTGCGCGTGCGTCATCTCTGCTTTGTCCTGGTGGATCGCAACTATGGCACGGGCGTCTGTGAAATTTTCTTTTAGAAATTGCTGCGCTTGATCGCGTGCGTTTTCAGTCGTTTCGTTCCGGTCAAAACTCAGAACCATCCTATGATGGTTTCGGGCAATGCCGCGCGGCGGCGGCGGCTGTCGGCTCTCAATGTCTTTTCGCGTTTCGGCATAGGCAATGGCGTTGCTGCGGGCTTCAGTAAGGCTATCTGCTTTCAGCTCGTCCAAGTTATAAAATGAAATATCGGCGCAGGCTTTTTCGCGGGTAATATATTTTACGTTTTCGGCGCTCGCATTCGGGTTTGCTTTGCCGTTGAATTTTAGAATCGACATTATATTTGTGCTCTTAGTTCTGCTATCAATTCGCCAACGCTGGTAGCTGCTGTTGCTATATCAGCTGCCGAGGGTGGCAGTCCGTTGCCGCCTCTGCTGGCGTGTAACGTATGCGCTAGTTGGTTTACGTTGTTGGCAAGTTTGTGTAGATCGTACAAAAGCCTTTTTAGCTTTTCGGTTTCCTCCGGCGGCGGCGGCGGTGCTGCCCGCTTGCCTGCCCAAACGCAATAGCGCGAAATTGAAAGCGCATGATTTGTTGCCTGTTCAGCTAATTTTTTATACTCTGTTTCGCTGCAACGAATTGTTATGGTGGCGGGGTAACGTTTGCTGCGCCAGTGGCGTTTCGGTTTCGGTTGTATGTTAGGGTTGCTATACATAATTTCGGTTCACCTCACTCCAGTTTTTGGCTCTGGCTTTAGCTTGGCAAGGCGGGTAGCGTTTTACGCTATCCGGTTTCAGCGCGCTAGCGCGAAACATACCTTGCCTTCCCTTATTCCACACGGATTCATGCGCAAAAAAAGTGCAGAAGTCAAGTTTTTTAATGCGAAATTTGGAACGCTCACAAGGGCTGCAAACGCGAACAATGCGTTATTCCGAAAAGCAATAGTAAGGGCAAGGGCAAGGCGAAAAAGCCTGTCCCACGATGCGGTTTCTTGGCTTCTGGAGGCTCTGTGGCTACGTCAAACGGGGCAAGGCGGCACTTGGTCAAATTGCCTCACTCGCGCGTTTTAAGGGCATTCGGGTTTTGGTTTTTCAATGTGTCGGGTTGTTCCTGTGGTCGGGTGTTTCTCCCTATCATTTGCCAGTTGGGAATGGTGTTTCTCCCGCTCCAATCGCCGAAATTTTATCTTGTCGGCGGCGGGTCATAGGATCATATTTCAACGTGGCACGGGGGCTGCGGTTCTCCCTTGTATGCCAATGGTTTTTCAAGAATCGGGTTATGGCTCAACCTTAATGCGTCGAACGTCTCGCGCTTTCGCAACTACCCAATTTAATAATCAGCTGCGTGATCGCCGGGCGGCGTCAATGTAGCAAAAGAAAAACGCCGCGCGTCCTCACCCCGCGCGGCGCGGCGCAACCTTTCGGTGCGCGCTTTGGCGTTCGTGTTCAACTCCCGCCGTTAAAATCAATCATACATCGGTGCTTCCCGAAAGCAAATATATACGCAAGGGTACAAAATGGAGTGGTTGCCGGAACCGGCTGCATCAACATCTTGTGTAATAAACCATTTGCGCTGGCTGCAATTATTGTGTATGGTCTTGCTGGTTCTTTTAATTTGCTCATATAAAAGCGAAAACGCCGCAAGCTAGTCACTCGCGGCGTTCTCTAAACCTTTAACCGAGTCCGGCGGTTTCGGTCTGAAAGAATACTACTCTAAACAAGCCTTTTCTTTCAAGTGCCAAATGCTGCCTAGCTATTTTTTGTTTTTGGTGGCACTTGAAAACTTCCCTTAATTTACAACCTAATTTTGAAACTTCGGCGGCGGCTGAAGAAATTGTCTATCGTGAACGAGACGTCCTTGGAATTGCGCGAAAGCGAATCGGCAACACGCGCGAAGCTGCGCGGCGGCTCCGCGCGGCGGCAATGGCATGCGGTAATGAAGCGGCAATTCGGGAAGCGTTTTTAATTGAAAAATGCGCCGACAATGAAAATATATGGGTTGGTCAATATCTCGACTTGCAAAATGAAAAAGGCGAAACGGAATGCATCGATGCGCTAGGTACTCTTTGCGCTTGTGGGTCGCGTTTTTGTGAATCCTGTTCTGCCGATCTTCGTCGGCGCTCGCGTCGTCGGGCGCGGGCTGGTTTGAAATGTGCGCCACCTGAAAAGTTCGAGGAACGTCGCTTTGTTACCCTAACACCCCCAACTCCGCAGGGCGCGTCGCAGGAAGAAGCCGCTAGTTTCATCAACGGTTGTTTTCGTCGGTTACAAAAAAAGGCTTTTTGGAGTAGCCGTGTTCGGGGTTGTATCAAAGGCGTTGAAGTTCCGTGGGGCGCGGGTGGGCTTGGTTTTCATCCTCATATTCATGCCATCGTCGTTGGGCAATGGATCGAACGGGACGCTGCTTCTGAAAATAAAAGTATCGCTTGGCGCGCGGCTCAAGAAGAAAAATATGGCGCGTGGGGGCTGCGTTTAGTTGAAACGTTGCCGCCTGTCGGCAACCTTCAAGCAGTTTGGAACGAATGTCTGTTAGCTGAAATAAAATCACGGCGCTGGCGGTTAGTAACTAATGATCGAAAAGCAAAACGCATTCCTGCCCTTATCGCTGCGGGCGCGGTTGTTCTCGACTGGCGCGAGGTTCATAAACTTGGTTCGGGCTTGCAAGTTGATATAAGAAAAGTAAAAGCGACGGGCAAGCAGGATGCTGAAAGCATTAGTTATCAAGATGCTATTAGCGAAGTTCTGAAATACGTTTGCAAAGCAGAAGATTGGTTCAAAGTGCCGGACTCGGAATTGGTAAAAAGTGCAACTGTCAAACGTTGGCCTAGGATGTTCGAACTGTGCGGTGCGTGCAAGCCTTCAACTCAAAAAGGAACGGGCAATGTAGAAACCGAACCCAGTGCTTATCTAGATACGCCCTGCTTATCTGCCGCCGAAATTTCTTTAGCAACTGGCTCGGTTCGTGAAAATGAAAAGGGCGAACCGGAAACTTTTATCGAAGGCGCGGGTTGGGTTGCTGCAGAAGCCGCGCCTTTAGTTTCAATAATGTATAGCGAAGAAGAATATTTGCCTTTATTGCCGCCGCCGCTTGCCCCTGCGCCCGTTCCGGTGGTGTTGCCGCGCGCCGAATCGCTGCGGCGGCTCGGTGAAATTATGGAATTTAACGAATGGTGTTTGCTAGTAGAAACTCGCTGGGCAGAAAGGCGCTTTATTAGACGCCGTTTACTATCGCGGCAATTTGAACATGCTACTTTCTGGTCGCTGTGTGGGCGTCGGTGGGGAATGCTGCCGGGGCAGGTCGAAGAAATTTAGCGTTATCAGTCGCGGGTTGGCTGTCTAAAACATTTTGCTTTGGTCTGCGCGGTTTTTGCTTTGGCGTTCCGCCCGTTTGAAGGTCGCTGCTCCTGCCCATTGTGGGTATAGCAATTTCGCGCCGCTCAAAAGCTCGTCAATGGTTAGAATTTGTAGCTTTGGGTATTTGCTACCGGGGGACGCCTGTGGTTCGTAAAAGCCTGCTGAAACGGCTTCCGTTCGCATGTCCTTTGTCGAAGGCTTTAGGGTAATGAAAGCTCCAATCTGTGCGTGCTCCCGTTCTAAAACGCCTTTCAGGTCGCGTATGTCGCCGCTCTTTACGTTGCCACTCTTTACCTGAATAATTATCTTCTTTGCCTGTCCGCTGTTGTCGTCAAAGAAATAAATATAGCCGTCAATGCCAGTGTCCTTGCCTTTCTTTTTTTCCTGCGCGGGTCGTCCGCCAACCAAACCAACTGCCCACCATTGAAATTGGTATCTGCCGTTCAAGCCTTCGTTAGCTAAAGCTTCGGCACTAGCTACGTCTGTCGGTGCGCCAATTATTTCGTAAGGTGCAAGCTCGCTACCAAAGCTATCATTCAAGCGGCTACGAATTAAGGTTATGGCTATATGGGTCAAGTCAATACCAATCCAGCGACGGTGCAACCGTTCGGCTACATTTACTGTTGTGCCGCAACCGCAAAAGGGGTCAAGCACAATGTCGTTCTCGTTGCTGCTGGATTTAATAATGCGCTCTAAAAGGGCTTCCGGCTTTTGTGTGGGGTAGCCTAAGCGCTCGGCACTGGTGTTTGGTATTCGTGGAATATCTGTCCAAACCGACTGTAAAAATTTGCCTTCCTTTTCGTCTAAGTAAACCTTTAATCCGTCCATGCGGGGTGTTCCGTCGCGCTTTGTAAGTATCTTTCCTTGCTCCCGCCATACTTCAAGCTGTTCAACTGTATAGCCCCAACCCCGGTTAGCTGGCGGTGTCGTTCCGCGCCATTCAAACTTTCCCGAATTGCTATTAGGTCGGCTCGCCGTTAAATCTTGTCCTGTAAATAAACGTCCGTCGTCGTCTTCTTGGTAACGTCCAAGTTGGGCAGCACTAAAGGCGGTGGTAACTGGATTCCAAGTATAGTTATTGCCTTTAACGTAAAAAAGAATTACGTCGTGAATCCTTCCGTATTGTCTAGCTGTGTTATGGGCGTTGGTTCGCTGCCAAACAATTTCGTTTTTGAAGTTCGTTGGTGCAAATGCTGCGTCCATCAAAATTTTCAAGTAATGGCTTGCGGTCGTATCGCAATGAAGGTATATGCTGCCCGTGTCTTTCAATACTCGGTTAAGCTCAAGCAAGCGCGCTGCCATCATCGTTAGGTACGCCATCATGTCGCTCGTCCCTAAAAAGCTGCGTAGGGCTTGCAAAATGTTAGTAACGCTTTCGGGCGCGGTTGTTAGTGTTTCGTGAAAAGTGTTTTCGGCTTCCTGCGTCCAATGCCAAGTATCTTCGAACGCGGTTATCTGTGCCGCGCTCTGTTTGCCGCTTGCCTCTTGAAAAAGTACGTTGTAGTTGGCTGCGCTGTTAAAGGGTGGGTCTAAGTAAACAAGGTCAACGCTCTCATCCTGTATGTACTCGCGCAGAATGTTAAGGTTGTCGCCAAAATATAGTTGGTTTTTCCAAGTCATAGCTTTTTAATGAACTCGTCAAGGTCGGCTCTCTTAATCCTGTATGCCCTGCCTATTAATTTAGCTTTCAGGCGTCCTTTGTCAATCGCTTCCCGTAAGGTTTCCCGCGAAAGTCCGGTCAACGTCTGAACTTCATTTAGTTTTAGTAAGGGCTTGGCTGCTAGATCGGAAACGGTCGGTGCAGCGGCTCTGGCGGTTTCTATCAACTTAAAAAATTCGGCAACGTCGCGGCGGCGTGCGAGGGCTGTTGGCGGGTTGGCTGTGGTCGGTGTTGTTGGTTCGGGGCGGGGAACAAACTGTACCTGCTCGCGCTCTTTCTTTAGCTGGTCAAGTTCCTTTTCATCATAAACGGCAATGTCGCCGCGCGTGCCTTTGCTTTTCGCTGGAGTCAATTTACCTTTGCTAGCGTAGCTTTCAATGCTTCTTATGGTCACGCCTAAGTAGTCAGCGGCTTCCTGTTTGGTCATTGGCATAATGGGTCTTATAACACGGGGCGGTTTTCGGGTGTTAGGTTTTTCGCGGCTGAAAAGCCAGCAAATCCTCGGCGTACCTTTTCGGGTGTTAGGTATTTCGCGCCTGTGGGTTTATCGAAGCGGTGTCTGTCGTCGCTGCTGTTCTAAGTCCTGCAACCGCTTTTTCTTGTCTTTTAGTTTCGCTTGTAACTGCTTAATTTTACTTTGGTCTGCTGAAGTGTTCGGGGCTGCGGTCAAATCGCCTATCTGTTTTTCTAACTCCGCTATTTCGTTCTCTAAATCATCTATTTCACTCATCATTTTTCCCTTCATCTTGCTGCAACGGTACTACTTGCTTAATCGGGCGGGTCGAACCGAATAACGTTATTTCATCGCGCTGCAAAGGCTCTGCCGCGTCCGGTGGCAACGGTAACGGTAACGGTGGCGGCTCGTCAGTAGCAGCCGCTCGCGCGGCGCGTTTTGCATCGATAGCCGCTTGCCGTGCCTCCGGCGATGGCGGCAATCTATTCTTGCGCCGAAAACGCTCGTCGTCCATTTTCTCCCATTCCGCAAGTTCGGCAAGGTGATCAACCTCGTACTCTAATTTTTCAAAAAAACCCGGAAAGAAAATTTCCCAACGCCACTTGTTAATCAACGCCTGCCCTTCATATGTGCCGCGCAGTTTGAGTGGAACGTGCTTTGCGAAATCATAATCTTCGCGTCCTGCTACAATAGCTTTTCGCTGCCGGACTTCTGCCAAATATGCTGCCCGCTGTTTATATCGTTTTTGATAATCTTTTCCCATTTTTTATCTACTCAACTCTCTATCTATATTTGCCCTTTCAGCCGCTCGTTTGTTCGCTCGATCCATGCCCGTAACTGTGTGTTGTAGTCGTTTGCTTGCTGCAAGCGTTTCTCTAAATTCGTGTTCGAATTTAGTAACTTCGCGTTCGCCTGAATCAATTTGTTTGTGTGTATCAGTAATGCATCGCTGTCCTGCTGCAATAATGAATTTATTTCTATCAATTCGTTTTTCGATAAGCTCATGTTGCTCAACTCCTGAATCCCGAAGGTCTTTTTCTCGAAAGCTATCGGCTGTCATTCCGTCGCGCGCCCGCGTCGGTTTTTTGCGGTCAATTCCGGCAACGCGATCACGTTTCCATTCGCGCGTTTCGTCTTTTTTTTCTTTATATTCGTGCTCATAATCCGTGCCGTATGTTCGGTCATACTGTCGCGCCCACCGCTCGTCAAGGCTTTTATAAGTAGCCTTGTCAATTTGAAGTTTCTTTTCAATGCTGCGCTTATCAAGCTCGCGTGTTCGGCAATCGATCCAAACGTGCGCGTGCGTCATCTCTGCTTTGTCCTGGTGGATCGCAACTATGGCACGGGCGTCTGTGAAATTTTCTTTTAGAAATTGCTGCGCTTGATCGCGTGCGTTTTCAGTCGTTTCGTTCCGGTCAAAACTCAGAACCATCCTATGATGGTTTCGGGCAATGCCGCGCGGCGGCGGCGGCTGTCGGCTCTCAATGTCTTTTCGCGTTTCGGCATAGGCAATGGCGTTGCTGCGGGCTTCAGTAAGGCTATCTGCTTTCAGCTCGTCCAAGTTATAAAATGAAATATCGGCGCAGGCTTTTTCGCGGGTAATATATTTTACGTTTTCGGCGCTCGCATTCGGGTTTGCTTTGCCGTTGAATTTTAGAATCGACATTATATTTGTGCTCTTAGTTCTGCTATCAATTCGCCAACGCTGGTAGCTGCTGTTGCTATATCAGCTGCCGAGGGTGGCAGTCCGTTGCCGCCTCTGCTGGCGTGTAACGTATGCGCTAGTTGGTTTACGTTGTTGGCAAGTTTGTGTAGATCGTACAAAAGCCTTTTTAGCTTTTCGGTTTCCTCCGGCGGCGGCGGCGGTGCTGCCCGCTTGCCTGCCCAAACGCAATAGCGCGAAATTGAAAGCGCATGATTTGTTGCCTGTTCAGCTAATTTTTTATACTCTGTTTCGCTGCAACGAATTGTTATGGTGGCGGGGTAACGTTTGCTGCGCCAGTGGCGTTTCGGTTTCGGTTGTATGTTAGGGTTGCTATACATAATTTCGGTTCACCTCACTCCAGTTTTTGGCTCTGGCTTTAGCTTGGCAAGGCGGGTAGCGTTTTACGCTATCCGGTTTCAGCGCGCTAGCGCGAAACATACCTTGCCTTCCCTTATTCCACACGGATTCATGCGCAAAAAAAGTGCAGAAGTCAAGTTTTTTAATGCGAAATTTGGAACGCTCACAAGGGCTGCAAACGCGAACAATGCGTTATTCCGAAAAGCAATAGTAAGGGCAAGGGCAAGGCGAAAAAGCCTGTCCCACGATGCGGTTTCTTGGCTTCTGGAGGCTCTGTGGCTACGTCAAACGGGGCAAGGCGGCACTTGGTCAAATTGCCTCACTCGCGCGTTTTAAGGGCATTCGGGTTTTGGTTTTTCAATGTGTCGGGTTGTTCCTGTGGTCGGGTGTTTCTCCCTATCATTTGCCAGTTGGGAATGGTGTTTCTCCCGCTCCAATCGCCGAAATTTTATCTTGTCGGCGGCGGGTCATAGGATCATATTTCAACGTGGCACGGGGGCTGCGGTTCTCCCTTGTATGCCAATGGTTTTTCAAGAATCGGGTTATGGCTCAACCTTAATGCGTCGAACGTCTCGCGCTTTCGCAACTACCCAATTTAATAATCAGCTGCGTGATCGCCGGGCGGCGTCAATGTAGCAAAAGAAAAACGCCGCGCGTCCTCACCCCGCGCGGCGCGGCGCAACCTTTCGGTGCGCGCTTTGGCGTTCGTGTTCAACTCCCGCCGTTAAAATCAATCATACATCGGTGCTTCCCGAAAGCAAATATATACGCAAGGGTACAAAATGGAGTGGTTGCCGGAACCGGCTGCATCAACATCTTGTGTAATAAACCATTTGCGCTGGCTGCAATTATTGTGTATGGTCTTGCTGGTTCTTTTAATTTGCTCATATAAAAGCGAAAACGCCGCAAGCTAGTCACTCGCGGCGTTCTCTAAACCTTTAACCGAGTCCGGCGGTTTCGGTCTGAAAGAATACTACTCTAAACAAGCCTTTTCTTTCAAGTGCCAAATGCTGCCTAGCTATTTTTTGTTTTTGGTGGCACTTGAAAACTTCCCTTAATTTACAACCTAATTTTGAAACTTCGGCGGCGGCTGAAGAAATTGTCTATCGTGAACGAGACGTCCTTGGAATTGCGCGAAAGCGAATCGGCAACACGCGCGAAGCTGCGCGGCGGCTCCGCGCGGCGGCAATGGCATGCGGTAATGAAGCGGCAATTCGGGAAGCGTTTTTAATTGAAAAATGCGCCGACAATGAAAATATATGGGTTGGTCAATATCTCGACTTGCAAAATGAAAAAGGCGAAACGGAATGCATCGATGCGCTAGGTACTCTTTGCGCTTGTGGGTCGCGTTTTTGTGAATCCTGTTCTGCCGATCTTCGTCGGCGCTCGCGTCGTCGGGCGCGGGCTGGTTTGAAATGTGCGCCACCTGAAAAGTTCGAGGAACGTCGCTTTGTTACCCTAACACCCCCAACTCCGCAGGGCGCGTCGCAGGAAGAAGCCGCTAGTTTCATCAACGGTTGTTTTCGTCGGTTACAAAAAAAGGCTTTTTGGAGTAGCCGTGTTCGGGGTTGTATCAAAGGCGTTGAAGTTCCGTGGGGCGCGGGTGGGCTTGGTTTTCATCCTCATATTCATGCCATCGTCGTTGGGCAATGGATCGAACGGGACGCTGCTTCTGAAAATAAAAGTATCGCTTGGCGCGCGGCTCAAGAAGAAAAATATGGCGCGTGGGGGCTGCGTTTAGTTGAAACGTTGCCGCCTGTCGGCAACCTTCAAGCAGTTTGGAACGAATGTCTGTTAGCTGAAATAAAATCACGGCGCTGGCGGTTAGTAACTAATGATCGAAAAGCAAAACGCATTCCTGCCCTTATCGCTGCGGGCGCGGTTGTTCTCGACTGGCGCGAGGTTCATAAACTTGGTTCGGGCTTGCAAGTTGATATAAGAAAAGTAAAAGCGACGGGCAAGCAGGATGCTGAAAGCATTAGTTATCAAGATGCTATTAGCGAAGTTCTGAAATACGTTTGCAAAGCAGAAGATTGGTTCAAAGTGCCGGACTCGGAATTGGTAAAAAGTGCAACTGTCAAACGTTGGCCTAGGATGTTCGAACTGTGCGGTGCGTGCAAGCCTTCAACTCAAAAAGGAACGGGCAATGTAGAAACCGAACCCAGTGCTTATCTAGATACGCCCTGCTTATCTGCCGCCGAAATTTCTTTAGCAACTGGCTCGGTTCGTGAAAATGAAAAGGGCGAACCGGAAACTTTTATCGAAGGCGCGGGTTGGGTTGCTGCAGAAGCCGCGCCTTTAGTTTCAATAATGTATAGCGAAGAAGAATATTTGCCTTTATTGCCGCCGCCGCTTGCCCCTGCGCCCGTTCCGGTGGTGTTGCCGCGCGCCGAATCGCTGCGGCGGCTCGGTGAAATTATGGAATTTAACGAATGGTGTTTGCTAGTAGAAACTCGCTGGGCAGAAAGGCGCTTTATTAGACGCCGTTTACTATCGCGGCAATTTGAACATGCTACTTTCTGGTCGCTGTGTGGGCGTCGGTGGGGAATGCTGCCGGGGCAGGTCGAAGAAATTTAGCGTTATCAGTCGCGGGTTGGCTGTCTAAAACATTTTGCTTTGGTCTGCGCGGTTTTTGCTTTGGCGTTCCGCCCGTTTGAAGGTCGCTGCTCCTGCCCATTGTGGGTATAGCAATTTCGCGCCGCTCAAAAGCTCGTCAATGGTTAGAATTTGTAGCTTTGGGTATTTGCTACCGGGGGACGCCTGTGGTTCGTAAAAGCCTGCTGAAACGGCTTCCGTTC
>MWWJ01000030.1_pt1 | contig 14150 bp, 9 predicted proteins | sample 1047271 | NCBI WGS metagenome assembly MWWJ01 (sample SAMN06349965, study PRJNA376086) | soil metagenome | isolation source: CN-4 sample Antarctic (ecotone) soil | place: Antarctica | collected 2015-01-13 | reverse complement strand
GAGCGGGGTGGACTTTATCAAAAAGTTCGATGTCGAAAAGTTTCCCGTGCGCTTTGCCGCCGAGGTCAAAGATTTCGATCCGCTCAATTACGTTGAGAAGAAAGAGGCGCGCAAGATGGGCGCCTTTATTCATTACGCGGTGGCCGCCGCCGATGAAGCGATGCGTGATAGCGGTCTGCAAATCACTGACGCGAACAACGAAGAGGTCGGGACTTACATCAGCAGCGGGATCGGTGATTTCTGGGCTATCGAACGTGAGCACTCCAAACTTTTGAACGAAGGGCCGAACCGCGTTTCGCCTTTTTTCATTCCATCGGCCATCGTCAATCTTGCTGCCGGACAAGTCTCGATTCGTCATAACGCGCGCGGGCCCATCTCTGCGACTGCGACGGCCTGCGCTGCGGGCGCGCACGCTATCGGCGACAGTTTCAGAATCATTGAACGCGGAGATGCAGTCGCCATGATTTGCGGCGGCGCGGAATCCGCCATCACGCCGATGAGTCTCGCTGGCTTCGCAGCCATGCGCGCACTCTCAACCCGCAACGATGATCCGCCACGCGCCTCGCGTCCTTTTGAACGTGATCGCGACGGCTTCGTAATCGGCGAAGGCGCGGGAATTATGGTTCTTGAAGAATTCGAGTCGGCGCGAAAGCGCGGGGCGCGCATCTACGCGGAAGTGGTCGGCTACGGCATGACCGCAGACGCATTTCACATCACGATGCCGGACGAAACAGGCTCCGGCCCGATTCGCGTCATGCAGCGGGCATTGAAGGATGCGGGCGTCGCGCCGGATGTTGTCGGCTACATCAACGCGCACGGGACTTCCACGCCCTACAACGATAAGTTTGAATCCCTGGCGATCAAGAAAACTTTTGGCGAACACGCGAACAAGCTTGCGGTCAGTTCGACAAAATCCATGACCGGCCACTTGCTCGGCGCGGCTGGCGGCATCGAAGGCGTCTTCTCTGTCCTTGCCATTCATCGCAAGAAGTTGCCGCCCACCATCAACTACGTCAACCCAGACCCCGAATGCGATCTTGACTACATTCCAAACGAGCCGCGTGAAGCGACGGTCAATTACGCGCTCTCGAACAGCTTCGGCTTCGGCGGCATCAACGCCTCTGTGCTTTTCAAGCGATACGAAGAATGACCCGATTGACTCATCGGCACATTGATTCATTGATTCAATAAAAAACAGATCAATGAATCAATGTGCCGATGAATCAATGAATCAATTTTATGAAGACAATTGTGATGATGAAACAGGTCGCGAACAAAGATGCGATCTTGAGAATTAACAAAGCGGCGACGTGGATCGAGGAAGCAGACCTTTCGCACGAGGTCAACGAATCCGACGGCTACGCGCTTGAAGAAGCTTTGCGTTTGAAAGAGAAGCACGGCGGCGAAGTTGTGGTTTGTTCGATGGGGCCGCAGCGCGTGAAGAGTGTTATCAAGGATGCTCTGGCGCGCGGGGCGGACAGAGCGATTCATGTCGTCGCCGATGACATCAATCATCTTTCGCCTTACGCGGCGGCGAGCGTGCTGGCCGAAGCGGTCAGAGGTGAGCAGGCCGATTTAATTTTGACGGGCTTGCAATCGGACGATCACGGTTTCGCGCAGACAGGCGTCATCATGGCGGAGTTGCTGGGATTGCCACACGCGACGATTGTGATTGAAGTGGACGCTTCGGGCGAAGAGTTGAGAGTCAAGCGCGAACTCGAAAGCGGCTGGTATCAATGGTACGCGATGGAGAAGCCCGCGCTGCTGACGATTCAATCCGGCATCAGCCAGATTCGCTACGCCACTTTGAAAGGCATCATGGCTGCTAAGAAAAAAGAGATCAAAGAAGTTGCCGCCGACGGAGAAGCCGCCGCACGTCCTTCAAATCAACGCATCGAAAAAATTTACTTTCCAGAGAAAACAAAACAAACGCAATTTCTCGGCAACGGTGATGCTAAAGCAGGTGCAACTGCCTTAGCTGAAAAGTTACGCAACGAGGCGAGGGTTTTCTAAAAACTGTCCGTCGTCAGTGGTCAGTTGTCCGTTGCCTCTCCAGCGTGAGTTGAACGCTCAGGGACAGGTTTGGAGAGAACAGGCGGATAATAACAAAGAGACAACTGACTGTAAGGACACTCGCGAACAACGGACAACGGACTACTGACAACGGACAAATTTTTATGAGCAACGGGATTTTGGTTTTCGCAGAGCATCGCGGGAGCGCGATCAGCAAGACGACTTACGAAGCGTTGGCGGCGGCGCAAAGTCTGGGTTCAGAGTTAGGGCAGGAAGTCTCAGCCGTCGTCTTAGGTTCAGGGATGAGCGGGCTGGCTAATGAGTTGACCGCTTACCAGTTGACCAAAATTGTCTATGCGGAAAATGTGAAGCTGGCGGATTACACGCCTGACGGTTACACGGACGCGATGGAGCGCGTGGTGCGCCAACTCGATCCGCAGTTTGTGATTCTGCCGCACACGTATCTCGTGCGCGATTTTGCGCCGAAGCTGTCCGCGCGTTTTGGCAAAGGCCTCATCAGCGATTGCCTGCGCGCGCGTGTGGCAAACGGCGCGGTGACGTTTACGCGGCGCATCTTTCTCGGAAAGATAGATGCTGATGTTGTGGCCGAAGGCGAGCCGCCAATCTTCGCGACGTTTCAATCGGGAGCGTATCGTGGCGATCAAGCGTTGAAGGGAAGCGGCGCGCAGGTTGAAACGATGAATGTCGAAGTCGGCGAAGTCAGGATGAAGCCGGAAGCGCCATTCCAGGAAGTGAAGCAGGCGGTTGATCTGACGAAGGCCGACATCATCGTCGCCATCGGGCGCGGCATCAAGAGCAAAGAAAACATCGCGCTGGCCGAACAACTCGCCGCCGCGCTGGGCGGAGACCTCGCGGCCTCGCGCCCTATCTGTGATGCCGAATGGTTGCCGCTTGATCGCGAAGTTGTGGTTTGTTCGATGGGGCCGCAGCGCGTGAAGAGTGTTATCAAGGATGCTCTGGCGCGCGGGGCGGACAGAGCGATTCATGTCGTCGCCGATGACATCAATCATCTTTCGCCTTACGCGGCGGCGAGCGTGCTGGCCGAAGCGGTCAGAGGTGAGCAGGCCGATTTAATTTTGACGGGCTTGCAATCGGACGATCACGGTTTCGCGCAGACAGGCGTCATCATGGCGGAGTTGCTGGGATTGCCACACGCGACGATTGTGATTGAAGTGGACGCTTCGGGCGAAGAGTTGAGAGTCAAGCGCGAACTCGAAAGCGGCTGGTATCAATGGTACGCGATGGAGAAGCCCGCGCTGCTGACGATTCAATCCGGCATCAGCCAGATTCGCTACGCCACTTTGAAAGGCATCATGGCTGCTAAGAAAAAAGAGATCAAAGAAGTTGCCGCCGACGGAGAAGCCGCCGCACGTCCTTCAAATCAACGCATCGAAAAAATTTACTTTCCAGAGAAAACAAAACAAACGCAATTTCTCGGCAACGGTGATGCTAAAGCAGGTGCAACTGCCTTAGCTGAAAAGTTACGCAACGAGGCGAGGGTTTTCTAAAAACTGTCCGTCGTCAGTGGTCAGTTGTCCGTTGCCTCTCCAGCGTGAGTTGAACGCTCAGGGACAGGTTTGGAGAGAACAGGCGGATAATAACAAAGAGACAACTGACTGTAAGGACACTCGCGAACAACGGACAACGGACTACTGACAACGGACAAATTTTTATGAGCAACGGGATTTTGGTTTTCGCAGAGCATCGCGGGAGCGCGATCAGCAAGACGACTTACGAAGCGTTGGCGGCGGCGCAAAGTCTGGGTTCAGAGTTAGGGCAGGAAGTCTCAGCCGTCGTCTTAGGTTCAGGGATGAGCGGGCTGGCTAATGAGTTGACCGCTTACCAGTTGACCAAAATTGTCTATGCGGAAAATGTGAAGCTGGCGGATTACACGCCTGACGGTTACACGGACGCGATGGAGCGCGTGGTGCGCCAACTCGATCCGCAGTTTGTGATTCTGCCGCACACGTATCTCGTGCGCGATTTTGCGCCGAAGCTGTCCGCGCGTTTTGGCAAAGGCCTCATCAGCGATTGCCTGCGCGCGCGTGTGGCAAACGGCGCGGTGACGTTTACGCGGCGCATCTTTCTCGGAAAGATAGATGCTGATGTTGTGGCCGAAGGCGAGCCGCCAATCTTCGCGACGTTTCAATCGGGAGCGTATCGTGGCGATCAAGCGTTGAAGGGAAGCGGCGCGCAGGTTGAAACGATGAATGTCGAAGTCGGCGAAGTCAGGATGAAGCCGGAAGCGCCATTCCAGGAAGTGAAGCAGGCGGTTGATCTGACGAAGGCCGACATCATCGTCGCCATCGGGCGCGGCATCAAGAGCAAAGAAAACATCGCGCTGGCCGAACAACTCGCCGCCGCGCTGGGCGGAGACCTCGCGGCCTCGCGCCCTATCTGTGATGCCGAATGGTTGCCGCTTGATCGTCAAATCGGTTCTTCCGGCCAGACCGTCGCGCCCAAGCTCTATATCGCGCTCGGCATCTCCGGCGCGATTCAACATCTCGTCGGAATGAAAAACTCCGGCACCATCGTCGCCGTCAACAAAGACCCAGAAGCCCCCATCTTCGACATCGCCGACTACGGCATCGTCGGCGACCTCTTTGAAGTCATTCCGGTTTTGACAGAAGAAATTAAGAAGATGAAAGAGCAGTGACGAGTGACAAGCAAGGCGAGTAAGTAGTCTGGCGTCTGAAGTTCGCGACTTCTTCTTGCTTGTCACTCGTCACTCGTCACTTGTCACTGCCTTTCTGATTTCAGTTATCACTTCTGTTCCCGCCTTTTCCTCAATCGTAAAATTTATTTTGTCGCCAGGTTTGAGCGTCTCAAGAAGCGCGCGATCCTTGACGTGAAATTCCATCGTCATGGCGGGCATCAGACCTTCGATGTCATCGTGATTGATTTCGATTGTGCGACGATCTGGATTGATTTTGGTGATGACGCCGACGCCCTGATAATTCTTGATCGTTAGTTGGTTGGAGTTGTTGAGAGAGCCTGGTGTTCGTGTATCGTTGCAAGCAAGGGTTAAGAAATTTAGGCAGAGGATGAACACGATCAACGGAAACAGAATCGGTTTTTTATGCATGAGCTTCAATTATAGCGATTATCAGTTGAGTGCGACCAGCCCCGTCAGGGGCGGCATCTCAGTAGCCCAGCCCGTGAGGGCTGGGAATAAAGCTTACATTTTCTTCCGAAGCCCCAGCGGGGCGATATTGATGCCGTCCCTGACGGGACTCTGGAATCTTCCTAGTGACTTTGAACCCATCGCTGACGCGATGGGCTACTGATAAATCGCCCCTGACGGGGCTGGCCTCTCTTTGTTAGTTAGTCGCACTCAACTGATAACCGCTATAGTGAAAGGTCTGGACTATTGCTTGTTAGATGTAAGTAGGCTTTGCAAATCACTCATTACTTCGTCAGGTCTCCATTCATTTCCGTTGTAAATTTTCCAGATGCGCCCATCGGGGGCGATGATCGCGGTGCGAAGCGAATGAACGATTTGATCGGAGTCCTGGAAGTAGCGGAGGCCGAAAAATTGTGCGATGTCTTTAACTTCCTGGGGGCTGCCGGTGGCGAATTCCCAGTGCGAGAAAGTTTCTGCACTGAATTGTCCGGTGTGCGCCGCGCCGTAGCTACGTAAAACTTCGGGCTTATCATGTTCGGGATCAAAGCTGATGCTGAGCAAATGCGTTTTGTCGTAAAGCGCCGGATTTTTTTGAAGTTGCTGATCTATCGCGGCGAATTGATTGCTCATTAAGGTGCAATATTCGGGCAGGGGGCAGCGCGTGTAGATAAAGGTGAGAAGCAAAGCCCTGCCTTTGTATTGCTGCAAGTGTATCGGTTTGCCGTCCTGATTGATGAGTGAAAAATCTTTGACCTCATCACCTACCTTCGGTTCAGCTAAACCTTCAGCATTCGCCGCGCTTTGAGGGTCGGAAGTTTCTTTGGTGATTGCGACATCTTCAAGCCATGACGATTTGTCTGCGACGATGAGTGTGGCCTGAATCTTATCTCCAGGCGCAAGCACATCGAGCGGCCAGGCGTCTTTGAGCTTGAAGGGCATCGCCATCGCAGGCATGTATCCAACAATCTCTTCATGCGCGATGGTAACTTGCTTGGAGTATTTATCAACTGAAATCACTTTGCCCTTCAAGTCGTAGCGTTGTCCCTGTTTTGGATAAAGGTATTGACAGGATAAAAGCGAGAGGCACGAAAGGAATGTGATGATGAGCTTGACGATAAGACGCACGTCGAAGTTGGAATGATGGATTTTGATTTGCTGCGATGGCTGTATGTTCATGTTGGAATAGTTTGCTTTGCTTTTTCAGATGTGATGTGAGCGTTCACCGCAGAGACGCAGAGGACGCGGAGGGGGCGCAGAGAGAGTTGGTTACCTGTCATTTGCTCGGTTGCAGTTCTCGCGTGTAGAGCAATTGGTAGGCGCGAAAATTTGCGAGAACTTTTTGGACGTAATCTTTTGTTTGACCCAAACCGATTTCCGCGACGTAGCGGTCAGGATCGTTTGAGCGCGCACGCGCAAGCCAACGAGCCACGTTGTCTTCGCCGCTATTGTATGCGGCGGCGACTGCCTGCGGCATCTCTGGAAATTGCTTGAACAGGTTGCCCATGTATTGCGAGCCGAAAAGGATTGCGACGCGGGGATTGTAAAGATCGTCCTGTTGGAAATCGCGTTTGCCGAGTTGCGCGGCGATTTCATTTGATGTCGAAGAAATGAATTGCAGCAGACCGCGCGCGGCGGCAACGGATTTAACATCCGCGCGGAAACGTGATTCCTGGCGCGCGATGGAAAGTATGAAACGCGGGTCAACCTTGCGCGGCGGAGCGTATTCGAGCAAGGCTGAGCGATAGGGCGCGGGGTAGAGCAATTCAATCATGTCGCGCGGAGCTAATTCGAGAAGATAATCGGCAGGAACGTTTTTCCAGACAGGTTCGGCATAACGAATCGCCTGGTCTGAGCCTTCGCCGCGATTGAATAAGACGGCGAGGGTGTACGCAGCATCAGCCAACGCGGGCATTGAAGAATCATTTGAGGCTGCGAGTTCCGGCGCGCCTTCATCATCGAGGCCGAGAAAAAGAAGTTCGTCGGCGAGGGCTTTGTGTGTTGGATTGGCATTAGCTTCGATGGCGCCGCTTAACAAAGGCGCGAGTTTGCCTGTGGGAAGAAAATTGATTGATAAGAAACGATTATAAGCAGGAAGATTTGTGTATGCATGGTGTGCAATTTCAAGCAATTCGTGAGTTGTCGCAACATCGCCGGTGAGTCGAAGGGCGGTTTGCGCCGAGCGGCGCGCGGATTCAAATTGGTTTGAGTTGATTGCTTGCCGCGCACTGCCGAGCAATGTTTGAAGTCTCGTTTCGATGTTGCGTTGTGCTCGCGGGTTAAGAGCCAGCGCGCGTAAGCGTTCGGTGGCGCGTCCGCCATAATACTCATTGCGTTTATCGGGGAGTGAAAGATACGCCTCAATCGCTTCGTCAATCCGTCCGAGTTGTTCGAGTGTGTAAGCACGTAGGAAAGCGAGTTCGCTTTGACTCGTGCCGCCATTGACGCGAGCGCCGCCGAGATCGTTTGCTGTACGAAGCGCGTCGAGATCGTTGAGGGCTTGCGCCCAGGCATTTTGTGCGATGTGGATTCTGGTCTGCGTGAAAAGCGCGAGCGTCGAACCGATTTGAGCTTTGAATTTTTCGCGTGTCTCGGCAATTACCGCGAGGGCTTCCTGGTCGCGCCCGACATCGCGTAGCGCATCAACGATGTTGAGGTAGGGACGTTCTGGATTGGGCGCATCTGCGTAGAGCGCGATGTGACGGCGATAAGCGGCAATGGCCTCGTCCGTGCGTTTCAAACGTGAATAAGAAGAGGCCAGTAAGAGTAGCGCGTCGCGTCCGCCTGCTGTTTCGGGATATTGCGTTGAGGCGCGCTGCAAAGACGGTAACGCCTCTTCGTAGTGTCGCTCCTGCGAATAGCCGCGCCCGATTTGAAAGAGCGCATCAGGTACGCTCGCGCTCTGCGGGTAACGCTCGACGAGTGCCTGATAGTGAAGGCGTGCGCCCGCGAAGTCGCGATTAAAATTGTAGATGAGGGCGCGGCGCAGATGCTCGCTTTCAGGAAGTTGCGGCGCGGAAGTTGGAGGCGCGTCAGCTTTGCCGTTATCAAGTGCATCGAGGGCGCGCGCTCCAGCTAAAGCGAAATCATCGGGACGCGAAACATCCGGTAACTGTGTGACGAGTTTTGTGAAAGCTTCACGCGCAGCATCTTTTTGCCCGCTCAAAAGCAAAGCCTGTGCGTCAAGCGCGAGAGCCTCGCGCTCGGGCGAGTTATTCGCCGATGAAGTTCGCGGACGGAGCAATGAGATGACCGCAGCATAGTCTCCGCTTTCGTAAAAACTCTGGCGTAATCTGGCAGACGCGGCATCACGCAAGAGGCTTGTTGGACTGAGCGCGATGAGCTGGCGAAGGTGTTCGCGTTCAAGCGTCAGGTTGCCGCCCGCGCGCGCGAATTGCGCGAGATGCCAGAGCGCATACTGCGTCAGTAGAGAAGTGCGGGCGATGACGGTCTGGTAGTTGGCGGCTGCCGTAGTGATGTCGCCGCTTCGTTCTGCAAGCCGCGCCGTCAAATAATCATAGTTGTTTAGCGCGAAGAGTGTTGGCTCGGCGAATCGCAGGGCTTGAAGATCGGTCAACGCCGCCGCGTGATCGCCGCGCTCCGCTTCGGCGCGAATCCTGTCATGCCGCTCGCGCAACGTTTGACCCTGCGCTACTTGAAGTGAAAAAAGAATGAAGACCAGGACGGAGAATTTGCGGCGGGCTGTGTTGATAGACATTGAATGAATCTTCACTCGAAATCTGAACAGCGTCAAGAGCATGGCGGTTGAGCGTTTCTCAAAAAATGCGAGTGGGGTGTAACCTGAAACGGTATGGCACAAAGCATCGAACAAACTAAAAATGAAATCCGGCGCGCAGAGATTCTGGACGGAGCGCGTGTCGCAGATGAGATCAAGCAAGAGGTTGCGGTTGCGGTTGAGAATTTAAGGCGCGTGCATGGAGTTCAACCTTGCCTCGCTGTGATTCGCGTTGGAGACGATCCGGCCTCGGCCATTTATGTTGGCAACAAGGTTCGCACCTCTGGGTCGCTGGGCTTACGCTCTGAGCAATATGCGCTGGAGGTCGAGACGACTTCAGCGCAGTTGCTTGAACTGATCGCGACACTCAACGAGCGCGACGACGTTGACGGCATCCTTGTACAACTACCTTTGCCCAACGGGGTTGATGAGGCGCGAGTTCTGGAGGCTGTTGATCCGGCGAAAGATGTGGATGGGTTTCATCCCGTGAATGTCGGACGCCTGGCGTTGGGCCAACCCGCACTAACGCCCTGTACGCCGCTTGGTATCGTCGAGTTGTTAGAGCGTTCGGACATAACCATCAGTGGAGCGCGAGCGTGTGTTGTCGGGCGCAGCAATATCGTGGGGCGTCCGATGGCGCAATTATTACTTCAACGCGATGCCACCGTGACGATCTGTCATTCGCGAACGCGCGATCTGGCTTCAATCACGCGCGAGGCTGACATTCTTATCACAGCTATCGGGCGCGCAGGCTTGATACGCGGTGAGCATGTCAAACCTGGCGCAACAGTGATTGATGTCGGGATGAACAAGATTACGGATGAGGCTGAGGTTAGAGAGTTGTTCGGAGCAGATGCCGATGAGCGCCTCAAAGTGTTGGCGAAGCGAGGCTATACTTTAGTCGGCGACGTGCATCCGTCGGAAGTTGACGCGGTGGCAGGACGACGCACGCCAGTCCCTGGCGGCGTGGGACTTCTGACCGTCGCGATGTTAATGCGAAACACGCTTGATGCTGCGCGTCGGAGACGGGCAATACTTACGAGGTAGATGTTGAATGGGAAATAGTGAATGGTGAAAAGCAAAGCGACATTTCATTTTGTCAATGCTTCATAAAATCTCTACGCGAACAACGCTTCATCATTGACCATTCTTACGAACCATTCACCATTTACCATTCACCCTTCTTATGTTACGTGTTGGATTAACAGGTTCGATTGCTGTCGGGAAATCGTTTGTGTCGCATGTGCTGGCGGAGTTGGGTTGTCATGTGTTGGATGCAGATGTGTCTGCGCGTGAGGCTGTCGCGGCTGGAAGCCCTGGGCTGCGGGCTGTGGTTGAAGCTTTCGGGAGCGAAATCCTAAGCTCCGATCAAACGCTTGATCGTGTGAAGTTGGGCGCGCTGGTCTTTAACGATGAAGCTGAGCGGTTGCGTTTGAATGCTCTGTTGCATCCATTCATTTTCGCTTTGCAGGATGCACAACTCGCGGCGTGGGAAAAGAGCGACCCGCAAGGCATCGGTGTTGTTGATGCGGCGTTGATGATAGAGTCAGGCGGTTATCGGCGCTTCGATAAATTGATCGTGGCGCATTGTCGTGCGGATGTTCAGTTGGAACGTTTGATGGCGCGAAACAGTTACACACGCGAGGAAGCTTTGAAACGAATCGCGGCGCAGATGCCGCAGGAGTTGAAGATGGAGTATGCGGATTTTTTGATTGATTCCTCGGACGGTTTCGCAGAGACGCGCGCCCAGACCGAACAAGTTTATGCAACTCTGCGCGCTGAAGCTATACGAAGGCAGACAAAGCAATGAAGGCAAGACGGCTGGCGGTCAGGCTCTGTCGCCGCTCGCCTAGGCAGAAATCCTGAATTTAGAAAAGATGTTTTGCAAACCAGCAGAAGAAAAAATTATTTCCAGGACGCGCAGAAGACGCATCGTCTCTTGCTTTGCGCGATGGGATATTTTTCCCCGCGTGACATTTAGAAATCGCTTACGCTCTTTGCTTGCTCCTTCACATTTGTCTGTCCGACTCGCGCTGTCGCTGGCTTTGATAACGACGCTCATTTCGAGTGGGTGCTTTCTGGATAATCCGGTCGAGCCTTATTACGGGCGCGTGGTTGTCCCGCAGTCGCAGGTGTTTCGTTGGAGCGATGGCGGTTTGCCGCAGACGTTTGATCCGGCGTTCGCGGCTGCTCCGCCCGATACGGATGCTGTGCGCGCGATGTTTGAAGGTTTGACTGACTACGACCCGCAAACGCTCGCGCCTGTTCCTGCCGTAGCGTCTTCGTGGAAGTCTTCTGCGGATGGGCGTGAGTGGACTTTTAATCTGCGCCATGATGCGCGCTGGTCAAACGGCGAAGCTGTGACGGCGAAGGATTTCGTTCGCTCGTGGCGGCGGATTATCGAGTTGGGCGAACGCGCCCCTCACATCAGATTGATGGAGAATATTGATGGCGTTAGGGTCACACTGGCGCGCAGCATTCCTCCCGCGCTTACGCCAACGCCATCCAATGAAACGAGTCCCAAGTCTGTTGCGGGCGAAGCGAACCAACTTCAAAAGAAAAGTTCAGTCGCGGAGAAAACAGTAACCTCATTCGGCGCGGAGGCTCTTGATGACTACACCTTACGTGTTCGTTTGCAACGCCCTGATTTGAATTTTCCCGCGCTCGTTGCACATCCTCTTTTTCGCCCTGTGCATGAAGAATCTCAGACGAATTCTGGCGTTAGTGAAAATGCGAATCCTGTTTCCAACGGAGCGTTCCGTTTGTTAAAGGCGGCGGGCGATGGCGTTGTGCTTCAACGCGCCGAGAATTACTGGGACACGCAGGCCATCAAATTACAGCGCGTGCAATTCATCCCGTCGCGTGATGCCGAGGCTGCGCTCGCGGCGTATCGTGACGGGCAGGTTGATGCGGTGACGAACGCGGGCGTTGAGCCTTTGGGTTTGAAACTATTAACGCCTTACAAAGATTTTCGGCGCACAACCTTCGGCGCTCTGACTTACTACAGCTTCAACGTCGCGCGACAACCCTTTGATGATGTTCGCGTGCGGCAAGCTTTAGCTTACGCGATTGATCGCGACCGGATTAGCGATGACGAGATGGGCGGCGCGACGGAGGCTGCGGAAAAGTTTTTGCCCGTCGCTGCGAATAATGCTGAGACCTCCGAAGTCCACAATGCGAATTCATCCGATGCTGACAACGCGCCTCCTCTGAAACATGATCGTCTGCTTGCACAACGCTTGTTCGCGGAAGCGGGTTTTGAGGGTGGAAAGAATTTTCCGCGACTGCGTTTGCTGGTCAATCGCAATGACCTTCAACGGCAGGTGGCGCAGAGCGTGGCGGCGCAATGGAAGAGTGTGTTGGGCGTCGAAACGGAAATCATCATCAAGAGTTGGGACGAATATGAAACAGCTTTAAGAGCCGGCGACTATGACGTGGTGCGTCGCGGCATGGTCATGCAAACGACGGATGAAGCCGCCAACATGCGCGTCATGTTTGAACCGGACACGCAATCAAACAGCATCGCGCAATCTTTAACAGGCGCAAGCGCCGTCATCAACGATCCGGCGGAAAGAAGCGCAACGCCACGCGCCGCCGAAACGAGGCCTGCGCCTCCAGCAGCTACTTCAAACGGCGAACAACGATTTGCCGCGCCGCAGGTTTTGTCTGAAGCACAGGCTCTCAGAGAAGTGCCCGCCGTCCCGCTCTACTTCGCTTCCTCGTATGCTCTGGTCAAGCCCTACGTCGTTGGCTTCGATGGGAATCTGCTTGACGCTCCATCACTCAAGCGCGTGCGGATTGACACAGCATGGCAAACGCCGCCCTCCAAGACTGCGCTCGTCACCTGGTACAGGGCGGGCAAGTCAACAGAATGAAGGGCAACGGCAACGATGTGTTTAAGACCAGGCATCTTTCGAGTGATTAGTCCTGACCGAGATACATCTTGAAAAGAGAAGCGGGCGCGTGATAAGTTGACGGCCAACTTCCGTTGTCATTGGAAAAGTTCTCCCCGTTGAAAGTCTTCGCTGAATTCAAGTAATGAATTCCCCTCCGAAGACGCAGGCTTTGAGAGTAGTTGTTTCAGTAAACGCAAACTGGAAGAATGTGAGACTCAACGCGCCCACCATAGTTGAGTCAAGAAGGCCGTTCAAAAAGGAGTACAGTAATGTTGATCTTTCGTCCCAACCAGGTTCGTCTGGGTGTCGCGCTGATTGCTTTAGCCCTCGTCGTTGCGGGCTGCACGGCTTCAGCGAATAGCGGGATGTACTTCGGGAAAGTTGTCCCGCCGAGCGATAACGTGTTGCGTTATGTGACGGGCGATGAACCGGAATCGCTTGACCCGCAGGTTAGCTCAGGCCAGCCGGAAGGACGCATCTTCATGGCGCTCTTTGAAGGCTTGACCGAATTCGACCCGAAGACGACGGAAGCGATTCCAGCAATAGCAGAGACCTGGCACGTCAATAATGATTCTTCGGAATTCGTCTTTCACCTGCGAAAGAACGCGCGCTTCTCCAACGGCGATCCCATCACGGCGCAGGATTTTCTCTATACCTTCCGGCGCGGCTTCTCTCCAGAACTCGCTGCGCGCAATGCCTATCTCGGTTACTACATCAAGTACGCGCAGGCTTACAACGCCGGCGATGTTTTCGTTCGCGATCCAAAGACGGGTGAGTTTCTTTTAGAAAAAGATTTCGCGCCCGAAGAAGAAAGTTCGCAAGGCGCAACCAAATCTTCTTTGCCAGCGACAGCCGCACCCGCGCAAAATGCTTCCGCCGCAGAATCAAACGAATACCCGCCAAATGCTGACGAAAAGCAAATCGCCGAAACTCCTTTCCATCAATTTATGCACGCCCCGTCGCGGCTCACCCTGCCAGGTGACGCGAAGGGACGAGCCAAACAAGTAGCGGCTAATCCAAAACTCAAAGGGGTCTTAGACGGTAAAGAATTTGTGCCAGTGAAGGCGGAAGACATCGGCGTTGAAGCCATTGACGATTACACCTTCCGCATCTCCTTGAGGCAGTCCGTGCCTTACTTCGTCGGCTTGATCCCAAACCAATTCTTCCGCGTCGTGCCGCGCAGGGTGATTGAGAAATACGGCCAGCAATGGACGCAGCCCGCCAACATCGTGACGAGCGGGCCATTCAAAGTTCAAACCTGGAAGCCTTATGACAAACTCGTCGTCGTGCGCGACCCGAGGCGTTGGGGCGTTGGGCGCGGCGGACTTGACGGTATGGCATTTTTACCTTCCGACGATAATCC
>MWWJ01000029.1_pt1 | contig 14178 bp, 7 predicted proteins | sample 1047271 | NCBI WGS metagenome assembly MWWJ01 (sample SAMN06349965, study PRJNA376086) | soil metagenome | isolation source: CN-4 sample Antarctic (ecotone) soil | place: Antarctica | collected 2015-01-13 | reverse complement strand
GGATCGACTTTCATGATGCTCGGGCTGATCGCGATCAGGAAGAGTGAGGCGATCAAACCCGTGGCCAGCCCGCCGACCGCGCCCGCTGTATTGAAGCGTTTCCAAAAAAGCGAGAGCACGATCACCGGCAGATTAGCCGAAGCGGCGACGGCGAAGGCGAGCGCGACGAGGAAAGCGACGTTCGCGTCCTTGCCTAACAAGATGGCGATGCCGATGGCGATCGCGCCGACGAAGAAGGCGGTGATGCGAGCGACCCGCACTTCTTCGCCGGGGCGCCGCTCCGTTCCTTTGTGGATGACCGCGGTGTAAAAGTCGTGCGCGAAAGAAGTCGACGCACTGATCGTTAGGCCGGCGACAACCGCGAGAATGGTGGCGAAGGCAATGGCCGCGATGAAAGCGAAGAAAATATCGCCGGCGAGCGCCTGGGCGAGGAGCGGAGCGCTCATGTTATTGCCGCCGTGCGCGCTGATAAAATCCCGACCCACGATGGTCGCGGCGCCAAAGCCGAGAAAGGTCGTCATGATGTAGAAGCTGCCGATCAAGACCATCGCCCAGACGACGCTGATCCGGGCGGTTTTGGCATCGGGCACGGTATAGAAACGAACGAGGATGTGCGGCAGACCGGCGGTCCCGAAGATGAGGGCCATGCCTAACGATATAAGGTCGAGCGCGCCGTGATTGGCAGGCGTGTAGCGCAATCCGGGATTGAGGAAGTTCTTCGTCACCAGCGCACCCTTATCGTGATAGCTGACGTGGGTGACGGCGTTGAAGAAGCTCGTTAGGCTCCAGCCGAAATGCGCGAGGACGAGGAGGCTGAGAAGGATCGTCCCTGCCATAAGCAGAATGGCCTTGATGATCTGTACCCAGGTAGTCGCCAGCATCCCGCCGAAAACGACGTAGATGATCATGAGCACTCCCACGCCGATGACCGCCGCCTGATAAGTGACGTGCGAGCTGCCTAACAAGAGCGCGACAAGTGCTCCCGCGCCGACCATCTGCGCGATCATGTAAAAGGTGCTGACCGTGATCGTGCTCAACGCCGCCATCGCGCGGACGGGCCGAGGGCTCAGCCGATAAGCGAGCACGTCAGCCATGGTGTATTTGCCGGCATTACGCAGCGGCTCCGCGACGACGAGGAGAACGGTAAGATAGGCCACAAGCCAGCCGACCGAAAACATGAAGCCGTCGTAGCCATAGAAAGCGATAAGTCCCGCGATCCCAAGAAAGGAGGCCGCACTCATGTAATCGCCCGCGACGGCGACGCCGTTTTGCCAGCCGCTGATGCGCCGCCCGGCTGTGAAAAAGGCGGCGGCGCTCTGCGATTTGCGCGCCGCCCATCCGGTGATCACGAGGGTGATCAGGACGAAGAATAGGAACATTCCGAGCGCGGGGGTCATTCTCTTCTCCTGCCGCTGCTCCTGCTCCCTTTGGCATACCACCGTTTAACGACCGCGCCCGCAACGCTGTCATCCTGAGCCGCGCAGACGGCGAAGGACCTCGCAAGGAACGCGTGAATCTGCGTAACAAATGACGCGTGAAGTGACATGTGAGGTCCTTCGCTGCGCTCAGGATGACAAACGCGCATGCGACTCCTTCTCGATAATCTCGCGCGCCTGGTAATCGAAGCGTGCCGCCCTACGTACATAGAGCGCCGCAATAATCCAAGCTATGAAAAACTGCGAGAGCGCGAAGAGATAAGCAATATTGACCGGACCGAGGACGCGCTTTTCCATGAACGGCCGCGCGTAACCCACGAGCACGATAAGCGCGAAATAGTAAACGACGAAGAAGACCATCGCCGGAATAATGAAGCGGCGTTTTGCGCGGAGCAGTTCCTTGAACCGCGCGCCCGCCGCGATCGCCTCCCAGTCGACCGGACCCGGAGGAGAAGACTTTGGATGGTCGGGCGGCATGGGGCGCGATTAACGGCAATTCTCCAGGATGCCGCAAGCAAAAGCACAGGCTAGGGAGGGAAAAACCTAAAGGGGAGCAAATTTTGCTTGCTGCCTCCCCGCCAGATGCTCAGCCTCCCCGCATTCGCGCCTAGGGCCTCCCGCCGCGCGCGCGCAAAATTCAGTAAGGAGATTCTTTGAAAAAACAAACGCCAGTTAATACCAGAACGAGCAAGCGAAACAGCGCCACCCTGCGACACAGCCTCGCTATCGGCTTTGTCACAGCCGTCGCGCTCGTCGCCACGACCCAGCGCGCCTCCGCGCAATGGCGAGGAGTTCCCGGTGCGCTGGAAGCAACGACCGGGGCGTGGCAGAAGCTCACGAACCAGCCGCCATTCCAAACGGACACAGCCCTTCTCCTGACCGATGGGACTGTTATGATGCACCAATACAACAGCCCGAAATGGTGGCGCCTCACTCCCGATAACACTGGGAGCTATCTTAACGGCACCTGGTCGCAACTGGCTTCCATGCAATCCAGCTATGCTCCGCTCTACTTCGCCTCGGCCCTCCTCCCCGATGGCCGCGTTCTTATCGAAGGTGGCGAATACAATTTCCTCGCACAAACGGAAACCAACATGGGTTCGATCTATGATCCGGTGGCCAACACCTGGACGGTCGTAAATCCCCCCACTGGCTGGTCGACCATCGGCGACTCACCGGCGATTGTGCAGGCGGAAGGGACTTACATGATGGGGCAAGGCGCGTTCCCCTCGAAAAAGCAGGTGACTTTTAACCCCGCGACTTTGACCTGGTCCGCCGTCGGCCTGGGGAAAGCGGACTTCTTCACCGAAGAAGGCTTCGCCCTTTTGCCTAACGACTCTATCCTCACAGTGGATTGCCAGAATGGAACCAACTCAGAGACTTACAATCCAGTGACTGGCTAGTGGATGAGCGCAGGCAGCACCATCGTCCCGCTGGCCGATACCGGCAGCCTCGAGATCGGGCCGATCGTCCAGCGCCCCGATGGCACGGTCATAGCCTTCGGCGCGACGAGTCATAACGCCATCTACAATTCCTCGACCGGCGTCTGGACTCCGGGTCCTGACTTTCCCGGGGGGAACGACATAGCCGATGGCCCGGCCTGTTTGTTGCCGGATGGTAACGTTATCGCTTATGCCAGCCCTGGAATCTTCAGCGGCACCGGCACCTTTTTCATCTTTGACGGAACCATGCTCACCCCGGCGCCGGCCACGGCCACGTCCGGTTCGAAGCAATCCTGGGAGGCGCGCATGTTACTCTTACCCACGGGCCAGGCTCTCTGGTGCATCGCAGATGGGCGCACCATCGACGTGGAACTCTTTACCTCCGCAGGCCGGAGCAACCGCGCCTGGGCGCCTAACATCGCTTCCATCCCGCGCGGTCTCATCCGAGGCAGGTCTTATCAAATCTCCGGCACTCAATTCAACGGCCTTTCCGTTGGCGCTGATTACGGCGACGACGCCCAGATGGCCACGAATTACCCGCTGGTGCGCATTACCAACACTGCTACAGGGCATGTCTTATTTGCGCGCACCCACGATCACAGCACGATGGCGATAGCGACCGGCGGCATGATTGTTTCCACGATGGCCGACATCCCGGCGGATGCCGAAACTGGGCCTAGCACAGTGGTTGTCGTGGCCAACGGAATCGAATCCAGGACGCGAAGGGTCACGATCCGCTAAAAACCGAGAACGGCGATCGCGCAAAGAGAGAGAATCCGCGCGACCGCTTATGGAGGGAGCGACGAATAGGGAGTAGATGAAAAAATTAACTCTTATTTTCTGTGCCGTCGCCGGCCTCGGTTTGGCGCTGGCTGGTTGTGCCGATCGCGATCAAGGATCAACGACGAGCACCACGACGACAAGCGAAACAGCCGGCACGACGGGTTCCGCTTCCGCTCCGGGCGGCGCCCGGGGCATCAACGGCACAGGTGGCGATGCCGCTGGCGGCGGTGGCTATGGTGGTGGACGTCCATAGCAGTCGGAGACCCCACCCCACCCCGTCTGTGAGCTCCGGCGGGTTAGCTCGGAAAGACTTGCGCTTACAGCGCACGTGACCTCCGTGCCTGAAGTGCATGACACGCTCGAAACTAGCAGGGTCGGAGAGTGCGGATCTTTAGGGATTTCCCGAGGGGGCGTCGCGCTGTCCGCGCGACGCTAAGTCATTATCCGAAAGCGTTCGAGCAACTCTTGCCGCACTTCCATCGCGACCGCGGGATTGAGGCGGCTAAGCATTTTCCTGCGTGCCTCCACATCCATGGTCGCGAGCCGTCTCACGAGATTGTTACGCGCTTTTGCCTTTGCATAACGGCTCCAGCCAAGACCAGCCGCCAGCAGCCCCGACGCTGCCCAGACCGCGATGTCGGTTTGCGTGATCACGCTCGAACCTAACGCGAAAAGGGCGGATTTCCACGCGCAGCGGGGGCATCACTTCTCCCGCAACTCATCCGAGGCCTCGGCAGGTCGACGTCGCAAGCGACGCCGTGATTCTCGGACGAAGACATAACACTCGACCTCTGCTCGAACGCCGTCCAGACAGCGATGTCGGTTTTCATGATCACGCTCGAACCCTGCCTCCGAAACGCCAGATTTCCTCGCGCGGCCGCGATCGCCTTTCTGCAAACAACGCTCAAGTAAAACGAACAGGCTCTCTCGTCTGCCGTTCACTCGTCCCTATTCTACTTTCCCTCAAATCATCTTCAGACCCGCTAGAAAAGAGTTCGGAAGGCTGGCCCCCAGAAAATTTCAGTCCACCGTGATCGTCACGGCCTTGGACGGAATGCCATTCGCCACCACTTCCAGCGTGCTGCTCCCCGTCTCGGCGGTCGCTGGAACGTCGAAATTGGTCGACACGCTTGCGCGGCCGGTCGCCACACCCATCGTGCTATGCCCATGTGTGCGGGCATAGAAAACGTGTCCTGTCCCTTTATTCGTTAGTCTCACCAGCGGATAATTGGTTGCCGTCTCCAGCTCATCCCCAAAGGAGGCCGCCTGTGACAAGCCATTAAACTGCTGTCCTGAGATCCGGTAAGTCGAGCCGCGTGTCACCGTCGCCGGAAAGCGTTTGATCCGCGGTCTCCAGGCCGACTTGAAGCTCGTATCCGCCGGCGTGTAAATCTTCACGATCGACCCCTCGCTCACCACCACCTGTCCGGTCGGGAGCACCATCAAGGCGCCAGAAGCGCTCAGCGTCGGCGTCAGAGTCACCCCATCGAATTCATAGAGTCTGCCCGTATTTCCCAGGATAAGTGCATAACCATTGGGCAGCAGAGCTGCAAAGGAATCGCCTGCATTATCGTTATTCGGAAAATCCGGACCAACCACCCAGGTGCCAGTGTCGCCCGGCAGGGCCGGCGGAGTATAGATCGCCGTGTGGCCGGGGCCGCCCGACGAGTCAGAGCCAGTGGCAAAGACGCGACCATCCGGCAAGAGCAGCGCCGGGCCTACTTCACCCGGTGGGAAGTAACAAAACTGCCCCATGTCTCCGTAGGGCAGACATCCGAAGGGCGAGGGCGAATGTAGATCCACGATCGTGCTACCGGCCGTTTGCCAGGTCTGGGTCGCCGGGAAATAGCGCTCCGAGTTCGGGGCATTCTTCACGTCGAAAGTAAACACCGTGCCGTCGGGCAAAAGCGTCCAGCCCTCCTCCGCGTTGAAGTCCGACTTCCCCGCCGAGGAGAGCAAACTCCAGGTCAACGTCGCCGGGTCCAGTGCCGCCACCTGCTTATCGAGCTTGCGTCCGACCAGAAAGCGCCCATCGGGCAAGACCACCGAGGCGGAGTCGCCGATAAAATCCCACCCGGGCGGCGGCGGCAGCGGCGTCCAGGTATTCGCCACCGGGTCATAGACCGCACCTTGATTCGTTAGGGTAAACTGGCCGTTGTTATATTCACCGCCACTGATCACCACCCGACCATCAGCGAGAACGGCCGAGGCAAAATCATCCGGCACATAACCGGGCTGGAGCGAGGCCTGCTTCGTCCAGGTCCCATTGAGGTAACTCCCGAGGCTATCCGGCGTCAGCTTCCACCAGTCCGATGACTTATTGGCTTGAAAGAGCACCGTGCCATCAGTCAGCTGGAAGGGAAGGAAAGCGCCGCCCGGCGGCTGGTGCACGAGATTCTGGAGCGTCTGAGCCGGCAACGCGCTCGCGAGCGCGAGCGAAGCGAAAAGAGCGAGAGTCGATTTCTTAAGCATATGAAATAGGAGCCACCGATGTTTCTCCGTCGTCGATGACAGAGACACCGAGCGAAAAGAGCATTGAGAGATGCCGCTTGCGAGTTCCGGAGTCAAGCAGATTCCAGCGCCGTTCTAAGTTTTGATTCCACCCTTACAATTGCACCGCTACCCTCCGCCCTCTGTCCTGTCAGGTCACCCATCACTCGCCACTGCCCACTTTCAGCTTTCAATTTTCCGAATCTAACTCTTCCTTCTCACTAATGCGCAGCGACGAACCTCCGCCTGATCGCGGCTTTCTCGAGGAAGAACATCGCGTTAAATCCCACAGCGATGCCTTCAAGAAAGAGCTGGGCCTGCGCGACCTGGTCCTCACCCAGATCGTCTTTGTCGTCGGCACCTCATGGGTCGGCACCGCCGCCAAACTCGGCCCGTCGCAGACCGCTTACTGGCTCTTCGCCATCCTTCTCTTTTATCTGCCGATTGCCGCCGTCATTATCTATCTTAACCGCATCATGCCGCTGGAAGGCGGCCTCTACCAGTGGGCCAAGCTCGGCTTCAACGAGTTCACCGGCTTCATCGTCGCCTGGAACCTCTGGCTCCTCGGCATTAGCGTCATGGCCGGCACCGGCCTCGTCATTGCCACCAACCTATCCTACGCGCTCGGTCCCGCGGCCGCCTGGCTGCCCGCCAGCCGACTCTTTGTCTCCGCGCTCAATGGCCTCCTCTTTGCCGCCCTCATACTCGTCACCATTCGCGGGCTCAGCATCGGGAAATGGGTCCACAACGTCGGCGCCATTCTTCTTCTCATCACCTACGGCACGCTCATCGCCTTGCCCTTCATCGCCCGCGCCACGGGCAAACTCCCCGACTACCACCCGATCGTTTGGGCGCTCCCGACCGTCTCCCTCTTCGGCCTCAATATCTTTAGCAAAATGGCGCTCGGCGCCCTTAGCGGTTTCGAATACATCGCCATCCTGGCCGGCGAAACGCGCGCGCCGGTCAAAAACATCGGGCGCTCCGTCATCATCGCCGCGCCCATTATCGCCCTCATGTTCATTCTCGGCACCAGTTCAGTCATGGCCTACACCCGCTTCGCCGAGCTCGACCTCATCGGGCCCGTGCCACAAGCCCTGAGCGCGGGCGCGCGCGCGTTCGGCGCCGGGGCGATCGTCGCCTCCGTCGCTATCCTTATGCTCGTTGGGCGATCCATCGCTGTCGTCAGCATCTACTTTATCGGCAACACCCGGCTGCCGATGGTAGCCGGCTGGGACAACCTTCTGCCAGGGTGGTTTAGCCGATTGCACCGTCGCCACAAGACCCCGGTCAACTCCGTCCTGTTCGTCGGAATCGTCACCCTTATCTTCGCCATTGTGAGTCAGCTCGGGGTCGGCGCGCAGGAGGCTTTCCAGGTCATCGACAACGCCGCCGGGATCTTCTACGGCATTGCCTACCTCGCCTTGTTCGCCATCCCGATCTGCGGCCTACGCGCCTTGCCCGTGCGCGCACCGCTCTGGCTGCGGATCGCAGCGGCGATCGGTTTTCTTGTCACCTTGCTCTACATCGTGCTAACCATCGTACCGATCGTCCACGTCGAGAGTCGCGCTGCATTTGCGACTAAAATCATCGTCGCCACCCTGGGCGCGAACCTACTCGGTGCCCTCATCTTTGTTGCCGCCCGCCGTCGCCGGCAAGCCGCTTCCACGTCCTGACTTTGGACCTTCTACTACCGGGTCGCGTCTGAAGAGGACGGCTATGCGGCCGCGACGCCTTCCTGCAAACAACACTCAAGTAAACGAAAAGGCGCCCCGACTCCGCCCTAATTCCCTCCTCTCCTCGTCACTCGTCACCCATCACTCGCCACCTGTCACTTTTCCTTCCCGTCACTCATCACTCATCCGTCCTCCGTCCTCAGCAACTCGTCGGAATCTCGTTAGGGCAAAACGAACGGTTCAGGATTCTTGTTGCGCAAACGCTTCTCCGGAGAATCGAAGTGCCGCATATAATGGGCACGCGCCCGAGCAAAACGACGAACCGCCTCCAGCCACGACATCCTCAGCGGCCAGGGCTCTTGCAACGGCTCCTCGAAAACGGGAAGCACAAAATCGGAAGCGAGCGGTTTAGCTTGCATGGGTAGAGCTTCGAATTCGCCGAAGGGCCTCATCATTACCATATCGTAGGATCAGTGCCTGAAAAGATTCTTCCGCCGGGTCCAGATGGGCCTCGGACTGTTTCACAATCTGGCTCATGTAGTCCAACAAATCGGGATCATAGTCCCACGATTCGGGTGAACAAAACAACTCGTCACTAGTCGGCAGGATCGGCTCGAAGGCGTTTAGTGAGATTTATGAGGATAAATGTGGGCGCTATCTCGAATGAGTTCGAGAGGCGACACCTTCTGAAATCTCCGGATCCGCGCGATCATATCACGATCGATGACAACTGTTCGCGGGTCTGGTGGATCACTCGTCACTTGTCACTTACTGATTTCCCCCTTTCCCCTCGACATCATCTTCAGAGCCGCTAGAAATGCGCGCGGAATGCCGACCCCGAAGGAATCGCAGAACGAGAAAGCGGAAATATCCAATGCCGACGAACCGCCTTCACCCGTAGGACGGATTCAGGCGGCTTGGGCCAGATGGGAAGGCGCTGCCGCCAGATTCAAAGGACTCGACATCCGGCTCGAAGCCCGGCAGGAGCTGCGTTACATCTTCCCGACCCAATGCGGATATCAAGTGCGGATTCACCGCTCGGGAAAAACCCCATTCAACCGCTCAGTTAAGGGCCAAAGCGAGGAGAGCCTGCACGAGGCGATGCGCATCCGGGATTGGGCGTTGCAAGAGAGGCCGGCCAAGCGATTGCATCCGATCCCGCCAAAGGTGCTCAGGGCGCTTGGCCTCACCTCGGCGGTCTTGGGCATCAACCGGTGGGCGCCCCGGTCGGTTTATCGGGTAAGCTATACCGACCCCATAGGCCAAACACGACTCCGCCACTTCTACTACCGGGTCGTGACTGAAGAGGACGCCTATGCGGCGCCGGTCAAAAACATCGGGCGCTCCGTCATCATCGCCGCGCCCATTATCGCCCTCATGTTCATTCTCGGCACCAGTTCAGTCATGGCCTACACCCGCTTCGCCGAGCTCGACCTCATCGGGCCCGTGCCACAAGCCCTGAGCGCGGGCGCGCGCGCGTTCGGCGCCGGGGCGATCGTCGCCTCCGTCGCTATCCTTATGCTCGTTGGGCGATCCATCGCTGTCGTCAGCATCTACTTTATCGGCAACACCCGGCTGCCGATGGTAGCCGGCTGGGACAACCTTCTGCCAGGGTGGTTTAGCCGATTGCACCGTCGCCACAAGACCCCGGTCAACTCCGTCCTGTTCGTCGGAATCGTCACCCTTATCTTCGCCATTGTGAGTCAGCTCGGGGTCGGCGCGCAGGAGGCTTTCCAGGTCATCGACAACGCCGCCGGGATCTTCTACGGCATTGCCTACCTCGCCTTGTTCGCCATCCCGATCTGCGGCCTACGCGCCTTGCCCGTGCGCGCACCGCTCTGGCTGCGGATCGCAGCGGCGATCGGTTTTCTTGTCACCTTGCTCTACATCGTGCTAACCATCGTACCGATCGTCCACGTCGAGAGTCGCGCTGCATTTGCGACTAAAATCATCGTCGCCACCCTGGGCGCGAACCTACTCGGTGCCCTCATCTTTGTTGCCGCCCGCCGTCGCCGGCAAGCCGCTTCCACGTCCTGACTTTGGACCTTCTACTACCGGGTCGCGTCTGAAGAGGACGGCTATGCGGCCGCGACGCCTTCCTGCAAACAACACTCAAGTAAACGAAAAGGCGCCCCGACTCCGCCCTAATTCCCTCCTCTCCTCGTCACTCGTCACCCATCACTCGCCACCTGTCACTTTTCCTTCCCGTCACTCATCACTCATCCGTCCTCCGTCCTCAGCAACTCGTCGGAATCTCGTTAGGGCAAAACGAACGGTTCAGGATTCTTGTTGCGCAAACGCTTCTCCGGAGAATCGAAGTGCCGCATATAATGGGCACGCGCCCGAGCAAAACGACGAACCGCCTCCAGCCACGACATCCTCAGCGGCCAGGGCTCTTGCAACGGCTCCTCGAAAACGGGAAGCACAAAATCGGAAGCGAGCGGTTTAGCTTGCATGGGTAGAGCTTCGAATTCGCCGAAGGGCCTCATCATTACCATATCGTAGGATCAGTGCCTGAAAAGATTCTTCCGCCGGGTCCAGATGGGCCTCGGACTGTTTCACAATCTGGCTCATGTAGTCCAACAAATCGGGATCATAGTCCCACGATTCGGGTGAACAAAACAACTCGTCACTAGTCGGCAGGATCGGCTCGAAGGCGTTTAGTGAGATTTATGAGGATAAATGTGGGCGCTATCTCGAATGAGTTCGAGAGGCGACACCTTCTGAAATCTCCGGATCCGCGCGATCATATCACGATCGATGACAACTGTTCGCGGGTCTGGTGGATCACTCGTCACTTGTCACTTACTGATTTCCCCCTTTCCCCTCGACATCATCTTCAGAGCCGCTAGAAATGCGCGCGGAATGCCGACCCCGAAGGAATCGCAGAACGAGAAAGCGGAAATATCCAATGCCGACGAACCGCCTTCACCCGTAGGACGGATTCAGGCGGCTTGGGCCAGATGGGAAGGCGCTGCCGCCAGATTCAAAGGACTCGACATCCGGCTCGAAGCCCGGCAGGAGCTGCGTTACATCTTCCCGACCCAATGCGGATATCAAGTGCGGATTCACCGCTCGGGAAAAACCCCATTCAACCGCTCAGTTAAGGGCCAAAGCGAGGAGAGCCTGCACGAGGCGATGCGCATCCGGGATTGGGCGTTGCAAGAGAGGCCGGCCAAGCGATTGCATCCGATCCCGCCAAAGGTGCTCAGGGCGCTTGGCCTCACCTCGGCGGTCTTGGGCATCAACCGGTGGGCGCCCCGGTCGGTTTATCGGGTAAGCTATACCGACCCCATAGGCCAAACACGACTCCGCCACTTCTACTACCGGGTCGTGACTGAAGAGGACGCCTATGCGGCCGCGATCGCCTTCCTGCAAACGACCCTCAAGTAAAGGAACCGGCGCAAATCCACTGCCGCGAAGTAGCCGGGTCCCTCCACCCTTCGGCTGCTCTCTCTAGGCGGGTTGGCAGTCTATTGGCCGAAATAAGATCGCCCGCCGATTTCTCAGCGGGCGATTGTTTGAGCGCTTCCGTGGATGGCACTGCGCGCTCAGCAGGTTAGAAAGGAGAGGCAATGTCTATGATTAAAACACGTCGCCCTTCAGGCTCTCACGGCTCACCTGTCGTTTCCGACATCATCCAATAGAGGCAAGATTCGTACCCGAGCCGAACGGCTCTCGCCTTCCGGTCCCCCGCGCGTCACTCGTCACTCCTCACTAGTCACTTTCCTTCCTTTCTTCTCGACATCATCTGCGAGCCCGATAGAAATGCGCCCGGAAAGGCCATCCTCTCGCTCCTCCGTCTTTCGCTTGGCTCGTCACTCGTCACTTTCATCCCCTTCCCCCTCGACGTCATTCGCGAACCCGATAGAAATATGCCTGGAGACCAGCAACGCAGCCGGAGGCGAGGCCGAGTTTTCGATTCACTTCCCTCCCGCCGCTTTTGCTCGTCGAGGCTCGCATGGTTTTCACCGGCGGCGCGCCATGAAGGCGTGTCGGAATTAGCTCGCATTAAACAATCGAATGCGATCTAGTTTCTCACCGGCCAAAAAACAAAATGACGATAAGAAACCATGGCGGCTTTGGCGGAAAAGGAACCCGCTCCAGCCAGCAGCCCCGCGTCCGAATGAGGCCGCTTTGGATCAGCGGCGTCATAGCTTTACTCCTTGGTGCGGTGGTCCTCATCCCTAGTTGGTCGTCAGAAGCATTCGAACATGGCCGGCGCTCGCATGGCGAACGCAAGGAGCGATCGACCGGACGCAACTTTGCTGCCCAGACCGACGTGCAATTATATTCCCGACCGTCAACCAGCGCGCCGGAATGGGTTTCGGAGCGTGTTTGGAGCGGGCAGGACGACTGGGAGCCATTCGTCGCTGCGGATCGCTCTTCGCCCTATGTGTATCAGATGGTCACCCGTTTTAACGCGAAGCTATCGGGTGTTTTTGTTCGTCGTTCGCCGGATGGTGGCGAGACGTGGCTGCCGGATCAACTGGTTGCGCCCGTCAACATCTGGCAGGCTGATCCGCAGGTGCAAGTGTCTGCCAATGGCACCGTCTTTGTTGTCTGGCTCGACGGGCCCAATTGGATGAGCACGTTGATTAAGTCCTCCGACCATGGCGCAACCTGGACGGCGCCTGTGGTGATTGCCCCTTCTCTGCGCTGGACCGACCATCCGTGGCTTCTCGTTTCACCCGATGCCAAGGATGTCTACGTCGGCCTCAACGAAGATGATAGCTACATTGCCACCTCGCACGATGGCGGTCAGACCTTTGGCACGCCCTTCAAGACTAATGGTCCCACGCCTGGTCACTGGTGGGATGCCAACGGCGCCGCCATGGCTCCGGATGGTACGCCCTATTTTGTTGTGATCGACTTCTTCCTAGACTACCGCGGCCCGGCCAGTGTCTATGTCGTTAGCTCGCACGACCGTGGCGCAACCTGGGAGTCTCATCTGGTCGACACCTCACAGCCGCCACCGGGGTGTAGCGGAGCGGCCGGCTGTGACTATGGCTTTCTCTCCACTACTGCTGGGCTAGCAACCGACCAGAATGGCAGACTCTTGGTCGCCTATCACGCCGGTGACGTTCGCAGGCAATCCCAGAAAATGTGGATCCGCACTTCCGACGATGGCGGCGTCGATTGGACACCGCGAGTCCAGATTTCCCAGCCTAACGACGACGCGGATAATGGTTTTCCAGCCGTTGTCGCCGGACCGGCGGGCGGAGATTTTCGCGTCGTCTGGCAGGGCAACGGGAACGGCAACCCGCGCGGGTGGGACACCTATTATCGGCGAACGACCGACGGGGGAGTGACCTGGAGCGCAAGCATCAAACTCTCAAACCGCGCCACTGGCGCGCCCTACAAGAGTGCCGCGGGCTACGAATTCCCCTATGGCGATTACCTCAGCTTATCGGTTGACGGCGAGGGCAAAAATCACGTCATCTGGGGGGAAGGAACGAGCTACGACGGGCCCGGCGGCGCCTGGTACACGCGGAGTCGATAGCGCCCAACTTCCCGCCTCAGATTTCCGGATTTGTATTCAGCGTTTGGCTTCTTCCGCACCCGGTATTTCGCATGTCATTCCCTTTCCCCTCGACATCATTCGCGGACCCGAGCATTGATAGCGCTCGCGCCACCGGTTTCTTCAACAGCAACCGTTACGGAACCTTCTCCTAAAAAGCTAATTCCGGGCGCTTATAACCAAGCTCCAGGTGGAGGTGTGGCGATTGTGCTTGCTTTCGCCACTTCCTTTTTGTTTTTATCGCACGAAATGAAATTCCATTCCGCCTTTATCCTGTCTCTCACCCTAAGCTCTCTTTCTCTAGCTCAATTCGTTTTCGCCGGAAGCGCGACATGGAGCGCCAATCCTGCGAATGGCGATTGGAATACGCCAACGAATTGGACCCCCGCCACCGTGCCTAATGGCCCATCGGACCGATCCTTCTTCGCTGCCTCCAGCAAAACGGCGGTATCACTGTCTGCTCCGGTGGAAGTAAACACGATCACCTTCGACTCCGCCGCGAGTAGCTACACGGTGACTGCTCCTGCAAAAACTCTCACCCTCAGCGGGGCCGGGGTTATCAACAATTCCGCCGTCATCCAAAACTTCGTGGCAGATGGCAGCGGAGAGATCGATTTCACGAATAACGCTACGGCTGGCGCCAATGACTCTCTATCTAATAATGGTGGCGCGACGTCGACGATCCCTGGTGGGAAAACCAATTTTTTCAACAGCAGCACCGCGGGCTCCGCTATCATTACCAACAACGGCGGCCCGCAGAATGGATTTACCTCTAATGGAACCACCAACTTCTTCGACAACGCGACCGCTGACCAGGCGGCCGTGACGAATAA
>MWWJ01000028.1_pt1 | contig 14314 bp, 15 predicted proteins | sample 1047271 | NCBI WGS metagenome assembly MWWJ01 (sample SAMN06349965, study PRJNA376086) | soil metagenome | isolation source: CN-4 sample Antarctic (ecotone) soil | place: Antarctica | collected 2015-01-13 | reverse complement strand
GTCACCTGCGAGAAAGTCGGGGTGGCCGAGGATGCATCGAAGCTCTGCGCGAAAAATACTTTCCAGTCCGCGTTGTCATTGTTCGAGCCTTCAGAGGTTCCGTACCAGACGATGCCGACAGAGCCAGGCGTCGGGCCTGTTTCGAGATGCGGGAAGACAGCCGTCTGTGTCTGCGGGCCGTTACTGACGCGAACAGGCAAACTCCAATTCGCACCCTTATCAACTGAACTTGCCAGGAAGACATCGTGGTCGTTTGAATAGACGACGTAGGCCGTCCCGTTGGGCGTGCCATCGTCTGCGACCTTAACGTTAAAGAAGATATGCGCGACACCATTCGGATCGGAAGCGGCGACTTTGCAAACGTAGTCGGTAGAGAGCGGCGCCTGTCCGGCAATGGACGGAGTGCCGACACAGACCTGTCCGGTGCTGCCGCTGATGTAAACGACGCCGTCGGCTTGATGCACGTCAATTTGTCCGACCTGCCCGATTGCTCCGGCTGTCGCGGCAGGCCCGTAGGTTATGCCGCCGTCGGTCGAGCGTTGAATCTGTGTGACGGCTGGCGCGAGCGTGCGATACAAGAGATAGCAAATGTCCTTGCCGTAAAACTCCTGCCACTCGCGATCATCTCCTGGAATGCCGCCCGTCACATTGCCCGCAGGATTGTAGGTAAACGTCTGGCCGCGATCATTTGAGCTACCGCCGGAGATGTTTGTCGCCACGAGACTCGTCAAGGCGAGGGTTGGAGGGTTGTTATTGTTTCCTGTACCTCCAAGTCCAGGAGGTTGCGGACGACCCACCGCGATATCAATGTCGCCGCCGCCATCGCCTCCGGCGCAGGCTGCTGGGTTTGGGTTATTGCAGGCTGGTGAATCCGGCTGTCCACGATAGATATAGTTTCGCATGTTCGGGTCGTAGCCTGGATTGGGTACGCCGGCACCGAGGGTCGGGCGCAAATCGAAATACCAGAGATCAACACCCGCTGGGACGCCGCGAATGCCGCCGACGTAAGCGTTGCCGAATTGGTCTGTGCGGCTGCTCGGCTCACCGTCACGCGCGGCGACCGGAGCCTTGACCGTCACGTTCGGACTGAAAACCGCATTGCCTACCACGTAGTTGGCACTGCGAGCCGGCGGTGGCGTGGCGATTGTGATTGTTCCCTGATACTGATCCGCGTTTGGCGTCACGGCGAAGTAAACGACGTGGACTGTATAGATGCCGACACCCGTTGAACTCGGCGTGATTGAAGCCGACTCGCTCGTTTGCGGCGCGCCGTTTGCAGACTGTCCGACGATTGGCCCAGCATTGTTATCTTTATGGATGAAGAGGTCGTAATCATTCGCCTGATTCGTCCATTGGATTTTGACTACGACGACTTTGCCTGTGTAGTCAGAGGCCGCGCCGCCGACGGTTAAAGTGAAAGTGTCGCAGTTCAAGCCTTCCACGCAGGCGGATTCCATCGCCGCTCCGCTAGCCGTCGCTGTCCCCGTAAAGGTGAAGGGCGCGCTGCTCGATGTGATCGTGCCGGACGAAGGCGAGGCGGCCTGCGTGTAGTAGTAAGGAATGGTAAAAGCTGAAACAGCCAGGACGAAGAGCAGGGGCAGCATCAGGCGTCTTCGAGAGTTGGCCTGTTCGCCGCTATTGCGGTAAAAACTTTTCATCGGTGTATTACTCCCTATCGTTGCGAGGCCGACGTGCATCGGCGCATTAAGACCACGCTCATCTTCTCGTCGGAAAGCGATGAACAAAACACTCGGAACAGCTTCGGCAAGACGCCTTTATCAAAAGGCTCGCACAGGCTGCTCCATACTTTAAGATGGCAAGCGGCTATGCAGTTCGTGTCGGATGCGCCAGGGGGATGACTGATGCGCCGAACTGTTCGGGGATTTTCTACGAGCGTTGATAGTAAGACTCGAAACTTACTTTTGTCAAAGCGGGAATGATAACGGGAAGCCTCAAATCAAGACGGCTTCTAACAACCTTCTCGCCCCGTCTTTATTGATTCAAACGATAAATCGTGTAAGACGTTAGATACTGCGAATCACTGCCGCGAGCAACGATGATGCTGGCCGGCTCGCGGCCCTCCGCAGCGATCTTCCACGTGTAGGAAAAGTTTCTGCCATCGGTTGCGCGCGTAGCCTTTTTCAAATCCACCACGTCCGCGTAACGCACGCGGCCACCCTTGCGCGCCACCGCGATAATGAAATGCAAGCGATGGTCACGATCAAATTTGACGACCAGATAATCCAGACGCTTCTCGCTCGTTGGATTCAAAATCCAGACCTCCTGCTCGCCCTCTCCCTCCGACTCACGCTCTTCCTTTTGCTGCTTGCCGAGTTGTGACAAACGACTCCGAACGTCTTCCTCATTCATGCCCAGACGCAGCCCTAACACCTCCGCGCGCGGCTTCTGATCCAGAGCTTCAACAATCGAAACAACGCCGACGAGCAGCACAAGGCAAGCGGCAATCATCCGAACCATGTTGTTCTCTCCCTTGACTGTGTTTTCGATTATCTTACTATGACACAGTCTTAATAGAATCATTACCAGGCGAATTCCGATTCACAAACTTCGTTCCTGTTATGCGACAGTACCACGACCTTCTCAAATCAATTCTCGAACACGGCGCGTTGCATCAAGACCGCACGGGCGTCGGCACGATCTCGTACTTTGGCTATCAAACGCGCTTCAACTTGCGCGAAGGATTTCCCATCATTACGGCAAAAAAGATTTCATTCAGATAGATTGCCGGAATCAAAGCTTAAAGGAGGACAACTCCATGTTGGAGAAAACTTGCTCAAAATGTAAGCGCATTAAACCGCTCAGAGAATTCTATCAAAATAGGACAACAAAGGATGGATATGCTTACGAGTGTAAGAAATGTAAAGATAGTCGCCCTAACACTTATTGGAAAACCGAAAAAGCAAGAGCCGCTGATAGGGCAAGATATTTGAGAAGAATAGGCACTCCGGAAGGGAAAGCTGCAATCCTAGAGGCTAATAAAAAGCACAAGCAAAGTGAAAGGGGAAAACTAGCGGCTTGGGTAAGACATTTGAGAAAAAACTATGGAATAGATAGCGAAACTTATTTTGAGATGCTCAAAAAGCAAAGCGGCGGGTGTGCCATCTGCGGCGTAAAACCGAATGGAAGGAGAATGCACGTTGACCACTCACATTCAACATCAATGATTCGAGGAATTCTATGTAATAAATGTAATCAAGCAATCGGATTGCTAAATGAAAATCCAGAACTTCTTGATAAAGCGAAGCAGTATATCCTATCTTTCAGAGAAAGCTATGAAACAATATCATGATCTGCTCAAAAGCATATTGAAAAATGGTAGCCCGCACCTTGACAGAACAGGCACTGGAACGATTTCAGCTTTTGGTTTCCAAACCAGATTTGACCTTAAAAAAGGCTTTCCTATAATTACTACTAAAAAAGTCCCTTTCAGATGGGTTTGTGAGGAATTGTTCTGGTTTCTCTCCGGCGACAGCAACGAAGCGAACCTGCGTGCGCGTGGCGTGGACATCTGGGAAGAGTGGGCGGACGCCGAACACACAAATCGCTTCGGTCGCGAGCCTGGCGACCTTGGGCCAATCTACGGGTATCTCTGGCGCTCCTTCGGCGGCAATTATCCTGAACGCGACGGCGTTGACCAGATTGCGCGTTTGATTGGTGACATCCAAAATAATCCGAACTCGCGCCGCTTGATCGTGACGGGCTGGGACCCGCGTCAATGCGACAAGGTTGATCTTCCGCCCTGCCATACGCTCTACCAGTTCAAAGTCGAAGATGAAAAGATTCTTCATTGCCAGCTCTATCAACGCTCGGCTGATGCCTTTCTCGGCGTCCCCTTCAACATCAGTTCATACGCGCTGCTGACGCACGCCGTCGCTCATGTCTGCGAATTGTCGGTCGGCGATTTCATCTACACGCTCGGCGATTATCACATTTACAAAAACCACTTGATGCAGGTCGAAGAATTATTACGCCGTGAACCGCTCGCGCTTCCGCGTCTGGAGATCGTTGACGATGAGCGACCCTTGCGCGGTCTTGAAGGCTTGCTCAATTTGCGTTACGAAAATCTGCGACTCGTCAATTATCAATCTCACGGCAAGATCGCTGCGCCCGTCGCCGTCTGATGATCGAACGCGAGCGTGATGTCGAAGCGGATTGCTTTTCAATGCAATGGAGAGGAAGCGCATAGAAGAAGATGTCCATTATCGGAATCGTTGCGGTTGATCGAAACAACGCTATCGGCAAGGGCGGCACACTGCCCTGGCATTATTCCGCCGACCTTAAATTTTTCAAACAGCAAACCCTCAATCACGCCTGCGTCATGGGACGCAACACCTGGCTCTCGATCAACAAGCCTCTTCCCAACAGACTCAACATCGTCTTAAGCAATTCAACCGTGATTGAGGCGCGACCGTCGCTGATTGTACTCAAAGATCGTCTCTCCGTTCTCGCCTTGAATAACTATCTCGCCTGCGACCTCTTCATCATCGGCGGCGCGCAAGTCTTCAATGCCTTCCGCGACGACATTGATCGCTGGCTCGTCACCGAAGTCCCGCTCACAGTCGAAAACGCAGACACCTTCATGCCGCTGGATTTTCTGAAAGGCTTCGAGGCACGCGCCTCATCCGAACTCGAAGAACATCTCGTAGTGACAACTTACGAACGCACCAAAGCTCACTGAAGACTCGCCTTCATTCTTCATAGATTAAACCCACCCAGTTTTTCCGAATTCAGAAATAAGCCGGTAAACAAATGCTAGAATCGTTGTGTCACGTGCGAAACGCTGTTCCATACACGCGCCAGACGTGCTATAATGCGCTCGTTGAAATTGATTTGAAGGAGAGTGTTTGAGATGCCAGCGAGAAAGAAAGAGGCGGCGACGGTGCATCCCTTTACACCGGCGGAGCAGCGTGCGGCGCGTTCAGAGAGAATCAAAGTTTACGAGGCTGAGCCTTACGGCTGGATCGCTTGTTCGGAGTCAGGAACGGAACGTGACTATCACCTGTTTCGTGAACCAACAACGAAACACCTCGCCTGCACCTGCGCGGATTTCGTTTATCGAGGCAACGCCGAACCAGGCTTTGAATGTAAACACGTTTCGGCAACGCTTAAGTTTATCGCCAGACAATATCTGGCCTACGAGTATGACCCGCGACGACAGCAAGCGCGCGTCGCTTAGTATGAATGTGAGCGAAGATTTTTGGAGGGTAAAGCGATGAGTAAAGATTTCAAATGCGAGGCTTGCCGCAAGTCTGCGGAGAGCCTTCACATGCGCGACGTGGACGGCAAGTGGGTCTGCGCGCACTGCATTCCCGAAAAAGAATTAAACGCCTGTCGAGGTCTGCGCGAACGTCTCGGATTGTATCCCACGAGGGTTGATCTCCCACGACGCAAGGCTGCTTAATCTGCAAGGACGCCTAACTTGATGGTCTGCCCAAGCGCAAACTGTTAAAGCGGAGCATAACTCCTTAGAATTGAAATTTCATTGTTACATCATTCTGGAGATAACTGCTCCCACGATCTCTCTTACCAAGAACACAGGTATCGCCAAAAACCATAAGAGCAGAGAGATATTCTTCAAACGCTTGGCACGCTGATAATCAGGGTCACCCGTTTGTAAGCTCCCGAATTTTATTTGCCAACGAATGACCATTACTAACACCGCCAGGAAGATGAAGATAGAACCCAAGTAAGTGATTAACGAAATAAAAGGCAGGAGGCTAAGTCCGAGAAGGACAAAAACTGTCGCCGCTGCCGTCCTCAAAAAGCTTGCATCACTACATGCCATATTAACTTTACTTTGAATTTCGGCAGCAGTAGCAGCGGATTGCTGATCTACTGGAGCGGAACAGTAGCGACATCGCTCCATAGTGTCGTTGATTATCTCGTTGCAATTTGGACATGGAAAAGTTTGTGGTTGAGATAACATTTGTTTCCACCTAAATTTTGAATAATCTCTACTTAACAATAGGCGAAGCGCCTAACATTAGTTTAGCTGATGCGCTCATCGCTGCTTCGGCTGAACTCAAAGGAGCGACATTAGTGACGCTGAACGAAAAACACTTATTCTCACCTCTTATCAACACACTATTCATTAACGGCGTTGATAAAATCCGCGAGCATTCCGTAGGCGGTGCTTTTGAGATTAGGGTTGCGCGCCGTCATAGTCAGGCCTGCGAGAACGTCGAGTTTGAAATCAATCATCAAGGTTGTGCCACTGGCGTTTGAGAGCGGATCATTGGACGCGAGTTGTTCGGGTGAAACCTGTGCGACGATTTTGCGGTCATCCGTCAGCGTGGCCTGTGCGACGAGTTTGAAAGATTTATTCGCAGCGCGTGCGGCGCGGATTGTTTCTGCATCGAGGTTACGGATTCCCTCACGACGAATCTCGTTCAACTTCAAAGGCGCGTTCATCAACACACGCGCGAGCGCGCAGACCTTGACCGCCGCATCCCATCCGTCAACATCGTAACTCGGATCGGTTTCCGTGATGCCGAGCGACTGCGCTCGTCTGACACCTTCCGCAAAACTTCGTCCCGCTTCCAACTCTTCGAGGATGACGCTCGTCGTCGAATTAAGAACTCCGCGAAAGCCCAGGAGATGCGCCGCCGGAAGACATTCGCGAAAGAGCGAGAAGGCGGGGAGGCAATCGGCGACAGTGGATTCAAACATAAAATGCAGCCCACGCGCTTGGGCCAGCGCGCTTAGTTCGTTGTAGCCGTGAATGACCGCGCCTTTATTAGCAGTGATGGCGTGCGCGCCATGTTCGAGCGCGGCGCGGATGTGTTCGATGGCGGGTTGTCCGGTCTGCGCTTCAAGTGAAGTCGTTTCAAACAACACGTCGGCGCGTGCCGCTTGCAGCCATTCGCGAACGTTGGAAGGCGGTAAAGATGAAGAGACGTTTGCGCCCCCCACATTCGTAAGCAACGCCGCAACATCAAATCCATTCGGCGCGACGAGCCAGCCCAAGCGTCGCGTGGCAATGCCCGTGATGCGCCACTCAATGCCGTAACGCTCGCGGAGTTCATCGCGCTTTTCTTCAAGCAAACCAACGAGAGCGCGTCCCACGTTGCCGAAACCGAGAAAGCAAAGATTGAATTGTTTCATTTATCTATTGAATGAAAAATTTTATGAGTGAATGAAGAATTTAATCGCTTCTTTGCGTTGCTCCGCGCGAGTTACTTAACGACTCAGAGTTGACGTTGACATCGAACTGTTCCAGGTAAGAAAGATCAAGCGTCCACTCGTGGCAACTGCGACGATGCCATTGCTCGAAACATGCTTCGACGTAAAGGCGCGCATCAGAGAGCGACCATTTGTTGACACGCGCGAGGTGCGCGAGCGCAGTGCGACCTCTTCCGCGCACGCCCGCGAAGCCCATGTGCTTGACTTCATGGCAGGCGGGGCAGAGCGCGATGAGACACGCCAATCTTTGAACGTGACGCGCATCGTCGTATTCAAAAACTTCGTGGCACTCGACAGGCCAACGCGGCCCACGTCCGCCGCAGATTTCGCAAACGTTTCCGGCGCGCGTGCGTGTGATCTTCTTGAGCTTATCCCAATCCTCTTTCGAGACGACAGCGCGGACGTTGCGAAACCACGCCGTCTTTGGCACAAGCTCGATGGTCAACAACTCGCTCACGCTTCTTCCTCTCTATCCTCTACGTCGGTTGAAATTTTCGCGAGATCGTTCAAGGCTAACTCGACGGCGACCGCGTCAAGCGAACGCTTGAAGATGATAACGTGCGGCGGAACTCTCGCGAGAGGTTCGCGGCTGCCGCGTAGTTCGTCCCACGCGGCGATGAGAAAATCTTCAAAGCCGCTCTCCTCCAATTCCTGCAAACGCTCTTTCAAAGAGCGCGGCGTCCAGAAGCCCAGGACTTCAAGATAAACTTCGCGCCCAGATGAATGACGAAGCAGGAAGTCTGGAATGAACGCATGTTCTCCAAGATCAACGACCTCGTGGCTCCCTTCAAGTTGCCACTCGCTTTCGATGCGCGCCCAACTCGTCAACAGTTTTTCGTGAACGGGATTTTCCATTTGCGCGCTCTGGCTCAGGTAATGCGAGCGCAACTGAGTTTGTGCGCTCGTCATCTCGAAGAAGGCGTTGCCGCGCGTCTTCGTCGCAATCTCGGCGCGCATCCGCCAGTCGTGGCAGTTAAGCAGCGCGGGCAGGAAGACGGCCATCTGCACGCCGTATTTTTGCGAGCGATGAAACATTGAGACCGGCCCATCAAGCCGAATCTCGTAACCGCTCTCGGCGCTGCCCTTGATCGTGTGGATGAGACGATAAGCTTTGATGGCATTGAATAACTGCCGGTAGCTCGCAGCGTTTTTGGCTTCGACCCAGAGTTGCATCGCCACCGAGCGATACAGCAACGCCTGCGCCTGCGCGAGATTGTAACGATCAAGAAGTTCCGGCGCGTCCACTCGCTCGAAGTCAATCAACTTCTGCTTCAACGGCAAATCCGCGTAGAGACCGTCGCGCACATCATCCGGCGCGCACACAAACGCGCTCGCCACCTTGCGGATAATCTCCGCGCGCACCGCTTCATCATTGATCGGATGCGCCTCACGCGCCGCTTGAAATACTGCACGCCGAATCATTGCAGGCTCAGCAACGCTCTCCACTTCAAACACGCAACGATCCATCAAGAGCTTGATGAAGCCGCGCAGGATTTTGTAGTCAGTCCCAACGCCCACATACTCCTGCAAAGCCCCTTCAAGCTCAGCGCGAGCGCGGCCTTCATGCTCCAGGAAAAGCGCGATCAAACGCTCTGCTTCCTGCACATACTTAGCATCCCGCGTCTCAACATAACGCGGCGTGATGCGCTCTCCGCGCTGCCAACTTAAAGCAAGATCAGAGGTCAACATAAATTTGGAATCTTATCTTCATCTACCTTGGGTCTTCTGTTATCGAATCACTTTTAGTTTCAAGTGCCAGCCTTTGGGCCAAAGTAAATAACCCACAAGACGAAACCGAGCACTCCAATAGCGAATGTAAGGAACGCAATCAGAATCCACACGATGAAAGGCCGCATAACAAACACCTCTGTATAGTTTATGGAATCAGTTTCTCAAACCAACCCATTAAAGCTTCCTGTCTCCTGCTTTGACCCTTGAAACTGTTCGCTCGCGCCCCGACGCTGGCTGATCTGTTCTTCGGTGGTGTCGAGCGTGACGACTTCGTAGAGGATGGCTTCCTTTTCAGGTTGCTTGCGAAGGATGCGCCCCAGGCGTTGGATATGTTCGCGCGACGAGCCGGAGCCGGAGAGGACGACGGCCACCGACGCATCTGGAATGTTGACGCCTTCGTTCAAGACCTTTGAAGTGGCGAGCGCAAGCACATCGCCTTTGTTGAAAGCTTCGAGCCACTCGCGTCGCTCCTTGATGTTCGTCTCGTGTGTGATCGCCGGAATCAGAAATTGCTCCGAGATGCGATAGACCATTTCGTTTTCGGCGGTGAAGATCAGCACGCGGTCACGGCGATGTCGCAGGAGAACTTCAGCGAGGACGCGCAGTTTGGCGTCTGTGCCAAGCGCGATGCGCTTCGATTCTCTGTAAGCCATCATCGCCCTGCGCCCCGCTTCGCTACGCGCGCTCGCCATGATGAAGCGTTGCCATCCTTGCAAACTGCTCAACGTGATTTTCTGTTCTTTCAAAAAGCTGCGAAAGATTGCACGCTCGCGTTCATACGCGGCGCGCTCTTCGGCGCTCAGTCGGACAGGCACACGCACGATGCTGTAATCGGCTAGATACTCGCCCGCCATCTCGCGCGCCTCGCGACGATAGACGATTGGCCCAATTAATTCTTCGAGCAGATGGTCTGCGCCATCTGCGCGGTCGGGCGTCGCGGTCAGGCCAAGACGAAACGGCGCGAGCGACATTTCGGCGGCGTAGCGATAGACGCTGCTCGGCAGGTGATGGCATTCATCAAAGACGATGAGGCCAAATTGATTTCCGAGTCGCTCCATGAAACGAAACGCGGAGGCATAGGTCGTCACCGTGATGGCTCCGACTTCGTAGAAGCCGCCGCCGATCAAACCGACTTCCGCTTGAAACGAAGCAAGCAGGAGGTCGTACCATTGATTCATCAAATCAATGGTCGGGACGATGACGAGCGTCGAACGCTTCGTCGCTTCGATAGCCATTTGCGCGACGAGGCTCTTGCCAGCGCCCGTCGGCAGAATCACCATGCCGCAACGCTCATGCTCTCTCCAACGCTTGATCGCTTCCACTTGATAAGGTCTGGCTTCGACTTGCAGCGTCGAGCGAAACTCAAACGGTTGATAGGCGCGCGCCTGATCTTCGTAAACGATTTTGCGACGAATGAATTCTTTGACGATATGCCGGTACGCCCACGCCGGAGCACGCCAACGCGAGATTCTTTCATCCCAACGAAACGCGGGCGGTACATCCTCAAGGCCAGCCGTGCCCTCAAGCACCAGCGTCCCAGCATCAAAGCGCAGCGTTACTCCGGTCGAACTCATAACAGTTTCAAGATTACAACAAGGCCGCCGTGAGTCGCGAACGCGCGCGAAGACGCAGGCGCGACCCACGCGGTTTATGATGAGGCTCAGACTTTCGGTGACGAATTTGCGGAGCTTCGTCGCGGCACTTCGACGACCATGAAGTCGTGCGCCAATTCCGTCTGCGGGAAAGTCGCTTGCGCTTCACGCAGCAAATCATCCGGCGTGAGCGTGTTGCCTGCGACGTAGCGCGGGCTGAAATGCGTCAGAATCAATCGCTTCACCTGCGCCTCCCGCGCCACGCGCGCCGCCATCGAGGTTGTCGAGTGCAGGCTTTGCCGCGCGAGGTGTTCGTCCTGCTCGCTGAACGTCGCTTCGTGAATCAGCAGGTCTGCGTCACGCGCTAGTTCAACCGCGTTCTCGCAAAAGATCGTGTCCGTGCAATAGACGATGCTGCGTCCCGTCTCCGTCGCCCCACACAAATCACGCCCGTCAATCTCGCGCCCGTCTTGAAGCGTGATGCGCTCGCCGCGTTTGAGCCTGCCGTACAATGGGCCAAACGGAACGCCCAACGCCGCCGCGCGCTCCGCATCAAAGCGGCCTGGCCGATCTCGCTCCTGGACGCGATAGCCGTAAGCCGGAACGCGATGCTTCAAGAGATCGGAGGTGACAATGTAATCATCATCTTCATAGACGATGCCTTTGCGTACCTCTCGAACTTCGACGGGATATGAGTACTGCGTTTGAGAATGCATGTTCGCAGCACCCAGATATTCTTCGAGGCCGCTTGGCCCATACACGTCTATGCGCTGCCCCTGTCCGGCCATCCCGCAAGTCGCGAGCAAGCCCGTCAGGCCGAAGAGATGATCGCCGTGCAGATGCGTGATGAAGATGTGCGTGATCTGGCTGAGCTTCAAGTCGCTCTTGAGAATCTGATGCTGCGTCGCTTCGCCGCAATCAAACAACCAGACCTCGCCGCGTTGCTGTAAACGCAATGCGACAGCCGAGACGTTGCGGTTGCGCGTCGGCACACCGGCGCTTGTTCCGAGGAAAGTTATCTGCACAATTCAATTGACCCTTTCAGCGTCTGGAGCAACTCTCGGATAAATGGATATCGAGAGGTTGTTCACCGCAGAGGCGCAAAGGACGCAGAGGGGGCGCGGAGAAGAGGGAGTAGGAAGGCTGAGGGCGAAAGTTAAGAAAGCGTGTCTTGCTTCTCTTTTCTCTGCGCGTCCTCCGCGTCCTCTGCGTCTCTGCGGTGAATGCTTCTCTTGATACATACGATTGAAAATGTACCGGACTTCGCTCATCTCTCACGCTCGACTCACGTAAGGGTTATCTTTAATCCAAAATCTCCAGGGCTTATCAACGTACTCCGCCGCGTAATCAATCCCGACACGCGCGCCCGCCACGATGTTCGCCGCTCTCACGCGATGCCCGACATCTTCAATCCAGATTCTTTGTCCCAACAAATCCTCTCGATCAAACGTGCGATCAATGCCGAGCGCCATGCACAGCTTGCCTGGCCCGCTCGTCAATTCCCTGTCGCGCTTGACTGGACGACGCACGCGCATCCATTCAACGCCCTCGTCAGGTTCAAGCCCACGCACCAGCACCGCATGTGGAATATCTTCCGCGCCCACGACGACGTTGAATTGAAAGTACATGCCATAAATAAAATAGACGTAAGCCGTGCCGCCGAGCGCGTACATCGTCTCCGTGCGCTTCGTGCGGCGATTGTTAAAAGCGTGCGAGGCCTTGTCCTGCGGCCCCATGTAAGCCTCCGTCTCCACGATCAAGCCCGACACGCGAGCGCCGTCCGAGGCCGGAACGACGAGACGCTTGCCGAGCAGTTGGCGCGCGACGAGCAGCGTATTCCGGCGCGTGTAAAATTCACGATTGAGCCATGCGCTCATGTTTTTCACCTCCGCTCATGTTTGCCGATAATACGCGCGCCGTCAAAGCGCTTGCCTGCTCGCCTGCCCGCTCCTCTCATCAATTTGTGTTTCAATGCGCTCATCAAATATCATCGCTCACAATCGAACGATTTTTAAGAAAGCATGAGAAAGAGACTTCAATGAATCTTCGTCAAACAATGATCGCCGCTATCCTCTGCACGATAATTCTCGCTGGCTCTGCCTGGCCGCAAACGCCAAAGCCGTCCACGCCGCGCCGTCCAAACAGTGCGCCCGCCGCGCAACCGCGTCCGACACCGGAAGCCCGAACAATCGTCCCTGCGAAACAGACAACAACATCTGCCGCGCTCGCCCTCGTCGGCAATCAAAGTGTCACGCTTAACGATCTCGACCCGAAGGCGCTGGAAACAATTAGCGGCCTCGACAAGGAAATCGCGGATGCGCGCCGCAACGCGCTCGACTCGCTCATCAACCATTATCTGCTTGAGGCCGAAGCTAAAAAACGCAAGCTCACAGTTGAGCAACTGACGGACGCGGAGGTTGCGGATCGCGTCGTTGGCCCAACTGAAGAAGAGATCAAGGCCGTCTATGAGGCGAACCACGAGCAGATCGGCTCGGCTGACATCGCGACGGTGCGCCCGCAGATCGTCGCCTACCTACGCAGCCAGCGCAGCTCACAACTCTACACAGATTTCATCACGCGCCTTCGCGCGGCGACGCCTCCACTGATGAGCACAGCCGCAGACGTGAACGCACCCAACCTCACGCCGACAACCGTTCTCGCCACCGTCAACGGACGCCCCATCAACGCCGCCGTCATCCTTGAGCGCGCCAAGCCCTGGATTTACGAAGCGCGCATGAAGGCTTATGAAACGGAGCAAACCGCGCTCGATCAAAAGATCAACGATCTCCTGCTTGAAGCCGAAGCCAAACGCCGCAACATCACTCCCGACGCTCTACTCAAAACGGAAATCACAGACAAGCTGCATCAACCAACGGACGCTGAAGTCGCAAAATTTTACGAAGATAACAAAGAGCGCATCGGCAACGCAGACCTCGCCAGCGTGCGTTCGCAAATCGCAGACTACCTGCGCGACCATGAGCAGATAAAACTCCAATCGGCATTCGCCGAGAAGCTGCGCGCCGGAGCGACTGTGCGCGTCATGCTCACGGAACCCGAACCGCCCACACTCGCCGTCAGCACGGACGACGATCCATCGCGCGGCGATCTTCATGCGCCTGTCACCGTCGTCGTCTTCACGGACTTTCAATGCCCCGCCTGCAAAGCCATGCACCCCTTGATTGACGAGGTCATCAAGTCTTACGGCAACCGCGTCCGCCTCGTTGTCCGCGACTACCCGCTTCCGCAACACGAATTCGCGCGCAAAGCTGCCGAGGCCGCCAATGCCGCCAACGCGCAAGGCAAATTCTTCGAGTACATGGCCGCCCTCTTCAATCATCAACCCGCGCTCGACGTGCCTTCATTAAAAAAGTACGCGAGCGAAATCGGGCTTGACCGCGCCAAATTTGACGCCGCGCTCGATAGCGGCATGTACGCGGCGGAGGTCAGCCACGACATCGCTGACGGCGACCAGTACGGCATCAACAGCACACCATCCATCTTCGTCAACGGCATCCACGTCCGCCTGCTCACACTCACGGCTGAACCCATCCGCATTGCGATAGACAACGCTTTGAAAAACAAGAAGTGAGACGAGGTCGCATCAAGAATTACAGTAGTGACAGAGCTGGTCTCTGCCCGCGCTGAGATTAATTACACGCGGGCAAAGATCAGCCCTGTCTCTACAATCTAATCTTATAAAAGTTTTGCAAACACTTCGGGGAAGTTACGGATGGAGAGCTACGCGCGTCGCTCGATCAGTTCGAGGCCTGTTCGACGAGATGGCTTCG
>MWWJ01000027.1_pt1 | contig 14382 bp, 8 predicted proteins | sample 1047271 | NCBI WGS metagenome assembly MWWJ01 (sample SAMN06349965, study PRJNA376086) | soil metagenome | isolation source: CN-4 sample Antarctic (ecotone) soil | place: Antarctica | collected 2015-01-13 | reverse complement strand
AGTCAAGATCGAGCATCTCTTAAACAACTCGGACGAGTTTGAAGAACTCTCACAAGAATTTTTTCGCTCCACCGATTTCCTCTATCTTGGACGCGGCATCAACTTCCCTGTCGCCCTCGAAGGCGCGTTGAAGCTCAAAGAGATTTCCTACATTCACGCCGAAGGTTATCCGGCGGGCGAAATGAAACACGGCCCCAACGCGCTGATTGACGAACGCCTCCCCGTCGTCTTCATCAACACACGCGAAGAAGGCAATCAAGCTTCAGAGTTGCGCTATGAAAAAACGCATTCCAACATCGTCGAGGTCAAAGCGCGCGAAGGCGTCGTCCTCTCCATCCTGACCGAAGGCGACACGGTGGCAAAGACCGTTTCCGATTACGTGATCGAAATTCCAGAAGCGAGCGATCTGCTCTCGCCGATCCTGGCCGTGATTCCTTTGCAACTACTTGCCTACCACATCGCCGTGCGTCGCGGCTGCGACGTTGACCAGCCGCGTAACCTCGCGAAGTCCGTCACAGTCGAATAGCGACCAACAAAACTTTAGCCACAGAGGCACAGAGGCACGGAGCAAGCAAATCAAGGAAGAGCTTTTCTTTGATTCGTCTCCGTGTCTCTGTGCCTCTGTGGCTTATCTTCCTTTCATCTGTTCTATTTCAAAAAAGGCTTGGCATGTCACCCGCCCGCTACCGCAGGCGGTACTGACAAGCAGCCAGCCCTGCGTTATTCCACACGCACGCGATCAGTGTGGCTGCGTCCGAAGGTTTCGGGCGCGTACATCTCTTCGGCTTTGGTGGGTGGGACGATGAATGTGCCTGGGGTCGTGGCGCGTGCGAAGTAGGTGTATTCGTGTGCGCCTTCCCAAAGCAAAGAGGTGAAGGCTTCGGCGCGTTCGTCGCGGAGGTTCTGGTGTTCGTACCAGGTGCCGCGCCAGTAACGATAGTAGTCGAAAATCGCGCGGCTGCTGCGAGTGATGCCTTCTTCGCTTGACTCATCTGGCAGCTTCTCTGTTGTGACGAGTTCGGGGTTGAGGGCTTCGAGTCCGGCGGGGAGCGGGTCAACGAGTGCGACGTAGTAACGGCGCGCGGGGTTCGACATCGTGAGGCGGACGCGGATGCGCGCTCCGGCTTTGATGTGCCAGAGGCCGTCTGCGTCGCGGCGCACGTCGGCAGGGTTATCAACAGCTTCATAGATGCGCTCGACCTTGAAGCCGTAGTCGGCGGCGTTGAGGTTGAGGTTTGCGGGCGCGTACTTTGTGCCGATGCGGAAGTAGAGACGGCCTGCGCCTTCTTTGCCGATGGTGAGATTGGCGGGCGCGCTTTGTGTGCGTTCGATGAGCGTGGACATGGGGAGGTTGAGTTGCTGGCGATCAACGGAGCGTCCGCTAAAAGTTTGCTCTCCGGCGTAGGCGTTGCCGAGCCAGACGCGGGCTGTGAAGTCGGGCGTGGTCTTTTCGTAAGCGTTGAAGTAACGATCAAGGGCGAGGAGGATGAAGACGTTTTCCTGTGTGTTCATCCAGTGTCCGCGCTTGCGGTTTGAGAGCAGGCCGCGCACGAGTTTGGGGATGAGGTCGCTGTTTGGTTGGTCGCCGATGAGCGCGTCGAGGATGACGCCGTCGGCGCGTCGGTTTGATTGAAGAACGGTGTATGCGCCGTCGCTGTATGAATCGGCGAAGTGCGCCGCGCCCGCCGTTTCTGTGACGCGGTTGTTGAAGTGGCGACGGATGGCTTCGACTTCCCTGACGGAAGCGGCATCTCCAGAGAGGATGGGCAAGAGCCAGCCGAGCGATTCGAGCGAGAGTTTTTCGACGCCGCCCGCATCCGCGATTAACTTGCGCGCGCGTTTTGTGTCGCGGTCTTTCATCAGAGCGCGAACGTAGAGCGCGTAGGCTTGAATGGCGCGCTTGGATTCGATGCTGTACTCCTTCGGAATTTTCTTTTCGATCTCGCTCAGGTAGCCTTGCGATTTTTTCAACATCTCTTCGTGTACGGTGAAGCCTTTGCTTTGTGCTCTGACGAGCGCGTGTGCGACGTGGACGGAGACATAGGGGACGGAATCTTTGCCGCGTCGCCAGAGGTCGAAGCCGCCGTCGTCGTTTTGCAGACCTTGCAGGGTCTTGATGTCGCTTTCAACTCGCACGCTCATCGCGTCGGGTGTGGGCAGGTCTTTCGTTTTGAAAGCTGTGAGCACATCCTTGAGCGCGCTGATGGCGATGATGCGCGAAGAAATTTGTTCGCTGCACTCGTAAGGATAATTGTAGAGGTAGATGACTGCGTCCGTGAGTTCCTGTAGTTGTGTGGAGGCGGTGGTGATTTCGAGGCCGCCGAAAGTGTTGATGGCATCAATGGGAGCTTTGACGGGTTGCGCGATTGCGCCGTTGTCAATCACGCCGTAGGTGGCGAAGGCTTCCGTCGTCGCGGGCGTATAGATGGGGAGGAAAACTTCTGCGGCGTCCGCTTTGTCGCTCGCTGCGGCGGCGATCTGGAAGCGCGCCGTGCCTGGCTTCGTCGCCGCGATGGGGAAGCGGACTTCGACGCGATCATTCGCGGGAACAGAGACGCGACGACCCGCGCCCGCAATCAACTCGGCGTTGTTTGAACGCACGGCCACGTCAACGCTCATCGCGGCGTCGGTTTGATTTTGGAGGACGACTGGAAGTTCGGCGTGGTCGCCGTAGTTGAGGAAGCGCGGCGCGGAGGGACGCGCCATGAGCGATTTGCGCGCGGTGATGGCGGCTTCGCCCGTGCCGAAAAGTTTCCCACCGGAAACGGAGACAGCCATCACGCGATAGCGCGTCAGGTTATCTGGAAGTTTGATTTTGATTTGTGCGCGCCCGCGTGAATCAGTCGGCGTTGATGCGGCGAAGACGGCGAGGGCGTTGAAACTTTGGCGGATTTGAATTGCAGCTTTGTCGCCGCTATTCAACGTGCCGGTTCTAAAGTTGGTGACTTGTTTACCATCAATGAGGAACGTGTCCTCTGAACTGGATGCGCCGCTAATTTGGAACTGACCGGAAAGACTTGAACGATCAGCCTTCGATGACAGACCAAGCTGTTCAGCGAGTGTAAGGCCGCTCGCTGACCGGCGTAGCATTTGTCTCATTGGTACTGGCGTTGGTGATGGCGGCGCAAGTGTGCCACTCTGACGCTCACCGCCACCAACAGCCCCGCCGCGAATTCCTATACGTTCGACTTCATCAGCACTCGCTAGCTGTACTTGCTCACGCAAGTGATAATCGCTCACATCAGCATCGCGCTCCGCATAGAAGATGCTCAACGGGTCTGCGAGCTTGTAATCTGTGAGCGCCAGCACGGATTCGTCAACGACCACCACCGCCGTGTCCGTCCCCTGCACGCTGCGCCCCTGCGCGTCCTTCACTTCGACATCCACAAAGGTCTCCGCGCCAGGTTCAAGCGTCGCCACGCGCGGCGTCGCCCTGACACTCAAGCGTCTCGCGCTCGGCGGAATTTCCAGATTGATTTCACCCGACGCAAACGCCGGACGCTTCGGCAATTTCGCTAGCGCGTTGCCTTCATCATCAACTCGCGTCGCAGCCCCGACCAGATCAACCTGCACATGCACGTTCGGCGTCATCGCTTCTTCAAGCGGCACGCGCAACGTGTAAGAAGTCTCGTTCATCCTGAAACGCTCCGTCCGCAGCAAGCCCGAACGCCTCAACGTCAACACACCCTCCGCCGGAGCAAACGGCGACTGCACCAAAATCTCCGCCACCTCGCCGCCCGCGTAACTCTTGCGGTCTGGAATGAGTTCGACCTTCTCCTGCTCGACCTCGCGCACCGGCGGCAACTTTCCACCCGCAACCCACAGCGACAACTCGCTCTCATTCAAACGCTCGCGCTCATCACGCACACGCGCCGTCAAGCGATACGCCCCGCCCTCCTTCGGCACAAACCGCACGCTCAACGCATCCGACGCGCTCTTCACCGTCCGCTCCTCTGCATCAACTTCCTTCTGCTTCCACTCGCCCTTTTCGTAAACGTAATCGAGCCGCACCAGCCCCAAACTCACATCGCGTCCGGCGAGCGCACGCCCGTCCAAATCCGTCACGATGGTTGAGACATCAAACGCCTCGCCCTTCTGCACAAACGTCCGCGCCGACTTCAACCCAACATACACATCAGCCGGATGCACCAGCAGCGTCGTTCTTCCAACCAGCGTCTGACGATTCACGTCCTGCACACGCGCCTCCGCCACCACGCTCGACGGGCGCGCAGGCGTCACCCCATCAAAATCCATCCGCAACGTGTGCTTGCCCGCCGCATCCGTGCGTCCATCAAACGTCTTCACATTCGATTCATCACCCGCTTCATCAGCCGCGCGCCACCACGCGATGAACTTGCCAAACGTGTAATCGTCACGATTCGGCGGCGTGTAGTTCGCGGGCTTCGATGTCACAGTCCACTTCACATCCGTCTTCGCCAAACCTCCGCCCGCGTAATACGCAGCCGTCACCGTCGCCGTCGCGAACGAGCCGACAAAGTGCGGAGCCTCCGATGCCTGCGCCGTGATTTCAAATTCAGGACGACGAAATTCCTGCACCTGAAAACTGTGCGTGTGCTGCGCCGCGTCGTTTCCTTCAATCTTAAATTCGAGACTCGCCCCGCCCAGATTCATCGTCGGCGGCAGTTGCAACTTGAGATCGAATCCGGCAAGCGCGTTAAGCTTCACCACGCCCTTCGTAATTTCATTACCACGCGAATCATTCAAAATGTAGTTAAGAGTTTCGCCCGCCGCCGTAAACATTTCAGTATCGCCCGTCGGCGTCAGCACCACGCTGCGAAGCCAGCCCTTAACGTGAACGTCTTCGCCAGGCCGGTACAGATTGCGATCATCGAACACGTACCAACTCAGCGACTCGGTCGCATCAGCGCGACGCCATGTGACATTCTCATCGTTGCCGTAATCATAAGATTCATAACTCTGCGGCAGAATCGCGACATCATCGCCGCGACGCGCAACCAGAAGCGCGGCTTGCTTTGATTCACCTTTCGTCTGTGTACCTTTCGCCCCCGCCTGCTTCTTCTCATCAATCTTTGGCGTCGCTTTGAAAGCGAGACGCGCCAGCCCGTTCGCGCCCGTCACTCCATCAACATCGTCCGGCGTTACCGTCAGCTTAACTCCCGCGAGCGGGCTGCCATCCTTGAGTGAGTTAGCCCACGCGATGAGATTGCTTTTGTCCGCGAACGCATCAAGCCCGATGTCCGTCGCCTGCACCCACGCCTCAACGCTCCCTTCGCGATCATTGGGATACACCCGCACAGGAGTGTTAGCGCCTTCAACTCTTTCGACCCTCACGAACACCTGTCCAAAGCCATTCGTCAAAGCGGGCGAAAGATCAATCGCTGATTCCGTGAGTTCATCCGTCTTTGCCTGCACGTCAAAGATTTTACTGAGCACCAGCTTGCCAGGCGGCGTCACGGGCAGTTTATTGCCGCGTAAATTTTGATAACGCCGGAACTGTTGCCAGTCGTCCGGCGTGACTTTGTAAAGCGAAACTTTCAACTGCCGATAGTTGACGCTGTAAACCGTGAACTTGCGCCCGCCTGCCGGATCAAGCACGACGAAGCCTTCGCTCGTGGTGAAGAGGCTCGGTTCGGCGGTCGTGACTTTGAACGTGAATTGATTATTGCCCGCGAGCGTCTGCTGGTAAGTGTCCGTGATGGCGCGGTCAAGCGTGACGGTGTAAATCGTATTGCTACGCTTCGCGCCTGTGATGGTGATTGAATTGTAGCTCAGGTCTATTTTTACGTTTGGAATCTCAGGCGTGATTTTTATTTGTGATGGCTTAAACCTTTCCTCGTCGAGTTGATTGCTGAACTCAATCGTCAGGTTATCAAATGGCGAGCACCGCTTGTCATAACCGCACTTCGCTTCGGTGACGCGCAGCGCGCCGTAGGTCTTGAAAGTGAAATTCTGCTCTTTAACCGTCATGCGCGTGCCTTCGGCTGACGGCGTGCCGGCGGGGACGACGACCTTGATGTTGGCATCCGAATTAAATGCGGGCGTCGCGTTTCGGTTGCGACTGAATCCACGAAAGGCTATCCAGCGTCCAGCTTGCGCGTGCTTAACGAGATTGCTGACTTCTTCATTGGCGGCGATTTCTTCATCCGTAGCGAGCATCAACGCTGTATTGAACGCGCCCTGCAACTTGAGATGTTCAAGGATTCGCGCCGCGTCAACGCGCTGGTCAAACTCCATGAACATCAACGGGTCGCGCGAGACGCTCTCGCCGCTCGGATAAGAATTGATGAGCGTCGGGGGCGGCGTCGCGAAGTTAAAAGTTTTGGTTTGAGCGAGCGCGTTGCCGAGCGCGGATTTTGTTCCCGCAGGAATGGTGACGGTGTAGTTCGTCGCCATCGGCAGCCTGCCGCCTTCGGCTGCGGGTTGGAAGATCAAAGTCTGCGAGCCGAGCCAGCGCCACTTGCCCTTTGCCTGCGGCGTCAGCTTCACGGGAACATTGGCAGCCGCTTCCTCTTGCGAAGAGACGGCGACCATCGGTTGCGAAAACGTGACGCTCAAGGTCGGAGCTAAAGAGACTTCGCCCTCCGGCGCGAAGCGTAAGACTTCGAGCGGGGCGTCGGTCTTGGCGGGCGTGGGCGGAGCATCTGTTGTCGGTGGAGCGAACGCTGCCTGAATAGTTTGACCTGTGCGCGGCGGAGGCAATGAGCGTTCACGGAGTTTGAAATTCTGCGCGTCACTCGCATCCTGTTGGATGTCTGGCAGGCGCGCGAGCAGCCGTCTTGTATCGGCTTCGGATGAATTTGAGATGGAAGGCGCGTTGATGGATGGCGAAGGCGTCGGACGTTCGATTGGTTCAGCCCCTTCGCTCAAACGAAAGCGCAAGCCTCGTTCGATTTTTTCCTCGCTAGTCTTTTCTCTTTGTATTGCTGCCGGAATGGGTTGGAGCGATGTAAGAATAATTGTGAATGTCAGGAAGCGTGTGAGGATGGATGTGAGTTTCATTGATCTTTATAGTGATTATCAGATGAGTGCGAACCAGCCCCGTGAGGGGCGATTTATTAGTAGCCCATAGCGTCAGCTATGGGTTCAATCGCCATCAAACATTTCCTGAGTCCCATCAGGGACGGCATCAATGTCGCCCCTACAGGGCTTTGAAAATTTATTGTGATACTTGGTTCCCAGTGCTGACGCACTCTCGCTACTGAGATGTCGCCCCTGACGGGGCTGGCGTCTCTTCATTGATTGCTCAAACGTAATTGAGAACCCCTATTGTCGCTTCATTTCTGCGGCGCAGGCGTTGAAGCGGGCGGCATGTTGAATTTCGCTTCGTCCACCGTGACGTTGTGTTTGATCTCTGTGATCTTGCGCGTCCAGCCGCCGTGCATGTCAACGGATGAGTGTTGGATGGTGAAGGGCAGTTTGATGCCGTCCACATCGCGGTAATCATCAAAGTCTGTTTGTTCGGGGAGGGGCGCGATCATCGTTGGCGTCAGGGTCAGAATGCGTAGGAGAAGTCCGGTCTGCGTGTCGAAGAAAAGCCGTGTGACGCTCTTGTCGGGGGCTGTGGAAACGACGACGTAGGTTTCGCGTTCGCCGATCTTGCGTCGGCCTCGGACAACCATGTTGGGATACATCTCTTTGAGATGGAGGAGACTGGAAAAATCCGCTTCGCGTTTGATCTCCTCCAACTGCTCGCCGCTCAGTTCGTGTTGACCGCGCGCATTCTTCGTCCAACCCGTTGTGCCGTTGTAGCCCGAAGAGAAGACGCCCATCTTCGGCGTCGTGAACATGGCAACATATTTGTTTGAGGACGTTTGATAAATCTCAAAGGGTATGACTGTGCCGTCCGCGCCTGTTTCAGTTCCCTTCATCATGCGCGTCTTCAATTTGTCATAAGCAGCTTTGCCACCGAGAGCTTGCAGGTTCTTGTCAAGAATCGCGTCAACGGTCGGCAACGGTTCGGTTGATCGTGGGCCACGCGACGCATCGTTCGTTTGCGGAGCAAGCGGGAGCGTTGGAGTTACGAGCGGCTCTTGACGGCCATTGTGACAGGTGTAGCAGGAGACTGCGTTGCCGTCGAAAAGAGCGCGATTGTTTTTGTTGATGTCAAACTGCATCAGGATCATCTTGCGCGCAGTCGTCTTGGCCGGCTTATCATCTTTATCAAACTCCCATTTGTCGCCGGTCTTGACGTGACAGAAAGCGCAGTTGACGCCGAGCGAGGTGCCGAAGAATTGCATCGTCGGGATCAACTGTGAATCCGGCATCCCCTTCAAAACCTGTATGTTCTTGCGCGCCTGTTCAACCGTCTTCTCTCCCTGCCCTCCCTGCTGTGCGTCGTTCATGGAAGAAAACCAGATGTGAGCGGCGCGCTTGATGGAAGCCGTCGAGTTGCCGTCGAACTGAATGGGCGATGCGACGAAGTTTGTTTCCTGGAAGTTTGTTTCCTGCGCGTGGCTGCTGTTGATAAAAAACACGGTGGCGGCCAACGAAAACAGGACGAGCGTGTAAAGCTTCAGAGTTTTTAGTTTCATCTATGGTCTCCAGATCAGGATGATGTTCTGCGCGAGGTTTCAACTGCGCGACTTTATCGGCACCAGCGCATCGAGTGAACGATAAATCTGTAAGTACATCTGCGTCTCTCGCGGAATCAAAGTTCGCCAAGACGTGTTGCCGCGATTGATGTAAAGCGGGAGGCGCGCGGGGTTGGAGTTGTAGCCGGCGGAGAGAATCTCGTCGGGTGTCGCGAGCTTCGCGCTGAGCGCGTATGAAATATCCGGATTGATGATGAGGTCGTTCCAAGTATCCTGCATGTAGAGCAGCATCGCTTCAAGCGCGTTACCGTGATTCCGCATCCCCAAAACAAAATCAGGATTGAGGCCGACGCCTGGATGTCTTTGCCGCATCAACTGATACGTCCAGGGAATCATCTGCACCATGCCGCCCGCGCCTGCCGTGCTGACAGAGTAACGATACGTGTCGAGTTCGTTCAAAGCGTAGAGCGAGAAAATTTCTTCGTAGAGCGCGGGGCGATTCTCGCGTCGAAAGCGGTCGTGGTCAATGTGCTCAACGATGCACAGACGCTCCGCGACATCAACAATCTGCGGCGAGATCATCACGCCCTTGTCGTGCAAACGCCTTGCCGCGAGGTCAACCATGTTATGAACGTAAGACTGTCCGGCCTTTACCAATTCAGGGGAAACAAGCGCAGGATGGACGGATGTGTAATAAGCCGTCTCGCGATAAAAGCCATTGTGCTCAATCGGATATTCGACGACGAGCGGAACAAACGAGCGCCCCGCGTTATCAAAAATCGTGACGGCTGTGTTGACGCCGTTGGCGCGCACGACGCGCATCTGGAGCGGCGTGCCGAGCGAAGATGTCAACGTCAGTTCCGCACCCTTCGTCAGAAAAACGTCTTTCGAGAGATTGAGCAAATGGACTTGTGAAGTTTGCGGATCGAGCGCGGCGAGCGTGACGAAATCAGTCGCGGGCTTCGTCATCGCCGTCAACATCGGGCGCGCTTTCAAGAGCCTTTGCGCTTCCGCGATCCGCGCGCGAATCTTGCTGAGCGCGAGCGGGTGCGCGAGCGGCGCGGCGTCAAATGTTGTTTCGTTTGTGGCTGGCAACGTCGCTGTCGGTTGTGGCGAAGCGGCGTGCGTCGTTGCCTGTGTCGTTGTGGCCGGCGTTGATGTTGGGATGAGCGGCGTTGGCTGAGGCGTCGGAGTTCGTGGCGCGACAATTTTTGGAGTGGCAGGCGCGGGCGCATTCGTTGGCGTTGAAGACGACGGTGGAGGGATGACTGTAACGATGCGCGGGCGCGTTAAGGGCGTCGGTTGCGGCGAGGGGGTCTGCGCTGTGGTTGATGCGGAAAACAAAATGGGGAAGGCTAACAGCATTAAGAGCCGCGTATTTTTTTTCATCTCAGTTGATCTCCTAAAGACGATTCACTGCCTGGCGGCAAGCTTCTCTAAGATTCGCGCGCACGGCTCACGGTTGTCAACGGTTTTCCAATTCAATTTAATAGGTCTGATTGATAAGCTCAGGATTAATCCGCAGGAGCGAGACATTTATCGCAGAGACGCAGAGAGCGTGAGAGGCGAGGCGCAGAGGAAAGAAAGTTTTTCTCTGCGTAGTCTCCGCGTCTTCTGCGTCTCTGCGGTGAATCTCAACTCGCATCCTGCAATGCTTGCTTCTTATTTCAAACCAATCCACTGCCCCTCCTCATTCATCCATCTTAAATCTCGCGCAGGCTTCCGGCGATGGCGCCGATGGCAGACTCTGCCAAATCTTGCAGCGCGCCGGACTTCTGCAGCAAACGAAAGCGCGTCGCGATCATGTAGCCAACGCTCAAGCCGAGACTCGCGTCGAGCGCAAACAGTTCGCGCGCCAAAGCCCTGTTCGAAACTCTCTCGAAAGCGTGTTGCAGTTCCGCAGTGGCCGTCTCCATGCCTTCGATCAGAATCAACTCGCCCGCGCTGCCTCCGCGTGCGCGCCGCCGCGCGTGTTCCCTGAGACGCGCACGCGCTTCGTCTTGAAGCTTGCCTGTTGTCGCGATGACAAGATGCTCGGCCTCCGTCTCGTTGAATTGTTCAAGAGCGCGACGCGCGTGTGCTGCCGCGAGGTCGCCTTCTTTGAGCACACAGAGAAATGTTTCGCCGGAAACGCTGACCATCATTTGCGTTTCGCTTTCACCCGCGACAGAGTTCGCAGCCATCTCGGAATCAGGAACGCCCAACTCGCGCAAGACGGATCGAAAGCGACTCGCGAGCCAGGAGTTTTCCTCCAGCAACTTCGTCGCGGTGTCTGTCGAGGCGATCAACTCTTCGATTTTTTCGTCGGCGATGTTTGAACCGCACTCGCTGCACACGGCGTTGCTCGCGGTGATGACCTGCAAGGCGTCAACCGATGGCAGACGAAACAGAGCGCGCCCGCCTTTGCGACAACTGACCAGCATCTCGCGACGCAGCAGGCCGACACTCGCCAGACGATTTATCAAAGACTCCGTGTTGGCTTCGCGCTCATCATTCGCCACCAACGCACTGACGCGCACGGGCGACGTTTCCTCGCCGATGCGCCGCAGCAAGCGTCGCGCTTTCTCATCCTCCAGGACTTCAATCGCGCGCCCGTGCTCTAACGATTGCTCCCCGTCAATAGCCTTCGCGCCAACATTTTCCGTCGTGGCAAAGCGCGACATAACAACTTGCCCGCTTCTTTCCTGCAACTTCCAGACGGGCAACTCATGCGCGCCCTGCCCCGTTGCGCTCCCAGTAAGCGCGCCCATCAAAGCTTCATCAATGTTGTGACAAAACGCATCGAGCTTTTTCAAAGGCTCGGTCGTCTCCGCTTCGTAAACAATGCCGGCGCGCACGCCCGCGAGATCGTTCTCCTCATCGCCGAAGATGAGATAGAGCGCGTAATCTTCAAAGCAAAACAAATCGCCTCGCACATACAGCGAAGCCTCCGATGATTCGCTCCACGCGGCAATGGTGCGCTCCATCTCTCTGACGCGCGCGTCTCCGAGCAACGACAGCTCGTAGCAGTGCAAACGCGCCGAACGAATCAACGGAATCATCCCACGCTCTTGAAGCCTCTCCAGAAGCGGGATGCGCGTTGCGCCGTCAACAACCTGTTCGGAATTTTTACTGGCAAATAAGAGCATGATATTCAAGTCCTCCCTTGCGCCGCGCATCCTATCACGCCGCGCAAAAAAATTTCTATGAAGACTTTCATTGAAGCTATGAGGACTATCATTGAAATTTATTTCCTCACAAACATTATCAGATTATTCGCCATGATGTTTGCAGATTGACCGAACAACGTTTCGTGTTAAGACATTACTCCCGCCAAACGTAACAATCAGATTATTTTTCTCTTGCAATCTTGACCTCTTTTCGTTCGCGCGTCGAAGACGGTTTATGAGTTATCACGAAACAGTCACATTGCCTCTTGAAGCATGTGTTATCGGTTTGTATGATGGCTTCGGTTCGCAAGTTAGAGCCTTCCCCAACACAGCAATTCCCTAAAAGCAAGACACGAATTTTGAACGAGGAAAAGAGTCCCCCTTAGTATGCCTTTGAAAAAAACGTTCCCCTGCACGCTGGCAGCGACCCTCTTGCTCTGCCTTCTAGCTCTCAACGCAAACGCGCAAACGCAGTACACACGCCCGCGCCAAACCTCCGTCGCTCCTACCTCCAACGGTATGACGCGACTCGAAACCGACCCCGAAGTTGACGAATCGCTCGACCCGCAAATCATCTCGCTCGCCGAAACGGAAGCCCCGCGCCCATCGCCCTTCAAATTACCCGCGTCGGCCATCCGCTTCGACCAGCAGTTGATCGCGGCGATTGACACGCGCATCGGCGCGCACTACGTCTGGGGAGCGGCTGGGCCAACTGTGTTCGATTGCTCCGGCTTTGTCTGGAGCGCATTTCAATCTGCCGGAGTCCGCTTTGAACGCAGCAGCGCACGCTCGCTCTGGATGCAGTTTGCGCCCGCGCGTCCCGAAGACGAATTCAAGTTAGGCACGCTGGTCTTCTTCAACGGCCTCTCGCACATCGGCATCGTCGCCGACGCGCACGGCTTCTATCACGCCTCGCGCAGTCACGGCGTCACCTACTCTCCCTTCAACGAATACTGGCTCAGCCGCATTGACGGATTCCGCCGCCCGCCCATGCCGCAACAAAACGTCGCCGAATAACACGCGCATCTCCAGCATCAAAAGAAACAGGCCGACGCTCTGAGACACCTCAGCGCCGGCCTTTAAGTTTTCTGTTCCTTGAATTTTTACGCGCGCGCCAACCGCTAACGATTGTTCGCGAGCGATCCTGAAACAAATCCTGCGCGCCGCTCATCATCGTGTGCATCCCAGACGACGGCGATCTTGTCTATCGCGACGTAGCACATCTTCTGCTCATCATCCTTTAATTGTAGAACGCCCCCCTCGACCTTAATCACTTCACCGCGCAGGCTCGAAGCCCCACCGCAAAAAATATCTATCTTGCGCCCGATCATTCTCGAAAGAAATTCCTGCATCTCTTTAGACCTCCTAAAATCAGTGACGAGTGACAGGTGACGAGTGACAAGCAGGAACAGAGCTTAGTGATGAGTAAGAACTTTTCTCTTGCTCGTCACTTGTCACCCGTCACTCGTCACTGCCTTCCTTGCTTCCACTCTAAAATTTCCTCGCTGCCGTTTCCGTCGCTGACCACAACCTTCTTAGCTTCGCGAAATGTAATTTGAACGAGCGGTATCACGTTGATGTCGTCCTGTTGCTTGCGCTCGAATTGCAGCACGTCGTAATAGGCGCAGCGCGTGCGGTCTGGATACTCGCGGCAAACTTCGGGGCGTCCGTGATAGATCGTGCAGCCGCGCGTTTCCTTATCGAGAAACTTGCAAGCCTCTTCAAAAATCACATCCTTCTGCCGACGCAGGACGCGCTCGCCGCTTTCTTTGTGAACCTTCGTGTGAAGTTTCTCGGCCTTCTCTACCGTCAAGCCCAAATGCTTTGCGAGCCGCTTGAGATCGCGATTCGTCACAATCACACGCTCATAGATCGAACAGCAAAAGGCCGGACACTTCGAGCAGTCAAAGTACACGCGAGGTTGTTCATCCGTTATCTTCTTCGCCATGCACTCCCTTTCTCGTCCACATCTCTCTTGAGATTTAATATCTCAACGTCGCTTCGATTTCTCATACTCGGATTTCAGTAAATCCATAAACTCCCCGCGTCGCTCATACAAACGTTTCGGCTCGCGCGGCTCATGTCTCGCCAAAGCATAAGCTGTAATAATCGGCAACGCGACTGTTGAATCAACATAACATACAACGGCATCAGGCAAACGGTCAGGATCAATTTTCCCCCACGAGACCGCTTCACCTGGCGTCGCGCCGGAGTTATGAACGACGATTCCATTGGCAACGAAATTTCGCGTGCGCTTAACCGTCATATCGTAAACCGGAAGGATGATGCCCGTCGGCTCGATTGCAACGACTTTATGATTGTCTGCATAACGCACCTTTATTTCTTCCCGCGTGATGCCATACATTTTGAGCCTTCTATTCAACGTCTTCCAATCAATCTTTAAGACATCGCACGCGCCGTAGATGCTGCCGCCGGAGAGTGTCAACGCTTCTCTAACCTGTCCTTCATCAATTTCATGCTTGAAGCGAGGGTTATTTTCCAACCGAGCTTTTTCACGGTGACTCTCACGCTCTTGCTCGGACAAATTATTCCAACGCTCCACAGTATGCCGACCCGTCTCGGCTCTCATTCTTTCTTGTTCGACTTCCGGTAACTCTCCAAACCATTCTCGCGCACGCTTTCGTCTGCGCTCTTTGACTTCAGGAGCGGCGTGGCTCAGGAAATATCGCGGAAGTTTTGGGATAATCTGTCGCCTGAAG
>MWWJ01000026.1_pt1 | contig 14667 bp, 8 predicted proteins | sample 1047271 | NCBI WGS metagenome assembly MWWJ01 (sample SAMN06349965, study PRJNA376086) | soil metagenome | isolation source: CN-4 sample Antarctic (ecotone) soil | place: Antarctica | collected 2015-01-13 | reverse complement strand
CAATCGAGGCGCTGTTTACCATTTAGATTTACGACCCGAAGAATTAGCCGGAATCATTATCACTGTTGGCGATCCAGATCGTGTAAAGCAAGTAAGTGATGAGCTCACTTTCAGAAATCTTATTCATAAGTAATAAGCATGTAAAGTTCGTTAATAGATTAGAATTTTACGAATGATTTGTATGCATTAATTTCGCAAACTGTTATACAATGGTCCTGTGGCCGAGTGGCTAGGCAGAGCTCTGCAAAAGCTTCCACAGCGGTTCGAATCCGCTCGGGACCTCTAAAGTGAAAAACAGATAAGATCAGACTTACTTATCTTTACTCTATCTTACTTCTAAGTGTTTGATGTATTTACCAGAATATAATTGTCGTTATTTTGTTTCGCCAGTTCGACAGCTTTATTGCCAAATTCAATTGCTTTTACCAAATTCGTTTTGATCATTACCAACGAACAAAGATTTAAATACAGAGTTGTAATCTTTTTACATCAGAAATATTTTCAAGAAGCTCTGCAGTTTTTAAATAATATTTTGTAGAAGTTACAGGATCATTTTATGTAAATAAAAGTTCCCGATATTTCCAAGCACAGCAGCCATTTTTCCTGTATCATTCACCTGTTTGGCAACAGGGATAGCTTTAAAAAGCAGTCAGTGCTTTATCCATATCATTGGATTGCTTTGAACTAGTTTAAGCTAAGCTATTGAAGAAAATTTCTTTTACAGGCAGATTCATTTATATAAATTGATTCTATAAGAATTTTTTACATCCATTAGAATAACATGGCAGTTATATTATTGCTGAAAAGAATAACTTACATTTAGAAAAGCATTTCTTAATGATGATTCGGAGATTGCTCCATATTACACTGTTTCTTTCACTAGCTTTTTCAAACTCTTTGTTCTCTCAAATAATAAACCCGAGGTATAATTTTAAACATCTTAATGTACAAAATGGTTTGGCTCAAAATGTTGTCTATCATTTCCTGCAGGATAGTCATGGATATATGTGGTTGGGCACCCGCAACGGACTTACTTTGTATGATGGCACAAGAACAATCAATTTCATAAATGATAAACAACATGTCGAATCTATTGGCAGTAATTTTATTACCCGCATATTAGAAGACCGATCAGGCAGGATATGGATCGGAACAGATGTTGGATTGAGCTGTTATAACCGAAAGGAAAATAATTTTTCCAATTTTAGTGTACTTACTAAAAATGATGAAAAGAAAAATGCTTATTGTGTTCCTCTGGGGTTTGTTAATGATCGGGAATTGTGGCTTATAGAGACGGAGACAAATTCAATAAAGACCTTCGATACACATACCCACATTGTAAAGGTACTCGCTTCAACTACTGCTGTGGATGGGGTGCTTTTGAATGATTCCCTCTCCGGTAAACAACATATCTGGACTTATCTTAGCACAGGCACTATTCATTATATTTTTCAAAATAACAAACTTTTAAAAAAGAATTTTTTTTTCACCGATAATAGTGACAGTATCAGGGAACCATCATTGCAGGTAGTCCACATTTTTCCTCAAAATGATTCTGTAATCTGGCTTTCTACCACCGCAGGTTTAATTGAGCTAAATCCTTATAGCCGCAAATACATTTCATATAAGAATAGAGATCAACAGATGCTAAATGAGTTAAGGTATACAGTCATTTCACCTGATGAATCATTGCTATGGATAGCAACCGGCAACAATGGTATCTACACTTTTGATTTAAAGACAAAAAAATTTGTTGACAACTTTAGAAGTTACAGGCTCGACCCTTCGAGCATTTGCAGTAATAATATTGTTTCATTATATTTTGACAGGTCAGGCAACCTGTGGTGTGGTAGTTATGGGTATGGTATTAGTTACACGATGTTGAAAAAAACTACTTTCGAAAAAATCTTTCACGAATTGAATTAGAAAAATGGCAAGGAAATAATAATGTTCATTGGATTGGTTATGATAATAATAATAGCCTCTGGTGCCTGATGAATGATGCAGGAGGATTATGGAAATTAAATAATGAAAAACAAATTCTGGAACACCGCCAACCTATACTACAAAATGGTAAAAAATTTAGTGGCAGATTCGACAAAATATTGTTTTACGGTACACATTATGCCTGGTGTATTGGAAGTTCAGGCCTGTTTCAATATGATCTCACTACAAATCGTTTGCGCAAGATTTATTATCCGGCATTCTCTACAGATCTTTTTGGTAGTAATTGGATAAATGATATCATCCGTTTGAACGATGGGTCGTATTTGTTTTCTACCTACTGCGGTTTATACCGGATAAATATGAAAGAAAAAAAATTCATCATAGAGCCCTTTTCTGAACTGAACAAAAAAAAATACACAAGTTTTGCTGCGCTTTACCAGGATGAAAATGGGGTTCTTTATGTTAAAGATGGTGAGGATTTTCTGTATGTTTTAATGAAATCAAAAGAATCAGAAGAGTATTCGATCTTAAAAGTTATTTCCTTTCTTCCGGTTATTAATCAATTCTATTTTGATAAAGCCACCAATTATCTTCTGCTGGCTACAAGTCATGGTTTGTTTCAAATGGATAGAAATAATTATAGTCTGAAAAAATTTACTTCTGGTATTCCTGTACCATTTTTGAGTATCAGCAGCATGATGAGGGCAAATAAAAAGCTTTGGCTCTTTGGCGACAAAGGCCTGTTTTGCTGGGATGAAAGGAATAATACGGCCAGAACTTTTACTGTAGAAGATGGATTACCTTCTAATGAATTTAATTTATCAGCTCTCAATTTTTCTTCCACAGGTGAATGCATTGCTGCAACAACGAATGGCCTTGTATCTTTTTTTCCTGATCGCATACACGATACGATCTATCCACCATTGGCGCAATTAACCAATATTTATATAAATGATGCATCCACAGCGTTTGTACCAAATTCACAGGAAATCAATAAAATTAATTTAGAATATGATCAAAATACTTTTTCATTCGATTTCAGTCCCATTGCATTTCAAAATGCAGGCGAATGCAGGTTTCAATATAAATTGGAAGGCTTCGATGAGCATTGGATTGAAAGCGGTACAAAACGCTATACGCGTTACAGCAACATTCCTCCGGGAAAATATTTATTTCAGCTTCAGGTAATAGATGCGAATGGCAGAATCAGCCCTCACAAAAAAACTCTGGAAATTGAAATAGCAAAGGCTTTCTGGCAAACTAATATATTCGAAGCCGCAATGCTGGGGCTCATTTTATTTGGGATGTGGTTGGTTTTAAAATGGTATTTAAATATTAAGATCAGAAAACAAAAGCGTGAATTTGAAAAACAACAAGCCATCGAAAAGGAACGTACCCGTATCGCTACAGATATGCACGATGACCTGGGAGCCGGCTTATCGAAGATTAAATATCTGAGTGAATCTATCCAGTTGAAAAAAGGAAATGATGAAGCAGTAAAAAATGAAGTAAAAAAAATTGCTTCTTATTCTGATGAAATGGTAGAAAAAATGGGAGAGATTGTTTGGGCCTTAAATGAAAAGAATGATACTCTTGCCGACCTTATTGCATTTACCCGTTCATATGCTGTGGAATATCTATCCAATCAGGGCATTCAATGTATTTTTTGTGCACCGGAAATATTGTCTGTTTTATTTGTAACAGGTGAAACTAGAAGAAATATTTTTTTATCTGTAAAGGAAAGCCTTCATAACGTAGTAAAACATTCGCATGCAAACACAGTCTCCATCAATATAACTATTGATAAAAATTTGCAGGTTATTATACATGATAATGGTATTGGTATTAACAAAAATCATATCCGTCCATTCAGTAACGGGCTTAGTAATATTAAAAAAAGAATGGAAGAGCTGAAAGGTAATTGTGAATTTGAAAACAAGGCAGGAACAAGCGTTATATTGAATGTTCCTTTTCATGAATAACTTTTGTTATATTGTTGTACCTCGGATTAAAAAATAATTTCAGCGCATAATGCTTATTACAGTAGCGATAATAGAAGACCTGGATGAAGTAAGAGAAGGATTGGAAAATTTTATTAGCAATGATCCTGAATTTGCAGTCATTAAAGCATTCAGTAATGCAGAAGAAGCTCTTGCCTTGTTACCGGAACTGCAACCAGATATTGTAATCATGGATATCAACCTGCCTGGAATGAACGGCATTAAGTGTATTGAACTGGTAAAAGAAAAATGTTCGCATACTCAGTTTATGATGTTTACTGTGTATGAAAATGACGAAAAGGTTTTTGATGCGTTGAAGGCCGGTGCATCCGGTTATCTCTTAAAAAAAACCTCACCTGCAAAAATTATAGAGGCATTACGGGAATTGTTTGATGGTGGTTCCCCCATGAGTTCTAATATTGCCAGGAAACTGGTTACTAACTACTACACAAAAGAAACTACTGCTTCCGTTTCTTCCCTTCTGCTCTCACCGAGGGAAAATGAAATCCTGCAATGGTTATCGAAAGGTTTGCTTTATAAGGAAATTGCAGAAAAGCTTTCCATTGCTACGGGTACTGTACGCCAGCATATTCATAAAATGTACGATAAACTTCACGTACAGAACCGTACAGAAGCCATTAATAAAACGATGGAGAAATAATTTTATTTGCTCGTTTTCATATTGATTTCTTGTTCTCTGTCCCGATTTACAGATGTTTGTAATTCTATTCAAGTTTTTAAAAAAGTATTTCTGCTTTTGTTTCCAAGCTACATTCTGAACATAGCCTGCTATCTAACTAATGTTATATTGTTACACCTGACAAACGACTATAGCTTTATGGTTGAATAAAAGATTGTGTGAAATAATAGCAAAGCAATAATAAAATAAGCTTGTTTGGAAATCACTTTTTCAGGGGATGTGCAAGGCTAATGCATCCGGCTACTTTTGTTACGGTTTAAAAATAGCTCTAAACTTTTGCGCAAAACTTTTCAACATTTAAAAATTATTTAATGAAAAAAATTATTACATCGGTTCTTATTTTATTGGCAAACCATTTTGTTTTTTCTCAATGGAATACTAACCCGGCTATAAACAATCTTATATCCAATGCAGCCAATCGTCAGTTTGTACAACGGTCAGTATCCGACGGCAAAGGAGGCGCTATCATAACATGGATGGATTACGATGGAACAAACAACATTTATAAAGTGTATGCACAAAGCATAAGTGCTACAGGTATAATAAAATGGGCAACCAATGGCATTGCTGTTTGTACAAATACTGCAGCGCAAAAATTCCCTCAAATTATTAGTGATAATAAGGGAGGTGCTATAATTATATGGCTTGATTACCGTGGAAATACCGGCATGTATGCTCAGCGAATTAATGCAGCAGGTATTTTACAATGGGCTGCGGCAGGTATTCAGGTAGCTCCGGAATTTATCGTCCAGGATCAAATTGCATTTACTCCATACATAGATATGACAACTGACAATAATGGCGGCGCTATTATTGCATGGGCTGACGGACGTGATGCGAATGGCATTTATCTGTATGCACAACATATAAATGCAGGTGGAGTAATACAATGGGGAACCGGAGTGGGTGGATTACCTGTTTGTTCACTAAACTTAGTTTCCGAACCTAAAATAATAAGCGATAATAAGAGCGGGGCATTTATTGCATTTTCAAATTATTCAGGATCTTACCCTACCGGGAGATTCGATATTTATGCGCAACGTATAAGTAAAACCGGGGCAGAAAAATGGGGTGCAAATGGTATAGCTATTTGCACGGCTGCAGAAAACCAGAAACTTCCTGAAATCATCAGCGATGGAAATGGAGGAGCAATTATTGCGTGGCAGGATACGCGCAATAGTTTTAATACTTATCCTAATCTCTTTGCACAGAGAGTTGACAGTAAAGGTGCTGCTTTATGGATTGCGAATGGTGTTGAATTAACTCCTATTCAAAATATTGAGAATGCTACGCAGGTAAAGCAAAAATTAATGAGCGATGGCAGCGGTGGTACAATTATTTGCTGGAGTGATAACCGTACCGGGCATTATAACGTTTTTTCGCAACGGATAACAAGCACTGGTGTACTTAACTGGGGTACTACAGGAGTACAGATGTCTCCTGAAAATTTTGTGGGCTTACCTTCCCCGCAATTGGTTACTGATGGAAATAGTGGAGCAATAATAACCTGGGATGCTGCACTCGCTGGTAATAATTTTACTGATATCGAAGCACAACGGATTAATGCACATGGATTAATTAAATGGGTTGCAGGTGGTGTATCAATCTGTACTGCATTAGATAATCAGTATGAACCGCAAATAGTAACTGATACAACCGGTAAGACTATTATATGCTGGACTGATAACCGGAATAATGGCTCTGTAAATACAAGTGATATTTATGCATCAAAAGCGGATGCACAAGGTAGCCTCACTAATTTTGCAGCACCACTTGATGCAATAAATCTTTCAGCCGATAAAATAAATAATGAACCGGCATCACAAATCAATATCTCACCTAATCCTGCCGGTTCTTTTATCAACATTACATACGTCGGCAAAAAAGAAATGACAACCTATAGTATTTATAATGCACAGGGAAAATTAGTAAAACAACAAGCCCATAAAAATGAATTTCCATTACAGGTTATAGTGAGTGATTTAACTCCAGGAACTTATTTTATTTATCTGAGTGATGGCGTTTATGTGCAGAAGGCAAAATTTGTGAAACAATAGAAAATCATCCTGCATGGGACTTTGTTTGATGCAATTAAAATCCCTGTTTCAATGGATGCATCAAGGACATGGACCTGCTTCCTTTTATTCCGGTTTAACTTTTTGCTTCGCGAAAAAGAAAACTCAAACAACAAATTCATCAAAAATAATTTTTAAACAACTAAAATTTCATCATGAAAACTTCTACCAAAATTCTGCTGACTCTGCTAATGCCGGCATGTTTTATCTGCAAAAATTTGCCGGCACAAAATACATTTCCATCAACTGGTAGTGTTGGCATCGGAACAACTTCACCGGATGCATCATCACTTCTTGAAATTAAATCAACATCGAAAGGATTGCTTATTCCCCGTATGACAAAAAACCAGCGGGATGCAATTGTTACTCCTGCTAACGGTTTACTTATTTATCAAACCAATAGTACTCCGGATTTTTATTACTATACTGGGAATGCCTGGACAGCAGTATCAACAAACGGTGCGAACAAATCACTTTCTAATCTTACACTAACAGCAGTTAATAAAAGTCTCCTTCCCAGCACAACAAACACCCTTAACATTGGATCTTCAACTAATCTTTGGAAAAATGCTTACTTCAGCGGTGATGCATTGGTAAACGGATTAACTATTGGTTTGGGTAAAGGCGGAAGTGGCAGCAATACTGTACTTGGTTACCAGGCATTAAATACAAATACAATCGGAACTGATAATACTGCTCTTGGATACCAGGCTTTGCAACTGAACACTTCAGGCTCTTACAATGTTGCAACAGGTGTATTCGCACTTCACAGCAATATAAACGGAGGAGACAACAACGCTTATGGTAATGCCGCTCTTACCGTAAACACGTCAGGAAGTGCCAATAATGCTTTTGGTTTTTATTCTCTTTATGCAAACACCACAGGTAACTATAACAGCGCTTATGGAGACCGCTCACTTTATTCAAATTCAACAGGCAGCACCAATTCAGCTTTCGGAATAAGTTCGCTTTATTCAAATTCAACAGGCAACAATAATTCTGCATTCGGTACAAATGCGCTTTATTCAAACTCAACCGGGTATAGCAATGTGGCAAACGGAGCTTATGCCTTATACTTCAACACGTCAGATTATAATGTGGCCAATGGTTATAGAGCTCTTTATTCAAATACGAGCGGATATGCAAATACCGCAACTGGTTACCTGTCACTACAAAACAACACAATGGGCATACTTAATACTGCTTACGGCTCAGAAACACTTTTATCAAACACAGCCGGAAATTATAACGCTGCAAATGGCTATCAGTCCCTTTATTACAATACTACAGGAAATGAAAATACAGCTATGGGTTTTGACGCACTGCATTATAATACAACAGGAAGTTATAATACAGTAACAGGCAGTGAGGCTCTTTTTAATAACACAACTGGTGATTACAATACAGCCACTGGAGAAAAAGCGCTTTATTCAAACACAACCGGATATGATAACACTGCTAATGGAAATGAGGCACTTTACTCAAATACTACGGGGGCTTATAACACGGCAAATGGTTATCAGACTCTTTATTTTAATATTGACGGATATTATAATACTGCTGATGGGTTCGGTGCCCTTTATTCTAATAACATTGGAGGTGGGAATACTGCTAATGGATATCATGCACTTTATAGTAACACAACAGGCTCAGAAATACTGCTTATGGCGCTTTTGCTGATGATGCTGATGCAGGAGGGGTAGGTAATACAAGCATTGGTTATCAGTCTGGCACTATTGCCAATAATATAACTAACTCAAGCGCTTTTGGTTTTGGCTGTGTAACTACAGCAGATAATGAGGTTAGGATAGGTAATTCTTCAGTTGTAAGTATTGGCGGACAGGTCGGCTGGACTACTCTCAGCGATGGGCGCTTTAAGAAAAATATTCATGAAAATGTACCCGGGCTTGAATTTATTATACAACTGCATCCAATTACTTATACAGTTGATGTTTCAGGTCTGAATAAAAAAAGAGGTGTTGATAAAAAAATAAGTTCGATGTCAGAAAAATCACGTTCAATACAAGATGCGGCAATTGCTAACCAGGAAAAAATTATATACACCGGTTTTATAGCTCAGGATGTAGAAAAAGCAGCGAAAAATCTAAACTATATTTTTAGCGGTGTTGATGCACCAAAAAATGATAACGATTTATACGGTTTGCGTTACGATGAATTTGTAGCACCCCTGGTAAAAGCTGTTCAGGAATTAAATGATTCATTAATGCAGAGCAATACTTCTCTGCAATCACAAATTGACGAGTTGGAAAGCCGTTTGCAAAAGATTGAATTATTGTTATCGGGTCAGAAATTAACTACCGGCAATCAACCATCAACAGTCAACAGCAATGATGTAGCACGCCTTGAACAAAACATTCCGAACCCTTTTTCCAGCAATACAATTATTCGTTATTATATTCCTGAAAAAACAAATAATGCACAATTAATTATTAGTGATGCAAACGGTCATGTAATGAAAACGATTGCATTGTTTGGGAAAGGAAACGGGCTAACAACTATTACGTCAGGCACCTTCTCTCAAGGTAATTATTTTTATTCTTTGATGATTGACGGAAAGAAATCAGATACGAAACAAATGATTTTGTCAAAATAAAAAACAAACAACTTAAATCATCCCAAAAATTTTCACAACCAAAAAATTTATTATGAAAACTTTTACAAAAATTCTGCTGGCTTTATTAATGCCGGTATGTTTTATCTGCAACAGGTTGCAGGCACAAAACACATTTCCAGGTACAGGCGCTGCAGGCATTGGTACAACTACCCCTGATGTTTCCTCTTTACTGGAAGTTAAATCAACTACAAAAGGATTACTTATTCCGCGCATGACTAAAGTACAGCGTGATGCAATTGTATCACCTGTGGAAGGACTAATGATCTATCAAAAAAATAGCACTCCTGGGTTTTATTATTATACCGGTTCAAACTGGATAGCAGTGAGTTCAAAGGGATGGAAACTTAATGGCAATAGTGGTACAGACGGAACTACAAATTTTATCGGCACTACCGATGATCAATCATTGGCTTTTAAAGTGAATAATCAAAAAGCAGGTTTGCTTGATTATCTTAATTATAACACGGGCTTTGGATTTCAAACTTTAAACGCTAACATTTCAGGGTTTGAAAATTCTGCTTATGGTTTTCAGGCACTTTATTTCAACACTACTGGAGCCTCTAACACAGCTAATGGGGATTTGGCACTTTATTTCAACACTACCGGAGGTTCTAACACAGCTAATGGGGATGCGGCACTTTATTCCAACACAACAGGGTATTACAACACTGCAAATGGCCAATCGTCGCTTTATTCCAATACCACAGCAAATGGCAACACTGCTAATGGCGCTCATACGCTTTTTGCTAACACAACAGGTTATTATAACACTGCAAATGGCGATCAGGGGCTTTATCAAAATACCACAGGTTTTTACAATACAGCTTGTGGCTTCAATGCACTTTATAATAACGTAGCCGGAAACTACAATACAGCTTTAGGAGTTGGGGCAGATGTTACAAAAGGTGATTTAGAAAATGCAATGGCACTCGGATATTTTGCTACGGTTAACTCATCAGATAAAGTGGTAGTGGGAAACAACAATGTAACTGTAATTGGTGGGCAAGTGGGCTGGAGCAGTTTCAGCGATGGCAGATTTAAAAACAATATAAAAGAAAATGTGCCTGGTCTTGCATTTATTAATAAACTAAAACCGGTTACATATAATCTGGAACTGCAAAAGTTTGATAAATTCCTCGGTAAAAAAGATAGTTTGATAAACAGCATGCTTGCAAATTATGCACTTGCAGAAAAAAAGATTCATACAGGATTTGTAGCACAGGATGTCGAAAAAGCAGCACAAGAATTGAAATATGATTTTGATGGCGTTAATCATCCGCAGAATGATAAAGACAATTATTCACTGGTGCATGCTGATTTTGTACCTTCTCTTGTGAAAGCTGTTCAGGAATTATCTTTAAAAAATGATGATCTTCAAAAACAAATTGATGACCTGAAAACAATCGTTGCAGGCAATCAAAATCAAGTAATGTTAAACGCCAAAGGTCAAACGCTAAACGTTTCTTCTGCTTTACTTGAACAAAACATTCCAAATCCTTTTTTCGGCAATACAGTTATCCGCTATAATGTTCCGCTGAAAGCAAATAATGCACAATTAATTATTAGCGATGCAAGCGGCCATGTATTAAAAACAATTGTATTAAGCGCTAAAGGAAACGGGCAAACAACTATCACATCAGGCACGCTTTCACAAGGAAATTATTTTTATTCTTTGATAATTGATGGAAAAAAATCAGGCACAAAACAAATGACTGTTACCAGATAAAGGTTTAGTTATGCATCATTGCCGGTAACGATATGCATGGCTAAATCATAATTAATATCTCTTTCCTTATAATAAAAATTAAATTTAAATTTATGATATACTTATCCACCGCTGTAAGAAATAGCATTCAAACAACACTGCTGCAAATACAAATAATTACAAAGCGTTTGTTTATAACAAATAAATCAAAGCGCTTAATTACTATATTATTACTTATAAATTTATTAATAGTAACACCACTCTTAAAAGCGCAGGATACTTTTCTGGGACTTACTTCCAATGGCGGACCAGATGGTAGAGGCACCGCTTTTTCAATCAAAAACAATGGAAACAATTTTTCTATAACTCATCCTTTTGCAGACTGGGGCAAAAATCCAAACGGCGATTTGATACAAGGTGATGATGGTGACTTTTACGGTATGACTCTTTACGGCGGCACTTACAGTTATGGGAGCATTTTCAAAGTAACATCTGCCGGTGTTATAACAATATTGCATCAATTAAATTACGCAACAGACGGTGCTAATCCCTACGGCGAATTAACAAAAGGAAATGATGGAAATTTTTATGGCATGACAAGCAGCGGTGGTTCAAACAGCGACGGAACCATCTTTAAAATTACACCATCAGGAACCTTTGCTGTGTTAAGGCATTTATCATCAGCAGACGGCAGCCATCCTTACGGGCATTTGGTATTAGCACCTGATGGAAATTTTTATGGCTGTACTTATGCCGGAGGTGCTTTTGGCTATGGAACAATTTTTAAAGTAACTGCAACAGGTACTTTAACTGTTTTACATTCTTTAAGCAGTGCAACAGATGGCGCTAATTGCTATGGCAGTTTAGTTCGCGGCAGCGATGGACTTTTTTACGGTATTACTAACGGCGGCGGCACAAATGGTGACGGTACTATTTTTAAAATAACTTCTACAGGTACTTACACGGTTTTGCACAATATGAGCAATGCAGATGGTGTACACTCACAAAGCGATTTAATACAAGCCAGCGATGGCAACTTTTATGGAATGGCTAACGCCGGAGGTTCAAATTTCCAGGGCACCATTTTTAAAATTACTTCCACAGGTACTTTTACTGTATTAAGAAATTTGAGTTCATCTACTGATGGTCAGGCTCCTTATGGAGCTTTGGTGCAGGCAACAGATGGTTTGTTATATGGGATGTGCGCTAATGGCGGTGACCATAGCGGCGGTACTGTTTTTAAAATATCTACATCAGGAGCTTTCACAAAACTATTTTCATTTACTTCTGCTACAAACGGTGCTAATCCAAAAGGCAGCCTTGTACAATCAACGGATGGTAAGTTGTATGGCATGGCAAGCATTGGCGGAGAAAGCTTGTATGGTAGCGTTTTTAAAATTTCCACTACAGGTACGTTCACATTGTTGAATAGTTTCAATGGCGGTATTAATGGTAATGCGCCTTATGAAAGTTTAGTACAATCAACTATTGACAATGCTTATTATGGAACAACAAGCGGCGGCGGAACTTTTGATTATGGAACGGTATTTAAACTGTGTGGCGGAACACTTACAGTGTTACATTCTTTCAATAGAAATGTTGATGGAGCTGTACCAAAAGGAAGTTTAGTATTGGGCACTGATAGCAACTTTTATGGTATGACATCAGACGGTGGTTCAAATGGAGTTGGTACTATTTTCAAAATTACTTCCAATGGAAATTATACTGTTTTACGCCAGTTAGTAAGCAATACAGATGGCGCTTCTCCAAGAGGAAGTCTTGTATTAGGAAGTGATGGCATTTTTTATGGAATGACTAATTCAGGCGGAAGCAACGGCAGCGGTACTATTTTCAAAATAACCAAAGCCGGAGGATTTACTGTTTTGAGGTCACTATCATCATCAACAGACGGCTCCAATCCGGAAGGCAATCTTATACAAGGAACTGATGGTAATTTTTATGGAATGACCTCTTCATCAGCAAGAATCTTTAAGATTACTTCAACCGGAACTTTTACACCACTTCATACTTTCTCCGGTAATGATGGAAGTCTTCCATTAGGCAGTTTGGTACAAGCTGCAGATGGTAATTTTTATGGAACAACAAGCAGCGGCGGAGTTAATAATGGCGGTACCATTTTTAAAATGACGGGCGCTAATGTTTATACAGTATTAAAATCTTTAAGCGCAGCTACAGACGGCAGTGCACCAAAAGGAAATTTGCTGCAGGGAACTGATAATAATTTATATGGAATAACAAGTGCAGGAGGATCAAATACAGCAGGAACACTTTTTAAAATAACTACCAGCGGAACATATACAGTATTACGAAATTTTAATTTAATAACAGATGGCGGCAATGCCTTTGGAAGTGTAATTAAGATAGTAAATAACCTTGTCGCTGATCCGCAGAGTGTAAGCTTAGCAGAAGATGCATCAAAAAAAATTACGCTAACAGGTTCCGGTGGTGCACCGCTTGTATTTACTGTTTTCGATAAACCAAAACATGGAAAAGTGTCTGGCTCAGGTTCAAAAAAAACATATACACCAAATGCTGATTATTCAGGTAAAGATTCTTTCACTTTTATAGTAAGTGTAGGTTGTTTATCCTCTTCGCCAGCAACTGTAAAGGTTACGGTTAAACCGGCACCAGATACGCCTGTGCTGGCTCCCATCGGCAACCAATCAGTCGTAAAAAATACAACGCTTACTTTCACCGCTGCAGCTACCGATGCGGATAAAGGTCAAACACTAAGTTTCTCATTAATCGGCGCACCTGCCGGAGCAAGTATTGGTGTTGCAACTGGAGTATTTACATGGACACCTTCAGCAAAAGGCAATTTTACATTTAAAATAAGGGTAACGGATAATGACACGCCTCCATTATATGATGAAGAGCAGATTACTGTTACAGTTACAAAAAGTTCTGCTCTAACTGCACAAACAAATGATAAAACAGTTATAAAGAAAACTATTGAAGCAACACTCTTTCCAAATCCTGTTGCAAGCAGATTAACCGTAACATTGAACAAGCCAGTTGATCAGGTGAATGCAATAATTACAAATTTAAAAGGTATTGAACTGATACGATCTGATCTACATCTGAATGGAAAAAATTATTTTGAATTAAATGTTGCACAATTACAATCCGGCGCTTATTTTATACGGATTCAAACAAAGGATGGTATTAAGATTTTCAATTTTATTAAATTATAATAACTCTTACATGTTAAATGGTAATGGCAACCCGCGAAATTAAAACTTCGCAGGTTTTTATTTGTATCTTTAAAGGCGCCTTCATCTCTTTATAGGATAAGAAGATCATTATCATTCCAGAATATTACTGTGATTTATAAGATCAGATTTGCCAATCCTTGTTCTTCATTTCTTTAAAAATTCCCTGAAGGATGAAATGAAGTTATATAAATGGATGGAAGAATCGCAACAATTAAATTAAAACAGTATTTGGAAAAAGGCAAAGTTGATTGCTTGAATGACCTTCTTCAGCCAATTCAATACTCCAACTTTTCAGGGTCGCTAAGACCTCAAAACACTAAAAGATGTTTTGATTGGAAAGAGTTTTATAAACGGCTATAAGGTTTAACC
>MWWJ01000025.1_pt1 | contig 14668 bp, 17 predicted proteins | sample 1047271 | NCBI WGS metagenome assembly MWWJ01 (sample SAMN06349965, study PRJNA376086) | soil metagenome | isolation source: CN-4 sample Antarctic (ecotone) soil | place: Antarctica | collected 2015-01-13 | reverse complement strand
CGAATTGCGTTTAAGATGAAGCGCACGAAAACCGGAGAAGCGGCAGACTTTGACAAGGCAGAAGTGGAACGCTTCAAACGGGAATTAAAAGAAGGAATGACAGCCACTGTCACGCATGGAGTTATCGAACAGTCAGAGCCTGTCACAGCCTTTCTAACCAACGCAGATGCCACAGAGCAAACCGCACTTGCTCCGATGGATTTAATGCACAATCTAGCAACGATGTTTCAGGCGATAGCGCGCGGACAGATTGCATCATCCTCGCCGCCCGTGCAGGTTGGCATTGCAAGTAAGTTAATGCTCTCGATGGTCGAAGCATCAGAGCTTTCGGGCGTATCTGTCGCCAAGCTACGCGACGCTGTTCACGCCGGAAAACTAAAAGCAATCAAAGGCATCGGGCGCGGTCTTGGCAAAGTTAAGCGCGAAGACTTAATTGCTTACATCAAAAATCTATGACAGGCTCTGCCATAGATTGCCAAATGAATGGCAGAGCCTGTCAGAATAAAACTTTTCATTCCAGAAAGTAAATTAATGCCAGAACGCCTTTACATTCCAGAGCCTAAATTCTCTCGCCTAAAACGCACCGCAGAGGCGCAAGGCATGACGCCGCCCGCTTTTGTAATTCGACTTTTCACACTCTACGAGAGCAACCCCGCCGCTTACGAAAAGTTATTTATTGATGTGCTCCGGGCAAAGCAAGCCGCTACGCAATCGCCGGAGCATCGAAATCGAACGTAACTACTGCTTTCGAGCGCAGACCGACGCCGCGCCGCCGCAGTAATACTTTTGTGAAGCTGTAAGATAAGGCGTATGTCTGTTATTGGCCGCATCCAACAAAAGATTCGCTCCGGGCAGTATATCTTGAGTGAGCATCTTATTAATGATAAATTACCTTTGCTTGGCCTTGAGCGCGAAGATATAGTTCATGCGCTCCTGACCGGCGTGGTTGAAAGCAAAGACACGAGCGATCCGCGCGGCACGGTCTATTATGTGCAGAGCGCCGCGCGCAATGGTTTGGTCATTGAGATACCTTGCCGGTTTTCTTCGACGGGCAAGCTGATTGTGATTACCGTTTACGAACCTTAAATAATTTATGAATACGTCTAGCGCAAGCGATGTCGGCCATTGCGATTTCTGCGGCGGGAAAATGAAAAGGCAGATGGTGACGATGAACTATGTGCGGCGCGAGCGCCAGTTTACCTTTTCAGATGTTGAAGCGGAAGTTTGCCAGAAGTGCGGCGAACGCTATTTTGCCGCCGCCACACTTAACAATCTTGACCGGCAACTCGGCATTAAACCACAGCGCGGCGCGCGTTCGGCGGCCTAGTGGCGACAATCACGACAAAAGCTGTTCTCGCGGCGTGAATCACGACAGCTTAATTGTGACAGCCTTTGTCATCTTTGGTCATGGCTTGTCATAATTCGAGACGTAACCATAAATCTCACTTTTTAGGCCGAAAAAGCCGAAGCGCATAGGATACGCATTGCGCAATCATTCTCGGAATCGTGCGCGATCCCCTCGCCACATCCGGCGTTGGGCGATCCGCGTACTTAAACTTTCCGAAAAACTTTCCGCGCTCGCCTTCACTAAAATCAACTGACACGGGCATTTTATTTTTCTTCATATTCGTTCAAATTGAACAAGCCGGATTCGCGCGCAGACCATACCAACGCCCGCCTGACAGATCAGAGAATTCAGCATACGGATAGCGCCATGTTTGCTGTGAGCGCCGATAGCTTTGCACTTCCGCAACATGCACGGCCAACTCTTCACGCCATTTTTCACGTTCGCCGCGCTCAATCAAGTCCCGGCCTCTCTCCCGGAGAGACTTCGCGCGTCTCTTACGTCGAAACACTGTTCCATCTCGCGCATTTTTCAGGGCAGATAGGTTTTGAGTATCAAGGTAAGCAGTCCGCGCTTCCAGCGCGGCGCGTGTCGCTGGCAATAGCTCCCACAAGATGCGAAGCTCCGCCCGCGCATCTTGGAGTAGTTGAACATCGTTTATTACTTCTACGTCGCTCTCGACCAACTCGCCACGCTCGACGCTCCAACGCTTTTCCGTTTTGACCTCTGCGCCAGACTCCAACGCTTCGAGCCGTTCATCAACGGAAATGTTTTTGCGCGTCTCTTCCAACTCCGCGAACCATTGCTTTTCACTTTCTCTTGCCAGCCGTCGCTCTTTGTCGGCAGCGATCCGCGCGGGCGTTCGTTGCTCTCGACACTCGCCAAGCAATTCAAACATGCGCGGCCATCGCTCGATTGATGCAATCTCGACAAGCTGTGCATCCGGCACTGATAGCCAGCTTTCGCTTTTCGTCACATACTTAGCAACTTCATTGATTGCGCCCTCGCCCGTGATAGTGGACTTTGAACCCTGCTTTTTATTGACCACGAGGCGCACGTCACAGACCGCCAGACCATCGCGCGTGTTTATTCCTTGCTCTATGCCATGCTCCGCTAAAGAAAGCTTTAGACAGGCCGTCCACTCTTCGCGCAAGCGCCGCCATTCGATCCACCGCGACAATACGAGCAAGTGAACATGAACATGATAACCGTCTGTCTCCGGCGACCACTCGCGCCCTTCCCTTTGCAATCGTTTCGAGTCGCCTAAAGTAAACTCGACGCCCTTGACGCCCGCGCTTACAGATTCAGACCACCACTTATAAGACGCGCTGCGCTTTCCACTAAAGAGCCGCCACGCCCGCGCAATCACATCCATTGCAACCCGAAGCGAGACGCCCGGCAGCGTCGGCATGGTCAATGTAACGAAGCGCCACAAGTAACCGCTCCGCATCGCTGGACGCGCGATAGCCGCACGCGCGCGCCCGCGTGACTTACGGCTACGCGATGCAAGACATGAAGGGCAAAGCCGCTCATTACATGCCCAGAGAGCGCCAACGCCTTCGTACACTTCGCCATCGCTATTATGCAGGCCGTCGCCATGCCAGACGTTTGCAAGATCGGCACAGCGCCGCAGCTTGTCGCCAACGGCCAACGCCTGCGCATGGTCAAGGCTTGCCGCCGCGTCAATGCGTGAAGCTATTTGCGCGCCTCGCGTAGAGCGATAGCAGGCAAGCGACACAACATCACGCGCGGGCGTTTGTTCGGATTTAGTTTTGAGAGAAGTTTGCACTTCAACAACTCGCCGCATAGACGAGCGCCGAAGGCTTGAAAGAATTCTAAGAGATGAGTAGAATTCGAGCAGGCATTCCCGCGCGCATTGCGGAAATCAGCTTAGAGAGCGTCAGACGTTAGTTGCGTCTGGCGCTTTCGCATTTCTATTAAAAGAACGAAAGCGCCCTGATACTACGCCGACGCGCTCGATGCGTCAATAACTTTCGATTTAAGTAGTTGCAATCGCTCGCTTGAACTCCTCAACCCATGCGCGCGCATGTGGCGCACGAAGCACGACACGCGCCACGTCATACTTATCGCTCATGTAAGCAATGATTTGTTCGACGCTGGCGATTTGTAGCCCTTCAATAATAGGCTTGTAGTCATTCGGCGAAGACACAGCCAGCACGCGCAACGGTTCATCGCTTAACGTAATAGGCTCATTCGCCGCGCACTTCTCAATCAAATATTCAAAGCACTTGTCCACAAGGGATTCAGTTTCTTCCGTCTCATCATCGTCGTCGTCACTCACCTTTTTCTTCGGTAAGATGCGATCAAGCACACGTTCTGTAAATGCCGGGCGCTGGCTAAATTCTTTAATAAAGTGCACGTACCAAGGGGGCGGCGCGCCGCCGTTATTGGAAACGGCTGAAAACAAGTTCGACGTGATACGCTCGCGCATACCACTGTCTTTCAATATGAGCATCAAAGCGCGATCATCATCGCTGATAACAGGCTCGTTTTTAGTCGGCGCTGGTGGCGATGTCTCCCGCTCCAACTGCTTGAACCCATGCAGTAAGCGCAAAGCATCTCCAACCGGATCGGGCGCTTGCTCCGTCGCCTGTGCTGTCATTTGCGGCGCTGTTGGATTCGGCCTCAAAGCCTTTGCCCGCACACGTTCGGCGCGTCGCGCTTCCAGAACATCATCAACAGCTTGCGCGATGCGGAACTCTAAATCTTCCGGCACGGCGCTTTCCGGCGCGCTCGCTTCATGTCGTAGCGGCTCATCAAAGTGCATTTCAGTAACCGAGACGAAGCGCCCCCCGCGCCGATGTTCAACGCGATAGCTTCCCGCTCCATAATCTTTTTTAATTCGCCGCTCTACATCTTGATCGATTGGCAGCGTCAACAAAAATTCGCGCTCTGTGTTTGCATCGTCGTCTTCATCCGGCAAGCGATAAACTGCGTATGTCTCACGCTCCGGCTTGCGCGCCGTCCGCTGCTTGTTTTCCAACGGTTCGGGAACTGCTTTCAACTGATCTGGTTGCGTTCGCTTCATGGTTACTTATTCCACCTTTACCGTAACGGGGCGGGAAAACATGCCGTGTTGTCGCCACAATGCGGCGCATCGGGACGGCAACGCCACCAGCGCACCGTCCGCAAAAGGCCGCAATTCCCCGCCGTTTCGGTTGATTTATTCGACATGAATTTTGGTTTGATTCTTGATTCCGTTCGTTCGGGTCTGGGTCACGCCAGCGCGCCCACGTCGCGCTTCACAAAGTTGCGTGCGCGCTGGCTACACTCACGCGGTAAGGCTGGCTACGCATACGCTTCGCCGCTTCAACTGTTCCGCGCTCGTCATGGGTCTATAAGGTGGATTCGCCCGTTTTCGCTTCTCAACGTAGCCATCATTTTCGATTTGACATCATGGCAACAACGGCAATCAAAGCAATGCCGCCAAGTAGCAGCAAACTACTATCAGTGCTATGCGAAGGCTCTGGCTGATGCGCCGCTTGCGTATCTACCGTGCTAGGTTCAGCGCCGGGCAAATTAGAATTCGAGTTACTGTAACTACTCGAAGAAGCATAAGTCGGCGGCGTATGCGATCTCTTTTTTGTGGACGTTACAGACGAAGGCCGGGCGCTATGAGTAGGCGTGCGCATTTTTTTGCTCGGCTTCGCAACCGAATCCCAGATGCTAAATTCTTTCTTCGGCTGTTCGCTTCCTGACGTGGCGCGCTCATCGTCGGAAACCGTGTTATATGATGCGGTTGGCGCTGCCGCTCTCGGCACAATAGGCGGAGTGTAATAGTTTATTACTTCGCCTAGCCCTCCAAGTCCCGCATCAAAATCATCGTCGTCATAATCATCTTCGTCGTAGAATTGACCCATAATTACACCCCCGCTGAACGTATCTGTGACGAGCGCCGTCGAGACTTCAACTCGGCGCTGAAAGTTTGCGAAAATGCGGCGGCTGCCTCTGTGATTGCTCTTTGAAACTCCTCTGCTTTGGCGGCTCTGGCAGTTCGCAGAGGGATTTCAAAGATTCGTAGATCATCGCCGCAAGCGACGGTGAGACGGACGCGCGCCGCCCGCTTATTCTTCGGCGTCGCCCTCGTCGTCTTCATCGTTTTCATCGCCTTCGGTGTCTTCCGGGTCTTCATCCAGCGAATCATAGGCTTGAATGATTGGCTCGCGCAGAGCGTTGAGCTTTTCTTTTAAGCCCTCGTTCTCTTCTTCCAACTCGGCAATCTCTTGTTTCATTTCTTTAATCGTAGCCATCGTTTTATCTCTCCTGTTAGTTGTAAAATCCTGCCCTCTGTTTTGAACCTAACACGAAAAAGGGTTCGTAAATAATTTACGAACCCAAAAAGTTCCGCACAGATTTTTAAGCAGCTAAACCGGTAGAATTAAACGGTTTAAGTGAATTAACGAACGCTCGTTAATTCATTAACGAACCCATTTTCTTTTTGCTAGTTGCGAAAGGATCGAGCGTATCGAGCCTTAAACAATCCTCGTAATCTTCGTTTTTCTGGAGTATCTCCCGACTCATTTTCGGGATTATAAATCTTAAGCCCCAGCTCATAGAGTTGCGGCCATTTAATGGCCTGAACCTCAGATCGCTTGCTCTCATAAATCTTGTACGCCGCCATTTGGCCTTTCGTAAATGGCTTATCTTTGCGGCCTCTCTTGACCGGCTGTACTAACAGGGTATTTTGACAACTCGGCACAGTTTGCAGCAAAGCATCTTGTTCTATACGCGGGAATTCCAATACGCCAGCAGGTGCGAGATTAGTTGCCGCTCTAATAGGCTTTGGCGCAATCGTTTCCCTTATAGCAGCAAGCACAATCATCTGCGCTTTTAATTCGGGCGACATCCATTCATAAACGCCGATTGATTCTAAGTATTTTACCGCAGCTTCTTGCTTCTGCCGCTCGGCCTCTTGCTTCTGCCGCTCGGCCTCGCCAAATTCCTTGAAAATAACAAGAGAATCGCGGAGTAATCCACAAACTTCTCTGCCCACAGTCTTCCCTAAACTCATTTCTCAATCGCTCCCTTCATTCTTTTAGCACCAGACCATGATCGCTTTAACCGATTCAACATGCGCCTATGAAACCCTTGACGACGCGGCGGCCAATGGCCTGTTGGACAAATCCTAATCTTCGGCTGTAAGCAGATCGGACATAAGAGATTACTTCGCTGCCCTGTGCTTTCGAGCTTATCCAGCGCCGCGCGGAGTTTTGTATAGCGATAGCGTTTTGGGTATGCATCAAATACGCGCCCCGCTTCATCAAGGAACATATATATCTGGAGATTGCCAGCCTTTCCCCTGAATAGCTTTTGATTAATCTCGACCAACTCTTTATTTTCGTAGGCTTCAGATATTGCCCGCAAAATATCGCCGCGCGCCATGCTTTCAGGAAAGAAGCCGCTTACATGAGAAGGCCGGGCGCGGCCTTTGATTATCACCTTTGCACTGTAAACGCCGCGACCGTCTGGCGGTATGCGCGTCTCTTCAACAATTCTAATTTCCTCTTCGCGCATTACTTCCGGGTCTTCATAGCGAAAGCCATGCGCGCGGTAATGATGAACGCCACCGCCTTTGTTGTGTTGCGGTACTAACGCGCCGCGAAAAATTGTAGTAAACGCATCTTCGCTAAAAATCTTTTCATTTTGCATAACGTCTCCCTCTCTGTATGGCGTCATGCACAAACAAAAGTTAGACTTCTGCTTAGGCATATCGCACATGGGTTAAAGTCTTGCGACTTGCTTAGAGACGGTCACACGCGACGAACGTGTGACCGTCTCGCCTGTTTACAAACATTCTGCCACTAATTCTCCGCCGTGACAACGCCCTGCCATGATTATGGCAAACCTTGACATACGCTGTCAGTCTTATTATAAATTGCGCTTATGAACAAAGAACAAGCTGCAAAGAAGATCGGCATTTCGGTTCGCACGCTGCAACGCAAAATGAGCGAACATCGAATTGCGTTTAAGATGAAGCGCACGAAAACCGGAGAAGCGGCAGACTTTGACAAGGCAGAAGTGGAACGCTTCAAACGGGAATTAAAAGAAGGAATGACAGCCACTGTCACGCATGGAGTTATCAAACCGTCAGAGCCTGTCACAGCCTTTCTAACCAACGCAGATGCCACAGAGCAAACCGCACTTGCTCCTGTGGATTTAATGCACAATCTAGCAACGATGTTTCAGGCAATGGCGCGCGGACAGATTGCATCATCCTCGCCGCCCGTGCAGGTTGGCATTGCAAGTAAGTTAATGCTCTCGATAGTCGAAGCATCGGAGCTATCGGGCGTATCCGTCGCCAAGCTGCGCGATGCTGTTCATGCCGGAGAATTAAAAGCAATCAAAGGCATCGGGCGCGGTCTCGGAAAAGTTAAGCGCGATGATCTAATTGATTACATCAACAATCTATGACAGGCTCTGACATAACTTGCCAACGAAGTGGCAGAGCCTGTCAGAATAAAACTTCTCATTCCAGAAAGTAAATCAATGGCAGAACGTCTTTACATTCCCGAACCTAAATACTCACGCTTGAAGCGAACCGCAGAGGCGCAAGGCATGACGCCGCCCGCGTTCGTGATTCGATTATTCACGCTCTACGAAAGCAACCCGGCAGCTTACGAAAAATTATTCATTGACGTGCTTCGCGCAAAGCAGGCCGCCGCACAATCGCCGGAGCGCCACAGCCGAACGTAACAACCACTTTCGAGCACAGGCCGACGACGCCGCGCCGCCGCAGTAATACTTTTGTGAAGCTGTAAGATAAAGCGTATGTCTATTATTGGCCGCATCCAACAAAAGATTCGCTCCGGGCAGTATATCTTGAGTGAGCATCTTATTAATGATAAATTACCTTTGCTTGGCCTTGAGCGCGAAGATGTAGTTCATGCGCTCCTGACCGGCGTGATTAAAAGCAAAGACACGAGCGATCCGCGCGGCACGGTATATCATGTGCAGAGCGCCGCGCGCGGTGGTTTGGTCATTGAGATGCCTTGCCGGTTTTCTTCGACGGGCAAGCTGATTGTGATTACCGTTTACGAACCTTAAATAATTTATGAATATGTCTAGCGCAAGCGATGTCGGCCATTGCGATTTCTGCGGCGGGAAAATGAAAAGGCAGCAGGTGACGATGAACTATGTGCGGCGCGGACGCAAGTTTACCTTTTCAGATGTTGAAGCGGAAGTTTGCCAGAAGTGCGGCGAACGCTATTTTGCCGCCGCCACTCTTAACAATCTTGACCGGCAACTCGGCATTAAAGCACAGCGCGGCGCGCGTTCGGCGGCCTAGCGGCGTGAATCACGACAGCTTAAAGGTGACAGCCTTTGTCACCTTTGGTCATGGCTTGTCATAATTCAAGACGCAACCTTAAATCTCACTTTTTAGGCCGAAAAAGCCGAAGCACATAGGATACGCATTGCGCACTCATTCTCGGAATCGTGCGCGATCCCCTCGCCACATCCCGTGCTGGTCGCCCCGCGTACTTAAACTTTCCGAAAAACTTTCCGCGCTCGCCCCCATCAAAATTAACTGATACGGGCATTTTATTCTTCTTCATAGTTTTTCAAATTGAACAGGCAGGCAGCAGCAGCAGGATACGCATTGCGCCTTCACTTTTACGTTTTCGATGCTTCGTAAATGCTCCATTGCTGTATACGCGCCGCTCTATCTTCGCGCTCGTCTGCGCGTTGCTCCATCGGCTTATTTATTTCAGCTATGAACAATTCATGCTTTCGCCGCTTGCGTGCGTTGACTGTTTCGCTGCCTGTCAAAAACTCGCGCCCGTAGTTCGCATAATTTAACCATCTTTCTTCTTCCTGTTGCCGGATATGTTCCGCGTAGGCTTCAAGGTTCGCGTTCGCTGTGTCTGATAAGGTGTTGGAATACTCCGCGCGGTCTTCGGCGGCAGCTTCTACAAGCTCTTGCCCGCCGCATCTCAAAAACGCTTCCGTAAAGTTTTTATCTGCCGCGCTCCAACTAAGACCATCCAAGCTGTGAAACTGCGCGCACGGATACATAAGCGCCAACTGCTCGCGCCGATATTCTCTGACCTTTGCCGCCCTCTCTGACAACATTTTGATGAACTCGGCGCGGCGTCCCTGCTCGATCATCTCGCGCCCGATCTCGCGCAAGGGTTTCGAGCGCACCGAACGCCCTTTTTCCGGTGGCGGGCGGCCTACATCGGCGGCATTTAGATTCGATGTATTAAAATACGCTTCGCGTTCTTCGTCGTGCGGCTCTGCCTCCGGCGCTGGCTCTGTGCTCTCTGTACACTTCCGGCAATCGCCTGTTAATTCAAACATGCGTGGCCATCGCTTAATGTCCGCAATCTCTAATAATTGTTCTTCGGGAATCTTGAGCCAGCTATCAAACTTCGTGATGTATTTACAGGCTTCAATAATTGCAGAGTCAAGCGGGATACTGTTGCGGGTCTTACTCCCAGCGTTTTGCGTAGCGATGCGTAAGTGACAATTTAATAAGCCGTCTTTCGTTCTGATGTTCGGAGTAACACCGAATTCGCGGCACGCGCTCTTGTAACAATCCGTCCAGACCTCGCGCAGTTCGTTTGCTTTAATCCAACTCGACAAGCAAACAAAGTGAATATGAGGATGCCACCCGTCAACGTCCGCAAGCCACTCGCGCCCTTCACGTTCAAGCCGCTTTTCATCGCCTAAAGTAAATTCGACGCCTTTAACACCGGCGCGCATTCTGCCGGATTTGGTAAAGAAATCTCTTTTAGTGAATAGTCGCCACGTTCGCAGAAGAATCAACAAAGACTTAAACAAACTACATGATGCGGCGATCATCGTCGGAATTGTGAGCGTCACCATATACGATACTTCACTTTTCCGGCGTCCGGCTCGCTGGATACCCTCGCGCGCCTTCGCGCGGCTCTTACCACCGCGTTTTGCAAGACACGACTCGCAAAGCCGCTCATTGCAAGCGTCAAGCGTTCCTGCGGCCTCGTATAGCTCGCCCGCGCGGTTCTGTACGTCTTCCGCGTGCCATACGTTGCTGCAATTGGAACACTCGCGCAATTTGATTGCGACGGCCTGCGCCCTTGCGTGTTCAAGGCCAGCCGCCGCGTCTATGCGTGCTGCAATGCGCAAGCCGCGCGTGGAGCGATTACAAGCAAGCGCCGCCACATCACGCACGGGCGTTTGTTCGGATTTTGTTTTGAGAGAAGTTTGCACTTCAACAACTCGCCGCATAGACGAGCGCCGAAGGCTTGAAAGAATTCTAAGAGATGAGTAGAATTCAAGCAGGCTTTCCCGCGCGCATTGCGGAAACCAGCTTAGAGAGCGTCGGACTTTAGAGAGTCCGGCGCTTTCGCCTTTTCTATTGAAAGAACTGAAAGCGCCGCAACACTATCACGCAGCAAACTAAGCGTCAACGATTTTCAATTCAATCAGACGCAATAACTCGCTTGAAATTTTCCATCCATGCGCGTGCATGTGGCACACGAAGCACGACGCGCGCAATGTCGTACTGATCGCTCAAGTAAGCAATTATCTGATCGGCGTTAGCCAACTTTATGCTTTCGATAAACTGCTTGTAGTCGTCTGGCGAAGACAAAGCAAACGCGCGCAACGGTTCATCGTCCAACGTCACGAACTCATTCGCCGCACACTTTTCCATCAAATAATTAAAGCATTTATCGCCATCAGATTCGGCAGCTTCCGTTTCATCATCTGCATTATCGGCGCTCGCCTTTTCCTTCTTAGGAAAGACGCGATCAAGCAGACGCTCCGCAAAGGCCGGGCGCTGGCTGAATTCTTTATAAACGTGCGCGTACCACGGGGGCGGCGCGCCATCGTTACTGGAAACGGCTGAAAACAAGCTCGCCGTGATACGCTCGCGCATACCACTGTCTTTCAATATGAGCATCAAAGCGCGATCATCATCGCTGATAGAAGGCTCGCTTTTAGTCGGCGCTGGTGGCGATGTCTCCCGCTCTAACTGTTTGAACTCACGCAGCAAACGCAAAGCATCTCCAACCGGATCGGGCGCTTGCTCCGTCGCCTGTGCTGTTGTTGTTTGCGGCGCTGTTGGATTCGGCCTCAAAGCCTTTGCCCGCGCACGTTCGGCGCGTCGCGCTTCCAGAACATCATCAACAGCTTGCGCGATGCGGAACTCTAAATCTTCCGGCACGGCGCTTTCCGTCGCGTTCGCTTCATGTCGCGGCGGCTCATCGAAATGCATTTCAGTAACGGAGACGAAGCGACCACCGCGCCGACGCTCGACGCGATAGCTTCCCGCGCCATAGTCGCGCTTGATGCGGCGCTCTACATCTTGATCGGCTGGCAGCGTCAACAAAAATTCGCGCTCTGTGTTTGCGTCGTCGTCTTCATCCGGCAAGCGATAAACTGCGTATGTCTCGCGCTCCGGCTTGCGCGCCGTCCGCTGCTTGTTTTCCAACGGTTCGGGAACTGCTTTCAACTGATCTAATTGCGTTCGCTTTATGGTCATTTACACCGCCTCCACCACGAAACAGCCTGAAAATCGCCACAAGTGCGCCGTCACGCAGCCAGAACAACGCCGCGCGGCGTCCGTCGCACCGTCCATAAAAAGGCCACGATTCCCCATTGTTTCGATTGATTTGTTCGACATGAATTTTGGTTTGATTCTTGATTCCGTTCGTTCGGGTCTGGGTCACGCCAGCGCGCCCACGTCTCGCTTCACAAAGTTGCGTGCGCGCTGGCTACACTCACGCGGTAAGGCTGGCTACGCATACGCTTCGCCCCTTTAACTGTTCCGCGCTCGTCATAGGTTTATAAAGTGGATTCCGGTTTTCGATTGATAAAAATGAAACATCTGTTGACTATCTAATCTTTCAAAAGATGAATCAGTAAGGCAGTAACACCGAGAGCCGCCAGCACGCGCACGCCCGACGCTTGCTCTTTTGCCTGTGCAATAATCTTAGAGCCGTTAAGCACCAGCGCGCCGCTATCCGGCATTTCAAAATGAACCGGATCGGGCTTTGTAAATCTCCCGCCCCATTGCAAGCCAGCGCGCTCGCCTTCTTCGCCCATAATGCTACTTGCGTTTGAAGTTCGTATGCCTGTTGGCACTAGATCGACGGCCAGCCCTTGCTCATGCTTCGACGTACCCGGACGCGCGACAGGGTAAGGATTATTAGCGCGATTCGCCCATAGAGCCGCTTGACGTTCTGCGCTTCTCTTGCCTGACGTAACTTTTATTTCAATGCCGCGCGCCGAAAGTGCCGCCGCCATGTTTCGCACACGCCGCGCAAGCTCCGCATCAACGCCCAACAATGAATTTTCAGATGACCTATCCATCTTGCTCACACTTTGAAAGCATCAATAATCAGCGATGTATATTGACTACAAACCACTGAATTGAGGAACAAAGACGTGTACCAATGCCCATAGCAGCGCCTTATGTTTCCCAAATCTTGACTCCATTCGTTAATGTGGAGATTGCCGCTTTCGTCCCACCATTCAAGCAATCGAACCGTGAAGCCGCATTCAGTTAAAAGCCTGCTTAGGTTGCGACAGTCGTACAGTTCTTTGTGATCGTCGCCGTTCCACCCATCGCCGGGACGAACCCACGCAATATATTTCGGGTCTGGATGCAGGCCATCCGGCACGGCCACGCGCAAGTAACCTTTGGGCTTTAGGTACTCGAAGCAGTTGCGCGCCGCCGCGTATCCCTCTTCGAGCGTTAAATGCTCAAAAACGTGTTCGGCCAATACAGCATCGAGCGCGCCGGGCGTGAAGCGTCTCGCCCAACTAAAGCGGTTCGTAACGTCCAACTCCGACTGTTCGAGCGAAGACCAACCGTGTTGCTGTGTGCGGCCTGCGCCGACAATTATTTTCATGCTGAACGTAGCTGTGCTGAGCGCCGTTTACTTTTCAACTCGGCGCTGAAAGTCTGCGAAAATGCAGCGGCTGCCTCTGTAATTGCTCTTTGAAATTCCTCTGCTTTGGCGGCTCTGGCAGAGCGCAGAGGAATTTCAAAGATGCGCAAATCATCGCCGCAAGCGACAGTGAGACGGACGCGCGCCGCCCGCTTATTCTTCGTCGCCGCCTTCTTCGTCGGAATCATCTGCCGTTTCTTCCGGCGCATCGGGCAGCGCATTGTAAGCGTCAATAATAGGGTCACGGAGATCGTTCAAAGTTTCTTTCAAACTCTCATTCTCTTCCTGTAGCCCTTCAATGGTTTCCTGCATTTGCTTGATCGTAGCCATCAGTTTCATATCTCCTGTTGTTGTTTTGTAGAACTCGAATTTCCATGCTTTTGAAGCTAGCACGCAAAAACGTCCACGCAAGACGTTTGAAATCTCGCGTGGACGTTTATTTTTAGTGGACGCTCTAAGTGTTGTTTTTAGTGCAACTTAGAACGTCCACGCGCAAGGAAATTATTTTCCGCGTGGACGTGTCTCTTTTTTGAGGCGGGATTGTAGCGCAGAAACAGTCTTTCTAAATCGCTTCACCCGTTTAGGCCATAACTCTGTACCTGCTTTTTCACCCGGCTGGGTCAAACACTCTCGCGCTATTTCATCCCATTCAGGCTTATCATCATCCGCAAGTAACTTTTGCAGCATTTCATAGCCTTTTATTGTTTCAGGCCGCGCGAGATTTCCGGCTTTAAGTTTCCTCTTCTTAAGCGGCGCAATATCAGGCGCAATGTCCTGCTTAATGTGAGCCTTCCGCTCTTGAGTGAGAACATCACCGATAGCCTTAAACGTCGCTTTCCCGAAAGGCTTAGACTCCACAACAGATTCAATCTTCTGTAGCAAAGCCTCTTGTTTTGTGAGCGGGAATTTCAATACTCCATTAGACGCAGAAGGCTTTGGCGAGAATGTTTCCCTTATAGCAGCAAGCATAATCATCTGCGCTTTTAATTCGGGCGACATCCACTCATAAACGCCGATTGACTCTGCGTACTTTACCGCAGCTTCTTGCTTCTGCCGCTCGGCCTCACGAAATTTATTGCAAACAACAAGAAAATCACGGAGTAATTCACCGATCTCTCTGCCTATAGTTTTCACCTTTTTAACTTTCGGCGACGGAAATCCTATTAAGCTGAAATCAGGATTCCCTTTTGCTTGCGGACGACTAAACCTTTCCGTTGAACTCATTTCTTAATCGCTCCCTTCATTCTTTTAGCACTAGACCATGATCGCTTTAAGTGACTCAACATGCGCCTATGAAATCCTTGACGACGCGGCGGCCAATGGCCTGTTGGACAAATCCTAATCTTCGGCTGTAAGCAGATCGGACATAAGAGATTACTTCGCTGCCCTGTGCTTTCGAGCTTATCCAGCGCCGCGCGGAGTTTTG
>MWWJ01000024.1_pt1 | contig 14699 bp, 14 predicted proteins | sample 1047271 | NCBI WGS metagenome assembly MWWJ01 (sample SAMN06349965, study PRJNA376086) | soil metagenome | isolation source: CN-4 sample Antarctic (ecotone) soil | place: Antarctica | collected 2015-01-13 | reverse complement strand
GGCATGGGCATCGAACGCTGCACAGCCTGGATGTGCGGCATCGAACATGTGCGCGAAACGATTCCGTTCCCGCGTATGCTGTATCGTCTCAAACCGTAAATTTTTGATTTGATGGATGAAGAAAGATGAGTGAAACACAACAACGCATTGTAACAATCTTCGGCGGGTCGCGTTGCAAAGAAGGCGACACGGAATACGCGCAGGCGCAACGCACAGGCGCGTTGCTGGCTGAAGCGGGCTACACGATTTGCACTGGAGGCTATCTTGGTGTGATGGAAGCTGCCAGTCGCGGGGCGCGCGAAAAGGGCGGGCATGTGCTAGGTATCGTGATGAACCAGTTCAAGGCCGAGCCGAATCGTTACCTGACAGACAAGGTGGCGACTGAACATTTCTATGAACGACTGCAACGCTTGATTACGCGCTCCGTCGGCTTCATAGCCTTGCGCGGCGGGATGGGCACGGTCACGGAAATCTCGCTGGTCTGGAACAAACTGCAAACGCACGTGATTGATCCTCGCCCGTTAGTGTTGTTGGGAGATTGTTGGCCGCCGGTGGTTGAGGCTTGGCGACAAAATCTGGACGTGAGGGAGATAGACGTTTCGGTTCTCGATTTCGCGAAGACGCCGGAGGAAGCCGTTTCGATTATCAATCGTAAATCGGGAGGAGTGCGAATATGAATTGTCCATCATGCAATGCGCCTTTAGAGAGTGGCGCGAAGTTTTGCGGCTCGTGCGGATTTCGGATAGAGCCGAGCGTGACTGGCAACGCTTCACAGGGAAACTATGCGGAAGGAAATTACGCAGGCGTTGGACAAACGCAGTCGTCAACCTCCGGTCATGGCATTAACATTGATGAAGATTCGCGCGGGCAGGGTCGCGGGTATAGTTACGAGGTGTTGCATCAACCGTCTTTCTCGCTCGCGGTCGTGCAGCTGCAAGCGGAGCAATCAATTTTAGCGGAAGCCGGAGCGATGGTTTCGATGTCTGCGAATATCGAATTGCAATCGCAGATGAAGGGCGGGTTGATGGGCGCGATCAAGCGCGCGGCGGGCGGCGAGTCGGCATTCGTTTCGACGTTTACGGCGCGCGGCGGTGCGGGCGAAGTCACGCTTGCGCCTGGCACGCCTGGCGACATCGCGGCCATTGAGATGAACAATCAAATGTTCTTTGTCCAATCAAGTTCGTATCTCGCGGGCGATGCGAGTTTGATTGTTGATACGAAGTGGGGCGGAGCGAAAACATTTTTCGGCGGCGAAGGTTTGTTCGTGCTGCAAGTCTCCGGCGCGGGGTTGCTGTTGCTTTCTTCGTTCGGCGCGATTCATCGAAAGACGCTTCAGGTTGGCGAGCGTTACGTGGTGGATACAGGGCATCTAGTCGCGTGGGAAGGCACGACGCAATACACTTTACGCAAAGCCGCAGCAGGTTTCTTTCGCAGCATGATGAGTGGCGAAGGCGTCGTCGCCGAGTTCACTGGGCCAGGCGAGTTGTTGATACAGACGCGCAATCTGCAAGCCTTCGCAGGTCTCTTGAAACCATTCTTCCCAACGCAATCTGGCGGCAGCAGTGGCAGCGGTTTCAATATCAATCTCGGCGGGTAAAAGGGTCGAACGGAAAAGTTATCAATGAGCGAAGTTTTAATGGCACAACAGACAGCCGCATTCAATCGCGACCTTCCAGGTTTGGGAAGGCGCGTCAGCATCGTCGGAATGCCGTTGAGTTTTGGCAGTAGCCTGGCGGGAGTTGATCTGGGGCCTGCGGCGTTGCGCGTCGCGCGTCTCAACCAGCGCATCGCGCAACTCGGGTACGAAGTTCGCGACCTCGGCGATATGCGGATCGTTCGTCCGCAGACGCCCGCCGCTCAAAATGAAAACCCGAAGCATCTGGAAGAAATCAGCGCGGCTTGTGAAGAACTGGCGGATGAAGTTCAAAAGATTTTGCATGGCAATGAGTTGCCAATCATTCTTGGCGGCGATCATTCAATCGCTGTCGGCTCGATTTCAGGCGTCGCCTCTTTCATGCGCGAGCGACAGGAAACGCTCGGCCTTATCTGGTTTGACGCACATGCGGATATGAACACGCCCGAAACCTCGCCGTCGGGCAACATACACGGGATGCCGCTCTCGGCCTTGCTCGGTTACGGGGCGCAGAAGTTGACGCATGTCGCGGGCTTTGCTCCCAAACTCGATCCGCGATTCTGCGCGCACATCGGCGCACGCGATATTGATGTCGGCGAGCGCGAGTTGATTCGCCGTCTCGGTTTCAGATTTTTTACGATGCGCGAAATTGATGAGCGCGGCATGAACGTCTGCATGAAGGAAGCCATTGCCATCGCTGCAAAAGCTTCGGGCGGATACAGCGTGACGCTCGACGTTGATGCGCTCGATCCTGGCGACGCGCCTGGCTCCGGCACGATTGTACGCGGCGGTCTTTCATATCGTGAATCGCACCTCGCGATGGAGATGATCGCGGAGGCAGGCGGGATGCGCTCGCTTGAAGTTGTTGAGATCAACACCGCGCTCGATAGCAACAATCGCACGGCTGAACTCGGAGTTGAGTTAATACTGTCCGCGTTGGGGAAAACTATTCTTTAAGTGAGTTCAAAGTTCAAATCTGAAAGCTCAAGCTGCAAGGTCATAAGAAATTCTAAACGACTTTGAAGCTTGAGCTTTCAACCTTTAATCAAGAGGATTTTATGATGGCGGGAAAACTGCGTGTTGGGGTTGTTTTCGGTGGGCGTTCGGGCGAACACGAAATTTCATTGCGTTCAGCGCGCTCGGTGATTGAGGCTTTAGATCAAAAGAAATATGAAGTTATACCCATCGCGATCTCGAAGGAAGGCAAGTGGCTTTCGCCTGGTGAATCTGCGAGGCTCTTGCCGCAAGAGGTTAGGGAGTTGTTGCCGGAGAAGTTGACGCGAGGGGCGAGTGAAGACGTTGCGATTCTCGGCGACCCGACGCAGAGCGGTCTCATTAGTTTGGCAGGGAAGCGGCAAGGCATTCTTACTCAAGCGCTCGATGTTATCTTCCCCGTGCTGCACGGAACTTACGGCGAAGACGGAACGCTGCAAGGTTTGCTTGAGATGGCGAGCATCGCTTATGTCGGTTGCGGCGTGCTCGCTTCATCTTGCGGGATGGACAAGGTGACGATGAAGGCTCTGTTTCGCGATGCTGGCTTGCCCATTTGTCGCTATCTCTGGTTTACAAGAAACGAATGGGAACGCGAACCGGAAAGCGTTGTGCGGCGTGTCAGCCGCGAAATAAAATTTCCATGCTTCGTCAAACCCGCCAACCTTGGTTCATCGGTCGGCGTTTCAAAAGCACAGGACAAAAAATCTTTAGTGAAAGCCATTGAACTTGCCGCGCGCTATGATCGCAAGATCATTGTTGAAGAAGGATTGGACGCGCGTGAGATTGAATGCGCTGTGATGGGAAATGACGAAGCCGAAGCGAGCTTGCCAGGCGAATACATTGTGCATGAGCCGTCGGCGGCCTTTCTTGATTATACAGAAAAATATTCGAGCACAGGCCATGTTGATTTCGTCGTGCCCGCGCCTCTGACAAAAACTATGACGGCTCGGTTGCAGAAGATGGCGACGCGAGCATTCAAATCAGTTGACGGTAGTGGTCTGGCGCGAGTTGATTTCTTTCTGCGACGAGATACGAAGGAGTTAGTTATCAATGAATTGAACACGCTGCCTGGCCTGACGGATGTTTCCGGCTTCCCGAAAATGTGGGCGGCTTCCGGCAAACCTTTTCCGCAGGTCATAGATCAGTTGATTCAACTGGCGCTGGAACGTCATCGTGAAAAAGCGCGGAATGAAACCAGCATTTGAAATACAGAAATCTTTCTGTGTCTCTCAAACATGTGTGACGAAGGCGTTCATCGCAGAGGCGCAGAGGACGCAGGGGACGCGCAGAGAGTTGGATAGTCGCTCTTGATTGATAACTGAGATAGAGATTGAAAGAAACGTTGGAGAGCGATGTCGCTTTAACTTTTCTTTGGTGAGCGAAAACCTTTGCGTGTGCGGACGGTGAGTTCTGGACGCGCGAGTTTGATTTCTACTGTGTGCCAGCGTCCATCGCGCACGCTCTCCGGCACGCGATAGCTGAGCGTATATTGGTTGCTCAATTCTTCGGCGATGGAAGACAAAGCATCGCGCATGATCGGCCCGCCAGGCGTCGCCACGTAACGCCCTCCACTCTTGTTCGCAAAATCCTTTAAGGCCGCCGCGCTTTGATGATCGCGCGTCGCGTTGCCGCCCGTCGCGGACATATCAACCGTATAGATGGTTGCGCCCAGAGCAAGCGCGCGGTCGAGAGCTTTGTTGGCTGAAGCAGAGCTATGTGTATCTGCGCCATCTGAGAGAACGATGATCGCGTGTCGTTTCTCCGCGCGTTGAGAAAGATCATCGGAGGCGCGCAGGATCGCGTCGTTGAGAACCGTCATTCCTTTAGCGCGGATGTTGTAAGCTACTGAGGGCAGATCGCGGCTGGGCGAGAAATCCTGAACCTGCTCGATCTCCGAATCAAAACGATAAACGCTTGCGACATCTTCTGGGCGCAGTTGATCTAAAAATCTGATCGCGGCGGAACGAGCCAGAGACAGCGTGTGCTCCATGCTTCCGGAACTATCAATCAGAACAGCCGCAGCAAAAGGCGTCTCCTCCGCGCTAAAGCCTCCGATCTTTTGTTCACGCCCATCAACGAAGAGTTTGAAATCTGAGTTCTTCAAGCCATGCACGTACTTGCCCGAACCGTCCGCGACCGTGACATTGAAGACGACTAAATCTGTTCTGACGCGGACTACTTCATCGTCGTTTGAATCCTGCGCTTGAGCGGGAAAAGCTGTGCAAAAAATGTAAAGGCCAAACAGAAGTGTGAAGAGGTATATTTTTTGAAATGAAATTTTCGCCAGCATGAATTTCATAATCAAAGCCCTCTTCTTAATGAGCTAAAGTTTTGACAACATGAATGACTTGAAGAAGGTCGTTGGCCTGCTCAATGACAGAGGCGGAGATGACCTGGCGCGGAGTCTTTTCCACTCCCTTACGCAGGTTTTGCGAGTAGTCGGCCAGCATATCGAGCGCAGGTTCAAGCGCCTTGGGAGTGTCTTTGATTGTCTCTTCTCCATCAGAGCCACCGGCTTCGTTACGAATGCGCCTCGTCAGTTTTTCCAGACGTTCTAATTTTTTCAGATCGTCACGAAGAAAAGTTTTGTTTGATTTGTAAGAATCTCGCAGTTCAAGACCAAGCTGCCCAGCCTCGCGCGCTCGTTGCAGATTATCCTTCCGATCTTTTTCAAGAGCCTCGATTTCCTTGCGCGCCAACATCTCCATTTGCGGCGTGTTCAAAGTAAGAGAATCAGATTCGCTTCTGGATGAAGTCTTGCCGGAATTAGATGCATCAATGGGATTAGAGGTCGTTGAATTCTGCGCGTTCGCCTGCCCAAAAAGGCAGCAGCAAAAAAAAGATAAGATGAAGAGACGTAAAAGCATATTGGGCGTTCAGTCAAACATGAATTTCAAGTTGGCTGTTACTGTGACGAGTCTAGGCGGAAGAACGGTTGTCTGCAACCGATGAACTAAGTTTGATGAAAGAGAAAAGATAATCGCTGGCTTCATATGTGAAGTTGAAAGATGAATGATTCATCTCATGGCACTTTCGCGGGATTCTCCGGCGTGTTGATAAATTCGTCACCATTATTCTTAGTCGCAGGGCGTTTGACGATAATAGTCTTCACCGTTTGAGGCGGCGGCTCAGGCGGACGTTGAAGACCCTGTGCGGTTTTGAAGACGAGGTTAGTTGATCCAGAGCCGCCCATTAATCGTTTGATCTGCGCGCTGCTAAAATCTCGCGGAAGTGTGAGGGAGTATTTACCTTGTTGTTGCGGCTCGATTTTTTTCGGCTCAATGATTACTTCACGGGTCTCCAACGTGCCATCCTTACGTCGTTTCAATTCAAACTCTATTGAAAGATCAGAAAGCGTATCGCTTGAAATGTTCAAGACCTGGCCGCTCACAATCGCTTGCGACCCTTTGAGCATGGCGTCGTTTTCGATAATTTGAGCGGAAGGGGGAAGCGGAGGCGGAGACTCTGCTGACTGTGTTTGCGTTTGAATACGAGAACGTTCAGCATGTCGTTGCCGCAAAAACCAGTATCCGGTGAGCAGCGCCGCAGTCAAAGCAAATGCACAAACAATTGAGATTATAAAGAAGAGTGGAGATCGAGGTTGTTCTCCTTCCAGCATGAATGAATGTTTTGTTTTGCCAGGGCTATCTTGCATAAATCTATGGAAACACGATCCCAACTTTCAGAGCTTGAAAATGGCGAAGTTATGCAAATGAACGTGAATGAAATTTACAGTTGGCATAAACAGCTTAGCCTGCTAGACGTCGCTTGTTTATGGGTTAGCTTTAAGAGGCTCGCGAACGACGGGAGCCGCGCCCGTGATGCTTTCCACCAGCGCGCTCAAAAAATCTTGCTCAACGTTTCCGTTGCTGCGAAGCGTTACCCATTCGGCGCCGGAAGCTCCATCTGTTCGTCCTTCAATTTTAGCTGTGACGGAAACATTGGAAACGATTCCGTCAATGGGTTGGACTTCCACGAGCATCGTATAACGCCCGCGTGTCCAGCCACGCCCGCTGTTTTCAGGAACTTCTGCAAGACGGCCTAATTCAGAGAAGGCGACAACCGTCCCTTTGGTAAAAGTATAAGGCTGGCTGATGAGGACGCCATTGTCCGGTCTGGAGGCTGTCTCGTCCACAACTAATTTACGGTCATGCATCAAATCCATGATCGCTTTAATCAAAATGTCCCGACGTGCCGTGACGCGGTAGGGGTTGGGAACAGGAGGCGGCGTAATAGTTTTCCCTTTCCCAAAGTCAATGCCACGCCCTGCGCCAACATCCTGCTTCGTTCCGTTGTTGGCAGGCGCACGGTTATTACCGGCATCGCGAATTCTATCATTCTGATTGTCCACGCCTTTCTCTTGAGCGGAAACAGTGAAGCCAGCCAGGATGATGAAAATAATGACAGCCAGAATGTTTTTCATAAGTAATGCCTTTTGCTCGATGCCTGAAATTTTTTGCCAATTGGTTTACTGACAGGGGATTATCGAGGAGCATAGAGCAACATCAAATTAAATTCAAGCAAAGCTTTTTGAGAAAAAAGAAAAATTAAATATCGCGGTGCCGATGTAGTTTGAATGCCCTCGAAGCTGTGGATAAAGGTCGTGATAGCTTTTCAAGAAGACTTCAATTCATAAATTCAAACGCTATTTATTTTGACGTTCCCATTCACGCAACGCCTGTACGCCGCGTTGAAAGTCGCCTTCATTACTGTAAAAATTATGTTTCCCATCATTACGCGAAGGGTCGCGCACATAATATAGATAATCGGTTTGAGCAGGGTTCAAAGCCGCTTCCAGTGAGCTGAGGCCAGGCGACGCAATCGGCCCTGGAGGCAGCCCTGCCTGGAGACGTGTATTGTATGGCGACTTTCTTTCAATATCACTTTTGTAAACTTTACCGTCATTGCGCCATTTGCCAGCCAGCTTGGAGGCGTAGATAGCTGTGGAATCAATTCCTAAAGGAATTCTTTTTTGCAGACGATTATAAATGACGGATGCAATGAGCGGCCTGTCTTCATTAAGTTTGGCTTCGGTCTCGATCAGCGAAGCGACTGTCACCACTTCACGCGCGTTCATCCCAAGTGACCTGGTGCGTTCAGTCCAGTCGGGCTTCCATTGCTGTCTAAAACGCTTCGTCATCAGGTTCAGCATCTCAGTCGCCGAGGTGTTGGGCGGGAAGTTATACGTGTCTGGGAACAGGTAACCCTCCAGAGTTGTGGCCTGTGGATCAAGATCGCGAATGCTGCTCACATCATCCATCAGTGCGAGCGCGGCTTCAGGATTTGTTAAATTGATTTCTGGGAGATGCGACATAGAGTTGGCGATGTCCCACCTCGTCCACCCTTCGATGACCGTGAAGCGTCCCATACGCTGTTCACCCTCTTCCAACTTCCGGAGCACTCCGAGGGGCGAGATGGGTGTAGGGAAGCGATAGTCGCCCGCCTTAAGACGCGGAGCAATCCCTTTCAACTTGATATAGGTTGCCAGAGGCCACTCGCGTCTGATAACGCCTGCGGTTGATAAAATGTGGATGATATCATCGGGTGGCGAGCCGCGAGGGATATTTATATACTTCGTCGCGTTGTCGTGTGCGATAGGAGTTTGAAGTTCTCTGTAAGTCCAAAAGAGAAACACGCCTCCGAGAGTAAAAAAGATCAGGATTATAAGTAGGGAGAAGCGTAAAATTTTCATAAAAGGAAAATCAGCAATCGGTGTAACTTCACACGGTTCGACTTCATTATTATAAATTAAGAAACTTCATCTAAATTGAAAATTGAATTAGCCGCCGATTGTTGAGCGATAAAATCTCTCAAGATAATAGAAGCTGCCTGACCGTCAACAGAATCACGAATTTCATTTATGTTGTATCCCTCAACTCGCATTTCAGTTTCTACAGCCTGTGAAGTCAGACGTTCATCTTGTAAGAAAACCTGAATCTCAAGTGACTTCGCGAAATTGTCCCTGATGCGACTGGCTTCTATCGCCGCCGCTCCCTTTATTCCATCCAGACGAAGCGGCAAACCAATCACCAGCGCTTGAGCGTCAAAGTCTTTGAGCATTTGGCTGACTATGCTTAACAGTTGTTTCCAATTCGTGCGTTCGATATAAGGTAGAGCGCGAATGGAAATTTGTAGCTCATCTGAGACGGCTACACCCACTCGTTTGGTTCCCAAATCGAGTGCAAGAATACGTCCCGCCAGGGCTTTTGTAGCGGGCTTGCCTGGCCTATTCAGATTGTCGAAATTTTTTGCCATGTGTCTCCAAATGTTTGGCGTATGGAGCATGAAATTTATAATTGGAGCGTAACAGGCAGCCATCAATAGTTGCTTGCGCGCCTTTAACGCCCTCTGTATGATACGACGAGCGTGTTGCCATGTCGCCTGCACACGTTCAAAAAACTGAGGCGCATCTCAAGAGGTAGTCAATGTCATTTCGCAGCAAATTCGCTCTCGTCGTGCTCTCCGCGAGCCTGGCTTTATATACAGTTGTTGGCGGGTTAATTTCAACCCGCGCTCAACAACAGAATGATCGCCTCCGAGAGTAAAAAAGATCAGGATTATAAGTAGGGAGAAGCGTAAAATTTTCATAAAAGGAAAATCAGCAATCGGTGTAACTTCACACGGTTCGACTTCATTATTATAAATTAAGAAACTTCATCTAAATTGAAAATTGAATTAGCCGCCGATTGTTGAGCGATAAAATCTCTCAAGATAATAGAAGCTGCCTGACCGTCAACAGAATCACGAATTTCATTTATGTTGTATCCCTCAACTCGCATTTCAGTTTCTACAGCCTGTGAAGTCAGACGTTCATCTTGTAAGAAAACCTGAATCTCAAGTGACTTCGCGAAATTGTCCCTGATGCGACTGGCTTCTATCGCCGCCGCTCCCTTTATTCCATCCAGACGAAGCGGCAAACCAATCACCAGCGCTTGAGCGTCAAAGTCTTTGAGCATTTGGCTGACTATGCTTAACAGTTGTTTCCAATTCGTGCGTTCGATATAAGGTAGAGCGCGAATGGAAATTTGTAGCTCATCTGAGACGGCTACACCCACTCGTTTGGTTCCCAAATCGAGTGCAAGAATACGTCCCGCCAGGGCTTTTGTAGCGGGCTTGCCTGGCCTATTCAGATTGTCGAAATTTTTTGCCATGTGTCTCCAAATGTTTGGCGTATGGAGCATGAAATTTATAATTGGAGCGTAACAGGCAGCCATCAATAGTTGCTTGCGCGCCTTTAACGCCCTCTGTATGATACGACGAGCGTGTTGCCATGTCGCCTGCACACGTTCAAAAAACTGAGGCGCATCTCAAGAGGTAGTCAATGTCATTTCGCAGCAAATTCGCTCTCGTCGTGCTCTCCGCGAGCCTGGCTTTATATACAGTTGTTGGCGGGTTAATTTCAACCCGCGCTCAACAACAGAATGATCCGAACGCTCAGCTACGAATCTTTGAGAATGTGCTTCAGCACATCCAGAATGATTATGTAGATGAGCCAAACATGGATAAGGTGCGCGCTGGGGCGCTACGCGGTTTAGCTTACGGCCTCGATCCTTATTCGACATATCTGACGCAGGATCAGGTGCGCGGTTATCGTTTGGATAAAGAGAGCAATCAGGTAGGCATCGGCGCGGAGTTATCTCAAGTCTCTTCGTACTTGTACGTGATCGCTCCGGTTAAAGGCTCGCCGTCAGACATGGCTGGCGTTCGCACAGGCGATATTATTGAGTACATAGACGGCAAGGCGACGCGTGATATTTCTCTTTACGATGCACGGCAATTGCTCCAGGGGGCTGCTGGCACAGAGGTCAAATTACGAATCCTGCGTGCAAATACACGCCCTTCGACTATCACTGTGAAGCGAGGAACTTTCAAAGCTCCGGCAGCCGAAGCACGTATGGAAGCGGGCAGGATCGGTATTCTACGCATCAACAGCCTGGCGGAAGGCGAGGCCGCAGATGCTAAGGCTCGTTTGCAGGAGTTGCAAAAACAAGGGGCGCAAAAGATCGTGCTGGACTTGAGAAACGTTGCCGGCGGTTCTTTGATAGAAGGCGTTGCGGTGGCGAACTTATTTATCAAAGAAGGTGTCTTAGCGCAATCCATTGGCCGTGAAAATAAAACTTTGAAGACTTATTCGGCTGACCCTAAAGCCACAATTTTCAACGGGCCGCTCGCGGCTCTGATTGATACTGGGACGGCGGGCGCGGCTGAAGTTATCGCAGCCGCTCTGCTCGATCAAAAGCGTGGAGAGGTGCTTGGGGAGAAAAGTTTTGGCGCCGGAGCGGAGCAGCAACTGTTCACACTGCGGGATGGAGACGGGTTGTTATTGACTACGATTAAATGGGCTTCCGCGAACGGCAAAACCTTTTTAGGTGAAGACCGCGCTCACTCAGGTATCACTCCTTCTGTGGAAGTAAAGCGTCCAGAAGTTCTGGATGCCATTGATCCCGAAGAACTGACGGGTAATGATGACGATAATGTCGCGCGTCCACCTCAACCTGGCAATGAGAAGCGCGAAGTTGCGCCCGATGCGGCGACCCCAAAACAACAACCCGAAGATGTCCAACTCAAGAAAGCTCTAGAATTGTTACGTGATAAAGCTGCTTCGGCCTCAACGCGAACTGAGTAAGCAGATCGGAATAATTTGGAAAGGGCTTGGTTGAGGTTAATAGCTCAACCAAGCCCTTTTTTTGAAATGCATAAGCGTCTGATTTGCGATTCGATAATAAATGAAGAAAAAGCTTTCTAAAGAGGAATATTGCCATGTTTCTTCGGAGGATTGACCTCGCGTTTATTCTCTAAGAGCATCAGAGCGCGTATGAGTTTTGGTCGGGTTTGTGATGGTTCGATCACTTCATCTATGAAGCCACGTTCAGCAGCCACATAGGGATTGGCAAACTTTTCTTCCAGTTCAGCAATCCGTGTCAGACGCGCAGCCTCTTGATCTTCGGCCTCATTAATCTCCCTCCGATAAAGGACGCCAACCGCCCCCGTTGCGCCCATCACTGCTATCTCGGCTGTAGGCCAGGCGAAGTTAATATCTGTGCGAAGATGTTTGGAAGCCATCACGCAGTAAGCTCCCCCATAGGCTTTGCGTGTAATAACTGTAATTTTCGGAACTGTGGCTTCGGCGAAGGCATACAACAGTTTCGCTCCTTCCCTGATTATCCCTCCATGTTCCTGATCGACTCCTGGAAGAAAACCAGGAACATCCTCGAATGTAATCAGCGGAATGTTGAAGCAGTCGCAAAAGCGCACGAAACGCGCTCCTTTAACAGATGAATTAATATCCAGGACACCTGCCAGGTAGGCTGGTTGATTAGCTACGATCCCAACTGAGCGTCCTCCGAGCCGCGCAAAACCCACGACAATGTTTGGAGCATAATGCCGTTGGACTTCAAAAAAATATCCATCGTCAATCACTAACTGAATCACTTCACGAATATCGTAAGGTTGATTGGAGGCTTCAGGGATTAGTGTATTGAGGCCTAGTTCGATTCGTTCAGAGGGATCAGTTGAAGTCACACGCGGAGGATCGTCCATATTGTTGGAAGGAATAAACGAGAGCAGTTCACGCACCATCTGCAAAGCCATTTCGTCGGAGTCTGCTGCGAAATGCGCGACGCCGGAAATACGATTGTGCGTCATCGCTCCGCCAAGCTCTTCTTTTGACACTTCCTCATGTGTCACAGTTTTAATAACATCTGGGCCAGTGATGAACATGTAGGAAGAGTCTTTAACCATGATATTGAAATCTGTAATGGCAGGGCTATAGACTGCGCCTCCGGCACAAGGCCCCATGATGCAACTGATCTGTGGGATGACCCCGCTCGCTAACGTATTCCGCAGAAAAATTTCCGCATACCCACCCAAACTGACTACCCCTTCTTGAATACGCGCCCCCCCCGAATCGTTTAATCCGATTATCGGCGCCCCAACTTTGAGCGCTAAATCCATTACCTTACATATTTTTTCAGCATGTGTCTCTGAAAGAGAACCTCCAAAAACAGTAAAATCCTGAGCGAAAACAAAGACACGGCGTCCCTCAATAAGCCCATGTCCAGTGATTACACCGTCGCCTGGATAAAGTTGCTGTTCAAGTCCGAAGTCATGTGAACGATGCACAACCAGTTTGTCGAATTCTTCAAAACTACCCGCATCAAACAATAGCTCAATCCGTTCGTTCGCCAATAGTTTTCCCGCCGCATGTTGTTTTGAAATGCGTGCCGCGCTTCCGCCTGCTTCTGCCCGCGCATAGCGTTCTTTAAGCTGGTCAAGTTTTGTTGGAACCACCTGTTGTTGCTTTTGTGAAGACATTTAGAATAATTAACCCAAGCTGCCAGTTAGGAATGGAGGGCCGGAATGCAACGGCAGCTTCTAGAGGGAAATTGAGAGTTTAAGTATCAGACATTTGAAAAGGGAATTGACCTTCTTCGATCATAAATGTGAGTTCGTTGACAGCCTGCTGTGCCTTGCTTTTTATAAAGACTGGATAATCGAAACGGATAGCATTAACATTAAATTCGTCTTCATCCAATATCTGATAGGAAAAATCAGGTTGAACCAAAATATCTATATCTAAGTCTACGTAAATAAGTTGCCTGCCGTTAAAGTCAGGAGGAATATTAACGTTGCAATAATAACTGAGCAATCTGCCGTGCGAATTCGAAAAACGAAAAATATTGTACCAGCGATCCAACCAATAGTATTCAACACTAGAAGTCCCACTTACAATAGTCCCTATTAATTCGTGATAGACATCTGTTTCAAATTTTGCATCAAGTACGATCAGTGATTTTTCCGATTGAATCAGATTCGCCTTCCAGCGACGATGCTCGTGCCCGTCATATTTCAACGCTTTCACTAAGACAGTTTGACCGTTAGGGGGTTCCCTAATCCCATTAAAAACGTTTGTTTTGTTCATGCATTACTTGAAGCAGCGTTCTTGTCTATTCAAGCTAAGGTAATACATTAAAAGCGAATTCGGTTGACTGTCTTTGATGTATTACTTTAAGCGTCGGCGCGCCGACACTTTATGTATTTCATGAGCTATGATGAGCTTGCCTGTCGAAGCGATTTATCGTAGTTGTTCTCTTTTTTTCCAATCGGCAAGAAAGCCTTCAAGTCCCTTGTCAGTGAGCGGATGTTTGGCTAATTGTTCTATGACCTTGAATGGCATGGTCGCAACATCTGCTCCCATTCTGGCTGCTTCTACAACATGAATTGGGTGTCGAATGCTGGCGGCTAAAACCTGTGTTTGCCAGTCATAATTGTTGTAGATTTCAACAATCTCGGCTAAAAGCTCCAAACCATTCTGCCCGATATCATCAAGACGACCAATAAACGGGCTGATATATGCCGCACCCGCCTTCGCGGCCAGGATGGCCTGTGCGGCTGAAAAACAAAGTGTGACATTTACTCTAGTCCCTTCATCCGTTAACTTGCGTGTAGCCTTTAGACCTTCAATCGTTAGAGGGCATTTGACTACAACATTTGGTGCGATTGCGGCATACTCCCGTCCCTCTCTGAGCATTCCGTCAAGGTCTAGGCTGGTCACTTCGGCTGAAACAGGGCCTTGGGTAATCTCACAGATAGCTGCAATGTGTTGCTTGAAATCAACTCCTCCTTCTTTGGCTACGAGGGACGGATTCGTAGTTACACCATCAATCATTCCGATTGATGCGGCTTCGCGAATTTCATTCAGATTTGCTGTGTCTAAAAAAAATTTCATTTTCGTTTACCTCTTTCAAGTAAATTTCTGGGCTTGATTTTCAGACCTCTTACTAATGTGAAGATGATTCTCATCTACATAGAATAGCACGAAAATTAATCATCAAAAGCTATCTCTCACAGGAAAAGCTATCTCGCACAGAATTTCGTAGTGTCCCAATACCTGTAACTTCAACTTCAACGCAATCTCCATTCTTTAACTTTGACACGCCGGCAGGAGTGCCTGTTGCGATCAGGTCACCAGGCAAAAGAGTCATAATTTGGGAGATAAATCTTATCAAAAACGATATCGAAAAAGCCATCGAGGAAGAAGGCGCATGTTGTTTGACAACGCCGTTGATGCGGG
>MWWJ01000023.1_pt1 | contig 14977 bp, 15 predicted proteins | sample 1047271 | NCBI WGS metagenome assembly MWWJ01 (sample SAMN06349965, study PRJNA376086) | soil metagenome | isolation source: CN-4 sample Antarctic (ecotone) soil | place: Antarctica | collected 2015-01-13 | reverse complement strand
CTATTAAACCAACCCAGAGCAGAGTTGTCATGGGTGAAATCTGTGAAGTATTATATAAATTCCATGTGTAAGCGGCACCTGCAATAACCATCAGCATTAAAAATCCGAATTTATTAATTGAGCCGCGAACGGTCATTGTTTCGCCGTTTGTTTGCTCCAGACTGCGATTGAAAATTTTTTGGGATAATGTAGGGTTACCCGATTGAAAAATTGCCATAGTAATATGATTTAATAATTATAGATTTTAAAAACTATTTCATTGGTTTTAAATCAGGATAATGATCAAGGGTTTCAAAAACATATGTTGGATCTTTCTTTAATATGGAAAGAACTTTAATAAGCGAATCTTCATATTGTGGTTTTTCAAACATGCGGTCGTGAGCTAAAATTACAAGATGATTTGATGTATGTGTTCTGTCATCATTAAACATATCTCCAATGCTTTTCACAATTTCATCGGCGCTTTGTAAAGGAGTGGATCCCTTAACAAACCCCCATTCAAGATCCCAACCAATAATATTATAATTTAATGAATCAAGCTTTTGAGCAACAGCCCGGACTGATTTTGCACTTGTTATTTTACCATCATTTCCAACCCAGGCGCTGTTACCGGGTAGCCTGATAATATTTGCTTTTATTCCAAAAAAGTTTTGTTCTTTGATGAAATCAGCGACAGCACTATCGGGATGTGAGTAGAATGTTTGATAATGATCGCGAAACGCATGAGTGTAACTGTGATTAGCTAACAAAAATAAAGGATAAGATTTTTTTATGGTATCTGCAATGCGCATTCTTCTTTCATCGAAGGCATTAAAACCAACAAGAAAAAAAGTTGCTTTTACATTTTGATCTCTGAAAATGTGCATGCAGTTTGTAGTTCCCGGAGGCTGAGGCCCGTCATCAAATCCAAGGTATATATATTTTTTACTGCTGTCATATTTAATTGGCTTTCCGAGTATGTTAGCAGCAGAATCTTTCTTAACAGCACTGCTGTCGCTGGCCTGGTTTGTTGATGATTTACTGTTACAACTAATAATCATAACTACAAATAAAACAATGCAGAATGCAGGCAGTTTTTTGTGAAACTTTTTTAAACTTTTTATCATACAATAAAAATAATATTAAGTACAAATATACAATTGCAAAACACTTTTTTCTATCTGAAATAAATATTCTTATCGCTTATTTAACGGTTGAATTTTAATAGTAATTTCTTCTCCAAAGCAAAAGTTAGTTGTAGTAACTTCGTTAATTTCAATAAGGGTTTAATAAAAAATAATGGATACAAAAGAAACTGTTCTTCAAAATGTAGTAATAAAATTTGCCGGCGATAGTGGTGATGGCATGCAATTAACGGGTACACAATTCACTAATAACACAGCATTATTAGGAATTGATCTTGCAACTTTTCCCGATTTTCCTGCCGAAATACGTGCACCTATCGGAACGCTTCCTGGTGTTAGCGGTTACCAGATTCATTTTTCTTCAGAGCGTGTTTATACACCGGGCGACATATGTGATGTGCTGGTTGCAATGAATGCGGCAGCTTTAAAAGTGAATATAAAAAACTTAAAACCCGGTGGAAAAATAATTGTAAATGTAGATGGGTTTGACGCGAAAAATTTACGCCTTGCAAATTATCCTGAAGGGATTAATCCTTTGGAAGATGGCAGTCTTGGTAATTTTGAATTGATAAAAATGGATGTAACCAAAATGACCCGGGAAGCAGTAAAAGAGTTCACGGATCTTGGAACCAAAGAAAAGGACCGCGCAAAAAATATGTTTGTACTTGGATTTTTATACTGGATGTATAACCGCAATCTTGAAAACACTATTAATTTTTTGAAAGAAAAATTTGTAAAAAAAGACAATATTTTACAGAGCAATATAAAAGTATTGCAGGCAGGTTATAATTATGGAGATACTACAGAAACTTTTACCGCACGATATAAAGTAGAAAAAGCAAAAATGCCTTCGGGTTCTTATCGCAGTATTATGGGCAACCAGGCGCTTGCTTATGGTTTAATTGCAGCCTCTCAAAAAAGTGGTTTATCGATTTTTTTAGGTACCTATCCAATAACACCGGCTTCTGATATATTGCATGAATTAAGCAAGCATAAATCTTTTGGCATCCGTACCTTCCAGGCTGAAGATGAGATTGCAGGGATAAGCGCTGCCATTGGCGCAAGCTATGGTGGAAGCCTTGGTATTACTGCAACTTCAGGGCCAGGCATGGCTTTAAAAGCGGAAGCAATGGGCTTGGCTGTAATGCTTGAAATTCCTTTGCTTATTATTAATGTACAGCGTGGTGGGCCTTCTACAGGTTTGCCAACGAAAACCGAACAAAGTGATTTATTGCAGGCTTATTATGGAAGAAACGGCGAATGCCCGATGCCCATTATTTCAGCCTCAACGCCAAGCGATTGTTTCAGTGCAGTGTATGAAGCGTTTCGCATTGCAGTGCATCACATGACGCCGGTGATTTTTTTGAGTGATGGATTTATTGCAAACGGCGCTGAGCCATGGAAGTTTCCTAAAGCAGATGATCTTCCAAAAATTGAAGTAAATTTTAAAACTGATTTGGGTGATCATGAAGAAAAATTTCAACCATATTTACGCGACGAAAAATTGGTTCGTCCGTGGGCAATTCCCGGCGCTGCCGGATTGGAACATCGAATTGGCGGATTAGAAAAACAAAACATTACAGGCAATGTAAATTACGAGCCGGAAAATCATCAATTGATGGTAAAAATCCGGCAGGAAAAAGTTGATAAAATTGCTGATTATATTCCTGAACAAAAATTAGACAGCGGACCTGAGAACGGAAAAATTTTAGTGTTAGGCTGGGGAAGCACTTATGGCGCCATTAAAAGTGCAGTAATGCATTTGCAAAATGAAGGTGAGCAGGTAAGCCATGCACATTTACGTTATGTTCGCCCTTTCCCAAAAAACCTTGGTGACATATTGAAAAATTTTGAAAAGGTTTTAATTCCTGAAATTAATAACGGACAACTGATAAAAATAATCCGCGATAAGTATTTAATTGATGCAAAAGGGTATAACAAAATTATGGGTGTGCCTATAACAAAAGGTGAACTAATTACCGAAATAAAAAAGATGCTTTAAAAAATATTCTGCCATAACTGCTGCAAAAAAAACTGGTAAGTTATTTGATTCCTAACACTAAAATAATTACCATGAAAAAACAACCTTCTCTTATATTTTGTATTTTAATGGATGTTATCGGTTATGCATCTTATGCAATTCCCGGGCTGGGCGAACTCTCTGATATAGTGTGGGCGCCTATTTCAGCCATTATTTTCTTTATAATTTTTGGCGGGTGGAAAGGCGCATTTGGCGGAGTGTTTAATTTTGTTGAAGAAATTTTGCCCGGTACCGATTTCATTCCCACATTTACCATTGCATGGTTATGGCAATATTTTACAAGCAATAAAAAGCAACATTCGTTAATACAAACAGTATAAAAATTAAAATTCGTTTAAGAGATTTTTTTTTGATTCCGGCAAAATGTTTTTCATGGCATCGTTCCTTGCGTCGCTCTCTTGTACTGCATAACATTATCAACTCATAATCATTCATCAATTTATTATTACTAAATGAACGTTGAACAAATTCGCGAATATGCATTAAGCAAACCCGGTGCAGCAGAAAGCTTTCCTTTCGGCAATAACACATTGGTCTTCAAAATAAAGAATAAAATATTTTTACTCGCATCACTTGAATCTAATCCTTTGCAGATTAATGTAAAATGCAAACCGGAAGATGCCATTCAATTAAGAGAGCAATATGCCTGCATTCAGCCAGGCTATCACATGAATAAAAAACACTGGAACACTATTATTGTAGACGCAAGTTTATCTTCAAATCAAATAAAAGATTTCATTGATGATTCTTATCAGCTTGTTTCAACAACAAAAAAGAAATAGATTTTCTATCAACTACCTTCTTGTTCTTCCTAAGTTTATTGCAAGCTTTATATTAATGTTGTAATATCCATCATTGTGTTTCCGGCTTCCTCTGCCTCCGCCCGGTTTTGTTATGTATCCGGGATCCACTTCACCACGCCTGCTGTATAAAATATTTGCCAGTGTTGCATTTGCGGGCGTTAAATACTTATCAAATAAAGAGGGGTCTATAAATTTTGTGCTCACATCATCTAAATAATCAGTCTTTAAATAACGGTATAACAGTTCTCCGCGTAAAGTAAAAAGTGATGATAATTCATATTTTAAACCTCCGCCAACAGGAAAATTTATTTGCGATAAACGATACGGCTTTCGATCAGGATATTCAGCAAAACCTTCGCCCTCCGTATGTAAAGGCGGCAGATTAAACCAGCGCCCATTATAATAAGCTTGCGGGTTAAATGAAAACCAGCCGACACCTGCCGTTATATAAGGCGACAATCGCGGAGGCCCATCAGGATAATATTTAATCATTAACGGATAGAATTCTGCAAGCAATGCGACTTCCTGTATATCAGTTTTAAAATTTAAGTTTCGCAGTTTACTGCCACCGTTATTTTTATCAAGACTGTCAGCAGAACGAACGCTGCCCCAAGTGGCTTCAAGCCTTACGCCAACAACATCCTGGTATATCGCATCAACATAAAAACCACTGCTGAAAGTAAATGTTTTAAACGGGCTTGCACTAGTGCCAACATCAGTTCGTGAATTCATTGCGCCAGCAGAAAAGCCGGTTTCGAAAATTAAATTCCTGTCATAATATTTATCGTTATAAAAATAATATTGAGCAAATGATTTGCCTGAAATGGCTGCAACGAAAAAGTGAAGAACTAATAAAATAATTGTTTTCATTTAGGTAGCGATCCGTTTTCAAAAAAAGTAATGCAGGATTAAAGAACAGTCAATTGAAATTTATATTTATGATAGTATTTACAAGCTTCTTTTAACGCACATATTTCACATTTTGGGTTTCTTGCAACGCAAATATACCGTCCATGTAAAATCAACCAATGATGTGCTTTATAAACGAGTTTTTCTGGTATGTATTGTATCAATTGTTTTTCGGCGGTGAGCGGTGTTTTAGCATTTACAGTTAATCCTATTCGTGCTGAAACCCTGAATACATGCGTATCTACAGCCATATTTGGCTGCTCGTCAATTACTGAAGTTATTACGTTTGCTGTTTTTCTTCCCACGCCGGGTAACCTTATTAGCTCGTCAACAAGCATGGGTATTTTTCCATTAAATTCAGCGACAACCATTTGCGCCATGCTGATAAGATGTTTCGTTTTATTGTTAGGATATGAAATGCTTTTTATAAAAGGGAAAAGTTCTTCAAACGTTGCCTGAGAAAGTGTTTGCGGTGATGGATATTTTTGAAAGATAGGTGGTGTTACAATGTTCACTCTTTTATCAGTGCATTGTGCTGAAAGTATTACGGCAATAAGTAGTTGGTAAGGATTATCGTAAATAAGTTCAGTTTCAGGATACGGCTGATTTTTTTCAAAATAATTAATAACAAACAGGAAGCGTTGTTTGCGGGTCATACTATTGCTTTAAAAGCAACAAATTTACCTTTTGAAGTAACAAAAAATTAAGTTGATTTAACGTGAAATTTCAGAAGTATGATTGGCGTATTCAATTATAGCACGTAGGCTTAATTCCCGTGGAGACTGCAGGTTTAATTTTTCAAGTCTTTTTTTTGCTTCTTTTAAAACCTGTAGTTTTTCTCTTAGCGCCCAGTTACCCAGCAATTCATTTTCAAAAGCAGCTTTTTTATGTTGTTTCATTTCATCGTATAAATAAAGCAATAAATCTTCAGTAGTAAAATTTGGCATAGCAAACCAATTAAAAAATGAACAAATAAAGTTTAAAGGATGATTGGATTTGCTCAATTCTGCTGAATAGCAGACTTTTTAAAACGGCAGGCTTTGTTTAATATTGTTCAGGATATTAATTATTTTTTTAGAGAGTCTTTTGCATTTTTTATAACAAATACATCTTCATTGGCGCGCTTCATATAAAAATTTTCTCTTGCATATTTCTCAAGCGCTAAGGAACTGTTTTGGAGATCTCCTAATTCTTTTTTGGTTTTTTCAATTTCGCCTTCATAAAATTTTTTGCTGTTTTGCAGATCACTTAATTGCCTGTTTCTATCAGCCTGAATAAGTACATCATTTTTATCAAAGAAAAGCATCCATACAACAAAAGCTGCAAAAGCAAGAAAGTATTTGTTTTTAAAATAAAGTAATATGTTAGAAAGAAATTTCAAGAGGATAATATGTTTATACGTATATGGTATTCAAAAATACAATTGTTAATTCATTATCTCATAAACCTTATTTTTCCTTTCGGATAAACGCTATTTTCTCCAAGCAATTCTTCAATTCTTATTAACTGATTATATTTTGCCAAACGATCTGTTCTGCTTGCACTGCCCGTTTTTATTTGGCCACAATTCATTGCCACCGCAAGGTCTGCAATAGTTGTATCTTCCGTTTCACCACTTCGATGACTCATAATTGTAGTGTATCCATTTTTTTGCGCAAGCTGAACAGCATTAATGGTTTCAGTAATTGTACCAATTTGATTTACTTTAATTAGAATACTGTTTGCAATTCCGTTATCAATTCCGCGCTGCAAAATTTTTGTGTTGGTTACAAACAAATCATCACCAACCAACTGAACTTTATTTCCCAATGCATCGGTTAATTTCTTCCATCCATCCCAATCTTCTTCGGCCATTCCATCCTCAATAGAAATGATTGGATATTTATTCGCCCAATCCTGCCAGTAAGCAACCATTTCATCACTGCTTAAAATTTTGCCGCTGCTTTTATAAAATTTATATTGATCATTAAAATACATTTCGCTACTCGCCGCATCTAAAGCAATCCCTATCTGCGTTCCAACTTTATAACCTGCAGATTCAATTGCTTGCAACACTGTTTCAATTGCTTCTTCATTGCTTTGAATATCCGGCGCAAAGCCACCTTCATCACCAACATTTGTGCTGTAACCTTTCTTTTTTAAAACAGATTTTAACTCATGAAAAACTTCAACTCCCCAGCGCAATGCTTCGCTAAAACTATTTGCACCGATAGGCACAATCATATATTCCTGGTAATCTATTTTATTATCTGCATGAACGCCACCGTTTAAAATATTCATCAGCGGCATGGGAAGAACCGTTGCATTTACTCCACCCAAATAACGAAACAAAGGCAAATTGCTTTCAAGCGCACCCGCTTTTGCAACAGCCATCGAAACGGCTAAAATTGCATTGGCTCCGAGCTTGCCTTTATTATCAGTGCCATCCATTTCAATTAATTTTTTATCCAAACCAGCCTGCTCGTTTACAGGATAACCGATGAGCTGATCTGCGATAACATCATTTACATTTGATACAGCTTTTAAAACACCTTTTCCACCATAAACACTTTTATCTCCATCGCGCAATTCAACTGCTTCATGCGTTCCGGTTGATGCGCCGGAAGGCACAGCCGCACGGCCTAATATTCCGTTTTCAGTTATCACATCTACTTCTATTGTAGGGTTGCCGCGACTGTCTAAAATTTGCCTTGCATGAACATCAGAAATGTAACTCATGTTATTTTAAAGTTTAATTGTCATTTTTAAAATTAGATTTTGTTTCAAGCTTTTGTAATGTTATGATGCATTGTTGCGTCGCACTCTTGTACGTTATCTCTATTGCTTATCTTTTTTTACGCTGCAAAGAAACAATCTTATTATGATGTATAAAAAATTCTTGCAGAGCAAAGGTTATTCATGTATCAGTTTTAAAAACTCATCTTCACTGATTATTTTTATTGTATTAATTTTTTTTGCTTTTTCAAATTTGCTTCCCGCATCTTCACCAACAACAAGATAATTTAATTTGCTGCTCACGCCGCTTACAATTTTACCACCTTTTTTTTCAACCATTTGTTCGGCTTCATCGCGTTTTAGTTTTATTAATGTGCCGGTAAATAAAAATGTTTGCTCGTGTAAAATATTTTTTTCACCACTTGCTTTTTTCTTCTGATTATTAAATTGAACACCGAGACTTTCAAGCTGTTTTAATATTTCCATGTTCTGTTCGTTCTGAAAAAACTGATAAACGCTTTGCGCTACTTTTATACCAATGTCTTCTAATTGCTGAAATTCTTCTTCATTCATTGTTGTAAAATCCCATAAATTGTTTACTGCATTGGATAATGTTTTTGCAGTATTCTCTCCCACATAACGAATGCCGAGCGCATAAATTAAACGATGCAAAGGTTGTTTTTTTGATGCTTCAATTGCGGTTTGTAAATTATCAGTCGATTTTTTTCCAAAGCCTTCAAGCTTGCTGATTTCATCGAAATTTAATGTATAAATTCCCGGAATATCTTTTAATAATTTCTGGTTATAAAACTTAACAATATTTGCTGCCCCAAAATGTTTTATATCCATTGCATCCTTACTTACAAAATGAATTATTTTCTCCATAACCTGGGCTTCGCATTCAATATTAATGCAGCGCCAGACTGCTTCTTCGGCTTCTTTATATAATTCACTTTTACAAACAGGACATTTAGTTGGGTAAATTATTTCCTCCTCAATTCCGGTTCTTAGTTCGGGTAAAGATTTTACAATTTGCGGTATAACATCACCCGCCCTTTCAACCAAAATTGTATCGCCAATCTTTAAATCTTTTTCTTTAATATAATCTTCATTATGCATAGAAATACTTGTAACAGTTACGCCGCCAATATGCACCGGTTCTATTTTAGCAACAGGTGTAACAGCGCCTGTTCTGCCAACTTTAAACATAACTGACTTTAATTTGCTTGTTGCCTGTCTTGCTTTAAATTTAAACGCAATTGCCCAGCGCGGATGATGTGAAGTCATGCCCAATTTATCTTGCAGTGAAAGGTCATTTACTTTTATTACCATACCATCAATTTCATAAGGCAAATCATCTCTTCTATTTTCATATTCCAAACAATAAGCAATCACTTTTTCAATTCCGTTTACAACTTTCTTTTCTTTTTCAGGAGTGCGAAAACCCAGTTCCCATAATAGTTTCAGAGATTGTGAGTGTGTTATGAACGGCGCTTCTTTCTTTTGCAAATTTTCTTTTGAATGATCTTTTTCATCAGAAATTTTCAAGCCTTCTTTTGTTGTGTAATCGCTTATGTGATACAAAAAAGCTTCGAGTCCGCGCTTGCCTGCCTCTCTCGGATCAACCATTCTTAAAGTTCCGCTTACTGCATTTCGTGGATTTGCAAGAACAGATAAATTATTTTTTGTACGTTCTTCATTAAATTTTTCAAAGAATTTTTTGTTGATTAATACTTCGCCGCGAATTTCTATTTGCTGAATATCATGCTTTGAAAACATTGCTGACAAAGGAATTGAGCGTATTTGTTTTATGTTCACTGTAACATCTTCACCTTCAACTCCATCACCGCGTGTTGCGCCGCGAACCAAAATATCATCTTCATAAATTAATGAAATACTTGCTCCGTCAAACTTTGGTTCAACACAATATTCAATTTCATCAAGTCCGGATAATTCTTTTGCTTTTCTATCCCAATCTATTAAATCTTCTGCATTGTAACTATTATCCAAACTCAACATCGGAACTAAATGCTGTACGGTTGGAAATTCTTTCGTCAATCCTTTCCCAACACGTTGTGTAGGCGAATCGTTTGTAATTAATGAAGGATTTTCTTCTTCAATTTTTTCTAATTGTTTGTATAATTGGTCGTACTCAAAATCTGAAATGAGCGGATCATTCATAACATAATATCTGTATTCATGAAAACGCAAAACCTTTCTAAGCTTTGCAATATCTTCTTTTGATAAAGTTTGTTTTTTCAAAAAAGTCTGCGTCTCTTTTTGTAATTCTTTGGTTAGTTTTTCAGAATACATATTACAATTTGAGCGATAAAGTTAACAGAGATTGCCTTTCCTATTCACGTATAAATCGTTAGAATTTTTAAAACGTGCAAATGGTTAACAATAAATAATTCATACCTTAACGGCATTAATTTAATTAATATAAAAGCCATCGTAATTAAGTTAGTACCTTAATCAATCTCATCATGAAAAAAAATACGGCTGCAACTATTAAGTTTAAAAGTGGCCGGTTAATAAAGGATGCTGCAAACCTTGTTTCAGAATATCACAAAGCTGCCGTTACTGTTGATTGTGTAATTTTCGGGTTTGAAGAAAATGAATTAAAGGTTTTATTGATAAGGAGTGATCTTGAAATTTATAAAGATAAATTATCCCTGTTAGGAAATATTGTAAATGATAACGAAGAGCTTGATGCCGCAGCTTATCGTGTTTTGAAACAAAGAACAGGGATGGATGATGTTTATCTCGAACAGGTAAAAACATTTGGCAATCCCAATCGGCATCCGGGTGGGAGAGTATTTACCGTAGCATATTGTTCATTATTAAACATTGAACATCACCAGATAAAAATTATGGATAACGAGCTGCACTGGCATAATATGGAATGCCTGCAGGAGATGGCTTTTGATCATAAAGAAATTATTGAAGTATGCAATAAATGGCTGCAGAAAAGAATTCAGGAACATCCGCTTGGCTTTAATTTATTGCCCGATAAATTTTCACTGCGTGAATTGCAGAATTTATATGAAGCCATTTTGAATATTAAATTAGATCGAAGAAATTTTAGAAAGAAATTTTTTTCAATGGATTTTTTAATTGATACCGGCGAGTTTGAAGACGACGTGCCGCACCGGCCTGGCAAACTTTATAAATTCAATTTCAAAAAGTATGAACGCAATAAGCGCAAATGGATCGGTATAGATTTTTAAATATTCTTACCTGTAATCATTCTTAATCCTATACTTTTACCAACAACATTTTTGATGATATGCTTTACTCAATGACAGGTTATGGAAGGGCTGAACAAACAATAAACGATAAAACATTTTTAGCAGAAATCCGTTCGCTTAACGGTAAGCAATATGATATACGGCTTACAGTTCCATCTCTACTAAAAGCTTATGAGTTCGACATCAGAAGCATGCTTAGCGAAAATTTGTTACGCGGCAGTGTTGAATGTATTATCAGCATAAAACAAAATGGTTCTGTTAAACCTGTTTCAATTAATACAGCGCTCATAAAAGCCTATTATCAACCTGTTCAATTGTTAGCAACTGAATTAGGATTGAGTAATGAAAATATTTTGAGCACATTATTAAAGCTTCCTGAAGTAATAAGCGCCTCGAATGAAATATTGCAGGAAGATGAGTGGAAGAGTTTTGAAAAAATATTAAAAGAGGCAATTGATCAGTTGAATAAACACAGACAGCAGGAAGGCAAATCTCTTGAAACAGATATTACAGAACGCATAGATAATATTGAAAACCTGCAGCATATTATTTCCCAATTGGAGCCGGAGCGCAGACAAAAAATTCGGGATGGATTAAAAAAAATATTAGAAGAACATGTTGGTAAAGAAAATTATGATGCAAACAGAATGGAACAGGAATTGATTTATTATATTGAAAAGATTGATATAAGCGAAGAACAGGTAAGGCTTAAAAACCACTGTGATTATTTTCGTTCAGTTCTTTCGGAAAATGAAATAAGCAAAGGCAAAAAGCTTTCCTTTATTCTGCAGGAAATAGGCCGCGAAATAAACACTACAGGCTCAAAAGCATATCATGCAGAAGTGCAAAAGAATGTTGTACTGATGAAAGATGAATTAGAAAAAGCAAAGGAACAAATTTTAAATGTATTGTAGTAGTTGCCTGATTTAATTGTAAGCATAAAGCCTTGAAAAAATATATTTCTTTCGTTTTGATTTTATCATTTCTAATATCATGCACAGCAATTGATGTGTATGAAAAAACCTCTTTCTTCCCAACTCATATATGGAATACAAACAACAATCCTTCCTTCAATTTCACTATTACAGACACTGCATCTTTATATAATTTTTTTATAGTACTTCGCCACAGCGATGCGTATCAATTTAATAATATCTGGATTAATGTTACAACTATTGCACCCGGCGATACAGCGCAGGTACAACAATTAAATTTGAAACTTGGCGACAATACTAAGGGCTGGATGGGCAGCGCCATGGACGATATCATCGAACACCGCATACTTATAACTCACAATCCCGTAAAATTAAAAAGCGGTAATTATACTTTTATACTTCAGCAAATTATGCGTGAAGATCAACTGCCGAATATTTATAATGCAGGCATCCGTGTTGAAAAAGCGACAGAATAATTATCTTGTTACAAAAAGCTTCTCACTCATTTTTGCATCGTGACCGTAAATATCTTTTCTAAAATTTAATTTGCCATCTTTATCAACCCATGCTGTAAAATAACTTATAAAAACCCGTACCGGGTTTGAAATTGTAACCCACTTTTCTTTATCAAGATGCATACACGAATCCACTTTTTGCGGCGTCCATTCAGCATTATCTCTTAATAAGTAGGAAGCCATTTTTGCAGGATCCTGAATGCGGATACAACCATGACTAAAGCTTCTGTTTGATTGAGTAAAGAGATCATGATTTGGTGTATCGTGCAGATAAATATTATAGCTGTTTGGAAAAAGAAATTTCACATTGCCAAGTGAATTATCTTTCCCGGGTTTTTGTCGTATAACAGGTTCTTTGTTATCATAACCTGTAATTTCCATGTTATGTTTTTCAAGATAATTTGAGTTCTTTTTCATCGCTGGCAGAATTTCTTTTTCAACAATACTCTGCGGCACGTTCCAGTAAGGGCTGAATACAATATATTTTAGTTTGCCTGTAAAAATAACAGTGCTGTTTGCAGCGGTGCCAACAATTACATTCATATCAAACTGTAAGTGACCACTATCGTACACATACAATTTATATTCAGGAATATTAACCATTATATAATTTGAATCTGTTTCCGGCGGCATCCATCGTACACGCTCAAGATTAATAAGTATTTGTTTTATTCTTTCACTTACAGGATAATTTAATTCATCCATTACTTTTCCACCTATCACTCCATCTTCCGTTAAGCCGAGGCGGTGCTGAAACGCTTTAACACCAAGCAACATAGAAGAATCGAAGCGCATCGAGCTATCTTCTTCGCTCATGTCTCCCAATAAATACAACCTTTTTTTTATTTGCATAATAGCTGCTGATGAATCATGAAACTTATATTTCTTTTCGGGCTTTGCAATAGAATCCCAGCTATTAATTTTTTGCAGATTATTGTATTTAACAAGCTCCGCCGCCAATAATTTATATTGACTGTTTAAAGGGAAATATTCATTTTCAGGTTTTCCTTTTTTAACAATTACCGAATCAAGAAGCTCAGCAACATTGAATTTTTTTTGCGGGATAAACCAGCCCAGTTCACCTGCATTAACATCTTCACCTTTATAAACCTTAGAAGTATATTTAAAGAATTGTGCAGTTAAATATAATTCTGTTTCAAGAGAAGAAACGGTTTCATGTTTGGTTGAATCACTTATGTAACTGCTGTATAGTTCAGCAAGTTTTTTATTATACAGGCTGCTGTCATTTAGCTCAATGATTGTAGTGCTTAAAAGGTTCATAAAGTTGCTCGCTTGTTCGGCAATGCCGCTTGTATCGAACCATGCATACTCATAATTTCGTTGCTTGTAAAAATTAAAAAAGTCAGAACGGTAAGCGCTGTCTTCCGGATGTTTACTGATAAATTGATCTAATGCGGCGCTATCTAAAAATAAATTATTGAAAGATGTAAAAGAATTAATTGTTGTATCACGAACTACAGCAGTATTTTTATCTTCAGGCCGCTGCCTGTTTGTACATGCGAACCATACAAAACAAAATAAAAGAAGATAAGGGTTGAATAATTTTCTCATTGTGTTTCTAAATTTACAAATTATTATTAACAAGCAAAGCAGATGCCACCACACCCGCCGTTTCTGTACGAAGTCTTGTACTGCCTAAAGTAACAGGAATATAGTGTTGCTTCAAAGCGGTTTTTATTTCTTCATCAGAAAAATCACCTTCGGGCCCAATTAGTATTTGCGCATTTTCATCAACAATACTATCTTTCAAAAGTATTTTTCCGCTATCATTCATGCAATGCGCAATTAATTTTTTTGAACAAGAAGATGTGTTAACCACTTCATTAAATGTTGTTGGCAAATTTAATTTTGGTAACCACATTTGCCTGCTTTGTAACATTGCCGAAATTAAAATATTATTCATACGCTCAAATCGAAATTGTTGTTTTTCTGTTCTGCTGCACAACATAGGAATAAATTCCTTTACACCAATCTCTGTTGCTTTTTCTAAAAACCATTCAAAACGATTGTTGTTTTTTAGAAGAGATATTGCAACACAAATTTTTTTCGGCGTCTCATCTTCATAAATTATATCCTGTATTTCTACTTCGCAATTTTGTTTGTGTGCTTTGATGATAACCGATGTAAAAAGTTTACCCACCCCATTTGTTAATTGTAGCTGCTCATTTTCTTTCATTCGTAAAACCTGTATGCAATGTCTGCTCGTATCTTCACTTAAAATAAAATTTTTGTTGGTTGATATAGTTGGTTCATAGAAATAAGGAAGCGGCATTAACAAATATGTTTAAGCGAATTTATAAATATCAAAAGAATGAAATTTATTTTATTTATGCCTATTGAGCATTGGTAGAATCGCCTGATAATTGCTGCAATGTTTTTACACTTCGTATATGAACTTTGCTTTTTGGCCGTGCAAATAAAACACCGGTTACCACAACGGAATCTCCTGGTTTTAATCCTTTTGTAATTTCAACATTACTTGCCTGCCGAATGCCGGTTTCTACATTTACAAAATCAGCTTTTCCTTTGTGCACAACAATCAGCTGGTTATTTATATCCTGCGGAATAATTGCATTCGTTGGCACCATAATCGCCTTTGCATCTTCTCCTGCATTTACAAAAACTTTTACGAAAGCGCCTGTATTTGACTTGCTGCTTTGTAA
>MWWJ01000022.1_pt1 | contig 15077 bp, 17 predicted proteins | sample 1047271 | NCBI WGS metagenome assembly MWWJ01 (sample SAMN06349965, study PRJNA376086) | soil metagenome | isolation source: CN-4 sample Antarctic (ecotone) soil | place: Antarctica | collected 2015-01-13 | reverse complement strand
CGGGCAGCATCAGGCCGCCGGAGCGCTCGATGTCCAGCGTCCGGTCGAGGAGCGCCTGCACCTGTGCGGGTCCCAGGATACGCACGGCGCGCTTCAGTTGTTTGCGGGGGCTGGGCTCAGTCTCCCCCAGTTGAGCGGCGATCTCGTCGGCGATCTTGTCGACGGTGCGGGGCGCGTGTTCCGGTGATGGTGTCGTCTCAGGCGTGTCCATACCACCATGCTAGCAGGCCCGGCCCCAATAGGAACATCCTTGCTTGGCACAGGTGTAACGCACGACACAAGTGCTGCGCGCTTGCCGCTCGTCGCGCGAGCGTAGGGTTTTCGTGAGCGCCAGCGAACAAAACCCGTAGTGAGTACAGGTTTGCTGCGCGCACCCTCACGAGGCCCGCGCCGTCCATTCTTTTTCCAAGTAGAAGGCGGTCGCATCTGGTCCACACTGCGTCTTAGCTTCCTGGACGTATCCGTGCAATCGTCGGTGGCAAGAAAATGGGCTGCTAACGGTCCTGTCCGCGCCTAATCGAGCCGCTCCACGAGACAAATTCTTGCCACCGACGATTGCACAACGGCGTCCAACATGTCATGACCTAGTATGCATCTGGTCTCTTGGCGCGGGCGCGCGGGCGCGCGCCCATGTGCTAGCATGTGAGGCTATGGAAGAACCATGTGAGCCGCCCATCCAGTCACCCACGACGCGCCCACGCACTCACGACGGCATGGGCGTGAGTGACGACACCTTGGACGTAGCCGCTGCGGCCAGGCTGCTCGGACGCTCCGAGAACACGGTGCGCCGCCTCATTCGGGCGGGCGAATTACCAGCGGATCAGGTCAACGGGACGCGTGCAGTGGAATACCGACTGCATGAGGCCGACGTGCGCGACGCGCTCGGACGACTAGGCGCCAAGGCGTCTAGTCGCTCATGGGCGCGTGGGCGACTAGACGCCTACAACGATGGGCGCGTGGGTGCGTCAGTGGGTGCGTCAAGCGTCAGTGCGGCGCCCGCGCCGACGAGTGCGGCTGCGGCCGGCGTCGCCGGCGTGCAGGCGCTCATCGAGCAAGCAACAGCCCCGCTCATCGAGGCAAACAGGGGGCTACAGGACGCGAACGAACGGCTGACCGACCAACTGATGCGCCAGGCTGAGGAGGTGGGCCGGCTGCGTGAGCGCCAGAGAGATGCAGAGGCCGTCAGGACGACGCAACCGGCTGAGGGGCACGCGGATACACCCCCAGACCATGCGCCGCGTTCGGACGATCCCGGCGCGTTGTGGGCCACACTCGCCGCTCATGTTCGTCCCGCGCCGACGTTGCCGGAGGAACCCATGCCCGTTCTCCCACCGCGGCGCTCGCTCCTGTGGCGTCTGCTGCATCTAACAAGCTAAAGTGGGCTTTCAAGCGGTGAGATGGTGAAGGACTAAGCGAAGAGGTTCGCAACGGGATAACTAAAGCCAGGGATAACGGCCTCTCCATCAAGAACGTCGCCAATACTGAGAGTGGCCGGCTTAGTAGCGCCGGGGCGCCAGACATCGACCTGCTGACGCTTCGGCCACACCACCCACACCAGGGCCGTCCCTCCGGCGAGATAGCGCGCCGCTTTGGCCTTCATGCCCGGCCGGTACTGCGTCGACGAGGCGATTTCGACGGCCAGATCAGGGGCAAAGGGGTAGGCCGCATCAGGGTCTACCAACGGCTCACGCACCACCGCATAGAAACTAATATCGGGCAACAAGCCGGTATCTTTCTGCCCGGTGTGCTCAAAGTCATAGACGGCATCAGCTCCCCGCGTCTGACCCAAACCGTGGACCTCGACAAAGTCGCCCAGCCGCCGATAGAGGCGATCAGCCAGCCGCGTGGCTCTATCCCTGCTGCCTACCATGCGAACAAGCACCCCCTCGACAAGCTCATAGCAGTACCCATCATCGCCACTGGGGTAGTCGAGAAACTCCCGCAGGGTCATAGGGTACGGCGCGTCGGGCACGATGTCGGCCCACGGCGCTAGGGGGTCCGCTGGGGTAGCTCGTAATGCGGTCATGGGTGTAGTGTCCTCCGTTCATAGCGCCTGGTCAAGAGGGGGCGCTAGCGCCTCCACCACAAACCGAACCTGTAGCCCTGGCCGCACACGCGCGGCGCACCGCTCGATCAGGCCCCGGAGGCGCCGGTCGAGCCACTGCTGATGAAAGTCGGGGGCCTCGGCACCGGTGATCGCCACGGTAAGCGTGTCGCCGGCGTCGGCGATCTGCCGCGTCGGGGCGAACCACCGCGCGTAGTTCTCTAGCGTCACCTCCCGCGCGATCTCGGTGCGGACCTGCCCCCATGCGTCAGCCGTCTGCGGCAGTGCGGGGGACGACCACTGTGGCAACGGGTCGGAGCTGCGCGGCTTTCCTGTCGCGCGCTGCGGCCGCGGCGGCGCACCCTGCTGCATGAGACTTTCGACCACACGGAACAGGTAGGCCATGGGCTTCTCGATGTGGGCCAGGCTTGGGCGCATCAACAGTTCGGCCTCGTCGAGCAGGGCCAGGAACGCCGGCAGGTCGAGCCCGGCGCGGGCCATGAGGCCGTAGCCGCGGCTGACGCTGGCCCACGGCGGCGCGCCGTCCCCCAGGCGCTCCACCAGCGCGGTGATCGGCCCCGCGAGCGCCTGATAGTCGGCGTCGATGCGGCGCTGCGCCTGGGCGGGCGCGGCTGGTACGCCGGCGTCGTCGGGGGCGGGATCGCCGCCGAGCTGGCCAGCCTCGTCGCCGCTTCGTGGCTCCACGATCGGTGCAACGGGGGTAGGGGGTAACGATCTTTCGATCTTCCTGTTTGTTGGTACGTCTGTTTGTTGTGGGTGCGGTGGCCGCACTAGGGGGGGGTGCGGTGGCCGCCCCCCCCCCCCCCGCGTCGTGGCAGACAGGGGGTAGTGCGCTAGCCGCACTACCCCCCAGGCCCGGCCCGAGAAGGTAGTAGACCGTCGTAGCGTTGCCGCCGTCTGCGTGGATCGCGTCCTGGTGGGCGATGATGCCCCGCGCTTCGAGCTCGTCGAGCGCGCGCAGCAGCACCGTCCGGTTCTTGACGCCGGCGCCCTTGTCGAGTTGGCGGCCGTCGCGGGTCGTGATGCCGTGCTGGAACTGGCTCAGGCTGATGGCGTCCGCGCTCTTGCGGAAGCCCGAGGTCCGGCGCACGATGTAGAGCAGGACCTTCAAGGGCGCTTTGTCGAGGTCGGGCGCGACGTCGTCGAACACCCAATCGGGGGTAGCGGTGGTGGACCAGGCGGGCACGAAAGAGGGATTGACGGACGCGGGCGTACAGGATAAGCTCATAGCAGGACCTCACTGGGTTTTGTGACGCTCCGCGTCGTGTGCTATTCCCGCGAAGAAATCGGCACATGACACGGGGCGTCGCTCTTTTTGCAGGGGCATCCCCCACAAATCTTGTCCCGAGTGTACCGCGTTTCGTCGCCGGCGTACAACCACGCGCGCCATCTACTGCACATAGCCAGAGCCGCCAGCCCCCATTTTCCCCACGCTGTTTCACACCGTTGAGGGGTACGTTAGTTACTATGTGTAGCATTTCTGCCATGTCTGCCATGAACGAACCTACCAGGGGTTGGGCACCGCTCCCTTTGGAGGACAGACCAAAAGTCGGTGCCCGCGCGTTTATCGATAGTGACGAGGGGGCACGCCTCTCGATGATGCAGCTTGGGACAGGGAGGCAGCACGATGGCCGAGGACGACGACGAGGGGAGTGGATGGGCGGGGGCGGCCTGGAATGCCGTCACAGGAGCCGCAGGGGCGGTGGCGGAGGTGGCCGAACATGAAGTGGTCGGTGTGGGCGAGACCGTCTACCATGCGGGGGCAGGCGTGTATGATGCGGCGACCGGAGACTGGGACGGGGCGGCTAACCAGGCGGGGGACATGGCCAACAGCGCCTTGAATGTGGCGACGTTTGGCGCCGTTGGCGCGGCGGAAGCGGGCTGGGATGCCGCAACAGCTGGGGAGAGGGCGGCCGGGGCCTCCGATAGCGAAGCGCCCACGTCCGACGACGCGCGCCATGGCGCCTTGAGGAGGGCCGGAGAGTGGATCGGCGACGAGGTGTATGACCTCGTTCATGGGGATGACTCCGACGACTGATGCGTCGCCACAGCAATCGCACGACAGCCTCTGATATTGGTGGCGAAGTCGGCTTGCACCCGTGACCACCTCCACTATCCGCCCCCTTTCACCCATGGCAGCGACGCCCCTGGCGACTTCGCCACCAATATCAGCCTCTCTGACGACTGACGGGCGCCACCTCACGGTCCGCCTGGGCGCAGTGCTGCGGATCGGTCGACGGGTTGTGGCGCCCTCCTCTCCATAGGCTCGTGAGGGGCCGCCCGCGTGTTCCACGCTGTGTCACACCAGTGGAGGGTACGCTTGCGACTATGTGCAGCGGCCTGTCGTAGCTCCTTAGCCGCTAGTCTACACGGTTGGGCGACGGCGCGCCGGGACGGCCGCCACAGTGTCGCTCCAACGAGGGTCCAGCAGCGTTTCAGGACGCGCTCAGAGGACGCAGGCGGCGCGTAGGAGTTGTGGGACCGCCCTACGTGGGAGGCAGCCGCAAAATGGCGCTCTGTGGCTCCTGGGGCGTCGGAGCGCGTCGCGGCGGCCTGCCTCGTCGTCGAGCGGCCGAGCGCAGCGAGCGCCACGAGTTTTGCAGCATGCAAAACATACCTTGCTCCCACCCGATAAACGCGGTAGTGTTTCACACAAGACCGCCACGGCGGGAGAAAGAGCGGGGGTAGTGATGGCGACGTGGGGGCGGGGGGGACGGCCGCGCAAGGCGGCAGAGGAGCGGCGCACGGAGCGGGTCGCACTGTACCTGACGCCGGCGGAGCGCGCCGAACTGGAACGGCGTACGGCCATGACGGGGTGGCGCGATGTGGGGGCCTACGTGCGGCGGGCGATCATCGCGCAGCGGCCGCCGCGCGCCACGGTCCCGCAGCTCAACATCCAGGCGTACGGGGAGCTGGCGCGGACAACGGCGAACCTCAACCAAGTGACGCGGCATCTCAACGAGGGCGGGCAGCTCGACGCGACGACGGCGGCGGGGCTCGCGGTGGTGTTGGAGCGCCTGGACGGGGAGGTCCGCGCGCTCCGGTTGGGACTCCTGGGCATCAAACGCACGGAGGAGTCATCTGCGGGCGCGACGAGCGCAGGGTTTGCGAGCGCCAGCGAGCAGAACCCGTAGTGAGTACGTACGGGCTTGCTCCGCGCACCCTCACGAGGGCCGCGCCGTCCATTCTTTTTCCAAGGAGTCGGCCGTTGCCTGCGATCGAGCCAGGGGTAGGCGAGCAACCGTAGCTCACGATGGTTGCTCACTCGCTGGCGCTCGCTCAAAACCTGCGCTCGTCGCGGCGAACGCAGCATTTTGCGGGAGGCCCTGGGGGGCCTCCCGCAAAATGTGGAGTGAGTCCACATTGGCCCCAAATGGCCCCGCCGATCACGGCCACCACCCCAATGTAGCGCCGCGCGGGCACCGAGGGCTACTAGGAAAAAGAGGGGCCGAGCGCGATTATCTTTCCCAGTAGTGGGAGGTCGCGGCCGGCTTTCTCGCTCCGCTTGCACGTCTTGCGTGCCACTGGTCGCAATAAGAGCGGCACGTTGGCCTCCTGCCCTGACACGACGGGCTCACCCGGCAACACTCGCTCAGGAAGCGGAACGCAGGATAGTTCTCTTCCGGCGTGTACAACCTACGGTAATAACGGTAATAACAGTCCTCATAGCTGACGGCACGCGCCCACGTCAGCGCCAGGAATTCTGGGTTGTCCCACACGAAGCGTCGATAGCCTTCATTTGCCAACAAAGCAGCGGAGCTATCAGCGATAAGTTGTGCAAGCGCCATCACGTATTCACCGACGAGCTGGAACACGAACGGCGCTACCCAGGGATAGGGGAGCGCCAGGAGGCGGCGCAAGTACTTCTCTCGGACATAGCCGTCGTGGCTGCGGCTGTACACACAGGCCACGATAGCCTGCACAAGCTCGCCTTCCGTACCGAGCATGGCCGCATCGGGTTGCGCGTTGTAGATGCGAGATCCGAGATTGACCCATTCACCTTCGACGAGCACACGACCAATCGCCCGAGGGCCCGAGGTAGCATAATCGAACGTGGCTTCGAAGGGACTGGCAGGTAGGATTTCAACAACCCGCGAGAGAGCAGGGGAGAGTTGCTGCGGGAAGAGGCTCCTCACGAACGGTTCCATAGTGCCAATCATACACGCACGTCCCGCCCAGTTCGTATCCCTACGAAATCCGCGGCCCGGCCGTGGGGGTGCGGTCAGCGCACCCCCACGTAGCTCGACTTGCGCTGGCGGTATGCCTGAGCGCGTAGGGCGTTCTGCTCACGCTTCACCTCGTCGCGACAGAGATCACAGTAGATCGACGCCGGCCCCCGCTCCCCCCTCATGACTGTTTCGCGCTCCCCACACTTGGCACACTTAATCCGCTTCGCTTTAACCGCCATTTTTGCCCCCTTTTAGACCGTCACGCAAGTATTATAGAAAACCTGCGTGACGGCTGTCAAGCGCCCCTTTTCTCCCCCTAGGGGGTGCGTTGATCGAGGGTTCATGATCCTGCGCGAGTAGGGGTTATCCGTTCGCCTCGGGGACGGGTGCTGGCTCCTGGGTCTCCTCCTGCGGTTGTGCCGGAGCGGGGGCGGGCTGTGGGCGCAAGATCTTGTAGGCTTCTTTGGGCGCGACCGTCGTGCGGATCAGGTAGAAGAACACGCCGCCGGGGGTCCGGCGCCGGCTGCCGTCGGGCAGCATCAGGCCGCCGGAGCGCTCGATGTCCAGCGTCCGGTCGAGGAGCGCCTGCACCTGTGCGGGTCCCAGGATACGCACGGCGCGCTTCAGTTGTTTGCGGGGGCTGGGCTCAGTCTCCCCCAGTTGAGCGGCGATCTCGTCGGCGATCTTGTCGACGGTGCGGGGCGCGTGTTCCGGTGATGGTGTCGTCTCAGGCGTGTCCATACCACCATGCTAGCAGGCCCGGCCCCAATAGGAACATCCTTGCTTGGCACAGGTGTAACGCACGACACAAGTGCTGCGCGCTTGCCGCTCGTCGCGCGAGCGTAGGGTTTTCGTGAGCGGCAGCGAACAAAACCCGTAGTGAGTACAGGTTGCTCACAACCGCGCTCGGGGAGCTGCGACTCGTCCCCTTCTTTTCCAAGTAGTGGACCCCGCGGCGCGCCGCGACCAGCCCGCGTGAAAATGGCCGAGTCAGCGGCGTCAGCGGCGGCTATTTTCAGACGAGTCAGCCGTTGCCTGTAACCAGCTTTGGGGTAGACCAGGCCGTCAAGTAGCAACCGTACTCACTACGGTTTCTCACTCGCTGGCGCTCGCTTAAAACCTACGTTCGTCGCGCGAGCGTAGGGTTTTGTTCGCTGGCGCTCACGAAAACCCTACGCTCGCGCGACGAGCGGCAAGCGCGCAGCACTTGTGTCGTGCGTACACTTCGCTGCGCCAAGCCTATCGTCAGCCTCCATGGTCGCAACTGAGGCCAGGACGCGCCTCGTCTGAAAATAGCGGCCGCTGACGCTCCTGTCCCGCCCTATTTTCACGCGGGATGGTCGCGGCGCGCCGCGGGGCCCACTACTTGGAAAAGAAGGGGTGGGAGTCCGTCGCATCAGGCACGGGGCTCCACCACGAAGAGCACCCGCGTTCCCGGCAACACGCGGCCGGCGCATGTCTCGATCTTCGCCCGTAGTCGCTCGTCGAGCCACCGGAGACTGAACGCATCGGGGACCGCCACCGTCAGCGCGCCGTCGCTGTACTGCACCTGATGGGTCGGGGCGAACCAGCGCGCGTAGTTCTCGGGGGTCAGCACCTCGGCCAGCGCGGCGCGGACCTGGCCCCACGCGTCGGCCGTCTGCGGGGGCGCTGCGGGCGCTGCCAGCGCCGGCGTCGGGGCGGAACTGCGGGGCGTGGTCGTCGCGCGCGGCCGTCGTGCGGGGGGGGAGCTCGCCGGCGTCGTGTCCTGCGCGGCCTGGTCGTCGAGGAGGACGCGCAGCACGTCGAACCAGTAGGCCATGGGGCGCGCGATCGGCGGCGCCGCGCGGCGGCGGCGCTGGGTGACGCGGCCGGCCTCGTGGGCGAGCCGCACGAACACGGCGGCGGTTAGCCCTGACACCTCGAAGGCCCGGAGCGCCCGCGTCGCGCTCGACCGTGGTGCCACGTCCCCCAGCTCGGCCCCGAGGGTGGCGACGGCCGCGGCGACGGTCTGGCGCTCGGGGTCTGCGTCGTCGAGGTCCTCATGGGCAGCACAGGGGGTAGGGGGTCTCGAATCGAAACGAGCATTGTTGGGCTCTTCGTAGGCGGCTGGTTTCCGTCCGTTTGCCCGGACGGAAAGCGCCGCCTTGGTGTCGTCGCTGCACGAAGGGGGTGCCGACGTGCGCTCGTCGTTGGCCACGCTCTCAGTGGACTGCGCCCAGGCCTCGACGCGGGCATAGAGCGGGCGGAAGTCGTAGAGGTTGCGGCCGTCGAGCGCGCGACCGACGACGAGCAGGCCCCGGCCGACGAGCTGCGCGGTCAGCGCCCGAATGCGGCGGGGGTTGATGCGCAGATCGGCGGCGAGCTGGTCCACGTAGATCGCCGGCGGCGCGGCGCTACGCTGATAGGAGATGATCGTTTCGTAGAGGAAATAGGCGGCGTAGGTCGCGCCGAGCGTGGGCCAGGCCTGCCGCACGCGGTTGGGCGCGGGGGTGTAGCCGTGGTCAAGGACGGGGAGGGGGTAGCGATTCGCCACCTGGGCGAGGGGGTGGGCGAGTGGAGGATTGACGGACGCGGGCGCGCTAGATAGACTCATAGCAGACCTCGTATGGTTTGTGACGCTCCGCATCGTGTGCTTCTTCCGGCTAAGAAATGGGCACACGGCGCGGGGCGTCGCTCTTTTTGCGAGGGCACCCCCCACAAAGCTGCCCGGAGTGTACCGCGTTTCGCCCCCGGCGTACAGTCGCGCGCCCACCGCTGCACATAGCCAGAGCCCGCCAACCCCCATTTTTCCACGCTTGTTTCACACCATGAAGGGGGGGTACGCTAGTTACTATGTGCAGCCGCTGCAGTTGCAGTTAGGGTATGGGAGAGGGTCAGCGATGGATGGGCAATTAGTCCTCTCGCGGTTATGTATGTCGCTACAACTACTGGCCGCTCCAGCACAGACCCAACTTGCCTACTTTCCTGACTTCGTATGCAAAGCTGATGAGATAGCTCTCGACTATGACCTGTGGTTTGTGCGTGCCTTTGACCAGGCATTGGTCCCAGCAGAACAAATCATCCCCCTGGCCGCCCTCAACGACTATTTGGGTCGCCTCAGCAGGAAAGGGGACACAGATTTCTGGACCGAGGAGGCGCTCACGCACGACGCACAATGGGACCAGGTTCGTGCAATGGCAAAGACGGGATTAGAAGCTATGGGATGGTCAGTTGAAGCACCACCACCCTCGCCGGATGTCTATATCCATGGAGCACCCCGACAGTAATACGATGTTCGACCTGGACAAACGGGGCGCGGAGATGATAGACTGAAAGGGTCAGTTTCGAGCCGGGCGCGTCGCGTCGAGGCTCTTTTTTTGTGCCCTTTTCGCCCCCCATGCGGCCCTTCCCGGCCCCGTTCTGGGGAGTGATTAAGACGGGTGTATCGGTACCTAGCGGACGTCAGATGCTTATCAGAATGTGTAGTGCGGCCTCACGCGATTACACACCGGTTGCCTCTCTGCTGTGTCGCCTGAAACTAAACCTCTAAGAAATTTGATGCCACGCAGCGCATCACAGTTCCGTCTGCAAATTCGATGTCCAGCGTGCGCCAGACTGTCGCGGAATTACGTGTTGGCGATCCCGTTGATGGTGGAGACCCTCGATATCGGTCTTGAATAGACTGCCATACTGACCGAGCGAAGTCGCTATCTTCTGTAATGCGCGCTGTGGTGATAATCATCTCGTCCCAAGTGCCAGTGTAGCTGAAGGCGATGTAGCCCTCAGCGTGCAGGCGACGCACGCGGCCGCCCGAATCGCGGATAGAGATAACGAGAAGGTCATATCCCAAGTGCGCATCGATGAGTACAGCATCGGCCCAAAGGATAGTTGTTTTCATAATGGCCTGATCTTAGCTTTTGGCTCTGGCACACATTTGATGGTGCAGGTTCTGACGTTGCCCAGGACTGTTGAAAACGGCGACACGATCTGTCGGTCGAACGAGAGGAAGCCGGGTTACAGGGCGTACGAAGCCCCTCAACCCCTCCCGGAACGTGCCTCCATCAGAAATGACACGTAGTTGCCAACCAGCATCATCAAATGTGTGCCAGAGCCTAGCTTTTCGACGGAATGTTACGCTAAGCGGGCGGCCTATGTCAGCAGCACAACATCGTGGGGTCAGGCAACGACTCCTTCGTAGAACAGCCATATTACATAACACTGCCTTTTCGACGCTTCATTAGCGGTTCAGTCATGTTAGCGGCCCGGTTTTTACCCGGATCACATCGCACGCTGGGCCGCTAACACAATGAGGATCACCTAAACTCGACCGCTAATCGTTGTTTGAGGACCAGTTTCGCCCCCTCGCAGCTGTTATTGGTCAAATGGCTGTTCTACGCAGCTTTAGTTGTCTCACCCCAAACAGGGGCGTCACACGGACGCGAACGCAGTGGCAGGGTCGGTCAAGCACGTTATCGCACCTAATCGCCCATTATGTGCCATAAGACCAGCCAGTAGCAGCCTCATGTGGCCTCACAGCCCTTTTCCACCTGCATTCGTCATGGTTGATCCCGCATTATCTGCGATACGGGCACGGCTTAGAGTAATTCTCCGTCGAAAAGCTAGCGGGAGGCCCAACGCACCCGAACGGGTTCCTGGCCGGGGCCGCCGGCGTACTCGGCGATCACCTCGATCAGTCCGACAATGTGGCGGTTCAACTCCTCCAGGTCCTCAGCTGGTATCCAGTACTCGTCATGCACACGCCCGCCCACGCGGTGAACCTCATAGCGTGCCAGGAACTCCTGCCGCACCTGGAAGCGTGTCACATAGCCCCGATAACCCGTCGAGGAATCTTTCGCGTTCCAGTCGCGAGCAATCTGGGTCGCGTACTCCTCATTGAGGACGGGATAGAAGATTGGTTGGCCCTCCAGACGTGGCGGCCAGGCATGGTAGCCACTGTCGGCCACGAGTTGCAACTCTTTCGGACCCGTCGGACGATAGAGCGTGACGGTAGCCTCCATGCTCTCTCCTTTGCGCGCTATTCATGTAACCCATGGGCCTTGAAGGGCATAATGCGTCCCTCGCAGGTCGTGTGTCGCGGGGCCGAGTTCACGTTAGCGGTCGTGGTCCCAACCGCCGCGATCGCGGCCCCGGTCGCGCTGCCGTTCCTGCTCCCGCTGCCTGTACGCCTCCCGCTGCCTGTACGCCTCCCGCTCCTGGGCGCGGCGCTCCGCCTCCTGCCGCCGCGCCTCGGTCCGTTCGCGCTCCCGCAGCTCCTCGGCCTGCGCCGGGAAGCGCAGGTCGTCGTTCCAGTCCTTGAGCGCAGGCCGCTCGCGCACGAGCCGCCCAAACGTCTCCTCGGACGGGTAGCGCCCGCTCAACTCCTGCCAGACCCGCTCGCCGGCGCGATCGCGGTCGGTCGCCACGCGCACCACTCCGCCGGCCTGCTGCGTGGCTACGATCTCCCGCCAGGGTAAGGCCCCCAGCCCGTCCGTCGAGGCCACCGTGAGCGGCCCCGACGACAGGCCGTGCGGCGCGCGGGCGGCCTGCCACGAGAGCGCGTCGATCGGCGACTCGGCGAGCACCAGCGTCGGGCGCTGCCCCCAGCCCGGCCCCTCCTCCGTCGCCGGCGTCGTGTGGCTGAAATGGCCGGCGTCGCGCCGCGTCCCCGCAGCCAGCCCCTTGTAGTCGCTTTCCGGGTCCGTGCCGCGCAGGACGGCCCCGGTGGCGTGCCCCGCGTGGTCGCGGCGCAGGAAGACAGCGTTCCCCCGCCCGTCGGCGTAGAGCGTCCCCTCTTTGTGCAGCGCGTCGACCAGGCGCTCCGGCAACGCGCGCACGTCGGTCAGGTAGTCGCGCACCTGGTTCCACCGCGCGCGGTCCTCCTGCGGCGGCACGAAGGCCGGGCGTGCCTCCCGCGCGGCGATCTCCTGCGCCTGACGTGCGCCGTGGTGCGTCGCCGCGGCCACGGCCAGCTCGGTGCCGTGCTCGTGGCGTAGCCACCCCACCGCCTGTGTGAAGTCGTAGCCCGTCGCGTGCATCACCAGGTCGATAGCCCCGCCTCCGCCCTGCTGCCGGTCGTGGTTGTAGAACTTCTCGCCAGTGATGTTGATGTGATCGCCGTCGCGCCGCCACAGATGGCCGTCCTGGCGGTCCCTGACGCCCCCCAGGCGCGCGATGACCTCCCGCAGGTCAACCTGCCGCACCTGCGCCGCCAGCGCCCCCAGATCGCGTGTGGCGCGCTCTAGCTGCTGGTTCAGGGCCGTGATCTGCCGCTCTTGCTGCTCCACGCGCCGCGCCAGCTCGTCCGCCCGCAGGCCCAGCGTCCACACCACCGGCATCACCTGCTCGACGACCTGGGCCTGCTGCTCCTCGGCGAAGGCGCGCGGCCGCGTCACGACATGCCCCGGCTCCGCGACCCGCACCGCCTGGGCGATCTCCTCGCGGGCGATGCGTGGCCCCTCCTTGAGCGCGGCGTAGAACTCCCGCACCGTCTGGTGCTCGGCCACGCTCCCCCGCACCCCGCGCTCGAGCCCCAGCCGTCCCACGGCGTCGTGGTAGCTGTCCTGCAGCGCGCTCAAGCGGCCGCGATCCCCGCCGATGAAGCCACGCGCATTCAAGCGGCCCTGGTCGTCGATCGGGACCACGAGGGCCTGAATATGCGGGGTGAGCTCGTCGCGGTGCAGCACGGCCGCCACGACGTTGTCGCGCCCATAGGTCTCGCGCAGCCAGGCCATGCTCGCGTCGCGCCAGTCGGCCAGGCGCCGCGCCTGCTCGCGCGCGCTACCCTCGCCGAAGAACTCCGGCGAGGCCGTCATGACGTGTTCGATGGCCAGCACGGCGTTCGTGCGGATCAGAGGCGCGTCGGCGAGGCGGCGCTCGACGTCGGCGCACCAGTCGCCTGTCCCAGCCAGCCGCTCGTTCTGGGCGTGGCGCTCCGCGTCGGCATTACGTGTCTCCCGCTCCCGCTCGACGTGCATCCCCAAGCCGGCGACGTGGCCCATCGTCTTGACCTTGGCGATGCGCAGCACCGCGTACCTGGCCATCCCTGCCCCCTCCCTGGCGGCCATCCTCTGCGCGGAAACGCGCGTTTCCGCAGGATGCGCGTCCGGCCCCTACAGGGCTACTCGCAGGGACAGCGGCGCGAACGGAACATTTGGAGGGCGCCCCGCGCCCGACAAAATGTGGAGTGAGTCCACATTTGTCCCAAATGCCCCGCCGGGGTTGCGGCCGCCGCCCCCAGTGTAGCGCCTCATGGGTGCCGGGGGCTACCGGGAAAAGGATGGGGCGGGCGCGATCCTCTTTCCCAGTAGCCAGGGGTCACAGGCGCAGGGATCGCGGGGTAGCGTTAGGGCTGGGCATCCACCAACACGCCGGTAGCGCAGGTAAACGATAAGCCGGTGCATGGGGCAGAGCCAGTCGGCCGTAGGCGGATGCGGTAGAGACGTGACACACCGCCGGGTACCTGCGCCTGCGTCGGAAAAAAGCGCGCGAGTGGAGGCAGCCGGCGCGCGAGGGCAATTAGGGGATTGGGCGCGACGTGCTGCACGGTAAGGAGGAGGGTCAGCCTATTGACCTGCTGAGACGTGAAGACAGAGCGCCTGGGATCGAGCCGGACGGAGTCGTCGACGAGCGTTAGATACAGGGTCGTCTTACTCGTGATAGTGTTACTGGGGGCAGCTAGCGGTAGCGGGCAGGACTGTGGGCCGCCGGAAGTGGGGAGTCCACTACATGAAATGCCTTGGGCGCTCGACGATCCTGTGGCCCAAACCGACATGGCTGCAACCCCACGCACCAGGACCGTCTGGCCAGCCCACACGGCGGGCTGACGCGCGAGGCCAGCGCGCACCTGCGCGACCGTGTACACCTGCTCTGGCACGCGCTGCCCGGCGACGGCGGCGACGAGGCCCGCGACGAGCACCAGGCCGAGCGCAAGCAGGGCGACGCGCCTCACCGTTGCCCCCGCCGCCCGCCGGGGTCGATCACCCTCTGGTGTGGGCCGCACCGCTCGGCCGCTCTTGACGCGCTTTACGTTCGTACCCCTACGAAATCGGCAGCCCGACCGGGAGGGTGCGTTGAACGCACTACCTCCCCCCGTAGCTCGCCTTGCGCTGGCGGTACGCCTGGGCACGTAGTGCGTTCTGTTCGCGCTTCACCTCATCGCGGCAGAGGTCGCAGTAGATCGACGCCGGCCTCCGTTCCCCCCTCATCACCGTCTCGCGCTCGCCACACCGGGCACATGTGATGCGCTTCTGCTTGACCGCCATGTCTCCCCCCTTTTAGACCGTCACGCAAGTATTATAGAAAACCTGCGTGACGGCTGTCAAGCGCCCCTTTTCTCCCCCTAGGGGGTGCGTTGATCGAGGGTTCATGATCCTGCGCGAGTAGGGGTTATCCGTTCGCCTCGGGGACGGGTGCTGGCTCCTGGGTCTCCTCCTGCGGTTGTGCCGGAGCGGGGGCGGGCTGTGGGCGCAAGATCTTGTAGGCTTCTTTGGGCGCGACCGTCGTGCGGATCAGGTAGAAGAACACGCCGCCGGGGGTCCGGCGCCGGCTGCCGTCGGGCAGCATCAGGCCGCCGGAGCGCTCGATGTCCAGCGTCCGGTCGAGGAGCGCCTGCACCTGTGCGGGTCCCAGGATACGCACGGCGCGCTTCAGTTGTTTGCGGGGGCTGGGCTCAGTCTCCCCCAGTTGAGCGGCGATCTCGTCGGCGATCTTGTCGACGGTGCGGGGCGCGTGTTCCGGTGATGGTGTCGTCTCAGGCGTGTCCATACCACCATGCTAGCAGGCCCGGCCCCAATAGGAACATCCTTGCTTGGCACAGGTGTAACGCACGACACAAGTGCTGCGCGCTTGCCGCTCGTCGCGCGAGCGTAGGGTTTTCGTGAGCG
>MWWJ01000021.1_pt1 | contig 15139 bp, 10 predicted proteins | sample 1047271 | NCBI WGS metagenome assembly MWWJ01 (sample SAMN06349965, study PRJNA376086) | soil metagenome | isolation source: CN-4 sample Antarctic (ecotone) soil | place: Antarctica | collected 2015-01-13 | reverse complement strand
GTACTGCTCCACGAAAATACGTTCGCCCCCTTCGCTCAAAGTGATGTAGCCGCGCGTGGCGATGAAGTCGGGCAGATCAAGCGTGATGAAAAGATTTTCCTTGTCGCGCCGGTTCTTCATTTCGGGCGCAAGGTTGCGAATGACCGCGTTTAATTGTTGCGGGCTGGCGCTGCGGATTTGACCGGACATACAAAGCTCTGCGGATTCTCTGCAAAAAGGTTTGTCCAAAACGAAGTCGGGCAAACGGCTGACATCTTCATTGATGGACTCTACCGCGCTCTCCGCAACCTTGTCGGTCAAAATCTGATATTTCAGACGTTCAACTTTACTCGTAAAAGTTTCGGCTTGAACGTCAACGTCCGGCACAAAGCGCAGCAGTGGCGAGATTTTCAGCCGCAGAAAATCGAGCTTGTTTTGACTCCAAAACTGCCAGTAAGAATCTTCCCAAACTTGCGAAATCTGCGGCAACATCTTTTTCACCTGAAAAGAATCCTGCGGAATCCGATTAACCATCTCGGGCACATCGGCAATCGTCGTTTTGAAATCTTCCGCATCCTGTTTCTTGAGATAGAGCCTTGCGATGTTGAGCCGCGTGTTGAAAACGGTCACGAGAACCGGAACGGTTTGCTTGTTTGTTTCTTCAGCCTTCTTATTAAAATCGTTTTCCCAGAAATCAATTATCTTAAATTCGGTTTTCTTGCCATCGGGCAAGCGATGATGAAAGCGGCACGCTTCGTTGCTGCGCGTGCCGCGTCCAATCATCTGCTCAAGTTTGATTCGTGAGCGGACAGGCTTCATAAAAACCAGATTCACAATTTCGGGAACATCAATCCCTGTGTCGAGCATGTCAACCGAAATAGCGATGCGCGGCATGTCGTGTTTTTTGAATTGAGTAATTAAGCCGTCTCCCCACGCCCCGTCGCGCACTCGCTCCGTGTCAGAGGTAATAACGCGGACTAGATTTGTGAACTGCGGATACATTTCTTCAAAGGCAATCATCAACCTTTCGGCGTGCGCCTGCGTCATCGCAAAAACAATCGTTTTGCCCGGCAGTTGCCCCGATTCATCTTTCAAACAAACATCCCAAATCTCCGCCCATTGCCGCCGGAGCGTATCTTTATCGCTGACCTTCTTTTCAATATCCGTTCCAGAATAATCTATCTCGTCAGGATCAATGCCTTGCTCAATCAATAAATTCTGCTCTTCTTCGGTTAAGTCCACGCCTTTAATTCCCGCGCGTTGAAAATTCGTTTGCGCTTTGTAAAGACTGTAATCAACCAGAACTTTATCCTCGATGGCTTGGCTATATGGATAGCAAAAGGTTGGAATCCCATCGGGACAATCGAAAAGCAAAAACGTGTCTCGATCAACAAAACCGGCAGGCGTTGCCGTCAAGCCGATCATTCGAGCGTCGAAATATTGAATCACTTCGCCAAGTTTATTGAAGATCGAACGATGCGCTTCATCAAAAATTATGAGATCGAAAAACGCAGGACTAAATTCTTCAAAGCAGCGTCCGATGGTGTGCAATGTCGCAACGTACAGACGTTTGGTTTTGTCTATGTTGTAGGTGAAGATTCTATCATTCGGTTCCTCCGGCAAATGCTGCCTAATACCATCGGTTAAGGCTTGGTCAACTAAAGCATCACGGTCAGCGAGAAACAAAACGCGACGGGCTTGATTGGTTTTTAGAAACAGTTCAATCAATCCCATTGATGTTCGCGTTTTACCCGTTCCGGTTGCCATCACCAGCAAAGCGCGCCGCTTCTTCTCAACATCAAATGTTTTCGATACTCGGCGAATGGCCTCTTGTTGATATAAACGTCCTGAGATGTCGGCGTTGATTGAAGCCTCTGCCAGAGCAAGTTTACGTCGCTTGATAAAAAGCATTCTCTCTAAATCTTCGCGGGGGAAGAATCCAGCCACTTCTCGCGGTGTTTCCTCTTCGGTATCCCAAAACCAAATTTCAACTCCATTGGAGAGAAAAACAAACGGGCGAAAACTCTGATTTCTTTCAATTCTTTCAGCGTAAATTTTGGCTTGCTCACGGGCGGTATGCGGGCTTCGGCTCTGGCGTTTGGCTTCGACGAGCGCGATGATTTCGCCATTTGGTAGATAGAGACTGTAATCGGTAATGCCGTCAGACCAGTTGTCATCATCGCCGCCCGCAGGTACTTCAAACCTAATCTCTCTATGGTCAGATAAATTCCAGCCAGCTTTAGCAATCTGACCATCAATAAGGTGTTTTCTTGTATTGGCTTCGTTTGGAAACATGAATTATCTGCTTTCGCTTTTTGTGTGAGAAGCGTATCTGCTTGCGTGAATAGGGAAGCCGATTTTAGAGCACACCTTTAAGAAATCCCAAGTCTTTTGTGTTTGTTTCAACAGTGGTAATATGTTTCAAGTTTGGTTTATTATACGCTGCATTGTTAGAGCAGGTGGCTAACAGTTTAGGCTGGTGAAAAGTGAAGCTAAACTTTCCTGATAAAGAAACCATATCTGAAATGCTTGCTGGTGATAACTTTCCAAAACTGCCTCTAGGCGAAGACCCAATAGAGTTGCTTGACATGATCTTTCAAGCGTTAAAACTTGCTATCGAAGAATATCCGCTCCAAGAATATAAACCGCTTGAGGACTATATCGGATATGGCAATGACGCGCCTTATTACCATATTGATCCAGAGGTACTAAAGAGGCTGAACATTCCGCGCGTAATGCTTACCAGCGATGAAGATGATTTTCCGTTGCTGGTTTTAAGAATCATTACAAAAGAAGGTGACTGGCTTGGAGAAGCTGTATGCAATATATGGGGAGCGGCAGGGTACTTTGCCGGAAGAGCATTTGCAACCGTAAACGAACTGAAAGCAGGTGGGATAAATTTTACTAATGATGACCGCAGAACATTTATTATTAGAAAAGCAGCCAACATGCTAAAAAGCGCGTTTGCCAGAATAAACGAGCGTCTTGAGGCTACAATAAACAGTTTTCTCGATGAAGTTTTTTTTGATTGGGCAGAACTTTGGTACGAGTATCACGCAGAATACAATAGTTTGCTCGGCTACAAAATGAAACGCTTGCCTATAAAGAAGCAATTAGGGAAAGTTTTAGAAACACATCGAAATAATGTGCAAGCTTTTTGGAGCGACGATAGCCAAAAGAGACTTACTGAGTTGAGGAAAATGCAATTAGTTTTCGAGTATAAGAAAACATATGAGCATTGGAGCGAAATGCAAAGGTTACAAACTGAAGGTAAGAAATGGCGGAGATATATCAAAGCGGATGATATGGCAGACGTGACTGATGATTTGGTCAATGATTTTATCACCAAAGATGATATTAGCTGGTTGGCTCTCGAACACGCTGCACGCCGCGTGGAGCTTTACAACATCTTTGACGTAAACGACTCAAACCTTGAAAAGCGTAAACAGGGAATAATGGTTTCAGGATACAGCCGCTCAGCACTTTTTAATTTCAAACGAGAAGGCGAAGGATTACTGCGTAAAGAAAGGGACAAAGTTCAGTCTAATGGTATGGAGAGCGGGTTAGACTGAAACTGAACTTTTCGCTCTAACCATTTGCCAGATCACTAGACTGAATTGCAACTTTTCAGTCTAGCAAAAAAAACACAAAAACTTTCCCCAAAGGGAATTGTGTTTCTAGTTTATTTTCGACTCGGTGAGTAACTCACCGAGTTTTTGATTTTTAGGAGGGGAAAGAAATGGACAAACAGATTTTAGTTGCCGATGAGGTAGCTGAGATGTTGCGAGTTGATCGCCAGCGCGTTTACGACCTTGCACGGAAGAATGCAATCCCTGTAATTCGACTCGGCGAGCGACAGTATCGCTTTGACGCAGAAGCCATCAGACAGTGGATCGAGCGTGGCGGAGAAAGCGGACACAAGCGCGATGAAGCGTAGAGGATTGAAAAATGAATAAGCAATCTTTGACTGATTCTGATCTGAAACTTTTGTCAGCTTCATTCATCAGTCCCGAATTGGCTCAATCGGCAGGCATCTTTCGCGTAGATACCCATGAAGGCGGAGCAATCGTTGGACGTAATGGTGGTGCTGATTATGCGGGTCTTGTCTTTCCGTACTTCTTACCCTGCGACTCTCAAGCGCGAGAATATCGTTTGCGCCGTGATAATCCAGATTTGGAGCAAAAGCCAGACGGGACGATTAAAGAGAAGGCCAAGTATCTTTCACCGTTCGGCAGAAGCAACATGCTTTACTTCGTGCCAATGACTGCATCCGATTGGCTGTCTAAAACGAGCCTGCCAGTTTGTATCACTGAAGGCGAGAAAAAGACTCTGGCTCTTTGGGAACTCGCATGGCAAGGACTTTCTGAGACAGCCCTGACGCCTCGCTTTCTTCCGATTGGAGTCTCCGGCGTTTGGAACTGGCGCGGCACAATCGGGAAAACGGAAAACGCAAAAGGTCAAAGACAAGACGTTAAAGGCGTCATCCCTGATTTTGATTTGATTGAATGGCGAAAGCGCGTTGTCTATATCGTTTTCGATGCCAACGTAAAAACCAACGAAGGCGTACAGGCTGCAAGACGAGAACTCTGTAAAGAGCTAACGAGACGCGGCGCTATCGTGCGATTTGTGGACTTGCCGGATATGGTCGGCGTCAATGGCGTTGATGATCTGCTTGCGCTAAAGGGCGCTGATTATGTCTGCGGCTTGTTTGATGCCGCGAAGTCACCAGAAAGTGAAACGACAAAGAAGAAGTCTCAATCGTCAGTTTTAGTGGAGCTAATTGAAGACGCTCAACTATTCCACACCAGCGAAGGCGATACCTACGCCACCATCCCGATTAAACATCATCTCGAAACTTGGGCTTTGAAGTCGAGGGGCTTTCGAGACTGGCTCTCAAAACGCTTCTACGAATCGGAAGGCTCAATACCAAACGCCCAAGCTTTACAAGATGCCTTGAATACTCTGCAAGGCATCGCACGGCACGATGGACAGGAGATTGAAACTCACATCCGTCTCGCTGAAAAAGACGGTTGTATTTGGCTCGATCTGTGTGATGAGGAATGGCGAGCCGTCAAGATTTCAAAGGAAGGCTGGGAGATTGTCAGCAATCCCCCAGTGAAGTTCCGGCGGACAAAAGGCATGAAGGCTCTACCCCTACCAATCAAAGGTGGCTCTGTCTGGTCTTTACGTCAGCTTGTGAACGTCACAGATGCTGATTGGCCTTTACTGATCTCATGGCTCGTCACAGCTTTCAGGCCAGGCTATCCGTTCCCTGTGCTGGTGCTTCATGGCGAACAGGGCAGTGCCAAATCAACCCGCGTAGATACCCATGAAGGCGGAGCAATCGTTGGACGTAATGGTGGTGCTGATTATGCGGGTCTTGTCTTTCCGTACTTCTTACCCTGCGACTCTCAAGCGCGAGAATATCGTTTGCGCCGTGATAATCCAGATTTGGAGCAAAAGCCAGACGGGACGATTAAAGAGAAGGCCAAGTATCTTTCACCGTTCGGCAGAAGCAACATGCTTTACTTCGTGCCAATGACTGCATCCGATTGGCTGTCTAAAACGAGCCTGCCAGTTTGTATCACTGAAGGCGAGAAAAAGACTCTGGCTCTTTGGGAACTCGCATGGCAAGGACTTTCTGAGACAGCCCTGACGCCTCGCTTTCTTCCGATTGGAGTCTCCGGCGTTTGGAACTGGCGCGGCACAATCGGGAAAACGGAAAACGCAAAAGGTCAAAGACAAGACGTTAAAGGCGTCATCCCTGATTTTGATTTGATTGAATGGCGAAAGCGCGTTGTCTATATCGTTTTCGATGCCAACGTAAAAACCAACGAAGGCGTACAGGCTGCAAGACGAGAACTCTGTAAAGAGCTAACGAGACGCGGCGCTATCGTGCGATTTGTGGACTTGCCGGATATGGTCGGCGTCAATGGCGTTGATGATCTGCTTGCGCTAAAGGGCGCTGATTATGTCTGCGGCTTGTTTGATGCCGCGAAGTCACCAGAAAGTGAAACGACAAAGAAGAAGTCTCAATCGTCAGTTTTAGTGGAGCTAATTGAAGACGCTCAACTATTCCACACCAGCGAAGGCGATACCTACGCCACCATCCCGATTAAACATCATCTCGAAACTTGGGCTTTGAAGTCGAGGGGCTTTCGAGACTGGCTCTCAAAACGCTTCTACGAATCGGAAGGCTCAATACCAAACGCCCAAGCTTTACAAGATGCCTTGAATACTCTGCAAGGCATCGCACGGCACGATGGACAGGAGATTGAAACTCACATCCGTCTCGCTGAAAAAGACGGTTGTATTTGGCTCGATCTGTGTGATGAGGAATGGCGAGCCGTCAAGATTTCAAAGGAAGGCTGGGAGATTGTCAGCAATCCCCCAGTGAAGTTCCGGCGGACAAAAGGCATGAAGGCTCTACCCCTACCAATCAAAGGTGGCTCTGTCTGGTCTTTACGTCAGCTTGTGAACGTCACAGATGCTGATTGGCCTTTACTGATCTCATGGCTCGTCACAGCTTTCAGGCCAGGCTATCCGTTCCCTGTGCTGGTGCTTCATGGCGAACAGGGCAGTGCCAAATCAACCGTCTCGAAGATGCTGCGTAATTTGATTGATCCGAACATCGCGCCGCTGAGAAGTGAGCAACGAGACGAACGCGATTTAATGCTGGCCGCAACAAACGGGTGGGTCGTCGGGCTTGATAACCTTTCAAAGCTTCCTGTCTGGCTTTCCGATGCGCTATGCAGGCTTTCAACGGGCAGCGGCTTTGCTACGCGCACGCTCTACGAAAACGATGAAGAAACATTGTTCATGGCGATGCGCCCGATTCTCTTAAACGGCATCGAGGAATTGACGACCCGCAGCGACTTACTTGATCGCTCTGTCATTATCCATCTTCCAGCGATTGCGCCGGATAAGAGAAAGACTGAGGCGGAAGTCTGGCAGGAGTTTGAACGCATCCGTCCGTTTGTGCTGGGAGGATTGCTGGATGGTGTCAGTCATGCTTTGCGAAACATAGACAGTGTCCAATTAGAGCAAAAGCCGCGCATGGCAGATTTCGCTCTCTGGGCAACGGCGGCGGAAGAAAGCTTAGGGCTTGAGAGGGAAGCATTCATCTCGGCCTTTATGGGAAATCGTGAGGGCGCAAACGAATTGGCTCTTGAAGCATCATTGATTGCCTCAATACTCATCGAGTTTGTGCAGGAGCAAGGAAGCTGGAAAGGTAAATCTTCAGAACTCCTGAAAGAGTTGAACCAACGTGCAAGCGATGAAGTGAAGAAGCAACAGGGCTGGCCTAAGCGCGCTAATTCCTTGAGCGGAGCAATCAAGAGAATCGCACCTAATCTGAGAGCGGTGGGAATTGATAGCAAGCTGGCAAGAACAAAAGTGGGTAGTTCCATCACGCTAGAATCTGTAAGCAAAACATCGTCACCATCGTCACCATCGTCACCTTCTACGGAAAGTACCTTTGATATTGAATCAACGGGTGACGATGCAAGAGCCGACGATGACGATCTGGGTTTTTAATCGTCACCACCACAAGCCAACAAAACATTGTCTGATGACGCGGGTGACGATGATGACGATGATTTGCCCCACTCTTCTGAGCAAAGATAATGGGAGCCGAAAAAAGATGTTAAGGGACAAAAGAGCAAGGGACGGAGAGACGAAGACAAAATCTGAGAAACCTTTCCCTAAGATTCCGCCAGATAGACTACTCAACGGCGCGGTCTGCGCTTCTTATGCGCGATGCAGCAAGCAGAACTGTAAATGCGCTCGCGGCTCGCTGCATGGCCCGTACTACCATAGATACCAGTGGCATAACGGGCGCGTTATCAAACAGTATATTCGTCTCTCTGAGGTTGAAGAAGTAAGAGCGGCGTGCGCTCGCTATCGTGCCGTACAAAACAAATTGTTAGCAGGGCGTCAACGCTATATGCAGATGATAGCCACGCTCAAAAGTCAGTTGCGAGGATTTGAATTATGAGTGCCAGATTGAAAAAGCGTGAAGAGACAAAGGAAGAAGTCGCGACTGAACAGCCGCGCTCTAATGTGGTCGTTGGCTTTCCACAACCTGAGACAACTGCCGATTTAGCGGAAGCACCGGAAGAGATGCCAGCGATAGAAGCACTCACAGTTAATTATGACTCGATCAAAGTAGGCCAGCTTGAGCGTGGAGCATTGCTGCGTATCTTCCGCGAACAGTGGCGCGGCATGGTTAGTTATCACATGTCGCCGGACGGTGGGAAGCTTTCGCTTGAAGATGCCTGCACGATGGCTAATGCTAGATACGACAAGCACAAGACGCCACATCAAAGACTAGAGGAATTACTTGCTTATTCGACTGAGGCCGTCAGCTTTCATCAACTGATGGAGTTGTGGGAGTGTTCGCCCGAAGATGCCGAAAAGTATTTCGCGTGCGTCAAGCATGAAACTCAACGCGAGTTTTCCAGCGGCCATCTGGCGGCAAAGGTTTTCGAGCCTGTTGACTGGATGAATACGGTATGGAAGCGGGCGCAATTCCTCGCTATTCGGGATACCTTCATTGCTGAGTTCCGGCCAGAAGGCGGGGTTGAGTATTCCCTTATTGATATGATGGTGCAGGCTTATTTCATGGAGCAGTATTGGATGGAAGAGACGGTTAAGCGGACGCGCGCAGACCCGCGCCGTGAATCATACGAGTATTCCAAATGGCAGGAATATAAGAGACACGCGGCAAAGGCGCAGCAATGGGAATCTGCGGGCTATTGGGAGATTCCTTATGCGTCAGAGTTGGCCTGTGTCGAGAATGCGGCGAACATGACAGCGATGTTTTCGCAGATGTATCAACGCGCCTTGCGCCAACTTAACAACCATCGGTTATTCAAGCTCAAAGTCCTGAAGCTTAAGGCTGAGACTCGGAGAATCAACGCGCTCACGCGACTGACAATCAAAAGCACGAAAGGTGAGTAAGTGAATGTTGCGGCATATAGCGTTTATCATGACAGGCTTGTGCGATGGTTTGAGATTGAGCGTCTCCATAAGATTTAACTGGCTTTTGAAGTGTGAGAAAAGCCCGATGCGCCGCGAAAGCAAGGTCTTCGCGGCAAGTGGTCAAACTCTATTTCTTCGGCGTCCGCTTCGATGCTTTAGCTGTATTCGACGTGTAATCGAATAGCTCGCTAGGCTTACATTGCAACGCATCACAAAGCGCGTCAATCGTGTCGAGTCCAATCATTCTCATCTCACCCTTCCACAGCTTAGAAGCATGTCCAGGCGGGATGTCCATCAACTTCATCAACTGGTAAGAACTCGTCACGCCGCGCGCTTCGGCGGCCTCTCGGATGCGTAAAGTCGTTGTCATGCCGGAAACTATAACACAATAAAATAATACATGAAAATATATTCTATTACCTTGACATGTACTACACAATAACGTACTATCCTTCTTGTCAGTGAGACAGCAAAAGGAAGGAACGAAAGCAATGATGAACATAGATCAAGACAAAATCCAGCAAGTAGCACAAGAGGCTTTTGACAAAGTTACAGGCTCGCGCCGATGGCAGACCGCGATTGTCAAAGCTAAACAACAAATCGAAGAAAACCCATATCTGCATTTTGATGGCAACGCGCTTTTGATTCTCTCGCCTTCCGGCGAAATCTACAGCGCAAACGGCTCTTGCCAGTGCAAAGCGTATATGAGTGGTCAACCATGCTGGCATCGTGCGGCGGCAAGACTCGTTGAACGCTACATGCAAACTTCGCACTAAGCGAAAGGGGATAGGTAAGGGCAGCAACCCTTCCTATCCCATCACCTTTATTCTTCCCACAAAGAAAGGAAACAAGATGCAGAAAAAGAATAGCACACAGCAAAGAGAAGGAGGCGCAAGATAATGGCAGGTCAAATCATAAAGCGCGGCGACACTTGGCTTGTTCGTATCTTTGCAGGCCGCGATGCAAAGGGCAAGCGTCTTTACTTCAACAAAACAATTCACGGCACAAAGAAAGATGCACAGAAGTATTTAACCGCGTCCCTACGTGAACAAGACTTGGGCTTATTCATCGAACCGGCTGCAATGGCGCTTGATGCCTATCTTGATAAGTGGCTTACAACGGCAGCACGCCCGCGTTTGAGCGAACGAACCTTTACGGATTATGAAGGCTTACTGAAACGCTATGTGCGGCCTTCGCTCGGGCTACGAAGGCTTTGCGACATACGCCCGTTAGACGTGCAAAAGTTGTACGGAGAAATGACGGCAAGCGGGCTTTCGTCGCGTAGTGTCCGCTACACACACGCAATTCTATCCTCTGCGCTTAAACAGGCGACACGCTGGCACATGCTCTCCGTCAATCCCTGCTCTGCCGTAGAACTGCCACGCGCCGCGCAACGCGAGATGCAAGCCTTCTCGCCAGATGAAGCTACGCGCTTTCTTACCGAAGCGGCTAACGATATTCACGGCATCATCTTTTGTTTCGCTTTGGCGACGGGGATGCGACCGGAAGAGTATCTCGCCTTGAAGTGGTCTGATATTGATTTGGTCAAAGGTACTGCTACCGTTCAACGCACGTTAGTGCTTCGCGCTGGCGGCGGATGGTACTTCGGCGAACCTAAAACTTCCCGTTCACGGCGCACCGTCCCTCTTCCCGCTTCTCTTATTCGTGCGCTCACTAATCACAAGCGGAATCAAATGGAAGTACGGTTAAAACTTGGCGAGAAGTATCAAAATAACGAACTCGTTTTCACGGCAAGCGAAGGAACGCCGATAATGAGGCTCAACCTTACGCGCCGTCACTTTAAGCCAATTCTAAAACGTGCAAAGTTATCCGAAACATTCCGGCTCTATGATCTACGCCATAGTTGCGCGACGCTTTTGCTTTCGGCTGGCGAAAATCCGAAAGTCGTTGCAGAGCGATTAGGACACGCTTCGATTGTACTCACGCTTGATACTTACTCACACGTTTTACCGTCCATGCAGCAAGCCGCCACAGAGAAGCTAGAGAACATCCTTTTCGCGCCAACAGGCACACGTTAAAGGCGCGTATTCAATAGTTGGCACACTCTAGGCACACAACAACACAAAGGGCTTCCATAATGGAAGCCCTAAGTTATTGATATAGTTGATGCACCTGGCAAGATTCGAACTTGCGACTTCTTGATTCGTAGTCAAGCACTCTATCCAACTGAGCTACAGGTGCATGTCTGTGAAAGCAGCAAATAAAATATACGGATCGAGTTTGTGAGTGTCAAGCGAGTGCGCGGTGAAGCTTTGGAGGTGCGTATCTGTTGATTGAATCAACGCGCGAAGTAGCCAAGGCGCGTGCGGGCGATCAATTCGGGACGCGAGACTTCGATGCGGATGTTGCGCCAGCCGCGCGTGTGCGAGCCGTTGGGTTGATAGGCAAGGCTGTACAGCGTGCGTAAGTCTGCGGCGACTTCCGCGTAGAGCCGGCCTAAGTCTTCGAGGTGATTGATCGCGCTTAAGCGTCCGCCGGTGCGGTCGGCGAGCGACTGCATTCGCGCTCGCGCAGAGGTGTAGATGGCCGTGATTTTGGGGTCGGGTATGGGCAGACGTTTGGGATCGCCGGAGGGCAGGGCGAGCGGGTAGATCGTGACGCCCTGACGATCTGCGGCGTCGAGTACGGCGGTTAAAGACGCGCTCGCTTCGGGTTTGATGGAGGCGATGGCCTGCTGGTCTGTTTGCGCGTTTGAAGCGGAGGCGCGATCAAGGTTTCGCATCTCCGTGTCGAGTCCGTCGCTTAAGACGATGATGGCCTTGCGGCGGTTGGTTTCTTTTTTAAGTTGTTGGAGCGAAGCCATGAGAGCTTTGTAAAGTTCTGTGTTGCCTTTGCCTTCGGCGATAGAGATGGCGTTGAAGATTTTGCGACGGTCGGATGTAAAGCTCGTCAGCGTTTCTATTTTGGTGTTGAAGGAGATGACGGCGACGCGATCATCCGATACGAGCGCATCTATGAAACGCAGGGCAGCCTGTTTGAGCGTCGGGCGAAAGTTCAAGGTTGAGCCGGAGAGGTCGAGCAGGAGGACGAGACTGAATGGAGTCTGCGTCGGCTCGAAGCGATTGATTGACTGGCGCACGCCGTCTTCGTAAACGGCAAAGTCGTTGCGCGAGAGGTCTGTGATGGCGCGTCCCTGCGGGTCAACCACGCCGACGTTGAGCTGGACGAGCGTGGTGTCAACGCGAACTACCTCATCCGGTTCCTGCGCTGAAGCTGTGGGCGCGGTGGCTGCGAGAATGCAGAGAAGGATTGAGGCAAAGCCCAGACGAGTTAAAATTTTTTTGAAGTGTGTGAAAGAGAAGGGGAAATAAATCATCGTTCAAAATTGGCCGCAACCGTAGTTTAAGTTTTGCGAGTATGCCTGCGGCGTTGAAAGTTTTGCAAGCGCGGACAAAGCTGCGGCACACGTCATCAATCGGACGCCGACGACAGGCTGCGAGTTGCTTGTGTAAGGGAAAAGGCTTTGAGAAAAAAAGGCTACTCCAAACGCGGCAACACGAATTGATCGTCACGACTCGTAGAAAAGACGGAAGACATCTTCTGTAAATGTCTTCCGTGCTTCTTTGTTGTAGCGGTTCTCAAACGGCAGCGACCGAGACGTTCACCGCAGAGACGCAGAGTGAAGACGCAGAGGACGCGCAGAGAAAAATAGCCGAACGCGATTGAGAGAGCCGCGATGTGTGCGAGGATTATCTTTCGCCGACGGCTTTAGCGATGCGCGTTCGTGTGCGGCGCGTAGTTGGCGCGGCTGTGACCGGCTGGGTTGAAGCGACGGGCGCTAGTGGCGTGGGCAGCTCAACGGCGACTGGACGCGGGCGCGCAGGTTTGCGACGTGCGGCGGCGCGTTCCTCTTCGGCGGCGACGATACGCTTGGCTTTCTCGATGCGCTTGCGCGGAACGAGTTGGAATCGGAGTTCCATTTCCTGCGCGACTCTGTAAATGTGTTTGGCCTTCGCGCCGCGTTCAGCGCGACGAATGATCTCATCAAGCTCAAGCAACTCGGCTTGATCGTCTTTTCCAATCCAGATGTATGAAGCTTCGGGCATTTCTCTTTTCACCTCCAGGCGCAACAGTGCGCGCATTTCCGTCGTCGTCGCAGCATTAACCAGAGCGCGCGGGCGCGGCGCGACCTCCGCACGCACGGCATAATAATCAGAGACGAGCGTATCTACTTCCGCGCGATGCTCGTCGTAAAAAATCGCGAAGTCCTGACAGCGCGCGCGGTATGCACACGTCACGGAACAGACCAAAGGGTCTTTGAAATGCGTGTAGCGATTACAATAAACTCTTAACCCCATCGGCCCCGCTCGCGAAACAAAGTTCGACCCATGCTGACTCCAGCACACAGTTCTTCTACGGCTTTTAAATTATTTCGGGAGTGAAACGAAGATAACACACTTGTGTTACGTGTGCAACTCTCGTTCGTAAGTGCAACAAAGGCGTGCTGTGATGAAAGCAGCTTTCGGAATATAATCCGCCGCGCTCAAAGCCTTCGCCGTTTTGTTTCCGCGATGCAGTTACCGAGTTTGAATGCGCTCCTCAAGACAGCGCGTCCGCTTCCGCGAGGCGAATATATCCAACGGAGATTCTCACCATGTACCGGCCAAATTTCTGTAGGGAATGCGGCGCACGCATTGTCCGAACACGTTGGCGCGTGTGGACGAGTCGCAAGTTTTGCGATAGCTGTGCCAAGCGCTTTCGTCAATCAAGAATTCTTTATCCGTTGATTGCTGCCGTAGCCTTAATCGCCATCGGACTCTTCGGCGGACGCGCTACACGTCCAGCCGCGCCGCCTCTGATCGTTGAGCGCGAACAACTCGCGCCGGTCTCCGCGCCCTTAATGCTGGCGTCAAAAACCGGAGCGCAACAAGGAGCGGCGAACCCTTCTTCATCTTCACTCGCGTCAAAATCTGAACCGACCTATGGCGCAGACGGAACTCCAGCCGAGCGTCCAACAGACCCCAACGAGATCGTTTCAATCTGCGGCGCACGCACGCAGAAGGGAACGCCCTGCCAGAGAAGAGTGCGCGGCACCGGAAGGTGCTGGCAGCATAAGGGACTGCCCGCGATGTTGCCCGCTTCCAAATTGATTATTCAGCAATAGTCCGTTGTCCGTTGTCAGTGGTCAGTTGTAAGAAAGGTGCATAAACTTTTTGACGCCGAGGATTCAGCCTGGCCGAGAGGTTGCCAATAACGAACCGTTGAACTGTTCGTAGATTTATGTATTGCGGTGTGAGAGCTAAGGCGGCGCGGAAAACAACGGACAGGGGGCAGTTGTTATGGCTGCCCTGTTTTCTTCTTTCCCTTGAGCGTCTATTCGCGCGTTGAGACGACATTCATTGATGGCGACGTTTTCTTTGACCGCACGCAGGACATAGCACATCGCGCAGACCTCGCGCGTGAGCGCACACAACTCGAACAGGCCGAACCCAATCGTCCGCCCGCAGAAGGCGCGACGACGCCCGCCCCACCGCGCCCGAAGCGCACAGCCTATACCGAAGACGACGACATCTGGGACGGAGGTCTTCAACAAAGATGAAAGTTAGAAAAGAGTTTGAAGCAAACAATCAGCATTGTGAAATTATGAAGAGGCAGCAATCCATCAGCGCGATTGAAACACCTTTCATAGTTGAGAAGCGGTCAGAGAACAGTTCACCGCAGAGACGCGGAGAACCCAGAGGGGGCGCGGAGAAAATCAAACAGTTTTCTCTGCGCGTCCTCCGCATTCTCTGCGCCTCTGCGGTGAACAACCGCTTCGCAAGAGTGCAACTGAAATTTGATTTCAGCCTCTCGATTATTGCTTTTCTAATTGCTCTCTTCTTGTTTGTTCAAGCATCGGCGCAGCAACCCGCAGCCGTCACCGTCCAACAAGCTAACGACAATGCGTCTGGCCTCTACGCGATTCGCAACGCGCACATCGTCACCGTTAGCGGGGCGGACATTGAGAACGGCACTCTCATCATCCGCAACGGCAGGATCGAAGCCGTCGGCGCGAGCGTCAGCGTTCCGGCGGGCGCACAGGAGATTGATGCGCGCGGCCTCAACGTCTATCCAGGGATGATTGATGCTGGAACGTCGCTCGGCCTCGTCGAAATTCCAACCGGCGTGCCTGGCACAGTTGACTTGAGCGAAGTCGGCGACATGAACCCGAACGCGC
>MWWJ01000020.1_pt1 | contig 15177 bp, 17 predicted proteins | sample 1047271 | NCBI WGS metagenome assembly MWWJ01 (sample SAMN06349965, study PRJNA376086) | soil metagenome | isolation source: CN-4 sample Antarctic (ecotone) soil | place: Antarctica | collected 2015-01-13 | reverse complement strand
GAGAGGCTCGCGTTGTTCGGCGTGTAGAAGCGACGGAAGAAATCCGAGATGTCTTCGCGCGAGGCGGCTGTGATGTCGTCGAGCGAGCCGATGGTCAGCCAGTGATAAGGATGATTCTTCGGGTACAATGTTGATGAGGGCGACGCGGTTGATGTTGCCGTTTGCGATGCAGCGCCGGTTGCGCCGCCAGTCTGCGCGCCTGCCGTTTGCTGTGAAGGCGTTGCGATGGCGGTGGCGGGACTTGCGGGCGCGGCCTCGCCTGCCTTCTTGCCACGCTCGCGCGGGGTGACGGAGAGGACGAGACGTTTATCCGTCAGATATTCATTTGCGACGCGCACCACGTCGTCAGGCTTGACGCTGCGAAAGCGTTGGAGGTCTTGCGCGAAGTAGCCAGGTTGACCAAGGAAGGTCGCGTACTGATTAAGCTGGTCGCCTTTGCCGCCGAAGCCACCAACAGTTTGGAGGCCATAAACAAAAGATGATTCAGTGGCATTGTAGGCGCGCTCCATCTCTTCGCCTGTTGGCGGCGCGGCTTTGATCTTTGAGAGTTCATCGTTAATCGCGGCTTCAAGTTCGGCGAGCGTCTTGCCAGGCTTGGCGGTAGCGACGATCTGGAATTGTCCGGCAATCTCGCGCGAATTGTTGAAGGCCGCGACATCCTGCGCGATCTGCTTTTCGTAAACGAGCGATTTGTAAAGACGCGAGCCTTTGCCGCCCGCTAGAACTTGCGCGAGCGTGTCGAGCGCAGCATCGTTCGTCGTGAAAGAGGGGACGCTGTGCCAGGCCATGTAAAGACGAGGCAGGGTGACGCGATCATCCATCTTGACGCGCAATTCTTTTTCAAGAGTCGGTTGCGGCGGCGCGACCTTTTGAACTTCGGGGCCGCGCTTGAGTGGGCCAAAGTATTTTTCAACCATGCGACGCGCTTCCGCCGGTGTGAAGTCTCCGGCAATCGAGAGGCTCGCGTTGTTCGGCGTGTAGAAGCGACGGAAGAAATCCGAGATGTCTTCGCGCGAGGCGGCTGTGATGTCGTCGAGCGAGCCGATGGTCAGCCAGTGATAAGGATGATTCTTCGGGTACATCGTCTCGGCGATCTTTGCGCTGACGAGGCCGTATGGACGGTTGTCGTAATTCTGCCGCTTCTCGTTTTTCACAACGTCGCGCTGGTTCGCAAGTTTCTCTTCCGTCAGCGCGTCGAGCAGATAACCCATGCGGTCTGATTCGAGCCAGAGCGCGAGTTCGAGAAAGTTTGAGGGGACAACTTCCCAGTAGTTTGTGCGGTCAGAGTTGGTCGAGCCGTTGAGGTTGCCGCCAGCGACTTGTAGAGGCTCAAAGTATTCCGCGTCGTGATGGAGCGAGCCTTGAAACATCATGTGCTCGAAGAGATGCGCGAAGCCCGTGCGGCCTGGGACTTCGTTCTTCGAGCCGACATGATACCAGATGTTGACGGCGACGATGGGCGTCGAATGGTCTTCGTGAAAGATGACGCGCAGCCCGTTGTCGAGTTTGAATTCGGTGAAAGGAATCGGCGGCAACACGTCCGCGTTTGTAGATGCGTTCATAATTTTCTGCGGCGCGCGCTTGTTCTGCGCGAGCGCAAGTGTGGGCATGAAGATGACAACAGCGAGTAAAAGGATGAAGAGAGATTTGGTGCTCATGCGAATGCTCCTTTGATGCGCGTCGCGCGAAAGTTTGTAGGAAGGGAAACCAGACGGCGCGTATCTGAGACGATGACGCGCGTCGTGTGCTTCCTTAAATTTTAGTTTGAACTCTTCGGGGAATCTGCCGCCATTCTAGCCCGCCGCTTAAGAGCGATGCAAGATAGCTCGCTTCTTAGAATTGATCTGTCTAATAATTTATCTTTGCTTTTGATGGCCTCAGCAATTGTGATAGCATCCAAGTGAAAGGTGACAGGCTATGTATCTGAAAAAATTGCGGCGGAAGAAAGAAGATAGTAGTGAAGAAGTCGCACAAACGAGCCGCACGATTGCTGAAACGATCAGCGTGCCGCAGTCCGTTATGTACGAAGCGCACCCTTTAGCTTCTGTTTCCGGTTTATTTGCTGACGATCCGCTCTGGTCTGAGTATCTAGAGGCGATCAAGCAGATTCGTGAAGAAGATGACGCATTAGAAAACCAGGTAGAGTAATCTAGTGTATGTTCTTGATAATGATATTTATACGCTGTACTTCACACGCGAAAGTCCTCAGCCAATCTTAGAACAGAGAATACTAATCACGCCGCCGGAGCAAGTGTGGATTAGTATTGTGACGGTCGAGGAATCAATTCGCGGCGCGTTCAAACTCATTAAGGATAACCAAAATACAGCCAGGGTCACGCTCGGCTATAAGTTCCTTTCAAAAATCCTCCGCGCCCTTAATCAATATCAAATCCTGCCCTTTGATGATCTTGCATACGCAGCTTTCCAGGCGATTCCAATTGAAATCCGGCGCGATATAAAAACCAGAGATAGCCGGATAGCCGCCAGTGCGCTCTCGCGAGATTTTACAGTGGTCACTCGTAACATTCAGCACTTCCAACAAGTTCCAAATCTCAGATGCGAAGACTGGACGAGATCATCCTCAACCTAAACTCTGGCAATATAAACTGCGTTAGTGTCTGCATCCTCTCGTATCGTTAATATCGGTTCAATCAAATGACACTTCAAACAGATTTCATCGTGATCGGGAGCGGCATCGCAGGGTTGCGCGCGGCTATCGAGTTGGCGCAGAGAGGTGCGCGCGTCACGGTGTTGACGAAGGATCGGACGAGCGAGTCGAACACGGAGTATGCACAGGGGGGCATCGCCGTCGCGCTCGCGGAGGATGATGAGGTTGCGCTTCATGAAGAGGACACGTTGCAGGCGGGCGCTGGGTTGTGTGATGAGCGCGCGGTGCGTGTGATGGTTGAGGACGGGCCGCGCTACATACGCGAGTTGATGGAGTGGGGGACGGAGTTTGATCGCGAAGGCGGGCGGCTCGTTTATACGCAGGAGGCCGCGCACTCGCGTCGTCGCATCCTGCACGCGCACGGAGATTCGACGGGGCGCGAGATTGTGCGAGCGTTGATTGCGCGGGCGAGCGTTGAGCGGAAGATTTCTTTCGTCGCACACGCGGCGACGGAAAGTTTGTTGATGAAGGACGAGCGTTGCGGCGGCGTGCGGTATCTTGATCCGTTGGTGCGTGCGCCGCGTGAGTTGCGTGCGCGTGCAGTGATTCTCGCATCGGGTGGCGCGGGGCAGGTGTTTCTGCACACGACGAATCCAGAGGTCGCGACGGGCGACGGGATGGCGATGTCTTATGAAGCGGGCGCGGAACTCTCGGACATGGAGTTTGTGCAGTTTCATCCGACGGCGCTTAATCTCGAAGGCGCGCCGCGTTTCCTGCTCTCGGAAGCGATGCGCGGCGAGGGCGGGGTTTTACGCAACGCTGACGGGAAGCGTTTTATGCAGCGTTATCACGAACGCGCGGAACTCGCGCCGCGTGATGTTGTCAGCCGCGCCATCATCGCGGAGATGGAGCGCACCGCGACGAGGACAGTCTATCTGGACATGACTGCGCTCGATGCGCGTTTCCTGCGGCATCGTTTCCCGAAAATTTATGAGACGTGTTTGCGTTACGGCCTCGATCTTGCGAGAGACCTGATGCCGGTCTCGCCTGCGGCGCATTATTCGATGGGCGGCGTGCGAACTGATCTTGATGGACGGACGAGCGTGCGAGGTCTTTATGCGGCGGGCGAAGTGGCGTGTACGGGCGTGCATGGCGCGAATCGTCTCGCTTCAAATTCTTTGCTTGAAGGTCTCGTCTTCGGGGCGCGTGCTGGAAGCGCGGCGGCAGAAGATCAAGCGAGCGAGCGCGTGAATTTCAAAAAGGGTTTAAGCGATGCTCAAGCATCAACGAGTGCGGGCGATAGCGTGGAGAGTTTGAGAGGCAGCGGAGAAGTCGCGTTCGCGGTGCGGAAGCGCGTGCGGCGTTTGATGTGGGAGCGCGTCGGGATTCTGCGGCGGCGGGAAGGGATGATGCGTGCGCTATGGGAGTTTGAGCAGATTGCGCGTGCGCCGCTCAGTCGTGCGTCGAGAAATTTTTTGACGGTGGCAATACTCATTGCGCGCTCTGCGGTGTGGCGTGAGGAATCGCGCGGGGCGCACTTTCGTCTTGATTATCCGGCGCGTGATGATGAGCGTTGGCTTGGGCATTCGATCATTCGCGTGGGCGCGGAGATTGAATCGAGCGCAAATATTTAGAAGGCGTTTTCAAAGATTTGCCACAGAGACACAGAGGCACGGAGAAAAGAAATGATGTAAGGATTAAAATAGAGGGAAGAAAAGAAGTCTGTCCCTTAATCTGCTGCTCTACCGTTCCGCGTTCATCGTAATCTCTGTGCCTCTGTGTCTCTGTGGCAAATTCTTAAAATTGATTCTTCAAGCAGGTCTCTAAATATTATGGCAAACTTCAAACAGATACATGCATGGACGATGATGCCGCGCGAGGCTGTCGAACTTCAGAAGAGTTTGCGCGAGCGTGTGCGTCTGATGCCGCTTGAAAAGGAAATCAAGACGGTGGCGGGCGCGGACATTTCTTTCAACAAGTATTCGACGACGCTATATGCAGGTATCGTCGTCTTGAGTTTGCCTGATCTTGAAGTTGTTGAAGAAGTCGGCGTGGTGAGCGAGACGCGCTTTCCGTATGTGCCTGGTTTGCTTTCGTTCCGCGAGTCGCCGCCGATCCTCGATGCTTACGCGAAACTCAAGCGTGCGCCGGACGCGATGATGTTTGACGGGCAGGGACTCGCGCACCCGCGTCGTGTCGGCATCGCTTCACACGTCGGGTTGTTGATTGAACGCCCGACGTTTGGTTGTGCGAAGTCTGTGCTGGTTGGAAAGTATGAGATGCCTCCGCCTGAACGCGGGGCATGGACGCCGTTGATTGATAAAGGTGAAACGGTCGGCGCGGCATTGCGGACAAAGACGAATGTCTCACCGATCTTCGTCTCGGCAGGACATCTCATAGACCTTGATGGCGCGATAAACTTAACACTGCGATGCGATGGCGGCTATCGCCAACCGGAGCCGACGCGACGCGCACATAATCTGGTCAACGCTCTACGACGCGGGGAGCGTAACGAAGGATAAGAGAATGTAGTGTGATAAATGCAGAAGGTCGCAAGATAGTGTGCAGAAAAAATAATAGCCGGAAGAAATAGCATTTGCTGCTTTCTTCCGGCTATTTAATTTTGCTCGCGTCCTCGGCTCTTACTGGACGACGGTGAATTTTGCAGAGGGTGAGAGTGTTTGGCCTGAGACGCGGTCGCGGATATGGATGGAGACCTCGAATTCGCCAGGCGTGAGCGTGCGCGTGTCAATCAAGCGGGCGAGCGTCAGGCGTTGGCCGGCATCGCTCATGCCCTGCCAGTTTTCCGGTATCTTGCCGAGTTCCTTGCCGTCTTTGAGCAGGACATATTCAACATCAACCGATGGCCGCAGCGTCGTCTGGTCAATCCCCGCGTTATAGACTTGCATATAGACGCCGACGGGTTCGCCTTTGTGATAGATGCCGGAAGCGTTCGGGATCACCTTCTTGTCGCCGATGACGAACATGCCGACGGGCGGCAGGTCGCCGAGGGCTTGCAGCTTCGCGGCGAGCAACAGGGTCGAGGTTGAGAGTTGCTTGTCGTCATACTTCGGAACGGTGAAGCCTTTGTGGACGATGCCCGTTGCGCCGGATTTCACGTCGCGGACGATCAGGTCAATTTTGTAAGTTCCAGGTTGGAGCGCGATGGCTTTCTGGTAAGCGGACTTGCGCTCCTTCGCGCTGGATAATTCTTCGGGGGTGGCGGTTGTGATGACTGGGTCTTCAAAGATGCCAGCGCGCTTGCCGGAGACCGCCGTGATGCGTCCGAAGATATTGATGCGCGCCATTTGCACGCCGCCGCTATCTTCAAAGACGAGGTCTTTGTTCTCGGTCTGAACTGTGAAGGCCGTCACCACGCGCTCGTCCGATTGACGGAAGTAGTCAATGCGGAGATCGAAGTTGAGCGGGTTCTCTTCGATTGACGGAGTGTTGATGTTTGAGGCCAGGTCGGTGAACTTAACTGCCGGCGGTCTGCTGAGTTCAGACAGCAGTTGCAAGCGCGAGAAGGGATTGTCCTGCTCGCGTTGAAACTGGCTTGCTCCGCCGGCGCCGGACAGCCGGTCAGCTTTGGTTGAGAGTCCGAGTTGCTCTGAGAGCGTCAAGCCCGCGCCAGGAACCATCGCCAGCGCATCCTTCTCGCTGGGACTGCGCGCAATGCGGTATTCGCCAGAGCCTGTCGGGTCAACGAACTCAATCTCAATGCCGGAGCCGATGCCTGGCAAATAGCGATACCACCAGATTTCAAACGGATAGGTCGAGGTCGAGCCGCCGCCTTCATAAGATTGACGATCATACTGCCCGCCCGTCGGGTGCGATTCGACTTCATTCGGTTTGCCGAAAGTGATGTAGATGCGCCCGCGATCCGTCTTCCAGCCAGGAACGCCGGAAGCATAATGCTCGTTGGCGTAAGCGATGCGCTCGTAATACTCTTCCTTGTACTCGTTCTCGTCCGTGTCAGGATCGGGATCGCGACGACGCCAGAACTGTTCGATGAACTGCTCGCGCTCCTCGTCTGTCGCCAGCTTCTTGAAAGCTTTGCGCTCCTCGTCCGTAATGATGTACGCGACATCATTCTCCAGCCAGTTCTTGTAAGCCTTCTTGATTTCCGGCTTGACGTTGCGCGCATTGCTTTGCGGGTCTTGCTGACGCTGATCCTTCTTGCTGTTTTGCGCGGAGACGATGGGAGCAGACGCAAGCATCAACGCCGCTATGAACAGCGCGAGACGCAGGTTGAATTTCAGATTAAACATAACAAGATAACTCCTGTTTGAAACTAAAAAGGAAGCTTGAAACGTTCGACGCTTTGCAAAGGCGAACGCGCCGAAAGCTTATCAACTTTTAACCAGGTCAATGATGAGAGCAACACTTCAGAAAACCAAATGCTTTCAACGAGTGAGCGCGAATTTTAGAATCCCCTTGCAGCACAGTCAAGATGCGTCGAAACGGGGTAAAAGTTGCCTGAACGAAGGGACGCAGAAGGGATGTGGGCGGAGGGAGGAGGGATGAAACAAAGACAAAACGTTATCATGCGTGCTCATTCAGTTGGCGACAAGCAGCTTCATTATCGCTGCGGTTGAGATGCTTGATGAGAGCGAAGCGATCAGCAAGTCAGATCAATCGTTGTTAGGCGCGGCATACCTTACCAGCCTTCTACTAACAAGCCTTCAACATTACCGAAATGTCCATCGCGGGTAGCCACTATCAAACCATATTGTTTGGCAATTGCTGCAATCCATACGTCATTCTCTGGAATAGGCTTTCCCTTAGCACGTAAGCCATTCTTAATCTCTCCATACTGTTGTGCTGTTTCCGTATCGCATATCAGGATGGTGTTGATTGCTGCGAATTCCTCAATACGTTCAAGGTTAGATTTCACGCGCGTCGATTTCTGCGCTCCGTAATAAAGTTCACCTATCACCGTAACCGGAATGAATACTTCTGCTGCATTAGCTATACGGGTTTGTACAACGGCATCCTTTGTAAAAATGGCAATCACGATATTCGTGTCGAGAAGGAATCTACCATTCATCTGCATTAACCTGTTCGCAACCATCCTCTATGGCTTGGGTTATTAAATGAAGATCATCCGGTTCAATCGTTCCGGCAAATCTGAGTAATTCCTTCCCCGCAACTCCATTTGGAGAGGCAATCACACGGATGAAATTTAACACCTGTTGCTGTTTCTCGACAGGCAACAGGTCTAAGCGGGTGAATATTTCTTTTTTGATTAATTGCTCCATCATAAGAACTTTCCTCTGAATACGTAAGAGCGCCTAACATCGCATTAACTCGATGTGTTCGACTACGGCTTCAATGTAATCTGTTCCAGCTTATTTTACCCGAAATGCTTTACTGCCGGAACTCCAACACACAACACATGAAAGGCAGCGGGTTTCTTTGGCACGGGCTACTCCTGAGACGAATCATCTGGATAGGGTTGCATATCCCACTCGTGTTCAGTTGTATATTCGCCCCAGCCCATGAATTTGTAATAGGCAGTCATAGCTTCAAAATGACTACCTGCTTCAACACTCCAAATCAATTTTGCGTCAGGCTTAAGAAGCTTTCGCGCTCCGTCTCCCTTTGGGCCAGTAAGGCAAAACGTGTACTCTGCCCCTCCGTTATCTTCCCATAGCTCATGCTTCAATCTCATAGCGTGTTTGCGCCTTCACGACGACGACGTGCGCGGTTTGCCGAAAATCCAGGCGATGAAAATTGAGATGATGTAGAGGACGATCATCGGCGCGGCGAAGAGGAGCATGTTGGGGACATCGTTGGTCGGCGAGAGAACAGCCGCCGCAATCAGGATGACGATTAGCGAAGTCTTCCAGACGCGCAGTAGAAAACGCGCGTTGACGATGCCGATGCGCGCCAGCACGTAAGTGATCGCGGGCATTTGAAAGACGACGCCCATCGCGAGCATGACGAGGATGATGAAATCAAAGTAGTCGTCGGCTTTGAGCAGCAATCGAAAGTCCTGTCCGAGTCCGAGCAGGTAGCGCGCCGCCGGTGGAAAGATAACCTTGTATGCGAAGGCCGCGCCGATCACGAATGAGATTGTTGAGAGGAGAATGAATGGCGTCACGTAGCCGCGCTCGTGCGGGTACAGGCCAGGCGCGACGAAGCCCCAGATTTGCCAGAGCAGAAACGGAACTGACAGCCCCAATGCCGTATAGAGCGAGACTTTTATATACAAAGAAAAAGGTTCAAGCGCCGTCGTCACGATCAACTTGTCTTCAAGCCCTGGCAGCGCGTCCGGCTTCGCGTTGAAATCAACGGGCAAGCGCACGCCTTTCGGAATCACAACGTTGCCCGCATAAAGAGCCTCGTCCGTAAAAACTCCAACCTGGCCTTGCGCGTCTTTCGCGACCCGCGCTGCCACACTCGCGCCCGCCGGAATCACACTCGCGCCGATCTTCGTCGCGTCGCCAAAAACATAACGTCCTGTGTCGCCTTCCTTCAAAGTGTTGAGCGCGGTGATGGCTTCCTGTCCGGTCATGCCGCCGATGGGCAACTCACGACGTTGCGCTTCGGCGAGCGCGCGTTGAACGGGCAGCGCGAGAAAGTTGTAGATGTGATTGGAGACGAACCAGCAGAAGATGAAGACGACGAAGACGAAAATGATGGAGCGCATCAGACGGCTGCGTAGCTCATCGAGGTGCTCAAGAAAAGACATCTGCCCGCCAGGTTCCTCGCGGCTCTCTTCGGAAGCGGAATCTAAAAGAGTGGACATGAATGTCTCTGTGGCGGGCGGAGAATTCTCTCAGGACTTACGGGGCAAAGAAAAATCAGCCACGAATGCACACGAATGCACACGAAGAAATGAAGCGGACAGGGAAGAGGCTTGATTTAATTTGTGTCCGTTCGTGTGCATTCGTGTGCATTCGTGGCTAGAAATATTTATCGGGCTATCCTGCTTCTTACAACCAGTCGCGCTTGCTCATCGGTTCGACGGGCGGTGCATCAAGCGCAGAAGATGGTGATGTCGTTGTTGATGTATGCGACGATTCGGCAGCCTCGCCTGCGAAATCTTTGTTTGAAGAGTCAATCGCCTTGATGGACGGCGCGGGAACTGAAACGAGTTCATCGCTCGCGGCGATGTTGTTGTCATTGGTTGCGCTGTTTCCCGCATCCAGCTTCCGCATGACATGGCCTCTACCGACGGGCGCGCCGATCATGGGCGGGTCTTCGGGAATCATCGCGCGCTCGATGCTGACTCCCTTCTCAACTTCTTCCATCGCCACTTCCTTTTCCCAAGTCTGCTTGAACTCTTCCGAGGCGCGCTTGAACTCCGCCAGGCTCTTGCCAAACGAACGACTCAACTCCGGCAGCTTGCGCGGGCCAAACAACAGGAGCGCGACGACAAGAATGACGAGCACCTCGGTCGTCCCTAAAAATTCCAAAAATAACAGAATCATTTGCGTTGCCTGCTTCCTCTGAACCTGGAAGATTCCCTCAATCGTCAAGAGCAAAAGGAGTACGAAAAAATCTTACGCGCCGCTTCTTCGATGCGTCAAGGAAGGTTATCGTTCGCACAAGGTCTGTTCATACTCGATCAAAACGAATTAGCCACAGAGTTCGAGGAGACACGGAGGACGTAAAGACCGGCAACAGCATCTCGCTTAACTTTCAATTCTTCTCTGTGTCGCTGTGCCTCTGTGGCAATATCTTGAGAATGAATAAATGAGTTTTAGATGAGGCGTTGCCGGATTAGATTTGCAAAAAGCGAGAAGGAAGAAAGGGATTAGCTGATTGCGAAGAGAAAACCCAATGAGCTATCTAACGCTGGAACTGAGCGGCTGCCCGCCCGCCACACAACGCGGAAAGCGCCACGCAAGATTGATGAGAGGCAAGCTGGCGGGCAGTCCACTCGAATAACTTGTTCGGCGGCGCGCTCAAAGAAAACGAAAGCCTTAGCTACTCGCTTCGATATATTCAATTTCGCCAGCTTCGATTGTTTTTAATGCTTCGTTGGCGGCGGGCATCAATGGCTTTAGGTCTGTGATGTCGTTAGTCGGTGCAACTAAAACAATAAACGCTAAATCAAACTTTCTCAAATTTTGCTGATGCTCTATATTTTGGTCGTTCGTTAAAAGCACATCAAAATCCGCTTCTGCAAGCCGCAAAAGTTCGCCATTCTTTTTGCTCGCCCAACCTGCTTCGGGAACGGTTTGAACAAAATCTGCCTCAACCTCATGCTTCAACTTCTTCGGCAGGCACTCGTCAAGCAAGACTTTCATATTTGTGCGGTGACAAGCGATTCTTTTAGTTTATGCAACAATTCGAGAGCCTGTTCACGGCGCACAGTCGGGAAATCTTCCAGAAATTCTTCAAGCGGATGTCCACCGGCAAGATAATCAAGCAAACTTTGGACAGGCACACGAGTTCCGGCGAAAACGGGCGTACCGCTCATGACGTCAGATGAACGAGAAATAATGGTTTGAGCAGTTTCAGTTTTCATACTCCATATTTTAACGCGCCTTTGCACACAAAGGTAGCCGCCTAACGCTGGAATTGAGCCGCCGCGCACACAACGCCGAAACCACGCAAGTTCTCGATGAGAGGCACGCTAACTCGCGGTCGGCTCGAATGACTTGTTGGGCGGCAGGGGAATGACACCACTCTGCACGCCCAAACCGATTCTCTCCCATGCCTCACGGTAATCTTCAGCCTCGTATGCACGCGGTGCCAACCAAAGGCTGACTCTGCCATCTTTCTCCTGACGAACAGCTAACGCGCGCACTTCAGCAGGCGTGAGAATAAAACATTCGGGTTTCTCTTTCAGAACATAACGGCAAACCACAATGAAATCTGCGAAGAAATGTTCAAGCTTTGTTCCTAGCGGCACAGCATTACGTTTGGATAAAGCTTTAACTTGGATGCTAAGTTTGCGGGAAGCATCGTGATTATAGATTAAGACATCAACACCTTTCGCGTTACGAGCGGTCGGCATCACATTCCAGCCCTGACAGGATAATCGGTAACAGACATAGTAAAGCCCTACATTACCGATAACGTGTGGAGCAATCGTTTCTACCTTGCCTTTAGACTTTTCCATAATCATTCAACTCCTGACGCCCAACTAGGCATTATCCACCTGATGGATAATACGCTTAAAAGCGTGTTATCCATCACGAGGGTATGGATAATCCCATTTTATCGCACCCTGATAAATCTGTTTTAGATAATTTTAGAATGCGTGAATTATGACGAACGCACGATATGCGGCGTGGAACGTGGAGTATTCAAAAATCAGAGCAACGTGCCAGGCGTCACTCGGTATCGTTTAGTCAATCTGGTTGCCGCCATACTCCGGTGGATAATAAATGACTTCGACAGCGCGCCCGCCGACGCCTCTGGTGTAGAAGGAGACGGAGCGGTCACGATGCTCTTTGACGGGACGACCTTCGCGCGCCGCCGCCGCTTCCAACGCCTCGCGTGTCTCGACGCGGAGGCCGAAGTGTTGCGGGTGTCTTGAGTTTGGCGGCAGAAGCGCGATGCCGAAGCCGCGTTCATCGCGCAGCATGGCCCAATCTTCGTACATCGTCTCCAGACGAAAACCGATGCGCTCATACTCGCGCACGTCCGCTTGCAAATCCTGCGACTCAATCGCGATGTGATCCAGCACACCCGTAAAGCGTGCCTCGTTCTGTTGTTGCATTACTCGAACCTCCTTAAAGACAGTCTGGAGTCTGGAGTCGTGAGTCTGGAGTCAAAAGCAAGAGACGATATCGAACGAAAGATCAGTTATTGATTTCGTTTCGACTCACGACTCCAGACTCACGACTTCTTGCTTGTCACTCGTCACTCGTCACTCGTCACTTGTCACTGCCCTTCCACTTCTCGCCGTAGCGTTCGTTGAAGACGATGCGCTCAAGTTCAAAGCGTCCGGTGTAAGGTTTGTCCGGCTCCTGTGCGCGTCCGATGGCGAGCAGGCAGACGACTTCGGCTTCGTCTGGAATGCCGAACTCGCGTTTGACTCCGGCGGCGTCAAAGCCTTCCATTGGCGCGGTGTCGTAGCCGTAAGCTTCGGCGACGAGCATCATGTGTGTGACGGCGATCATCGTGTGACGGTTGACCCACATCGCAGGATCAAAGGTTGAGACGAAACCGACCGCGCCGTCTTTAGCTTCCTTCCACCCGTCGGGCTGGCCCGCGCCGCGCTGTGCGCCTTCTTTGAAAACTTCGTCGGCGGTTGTCTTCCATTCTTCTTTCATGCCGAGACAGATGATTGTGACGGGAGCTTCCGCCACCTTCGGCTGCATGAACGCGACCTTCTGCAAACGCTTCCTGTTTTCTTGATCGCGCACGACGATGAAACGCCAGGGCTGAAGGTTGTAGCCCGATGGAGACTGCGCGCCGAATTTTAAGATGGCTTCAAGAATCTCATCCGGCACTGCGTCGCTCTTGAAATGAATCGTGGCGCGACGATCAAGAATCGCCTGCGTGATGGGCTTGAGCGGTTCGCCGTTTGATTGCGTGGTTGGAAAATTTCGCGGTTGATCCTGCATCGTCTGGTTCTTCCCCTGTGATTTGAATATTGAATTAACGATCAGGATTGTATCTCTCGCGAAGGCAAAAGGTAAAAGTAAAGTGGTGAAGATTCAGCCACGAATGAACACGAATTGGCACGAATGAAATCAACTCTTAATACCCAACTGCCAATTCAATTCAACGTCCCTGCTCATTCATTCGTGTTCGTTCGTGTTTATTCGTGGCTGAAATTTTTGTCTGTTGATGAAGGATGCTTGACAGTCCAGATGCGCTCACGCCAACCTGTCATGGGAAAATCTTCATCAATGACAGAGGGAAACCGGATGAACACACATCTTTCATGCCGAGACAGATGATTGTGACGGGAGCTTCCGCCACCTTCGGCTGCATGAACGCGACCTTCTGCAAACGCTTCCTGTTTTCTTGATCGCGCACGACGATGAAACGCCAGGGCTGAAGGTTGTAGCCCGATGGAGACTGCGCGCCGAATTTTAAGATGGCTTCAAGAATCTCATCCGGCACTGCGTCGCTCTTGAAATGAATCGTGGCGCGACGATCAAGAATCGCCTGCGTGATGGGCTTGAGCGGTTCGCCGTTTGATTGCGTGGTTGGAAAATTTCGCGGTTGATCCTGCATCGTCTGGTTCTTCCCCTGTGATTTGAATATTGAATTAACGATCAGGATTGTATCTCTCGCGAAGGCAAAAGGTAAAAGTAAAGTGGTGAAGATTCAGCCACGAATGAACACGAATTGGCACGAATGAAATCAACTCTTAATACCCAACTGCCAATTCAATTCAACGTCCCTGCTCATTCATTCGTGTTCGTTCGTGTTTATTCGTGGCTGAAATTTTTGTCTGTTGATGAAGGATGCTTGACAGTCCAGATGCGCTCACGCCAACCTGTCATGGGAAAATCTTCATCAATGACAGAGGGAAACCGGATGAACACACACGCGCCGCGCATCGTCTCGCTGCTGCCATCGGCGACGGAGATTGTTTGCGCGCTCGGCCTTGAAGATGCGCTCGTCGGCATCACGCACGAATGCGATTACCCGCGAGCAGTTATCGGCAAACCGCAACTCACCGCCAGCCGTATCTCGCATGAAACGATGTCGAGCGCGGAGATTGACCACGCCGTCCGTTCACAACTGGACGGGCATGGTTCGATCTACGATCTTGACGAAGAGCAGATGCGCGCTCTTGAACCAGACCTGATTCTGACGCAGGAGTTGTGCGACGTGTGCGCCGTTAGTTACAAGACCGTTGAGCGCGCGGCACGGATGTTTGAGACTGACGTGCGCGTCGTCTCGCTTGAGCCGAACACGATTGCGGACATCTTCGCGAACATCAAAACCGTCGGCGCGTTGACGGGCAGGGAAGCGAAAGCCGAAGAGGTTGTCGCGCAACTCGAAGCGCGGCTCGATGCGGTTCGCGCTTCGTTGGAGAACATTGAAAGTCGTCCGCGCACGTTGATGTTGGAATGGCTTGAGCCTCCGTTTGCGCCTGGGCACTGGGTTCCCGAACAGGTCGCCATCGCGGGCGGCGATCATGCCTTCGGACGCGCAGGCGAGGCGTCCGTGACGACGACGGCGGAAGAGATTGCGGCATACGCGCCCGAAGTTGTCGTGATGATTCCATGCGGCTATTACAAAGAAGACATCTTACGCCAGTTGCCGCAATCTCGTTTGCCGGAAGGTTGGAAGGCATTGCCAGCCGTTGAGCGCGGCGAGGTCTGGGCGGTTGATGCCACGTCATATTTTAGTCGTCCAGGCCCGCGCGTCGTTGAAGGCGCAGAAATTTTAGCGCGCATCCTGCATCCTGAAATTTGCGGCGCACCTGACGAAACTGAAGCCGTGCGCGTGCCCAGTGAGTTGATGAAAGATTGAGCCGCGCAAGCGGCGCGAGATGGTAGCCAGTGGCAAGCGAATGCGAATGAGCGCCGTCGCTGGAAATAAGTTTCAATTCTTATTCGCGTCCCTTCAAGGGTACGCGAGGATTGGTCTGCCGCCCTTACAGGGCTGGAAATATTTTCTTACTTGCGTGTCCCAGTGGC
>MWWJ01000019.1_pt1 | contig 15180 bp, 11 predicted proteins | sample 1047271 | NCBI WGS metagenome assembly MWWJ01 (sample SAMN06349965, study PRJNA376086) | soil metagenome | isolation source: CN-4 sample Antarctic (ecotone) soil | place: Antarctica | collected 2015-01-13 | reverse complement strand
CGTCGCAGCACAGAGCGCAGGACGGCTTCGGCGGAGCGTAAGGTGCGATGAAAATAAACCTGACGAAACATGTAGTAGCGCGCCTGCAAATATTCTTCGACGGCGTAGAGGCCGCGAGCCGCGACGTAGATGCGATCATTCTCTTCATCAATCTGGAGCGCGTTGATAATCCATTCGAGATCATAGATGCCATACTTCGCCCCAGTCATCAGAGAGTCGCGCAGGAGATAATCCATGCGGTCAACGTCGAGTTGTGATGAGACGAGTTGAGCGAGCGCGGCGGGTTGGAATTTTCCTTCGATGATGGAGGCGACGCGCTCCGGCAACGTCGGCGAGTATGAGCGCAGCACGCGCCCGATCTCCGTCTCTTCACTTAGAACTGCGCTCACCGTCCAGGCTTCGTGATGAAAGCCCAACACCTTTTCCATGACATGCGAAAACGAGCCGTGCCCGATGTCATGCAGCAACGCCGCCGCACGCGCCGCCGCGCGATCTTCTTCCGTGATGGTGTAGTTTTCAGAGAGACGATCAAGCACGCGCGTCATCAGATGAAGCACACCGAGAGAATGTGTGAAGCGGGAATGCTCCGCGCCCTGATAGGTGTAAAGCGCGAGGCCGAGTTGCTTGATGCGGCGCAGGCGTTGAAACTCCGGCGCGTCAATCAGGCGCACCATCAAGCGCCCTTCATCCGTGTTGGTGCGAAGACGAATGATGTTGTGGACAGGATCGCGGTAAATACGTTCCGACACGGCTTCTCAAACTTTCCTTCAGACCCTCTTCAGACTTCCACCAGTAACCCATTCTATTTTGCAAACTGCCATCACACCAGTGCGCTCTGACCTACGGGTGAGAAAGGAAAACGCGACTGGCGCTCGTAACTGTTCGTGCGTGAGGCGAGTCTAGCACAAACGTTCAGACGGTTGGGCGTTAGCGGAAGTTTTCAGGAGGCCGCAAGATTAATAATGAGCTATTCAAAAATTCGGATTGTTTCTAGAAATTTGTACTCTGCCGCATGGTGAATTCATCGTCTCCAGCCTGCAACGAGTTGCCCGTTGCCTATCTATCCCTTTTCATAAGTGAAGGTTGCAGAGGCTTTCGCTTTGCTTACCAAATTCTGGCCTTTTAATTGCTACTCTAGCTTGCGTCAGAATTTTGTCAAGGCGTTCAGGCATAAAGCCGAACCCCTTCATCAAGTCTTCAATTTCATGAGAATGATTACTTCCCAAGTTAGGAGCGAAAACATGAGTAAAAAATTCAAATTTTTTGCCTCTTTTGTTGCCCTGCTTCTGTGCCTGACCAGCGTTGCGTTTGGTCAGGAGAGAACGGGTAGCGTCGAAGGCACGATCACCGATCCGCAAGGAGCGGTTGTCCCAGGTGTTACTGTGACGGTTGCCGGCGGTTCTTTTAACCGCACCGTGACGACCGATGACGGCGGTTTCTTCCGTCTCATTCAGGTTCCCCCTGGCACCTACACGGTCTCAACCAGCGGCGCAAATTTCAAGGCGGAGACCAGGAATGATGTCCAGGTCGCGCTCGGCCAGGCGACTCCGGTTGACTTCAAACTGGTGCTCACAGGTGTTGGAGCCAACGTGACTGTCACGGATGCCGATGTCTCGGCAATTGACCCAGGCACCAGCAAGATTCAAACCAACATCAATGCCCGCGCTATTGAATTGATCCCGAAGGGCACTAACTTCACTTCGGCTCTGAAAGTTGCCCCTGCTGTTCGCCAGGAAACAACCGGCGGCGGTTTCCAGATTGACGGCGCGAGCGGTTCGGAAAACACGTTCGTCATTGACGGACAGGAAGTGACCAACTTCCGCACCGGCACGCTGAACAGCAACAACAATATCCCGTTCCAGTTCGTCCAGGAAATTCAGGTCAAGAGCAATGGCTTTGAAGCTGAATTCGGCGGCGCGACGGGCGGCGTGATTAACGTTGTGACCAAGAGCGGTGGCAACGATTATCACGGCGAGTTCGGGATGCAATTTGAGCCGAGCAGATTGTTTGCTCGCAATCGTCAAATTCTTCTCTCGAATAACGTCGTCGGCGGCCTGTACTTGCAGCCTCGTCGCGACAATTTTCTCAATACATTTCCGGCTGCGACCATGGGCGGCCCGATTGTGAAGAATCGCCTGTTCTTCTTCGCCAACTTCACACCGCAGTTCTTCCACACGAGAAGAGACTTTGATTTCGTCAACTCAAGTACACTCGTCCCAACTGGTACGGCAGCGTCCTACACGTCAGACGTTCGCCGCGATTATGGTTTTGTGCGTCTCGATGGGACAGTGACTAATCGTCTGCGTCTCAACGGCACGTACACCTACAACCCGCTTCGTCAGCATGGTCTGATCCCTGCCTTTGATTCACTTACTGCTGCGGGTTCCGCTGCTAATGCTCCGCTTCCGAGGGACCAGCAACAGCAGGGTGGCCGTATCCCAGCGACCAACGTGACCTTTGAGGCGAACTTTACGCCGACAGAGAAAATGGTCATCAACGTTCGTGGTGGACGCAGCTATCTGAACGAGAAGATCAGTAACTATGGAATCCCGAACGCCGTTCGCTACACTTGCAGCACCGGCGGCTTCGGCGGCAACTGCGCCAGCGGTTTTTCAAATTTCCCGACTAACTTCCTGACTGTTGGAGATATCTCAATCCGCAGGACTCTTGACGCTGACCTGAGCTACCTGGCTAACTTCGGTGGCCGTCACGAGTTCAAGTTCGGCTACCAGTACAACGGCCTCAGCAACAACGACAACGAAGGCTATGTTGATACCGGTATCCTTGATTTCCAATTCGGTCAAACCGCTGCGGGTAAAGACGGTATCCAAAGAGGCTTTGGCATCACTCCAGGCGCCCTGGGCGTGGGTTCCTTGACGCTCTTCGGAACGAAGGGTCAAGCGAAGAGCAAGAATGAAGGTCTCTATGCACAGGATAGCTGGCAGCCCTTCAAGCGTTTGACGCTCAACCTCGGTGTTCGTATCGAACGCGAGAACGTGCCGTCTTTCGCGAAGAACGGTCTGGAAATCAAATTCGGTTTTGGCGATAAGATCGCTCCACGTCTCGGTGCGGCCTTTGACGTGTTTGGTAATGGCAAGCTTAAAATCTTCGGGAGCTACGGGCGGTTCTATGACCGCTTCAAGTATGAACTGCCGCGCGGTTCATTCGGTGGCGATGTTTTCCTTCAGTATGACTTCGTTGTCACCAACCCGAACATTTTCTCGTACACTCGCGATTTCGCTCTGAACAATGCGATCAACGTCACGGACTTCCGGACCATCTCGAATGATCCGGCGAACAACCGGATTGATCCCAACCTGAAGGCTTTCCGCCAGTCCGAGTACACGGTTGGCTCCGAGTATGAAGTTGCACGTAACCTCGTCGTCGCTGGCCGCTACACGCACAAGCAGATTGACAAAGCTATCGAAGACATTGGTTATCACAATGCAACCGATGACGAAGAGTATTTCATCGGCAATCCAGGCTTCGGCGTTTGCGCCGCGCCGGCTTGCGGAAAATACGCCATCCCAGGCTTGACAGCGGCAGCCAAAGCAAATCGTAAATACGATGCGCTGGAGCTGCGCCTCGACAAACGGCTGACGCAGAACTACTACGTCAATGCCAGCTACACCTACAGCCGCCTCTTCGGTAACTATTCCGGTCTTGCTAGTTCCGACGAAGCGCAACGTAGTGGTGGCACTGGCCGTAACAGTCCGAACGTCAATCGCAACTTCGACCTACCGTTCATTGGCTTCACGGCTGATGGCAAACCGGACGATGGCCGCTTGCCGACGGATCGTCCGCATACCTTCAAGGTCGCCACCGGCTACACGTTGAACTGGTTCCATAAGAACACGAACACCACAGAGCTCACCGGCTTCTACCAGATCGCGAGCGGAACACCTGTTACTACGCGCGTCCGCATCGCTTTCGTGAGCGGTCAAATCGTGTCGGGACGTGGTGATCTGGGCCGCACTGCCCGCTTGTCGCAAACCGACCTTGCGGTCACGCACAAGTATCGGTTTGGCAACGACGGCAGGTATGCTCTGGCCTTCGATTTCAATGTGCTGAATGCTTTTAATCAGGACAATGAATTGTCGCGCCGCGAAACTATCAGCCGCTCTAATCTGCCCATCTCCGCATTCGGATGCTCGACCTTGCAGTGTATTGATCGTGCATTCTTTAATGGTCAGATCACCTCGGCCAAGATTCTCGGCCTGATCGGGACGCCTGGAATTTCTAAAGATCAGCGGTACAATCTGCCGCAACTCTTCCAGGACCCACGAGCCGTTCGTCTCGGATTCCGGTTCCTGTTCTAAACCGAATCTCTGAACCAAACTTCAAAGCCCATCCGAAATTCGGATGGGCTTTTTTTTTGTCGTTGAATGTGAGACCCGTTGAAGATGCAGCGGCGCGAGGTCTATGACCTTAACTGGTTTTCTGTTTTAGCTTGCCAATGGCTTCTTTGATTTTCTCGGCATTGTTCGGGGCGGGTTCTTCTTTTAAGTAGAGTTCCAATTCATTAGCCTCTTCTCGGTAACGTTTTTGCCTGTCGTACAGTTGCGCGAGGTAGAGATGGACTACCGGAATGCGATTGCTGCCCAACGCATACGAGCGTTTGAAATGTATTTCAGCTTCGTCCAATCTCCCAATTTTCCACAACGCTTTCCCATACCACATTTGATAATTGATTGAAGCTGGAGTTACCGCCACCGCGCGGCTCAATGAATCAACAGCCGCCGACGTGTCTTTCAAAGCGTATTGAGCGATGCCCAGTCCATATAAGCTCTGGTCGCCGCGCGCGTTGACTCCCACGGCCCTGACCAGCACATCACGCGCCGCACTAAACTGTTCGCGTTTTAGATATTCCAGTCCAAGACGTTCCAGCGCCAGGAAGTAGTTTGGAAAAATACCGATAGCTTTCCTCAATCCTTCCAGGCCAGCCTCGTCGCCCTTTCTGCTGTCAAGAGTTGTGACGGCCTGCTCGTAAAACTTACGAGCAGCCTCTGGAATTTCCTGTGCAAAGACAACCCCGTTTCTGATCTTAATCGCGGGCTTGTTTTCATTCTTTTTCTTGAGTGTAAAGTCTAACTGAACCGACTGGCTACTTCGAGCGCCGGAACGGCTTAAGGTCTCGATCTGCACTCGCTCCGTTTGAGCAACGTAGTCGTTCCCGTAAGCTTGTACCGTGACATAGTAACTGCCGAACGGAATACCATTGAAAGCATAGAAACCGGACTCGTCCGTGCGTGCTCTCGCAATGCTGGAGTAGTAATCGTCCTGCAACTCGACGAAGACCTGACCAACGGGGCGACGTGAGGTGTCGAAGACGTGGCCGATGATCGCGTTTCTGTTCTGAGCGAGACTGATGCGGGAAGCCGCAAAATGATTTTCGAGCGATGGGATGATTGGCGGTAAAGCGTTACTGAGTGAGAGCGTGCCGATAAACACTCCCGCCAGCAAGGATGTCTTGATAACCATAACTCACCTCAAAATCAAAATCCTAAAGAGGAAAAGAACAGTCGATGAAAAGTTTGCGAAGGGTTTGAATGGCGAGATTATAACATGACTTTGACGCGCGAGGCGTGCGCCCGATTGAAACCTGATGGCGCGAATCCTCGTCGCTCGTCATAAAAGTTCTTCCGGCAATAGAGAAGCTTCTCCCAGCAGCCTTTTAGAGGGTCTGCTTTATGGGACGGAACAGTGTTTGTGCGAGCCGCTGCTGGTTCAGCCTCACTTCTTGTTGCGTAAATTCTCGATGGCCTTTCGATATTTCTCGGCGTTGGGATCAGTCGGTTGTTCTTGAAGGTAGAGGTCTAGTTCGTTGGCTTCTTCTTTGAATCGTTTGGTCTTGTCATAGAGTTGAGCGAGATGTAAATGAACAATTGGGATGCGCTTGTCGCCGATCTTGGAAGCCTGTTTGAAATGCGTCTCGGCTTCGTTAAATTTGCCTTCCGCGTACAGGGCGATTCCTAATCCCATTTGCGCGTTGATCGAGTTGGGCGTCAGCGTGACGGCGCGCCGCAAGGTCTCAATGGCGGCGGGATTTTGCTTCAACTTGTATTGAGCGATGCCGAGCCAGTACATGCTTTGGTCGGCGCGTGGGTTGACCTCAACTGCTTTGGCGAGAGTGGTGCGCGCCGGTTCGTACTGCTGTCGTTTCGCGTATTCCACTCCGAGCCGTTCCAGCGCCAGGAAGTATTTAGGATAAAGGTCAATCGCTCTTTGTAATCCCGTGATCCCTTGCTCTGCGCTCTTTTCGTTGCCGAGGTCTTTGATTGCCGATTCGTATGCGGCACGCGCGGGCGGTGGAATATCTTGAGCAAAAACAGTGCCGGTGATCCCGCCAACCCCTTTGGCTGCGCCTCTGACTTTAAGGACAAAATCCACCTGGCGAAATTCGCCGCCACGCATTCCGCTGGTGGTCGCGGTTGACCTGTAGTTGACGATGTCAACGGATTTGGTTTGTTCCTCGAAGTTCGTTCCATCCGAATAGACTTTGACCTGATAGTTGCCTGCTGAAATACCGCTGAAAGCGTAACGGCCAGACCCGTCGGTTCGGGTTTGAGAAATTTGCGCGTAAACATCGTCAAGTAATTCGACGCGCACTTTTTCAATCGGGCGCCGCGCCGTGTCGAAGATGTGGCCGGTGATCTCGTTCCGAACCTGGGCGGCGACGACTGCTCCGCCTGATTTGGCGAAACCAGTTCTCGCGTGAGCGGATTCACCTGACATCACAATTACAAACATCGTTACGAATAGAAGGAGAGTGAGTTTCGACATAACAAACCTCTTTTGAGAATTGAACGGCGGACGGGGAGTTTCTAAAGCGGCTTCTTCCAACTAATGCTTTGGAGCAGTGATTATAACAGTCTCCCAAACTCAGTCGCAAAGTGTTTTGAGGCCAGCGAGACCGGAGCCAGGCAAGATGTGCAGGCCAAAGACGCCGCTCTCTTATCAAGAGCGAAGCCTTTTTCAAAAATTCAGTGACGATGACTCTCGACCTCAGCCTTAGATATTAAACTCAAGGAGATGCCCCATCTTCTCCTTCTTCGTCTCCAGATATTTCTTCGCCGATTCCGTTGATTCGACTTCGATTGAGATGCGCGCAACGATGTGCAGACCCGCCGCTTCCAGCGCCTGTAGCTTGAGCGGATTGTTCGACATCACGCGCACCTGGCACAAGCCCATATCAAAAAGAATTTCGGCGCACTGCTGGTATTCGCGCGAGTCAACGGCGAGACCGAGTTGCTCATTGGCTTCAATGGTGTCTGCGCCTTCGTCCTGCAAGGCGTAGGCGCGAATCTTGTTGATGATACCGATGCCGCGCCCCTCTTGTTGTTGATAGACGATTGCGCCGCGTCCTTCCTGCTCGATCAAAGACATCGCGCGATGAAGTTGCCGCCCGCAGTCGCACTTGATTGAGCCGAAGACATCGCCGGTCAAACATTGCGAGTGAATCCGCACGAGCGTCGGCGTCTCCGGCCTCATCTCGCCCTTGAAGAGGACGACGAACTCTTCGCTGCTCGCGAGCGAGCGATAGCCCGCGATCATAAATTCACCCAACTCCGTCGGCAGCCGAGCCACCGCCACGCGCTCCACCGAAAGCCTCTGATCCGACCAGTGGCATGTTGCCGTTGCTGCTGCTGTTGTCATCGCTTTATCTTCCAAAATTTGCTCCTTCAAAATGCTCTTGCCGCCTCGCAATGAAACGCTGCCAATTCGATGCGCCGCGCGCACAGGCTATCTTGTGCTCATCATATATTCGGGATTTGAGTTGTACATCATTGGAGGTGCATTGATTATAAAATCAAGTCATCGCGTGTCACAAGCCGAAGCGGAAGAGCCTGGCGCACAGTCAAAGATGAATTGAGAGTCGCACAGTGTTTGAGAATCGCAACCGTCTGTAGCCAATCTCAATCATCTGTTACCAACTGCCTGTGACAATGTTGTTGCCGCTCGACCGCACTGCGCGATAAGATGAGCGCGTCTTACCCAGACCACGATCAAGGCGTTTCTAAATCCAGATAGCTGCACGCTCCATGCGCGTTCATACGGAGTTTCCGACATCAGCCAAACAATAATCATGCGCGGTGAAAAATTGAAAAAGGGAAACGCAGAAGAAACGCGAGTGCTTGCGGACACGGCTGAAGACCTCAGCCTCGCCGCCTCACGCGAACGCCGTCCCGCTCTGGTTTTTCTGCGCGGTGAACTCCTCGCCGTGCCGATCCCGCTTGACCGCGATGAAGTGATTCTGGGGCGCGCACTCGAAACTGATGTCCGCGTCAACGACGCACGCGCCTCGCGACTTCACGCGCGCATCACAACCGAGCACGACGCAACTTCAAACGAAACGCGCTACCGCATCACTGATCTCGGCTCAACCAACGGCACGCTCGTCAACTCTCAACCCATCACGGAAGTTTTCCTCGAAGACGGCGACAAAATTGTCATCGGCGAACACCTGTTGCGCTTCGACATGCTCGACGAAATTGATCGCGAGTTTCAACGCCAGATTCATCGCCTGCTCGTCCACGACGAGTTGACTGGCCTTTTGACGAGCAAATCTTTCTTCTCCGAACTTCATCGCGAAGCCGCCCGCGCCGCCGCCGAGTCGCACGAGTTCTGCGTGCTGATGATGGACATAGATCATTTCAAATCCGTCAACGACACCTACGGCCACCTCACCGGCAATGAAACTCTCGAAGCTATCGGGCTTGTTATCATTCGCGCCCTGCGTGCGGGCGATGTGGCTGCGCGTTTCGGCGGTGAAGAGTTCGCGGCCTTCCTCCTCGATGCAAATTATGTTCAGGGCTTAGTGGCTGCCGAGCGCGTGCGCGCCGCCGTCGAAGCCTACGAATTTCCGATGACGCGACGCGGTGTGACCGACGAAGAACGCACGCATCGCATCACCATCAGCATCGGCGTCGCCGCCTTTCCAGATGACGGGCGCGACCCCATTGAGTTGATCGAACTGGCCGACTCCGCGCTCTATCGCGCCAAGAGAAACGGACGCAACCGCGTCTGCGCCTATCGCCCCTCGCTTGCCGAAACGGAAGGCAAAGATTCTTTGCCCGCGCGCCACGAATGAAGCCTTCGCGAGAAGAATGAAAGTTCTATCGAACAAAGCTCTGCCGCAGAAATGAAAATCTTGCGCCATTGATAATATCTGTTACCATGAGCGCCGGCATTCCCCTCTTCCCCTGATAAAGTTTTTCAAACGGCAATTCGATCTCTCAATCTTTGGAGCATCGAAGTTAATAAGAAAACGCCTCTCCGTCTGGTTAAGCAAATAACTCTACGTCTGTTCGCGCTCTCGTTAATCTGCTGCGGCTTAGTCACCTTCGTCAAGGCTCAACAGCAACGACGAACAGCGCGGCCTTCAACGAACACATCCGCGCCTTCAACATCTCAACAACAACGCGACACGCAAACCTCGAACGATGCACCCGACGCTTCAACGGACTCCGCCGATCTCGCTATCACCGCTAATGTTCATGCGCGCGAACTACGCTTCGAGACTGTGCCAAATCCGACAGTTGAATTTTCAGGCCAACCCGAACGCCGCACCGTCTGGGATGCGGAGCGACAAAACCTTCCGCGTCCAGCCCAACCTGGCGTCACCTATCGCGACATCGGCATCCGTCTCAAAATCACCAGCGTCTTCGCAGACATTGACTGCATCGTTGCCGAAGCCCTCGGCGAAATTCCCGTGAGCGAAGACGCAACGCCGTAACAGCAGACGCAACAACCCTCGCAGCCAAACGCGCCCGCGTCCACCACGACGACGCCCGCTCGCGAGCAATTATCGCCTGACTCCGGCGCATCAACCGCGACGCCCGCATCATCATCTTCTGTGCCTACCATCGCAACGCCGCAGGCGATAACGCCGCAAGCGAAAGGGAGTCCGCAGTGACGCGCAAACTTCAAAGCCTCGCATTCATGACTTGCCTTGTCATCGGAGCAAGCGCGCTCGCGACGGCGCAAACCTCAAGCCGCGCAAATACGAATCAGAGTCAAACGCCTTCTGACCAAACATCTTCAAACTCTCCGGCAGGCACCAACGCCGATGAAAATTTTGAATTGAACATCAGCGAACGACGCATCACGCGCAGCGACTACAACGCTTCGACTTCCGTCGAAGCCGGAGAAGAAAACACCGGAAGCGTTCACCTCCGCGTGGGCGTCGAAGTCGGCGCGAGCGAGATTGATGTGCTCTTGAGAAACGTGCAAGGTCGCGTTCGCTTCCGCGCTTCCCTTGATCGCATCCTAGACCTCATCAACGCGCACCAGACCCCCAATCCAACTCCGTGAAGATGGAGCATTGGAACTTGAAATTCTCCCACTCTCCCTGAACTACCGGCGATGCTCTAACACGTAGCCCTCGACCAGACATCAACCGGCGACGCTCTATTCGCATAAATTTTCGGAGGAGATGACCCTTGAACAAACTTTCATTTTGCGGCGCAGCCATCCTGCTCGCCATCGCACGAGCGCGCCTGTCGCGCTTGCACAGGACGCCGCGACCACCACGACACGCGGCTCAAACGATGCCTCGATCACAACCAGCACGACTGAAAACGCACCGACAAGAACTGCACGCGCGGGGCAGACAGCGCGTCCAATGCCAACGCCTGTCACACCTGTCCGCCAACTCTCGCAGGAAGACATTCAACGCCAGAGAGAATCAAGCGCGCGGCGTCGCCAGGAAGCTTCAACCGGAGACCCAGACGTGCTGCTTGACGTGCCGAATCTTTCGGTTGATGAAATCACGCTCGAAGTCGAAAACCTGCGCGCACGTGTCTCGCTCGATGCGCGCCTCGCCAATCTTTTGCAACTGACGGCAGGCGCAGATGCAGGCATTGATAAAGTCAAACTCACGATCAAAGGCGTCCGCGCCGAAGTCCTCTTGAAGGTTCGGCTCGACAACGTCGCCGCGATTATTGATCGGACACTCACGACCATTGACCGCAATCCTGAAATTTTGCAACGCCTCCTGCAAAGCGTTGACAACACCGTCGGCACAGTCGGCGGCGTCGCCAACACAGCCCTGCAACCTGGCGGCGTGGTCGGCCAGACCTTGAACAACCTGACCGCGCCGAACGGCCTGCTCAGCCAAACCGTCAACACGCTCGGACAAACCGTGCAGCGCACAGTTGACCGCACCGGCAACATCGTCGAACGCACGCTCGATAACACGGGCAAGGTTCTCAATCAGAAAAGCGTCGGCAACGTTTCCAGCCTCAACGTTCTTTCCGAAACAGCCAACGCCGCCGGACAAACCCTGCGCCGTGTCACAGACAGTTCCGGCGCCGTCATCGAACTCACGCTCGACACTGCTGGCAAGATCATCAACTCGCGCGTCGTTAGCCAGGCCACCGCAGCGCCGCGCTAAACTTGCAACTGCGAAACACTCTCAAGAGTTCGGAGTGTTTCTTAATGCCATGTTTTGAAGTGTAAAGACATTCACCGCAGAGGCGCAGAGGCAGAAACGCAGAGGGGACGCAGAGAAAATCGCAACGTCCGTTTTGAGATTCCAACTCTCTGCGCTTCCTCTGCGTCTTCTCTCCGCGCCTCTGCGGTGAATGTCTTTCATCAAGTTTTTAATCAGCAATAAATTTAACTCCCTTTCCCACACTCTCATTGCGCTCCGCCGCATTTCTGCAACTCTGCATCAAAGAAAGCGTGTAAACATCTGCGCGCCATTTAGAAGCGGCTCACCAACGCGCGCGGTTGCGCCTCCTCTATGCACGCGGTATGCTTTTAATGTTTGATGAAGCGAATTTTTTATCTGCAAATCGAAACGGAAAGTTTTTAATCAGTGGTCTCTAATCTCAATCTCGCCAGCCAGCCCTTTCGCAATCGCGCATTGCCCTGGACGATCATTTCCGTCGTCGCCCTGGCATCGCTCTTGTCTCTTATCTGGATCGCGGGCGCAACCAATCAGACGAACGCTAAGGCCGACGCAGTTGAACGCGAACTGGCGAGCTTGCACGTTGAAGGCGACCAGCTTCGTGGACAGGCCGAAGAGGTCAAAGGCGCACTCACCCCTGAACAGCAACAGGCTTTGGACGCCGCGCACACACTCGTTGATCGTAAACATTTCTCTTGGTCGCGCCTCTTCTCAGACCTCGAATCCGCATTGCCGAGCAGCGTTCGCGTCACACGCATCGGCGTCCGCGATGTTGCGTTGCGCGGCGACCAAACTTACGCGGAACTAGACCTGACCGTCATCGGCAAAAAGCCCGATGATGTCACCAACATGATTAGCGAGATGGATCGCGGCGGCATCTTTCAGGCTCAACCCGTTTCGCAAACCTTGCAGAGAGGTCGCGGTGAGAGCGGCACGGAATGGACGCTCATCGTTCGCTACATGCCGCCCGCCGGAGCGCCTTCAACGACACCTCAAACGCACAACAACGCCATCGCCGAAGCTTCAACCAATGCGACAGGCGCGAACGGAGGTCTGCGATGAGCGATTCAAAGCAGACAAACTCTAAAGGTGGCAGCAACGCCACGCCGACGCGCCCGCAGCAACTACGCCTTCGCATCAATCAACTGCGCCAGTCGCGCCAGCGCAGCATCTTCGGCACTCCCGAAATCATCGGACTCTGCGCTGCAACGCTCATGTTGCTCGCGGTCATCTTTAGCTATCTCTATTTTCTCTCGCCCGCCGAGACGCGCCTCGCCGCACGGCAACGCGATCTCAGCGTCCTGCAAGATCAGTTGATAAAAGCGAAGCAGGGTGTGACGCAGGGCAAAGACACGCAGGCGACCATCGCCGACATCACACACAGCCTGCAAACATTCGAGTCCACACGTCTCACACGACGCAACGAAGGCCGCGTCACGCTCTTTGAAGTCTTGAACCAACTGATTCGCCGCAACAACCTACGCAACACGGCTGGCCCCGCCTACGCAGCCCTCGACGCGCTCAACCCGAACGCTCCGCAAGGCACAGCCGCGCGTTCAGGCAACGCGAAATGGCAGAGCCTCTATCCAGGCATCAGCGTCGGCGTCACGGTTGAAGGCCAGTACCAGAATCTGCGCCGCTTCCTCCGCGACATCGAAGCGAGCAATCAATTCATCATCATCAACGCCGTCGAACTCGAAGGCGTCACGGACACCAACGCGCCGCCGAGCGCATCGCTTGAACCGACAACATCCACAGGCTTGCCAGCCACGCCCGCCGCGCGCCCGACGCTCGTCAGCCTTCGCCTCAACCTCGTCGCCTACTATCAACGCGAAGGCGGCAACGCGAGCGCACAACAGATGAATCAGGCTCGATGAACTGACAGGTGCGATGAATGGAAACGCGATGAATGAAACTTTGATAAGCGTAGATGCGAGGAATGAAAATGCGACGAACATCCGCGAGATGAATAATGAAGCGCGTTGAAATGATAGTAGCTGATTTTTAGAACGGCAGCCTGAACTGCAAAATTTTTATGGCTTTACTCGAAGGCAAATCTCCTGCGGAACGCAACAAACTGATCGCCGCCATCGCGCTCGGCGCAGTCGCGCTGCTCTCGCTCTCTTACCTTTTCTTCGGAGGCTCGTCGTCCAACTCAAACAAAACGACGCGCAACTCCAACGCCGCAGCTACCGCGTCGCCTTCATCTTCGCCAACAACTTCATCAACTCGTGCCGCGAGCATTCCCAACGTGAATGACGTGCGAGAAGCCGACATCACTCGCTTCATGCGACCAATCATTTTCACCCCGACGACACCGCCGCCAGTGCCCGACGGAACGCGCAACATCTTCGCGTTCTATGTGCCAAAGCCGACGCCGACGCCGACACCAACGCCCGTTGCGCCAACGCCAACACCGACGCCAACACCGACACCGCCCCTGCTCGTCACATCCGTCTCGCCCTCAAACGTCTATGCGCGACAGGACGATTTCACGCTCGAAATCTCCGGTGACAAGTTCACGCCGCAGACGCACATCGTTTTCGGTGGCAGTGAACTCCCGACGCGCTTCGTCAGCGCGCAACAACTCTCCGCGACCGTCCCCGCCGTGATGATCGCCAGCGAAGGCCAACGCCCCATTATCGTTCGCTCGCCCGACGGACAGCTTTACTCAAACCCCGCGACGCTCAACGTTTCTCCCGCGCCTATCCCGAACTACGCCTTCGTCGGCCTCATCGCCCGTAAACGTGGCGGCAATGATACGGCTGTGCTCAGAGACAAAAGCAGCAAAGACCTCTTGAACGTCCAGCGCGGCGATGTTATCGGCGGACGCTTCCGCATCACCAGCATCTCCGAACGCGAGGTCGCGCTCATAGACAACACACTTCACATCAAACACTCTTTGCCCTTCAACAACAGCGATTCACCCAACGGTGATCTGAACAGCCGCAACCCGCAACTGCCGCGCCCCAACCAACCTCAGACGCCGCCTAAATCCGACGAAGACGAAGATGAAATCCCGTAATCGCGATAACGACATCATGCAGCGATCATCACACACAGCCATCTCTACAACGCTCCCGTACCGCACTTCACAACGGCGCGGTGAACGCGGCTACACGCTCGTTGCGCTCCTCGCCCTGATGACGATTATGATGTTGCTGCTAATGTCCGCCGCTCCCAACATTCGCCAGCAAACCCTGCGCGACCGCGAAGATGAAGCGATCTTTCGCGGCGAGGAAGTCGCCGAAGCGATTCGCCTCTACTTCAGAGCCACCAATCAACTGCCAACCTCGATGGAACAACTGATGGAAGGCATCCCGCGCGGCACAAAGAAGGTTCAAGTCCTCCCGCAGTCCGCAACACGTGATCCGCTCTCAAGCACAGGCGAATGGAAATTGGTTCATCCAACCGATCCAGAGTTTTTAGAGTTTCGTCGTGCCGTAGCGGTTTATGCAGGCGGACAACTCCCGCCGCCAACAGACAAAAATTTGCAGACGCTGCAAAATTCATTTGGACAAATTAACAGCATCATTATTGACGCGCTCTCAAACGATAAAGCTCCCTGCGGCGAAAGCGATTCGGAAAATTCTACCGGTCCCTTCATCGGTGTCGCCAGCCGCAACCGTTGCAACTCCGTCATCAACTACTACGGCATTGATCGCCACGATCACTGGGTCTTTACGCCTTTCTATAGATTACGCCGATAAAGTTTTTTAGAAAGAAGAGATTGGTATGAAAAGATAAATAAACGGATTCTGATGTTC
>MWWJ01000018.1_pt1 | contig 15197 bp, 12 predicted proteins | sample 1047271 | NCBI WGS metagenome assembly MWWJ01 (sample SAMN06349965, study PRJNA376086) | soil metagenome | isolation source: CN-4 sample Antarctic (ecotone) soil | place: Antarctica | collected 2015-01-13 | reverse complement strand
ACGCATAACAGAGCAACGCCCGTTTCTTTCTCCGTCCGAATTGTTCGATGCTGCCGACGCCGTTTGGTCGGAGTGCGACGCGCACGATTTTCTCGAAGCCTTTAGCGCGCATCCGAAGATCGGCGGGAAGCGTGCTGCCGTCGCGCAAGCGCCCGAAGCGCATCGCTGGTCGGAAGAGGAACAGGCGGGCACACGCAATGCTGCCAACGAAACGATGCAGGCGATGGCCGAAGCCAATCTTGAATACGAGCGAAAGTTTGGCTTCATCTTCATCGTCTGCGCGACGGGCAAGAGTTCCGAAGAGATGCTGGCATTGCTCAAAGAGCGTCTGCCAAATGAACGCAATGCAGAGCTACGCATCGCCGCCGAAGAGCAACGTCGCATCACGCATTTACGTTTGGAAAAACTGCTGACGAAGTAATCTGGGTTCCGCAAAATTCTATTTTGCTCCGAAGGAGCAAGCAGAAGGTAGCCAGTGGCAAGCGAATGAATTGAGCGCAGCCACTGGAAACAAAGCTCGATAATCAATCGCACCCTGAAGGGGTGCGGGGAACGGTCTGCCGCCCTTGCAGGGCTGGAAACATTTTCTTACTTGCTCATGCCAGTGGCCGCGCCTGTTCGCTCGCGCTCACACGGCTTGCCACTGGCTACCTTCTCTCTGTCCCTGCGGGACGAAGTGCGTTACATGAGGAATAAGTTTGAAAGCAATCGGGAAACTATGAGCGCCATCACCACACATGTTCTAGACACCTCACGCGGCAAACCCGCGAGCGGGGTGTCAATCATTCTTGAAATTCAAACTGCCGAACATGGCTGGCAGGAATTAGGGCGCGGGCGGACTGATTCGGATGGACGGCTCAGGGATTTGCTCGCGCCTGATTTCGTTTTGCAGGAAGGCGTGTATCGTTTGACGTTTGAGACGGCTGGCTACTTCGCAACGCAAAACATTTCGAGCTTTTATCCACAGGTTGCGGTTGTCTTTCGTGTCCAAGATGCGGCGCAGCATTATCATGTTCCACTGTTACTCAACCCGTTCGGTTACTCGACCTATCGCGGGAGCTAATGAATGACACTCGATCCAAACGTTAATGAATGGCTCAACCTGCTGGCACGCTGGTTTCACGTCTTCGCGGGAATCCTCTGGATCGGCTCGACATATTTTTTCACATGGCTCGATGGACGCCTCACGGAAGAGGAACGCGCGGACACGACTGGCAAACCGGAAGTTTGGATGGTGCATAGCGGCGGCTTCTACGTCGTCGAGAAACAGAAGCGGCCAGGGACGCGCCCGTTACACTGGTTTCGTTGGGAGGCCGCGTTCACGTGGCTGAGCGGGATGGTCTTGCTGACGCTCGTTTATTACATGGGCGGCGCGCTTGTTGATCGCGACGTGATGGACATCAGCGTCGTCGCGGCATCGGCCATCGGCATCGGCGTGTTGATCGTCAGTTGGATTGTCTATGATCTTTTGTGCCAGACCTCGCTCGTCAAGCGTGAGATGTTGTTTGCGGCGATTGCATACGTCCTCGTCGTCGGCATCACTTACGGACTGACGCGCGTGATGAGCGGGCGCGCGGCATACATCCACGTCGGCGCGATGTTCGGGACGATCATGGCGGCCAATGTCTGGATGCGGATTCTGCCCGCGCAAAGACGGATGATTGCTGCAACGCGCGAAGGCCAAGAGCTTGACGCGACGCTCGCCACACGCGCCAAGCTGCGCTCGAAGCACAACACGTTCATGGTCGTGCCGCTCGTCTTCACGATGATTAGCAATCATTATCCGGTGGCGACTTACGGCGACAAATACAACTGGATCATTCTCTCTGTTTTGATTCTGGTTGGATGGGGAGCCGCGAAGGTTATTAGGAGAGCATGAAAAGCAAGGATGAATGAGGAAGGATGAAGGCGGAAGTAAAAACATGCGCTCTTCTTTTCATCCTTCCTCATTCATCCTTGCTTACAACGCCTGCCGACCCTTTAGAATTTGCACGAATGATCCTGAGCGCAACTCCGCTAACGTGAGGCTCGACAACTTGAGAGCTTCTTCTTCCGTAATCGCCCCGCTGTTCATCGCCCGCAAAAAATAATTCAAGAGTCCCTGCCCCGTTGCCGCATCGTCGAAGACATCTCCGACAAGCGTGGCTTTTGCTGCCTTCTCAACAAAGTTGCGTAAGCGTTCCGAGGCGGCTTCGAGGCTATCGAGAAAGAAGGCATAAACGGCTGCGTAGCGCGTTGGAAACTGCGCGGGGTGCAAGTCCCAACCTTGATAGAAGGCGTTGGTCAGAGAGTGCTGGATATGTTCGTAATGAATCTTCCACGCGCGATGCACGACGCGCTTATTCTCCGCGATCTGCTCGCTGGTTAGGGGCACGCTGCCCTGTGTGAACCTGTGCGGAGCGACGGGCATGATGTTGGTCGCGCCGTCGGAGAGCCAGATGCCTGTGCCGCCGAAGGCGACTTGCATCATGTGTCGCGCGAAGTCGCAGGCGGGGTGCATCATGTGCTGGTGCGCGGCGGTGATGCTGCAACTCGCGGTGTAATCGTAAGTCCCGAAGTGCGCGGCGATGCAACGCCCGCGAGCCGCATCAAGCAGGAGCGGCAAGTTAATCTCGCCGCGTCCGTTGATAATTGATTGCGTCGTCTCAACCATCATCTCCATTTTAAGCGAGCCGTTGGTTAAGCCGAGCGCGGGTTCGAGCGTGTCAAAGATGTCGGCGAGGGCAGCGACCTGTTCGGGCACGGTAACTTTGGGGAGCGTGACGACGAAGTTGTCGGGCAACACACCATTACTCTTTTCGCAGAGCGTGCTGATGAAGATGTCCGTTGTGCGAAAGCTTCGTTCGCGCAACTCTTCCGTGAAGGGCTTGATGCGGATGCCGATGAATGGCGGGAGCGTTTTGGCGGCGATGCCTGCGGCGACTTCGCTCGCGGCGTCGGCGGCGTGCCCATCTTCCTCTGCATCTGGACGATTGCCGTAGCCGTCTTCAAAGTCTATGCGAAAATCTTCGAGCGGCTCGCGCTGCAATTTCTCCGTGACGCGCCCGTAGATCGTGTGCGCGAGCCACGCCGCTTTATTCTCTGCCCTCACAGCATCGCCCTCGCCCGCATCGAGACGCGCCTTCAAGTCTGCGGTCTGCTCTAAGGTTTCCGGCAAGGTTTCCGCGCCAGGCAATCCAATCGCTTTCGCAAAGCTCAAAAAGTCCGGCGCAAACTGTTCAAGCGAACGACGCGCGAGTGCGCCGAGCCTTTGTGCCGAGTCAGCCTTGAAAAGATGCGCGCCGCCATAGACTGTATGCACAGGCTGGCGTCGCCCCGTCTCGCCAGGATATTTTGCGGCGAATGAATTGTTGGCCTGTTGAAGTCGCGTTGTCAGGGCGTGGGTAGATTCGTTTGAGAGAGATGTTTTCATATTTGGTTTGGATAGAAGTGTCTGCGATTGGTCGTGGAGCAACCGTAGTAGGCTACGCTTCTTCCCGTCTGCATCGTATTTACCATCCTAGATTAGTTCTACTAACATTAAGCCTCAGTCAAATCTATATCGTCTTGTTCTTCTATTACTGATGTTGACGTCTGAACTGCTTGCATGAGGTATTCGCGGAATACTTCCTTGTGAGCATCTTTCATAGAATTTTCTAGAGGATGTTTTTGCAGGCCAAGCTGTGCTAAATCTTTTAGCTCCTCAAGTTCTTCACTGAATTTCGTGGGATGGTATTTTTTTAAGTATCGGAGTTTGTGAATTACGAGCGCTGCATACGGATAGGGGTCAGTATCACCACGATCACGAATTTGCTGCCGGAGAATTTCTTCGCCCTGCTTCGCATCGAGGGCGGCAAGCGTCGCATTTTCTTGATACAAAGCTCTCTTCAAAAAGAGAACACCCATATAGTGCCGTGCTTGAATGTTCTCTCGTATGCCAAGAGACTGATTTAGGTAGTTTTCCCCTTTGGAGAAGTTATCAAAGTAAACTTCGGCTCGGCCATACTGAAGCCAAAAAAGATAATCCTGGCTATAGTAACCTTTAAGCTCGCTGTAGATTTCCTCTATAGCTTCATAGTCATCATTGAAAAGGTCTTGCATGGAATCGAAGTTGATGATCCCTCTATATGCAATAAATTCAGGTGTGCGGCGATGAGGTGCTTCAGGATTCACTTCCGAGCTTATCTGAGTCAAATATCTTTTGATAGCCTCCTTTCTTACACTGAACGGCGCGGCTCCGGTGATTACATGATTTGCAATAATACGATGACGCGGCGAAGCTAACAGATCATTTCCCTTCCAACTAACCACTACGCCCTGCAAATCTCTTACTAATGTATTGGCCTTTTCAATATCAGTTATTCGCGGAATACTTCCTTGTGAGCATCTTTCATAGAATTTTCTAGAGGATGTTTTTGCAGGCCAAGCTGTGCTAAATCTTTTAGCTCCTCAAGTTCTTCACTGAATTTCGTGGGATGGTATTTTTTTAAGTATCGGAGTTTGTGAATTACGAGCGCTGCATACGGATAGGGGTCAGTATCACCACGATCACGAATTTGCTGCCGGAGAATTTCTTCGCCCTGCTTCGCATCGAGGGCGGCAAGCGTCGCATTTTCTTGATACAAAGCTCTCTTCAAAAAGAGAACACCCATATAGTGCCGTGCTTGAATGTTCTCTCGTATGCCAAGAGACTGATTTAGGTAGTTTTCCCCTTTGGAGAAGTTATCAAAGTAAACTTCGGCTCGGCCATACTGAAGCCAAAAAAGATAATCCTGGCTATAGTAACCTTTAAGCTCGCTGTAGATTTCCTCTATAGCTTCATAGTCATCATTGAAAAGGTCTTGCATGGAATCGAAGTTGATGATCCCTCTATATGCAATAAATTCAGGTGTGCGGCGATGAGGTGCTTCAGGATTCACTTCCGAGCTTATCTGAGTCAAATATCTTTTGATAGCCTCCTTTCTTACACTGAACGGCGCGGCTCCGGTGATTACATGATTTGCAATAATACGATGACGCGGCGAAGCTAACAGATCATTTCCCTTCCAACTAACCACTACGCCCTGCAAATCTCTTACTAATGTATTGGCCTTTTCAATATCAGTTCCGTCTAAACATGCAATTAAATGTCGCCTGCGAACTGGCGCACCATGAATGTATGCCAGACACGCAATCGCATATCCCATGCGCGCGTTGTCATTAGTCAGAGTCCTATACTCATCCTCTATGATCGCATCGAAGTGACGGCCAGAGGTCGCCTCTTTCATAGCAACCAGCAATTGCTTTCTTGATCTTCCTAAAAACTCGCGTAACTGTTGCTCTCTCGTTTTGCCTTGCAGAGCACCGAGCAATCTAACTTCTTCCAACTTACCTATAATGTATTCGCAGTCTTCTTTATTTAGGTTCGGCATTTCAAGCATGATAGGCTTGAAACCGCGAGCACGCGACAGCTTCGGCAGCAATTTATGAGGTCTATCTGTAAGAACAACTGTCACGTTTGAGTCGCCAGCCAGATTACGGACAAGTTTATGAACAGAGGACACATGAGACTCCGCATCATCGAGAAAAATGAAAATGTGTCTAGAGCCAAGAGATGCAATTAAATCTTTTAGAGCCTCCGTGTCTAATGTCTGCGCTGTCTTTGAAAAGTAAACAGTGTATCCCTCACGAAAAAGCTCAAAGGCGAGGCGCTTTATAGTCGTACTTTTACCTGATCCCGCTTGGCCTGTGAGTATGACTGTACGAACACCCTCAGTTTTCTCAATCAAAACTTTAAGAAATTCTGCTGTAGTCTCACGTTTAGCATCTGTATTTCGCCGGATGTCATCCCATGTTGGCTCTGCACCATCAAAGAAATATGTTCTGTAACCTGGGGTTGTAGGAACAGCATCACCGGAAACAATTTCAAACTGCCTCAGAACTTCAGACTGTGCATCAAAGACGCCTTCATTTATAGCTGCAATCTGATGAGGGTAGCGGTTTTTGAGTAGGTCATGTCTCGCTGGAATTCTGGACTTGACGACAGGGACAATCGAGTTGAAAAATTCTTCACCTGAAGCGTCCACAACAACAAAATTCTGATCCTCGAATTGTCGTCTATTGATAGGGCTAATAGATGGAGAGACCAAAAAAGCTTTAGCGCGGGATTCTCTTACGCCACTCTCTCGTTCTGTTCTTAAATTCAAGTAATGATAGAAAGGGGAATCATTCAGCCGCGCACCCACGAAGATAAATGACTTCGATAGCATGTTTGATACAAGTGTTTGATACCAAGGATTAGGCTTTGCTGTTTGTCCTGCGAATTCCTCTAATGTGAAAGTTAAAGGCTTTGAAAAGTCCAGCACAGAGCCATGAAGATGCACACACTGAACATGCTCGTAAAACTGATCCTGGTCTTGATATGTAGCGGGGCAAGTTATGGAATCAAGTATTTGGGCAGCACCAGAGCGGTAAGAGTTCTCGATTACGTCATCAATGTTTGTCGTGTAGATTCGATACCAATGAAGCTGTGCTACTAAAAGCTGCCAATCCGCCGGAGCACAATCTTTATACAAATCTGCTAAGACATCCCTCAGACTGTCAGAGCCTAAGTGCATTCGCGCTTGTGCGTACACTGTAGGCAGGTCTTCACCTTGATAATTCCAGCCACAGCGATCCGCCAAAATTTCAGCGAGTTGGCCGCCGAGTGGTGGGTCTTTTTTTTGTCGGTTCTTTGCGTCAATAGAGAATCCCGCTCCAACAAATAGCACCACATCCCCTCTATCAAATTGTCTAAGTAGGTATTGAAACTCTTGAGAGTTGAGGTCGATTGACATAGGAATTTACCTTAAGGTTATCTGCGAGATTTCATTTTCCGGTGGTGTCTAAAGCGCGTTCAAGGTAGATGAATTTCAAGCCTCTGGTTGTTTCGGTCATAGGGTTTGGCTAGTTCGGTATCACAATCTCAATGGTCTCTGTTTCGTGGCGTCGGTAAATCCAGAAATCGCTGTCCAGCGTGAACACGATGGCGTTCGCGTGTTGCTCGCTCATCCTGACCAGACACGCATCTGCGAACGACATCGGCACGTTTTCATACTGCTTCATCAAATACGCAACGCGCTCAACCTCTGTTGACAAATCAAAGGCAATCTCCAAAATGCCATCCGATAAATACGACAAGACGGTTCGCTGGCCTTCGTACACGTCTTTCAATAGGAAACAGGCCTCAGCAATCACGGCTTCGCAAGTTAGATAAGGAACGCGGAGATTGGCAATCTGACTTCTCGCCCATTTGTGTTGAGCATCTTTTTCATAAATCAAAGCCATCAATGCGCTCGTATCAGCGATGACTGTTTTGCTCACGCTCTAATATCGCATCCCTTTCGGCTTCTTTTGTTCCAAAGCCTTCCAGATATTTTTTGTTCGTAGCTAAATCGCGCGGCAAACCGTTTTTAATCGCGCCAACCAGGTGCGGCGCAACGTCGAAGATTGTCTTGAACGGCTTTTCATCTTCCGCCGCAGACATTTGTTGATCGCCCTGTGCTTCGGATATTTGTTGCTCGCCTTGCGGGTCGGACATATGTTGATTGTCTCGCGCTACCATTTCATTCAAGATTTTGATGAATTCGGCGCGTTCGGCGCGAACGACATCGGCACGTTTTCATACTGCTTCATCAAATACGCAACGCGCTCAACCTCTGTTGACAAATCAAAGGCAATCTCCAAAATGCCATCCGATAAATACGACAAGACGGTTCGCTGGCCTTCGTACACGTCTTTCAATAGGAAACAGGCCTCAGCAATCACGGCTTCGCAAGTTAGATAAGGAACGCGGAGATTGGCAATCTGACTTCTCGCCCATTTGTGTTGAGCATCTTTTTCATAAATCAAAGCCATCAATGCGCTCGTATCAGCGATGACTGTTTTGCTCACGCTCTAATATCGCATCCCTTTCGGCTTCTTTTGTTCCAAAGCCTTCCAGATATTTTTTGTTCGTAGCTAAATCGCGCGGCAAACCGTTTTTAATCGCGCCAACCAGGTGCGGCGCAACGTCGAAGATTGTCTTGAACGGCTTTTCATCTTCCGCCGCAGACATTTGTTGATCGCCCTGTGCTTCGGATATTTGTTGCTCGCCTTGCGGGTCGGACATATGTTGATTGTCTCGCGCTACCATTTCATTCAAGATTTTGATGAATTCGGCGCGTTCGGCGGCGCTTAATCTTTCGACTTCGTTTAGAATTTCGGCAATGCTCATTTTGCTTTTCCTTTCGCTAACTTCGATTCAGTCAATTATACGACTTTTCATTCCGCATCTTGTTACCAATAACTCACATGGAAATGCAAAACAGGCGGCATTGATGCCGCCTGCCATTGATTCAATTTGTGGGATGAGCCGAGCAGGACTCGAACCTGCGACCCAATGGTTAAAAGCCATTTGCTCTACCAACTGAGCTATCGGCCCACATCTTCAAGAGGATTTTGCATTGAATGACTCAATCTTTCTTGCCCGCACAATATAGCATTACCATCTGATGATTTCAAAAACGCTCTCGATTAGCGTTTCAGTCGTAGTGATACCTGCAAGAGATGATAATGATTTGTTCGTCCGTCACCTTATAAACCAGACGATGCTCGTCTGTGATGCGGCGTGACCAGCAGCCTTTGAGTTCGTGTTTTAAGGGTTCAGGTTTGCCGATGCCGTCGAACGGAGTTTTAGCAGTTTCAATGATGAGGCGGCGCAGGCGTTCAAAGAGTTTCCGGTCAAGTTTCGTCCACTCGCTATAATCATCGAAGGCGGTTTGATGAAAGGCGATGAGCCTCATTGAAACTGCTCCGGTGCGGGCGTGACAAGATTTTGTCCGTGTTCGACATCGCGGACAGCCGTTAAGAGATGTTCGCGGTTTGCCGGAGAGCGCAGCAGGTAGGCGGTTTCATCGCGCTCATAAACCACGATTTCAATTTCTTTATTTTTGAACATTGCTTTCAGCGCATCGAGAAAACGCTGGTCGAGTTCGTCGGCATTGACTTGATAAATAGTGTGCATCACAACTCCTTTGTAGCTTGCCGGAAAGATTTTAGCATCCGGCGGCGAAGCGTGTCAGGCGTTTTCGATGAGGGCGATTTCATCATCGGTCAGATCGTATAGCTCATAGACGAGACGATCAATCTGGCGGTCAAGGGCGGCGCATTTGTTTTCGTAAAAGTCTTTGTCGCGTTCGTTGCGCGGCGTGAGCGAAAGCTGTTTGGCCTGCATCATCTGTTCGACAAGTTGCACCATCTTATCGTGGCGTGCTTTGTCGGCCTTGTCTGAAAAGTTGATGTTGTGTATAGGCAACTCACCGAAATACTGCTTTGTGCAAGTAATCCACCCGCCGCGAAAAAGATTGCTCAAGTGTTTTAGCTTCCAAAAGATTAGCCGCGAGTTGATTATACCGAGAACATACTTTGCATTGAGGGGGCAATCATCACCAATCGTGATGCTAAACCCTCCGCTTGCCATTAGACACAACTTGCCTTGCGTTTCTTCTGGGACGTAAGCAAACAAGCCACGATTAGCAAGTAATGGAACAACGATTTGAGCAAGGTCATGTAATGCTAAATTTCGTGGCGCGCTGTATCCATACCATTTATTGAATTGCTTACGTTTCTCTAGCCTACCTTTGTTGTCATGTAGATATTTGAAAGCCTTTGGAAAACTATTACGAAGCTCTTGCTCTGAATAAAGGCGAAATGCTTCGCCATCGTTGGTGTAAGGGAAAATTATTTGCCACTCGCCGCGTGGATTGAAAAAGTATGCCCCAAAGTCAGAAGCGAAGATTGGCGTTCGCAAAATCGCATCTTCAACTTCAACCTCACCCTTAGCAATCATAAAGACTTCATCATCGCCTGTGCTGCTTCCACGACTCATGTCTGCTGGTAAGTCGAGTAAGCGATTTGCATTTTGGCCAATCTTTGCGATCAAACTTTCGGTTTTATCATTCGCGAACACCCAAGATTGACTACTGACCTTATCACTACTTTTACTTTCAAATTTCAGGGAGAACAAAGCTTCTTCATTAGCTTCAGATTGTGCATACAAGAACGATGCGTTCTCGCCTTTTGAGCAAAACAACAGGCACGTATAAGTCGTTGCCTCAAAGACTTGGTTAGCCCCAAAGTCAACGACTCCCTCAAGTGCTTTGCTCTTAGCTATAAACTTTCTGAGACCTTCACCATAGTCAGTCCTAAAGAATTTGTTTGGCAGAATCAAGCCAAGTTTCCCGTTTTGTCGCAACAGATGATAACCACGTTCGGCAAAGGTTATATACAAGTCAAAGTTTTTTACGGCTGATTGATAATGTCCTGCTAAGTATTCGATTTGCTTGCGAGGGAAACCTTGTATTCTCACATAAGGAGGATTGCCGACAATCGCGTCAAAGCCGCCGCGCTTCATCACCTCTTTGAACTTGTCCGAAAAATCCAACGGATACAGCTTGCGCTGTTCCTCATCTTCAAACAGTCCGTCCAGCACGTCCCACTCAACAAGCGAGTTGCCGTGAATGATGTTTTTATCCAGCGACGGCAACATCGTTTCCCGAAACTCCAACTGCTTCGACGACGCCGTCGTCTCCTCTTCCAACAGTTTGAGAAACAGCGAAAGCTGCGCCACCTCAACCGCCTGCGCGTCCAGATCAACGCCGTAAATGTTATTGAGCAGGATGTCTTTCTTCTGCCGCAACGAAAGGTGCAGCGTGCCGTCTTCGTTCTCAAGACAACCCGCCTTGATAGCCCTTGCGCGATTCTTCTTCAAGTTGTAATACGCCGTGTGTGCGCGCAGCAGGTAATCGTAAACGCCGAGCAGGAACGAACCGCTCCCGCACGCGATGTCCGCGAAACGCATCAACGCGATTTGCTCCGGCGACTTGCCCGCGACGAGTTTGCCCACCGTGTTCTCCACGATGTAGCCGACGATGTACTGCGGCGTATAAAACACCCCGCCAGCTTTGCGAACCTCCGGCTTCTCTTCGATGCGTGCGCGCTTGTCCGTCGCCACGATCACCTTGCCGAGAAAGCGTTCGTAGATGCTGCCTAAGATGTGTATCGGAATCGCGTTGAAGTCGTAAGGCGAGTTGGTGTGCGCGAGGCTTTCACGGATGCCCGCGAAGATGCGCTCGTCAACCTCGAAACTCGCGGCGTCGAGCAGAGCGTGTTTCTTGAAAATGATGCCGTTGTAAATCGCGTCGAGACGTTGTGAAGTGGCGACGAAATCCTGCCACGCCGTTCCCTTGTCGCCGAGCCTTTCAACCAGCGGCTCCGGCTCAATCAACTTGTCTTCGAGAAAGCGCATGAACACCAGACGGTCAATCGTGCGCTGCGTCGTCTCCGTCAAATCTTCGCTCGTCAGGTGCGGATTTTTATTTTTGAAAGAGCGCGCCAACTCTTCCCTGTAACCGTCCAACTCCTGCAAGAAAGCATCGTCAATGCTTTGATAGCTGCCGCCGCCAAAGAGTCCGCGTTGATGCGCCCTGCCCGTCGGCTTCTGTAGCGTCGCCGCAAACTTTTCGAGCGCGCCATCGTTCACAGCCTCGCGCGAAAAGAGATGATAGATTTCCCTGAACTTCTCCGCGTCGGCGTATTCCGTGTAATGAAACTTTTTGACGGCGCGTTGCAACGCCGCATCAATGTCCGGCTTGTAGCGACAATCAAGCACACGCAACTCTTCAAAATCCGTGAGAATAGCGAGCGGCGTCCCACTGTTCCAACCGTAACGAATAGTCTGAAAATAATTATCCGGCGTATCAAGTTGCGCGTGCGGCTTCTTCGCTTCAACGTAGAAACGCACATCGCGAAAGTTTGGCGCGAGGAAAGCGTAGTCGGCGCGCTTGCGTGCAGCATTGACGTTGACGCCGCGCTCAACCTTCACCTCCTGCTCGTAAGGATTCGTCTGCTGCTCGTGATTCACGTCCCAACCCAGCGCGATCAAAAACTTGTCTATGAAATCCAGACGCGCCTGCGCCTCTGGATATGAAGGCTCAAGATACTTCCGCTCGCCCTGCTTGAAGTTGCGGACTAATTGCCCGACTCGTTCAAATGCTTCATCGAAGGATTGAGGAATCATGGGATTGTGTTTCGCCTTGCGGCATCGTGTTTGGAGATGAGTTTCAAATTAGCCACAGAGACACAGAGGCACAGAGAAAGAATCTATAGCGATTATCAGTTGAGTGCGACCAGCCCCGTCAGGGGCGGCTTATCAGTAGCCCAGCCCGTGAGGGCTGGGAACTAAGCATGATAAATTTCTTTCAAGCCCCAGCGGGGCGACATCTATGCCGTCCCTGATGGGACTCAGGAGATTATGTGATGGCGATTGAACCCACAGCTCACGCTGTGGGCTACTGGTAAATCGCCCCTGACGGGGCTTGACTCTCTTCCTTCATGAGTCGCACTCAACTGATAACCGCTATAAGCGGAGCAACAAACAATAAAGGATAAGACCCAAACAACCCTCTTTATGTCTCTCTTAATTCCTGATGCTTTCTGATCTCTGTGCCTCTGTGTCTCTGTGGCAATCCTTTGATTTTTTGAAAAAGGATTTAAGACGCGAGCCATCTGCCGAGCGCGGAGTCGTGGTAGATGATGGTCTGCCCGCGTTCGGGGCCGGTGGAGACGAGGCCGATTTCGACGCCGATCTGCTGAGAGAGAAAATCAACGTAGCGGCGCGCGGCGGCGGGAAGTTTGTCAGCATCGGTGATGCCTTCGGTGGAAGTTTTCCAGCCTGGCAGGGTTTCGTAGATGGGTTCGATGCGGCGGAGGTCGCTGGAGACGGCGGGCAGTGAATCAAGCGTCTTGCCGTTCAAGCGATAGCCTGTGCAGACTTTGATTTCATCGAGGGCGTCGAGCACGTCGAGTTTGGTGAGGGCGACGGAGGTGAAGCCGTTGATCTCTGCGGCGTAGCGCGTGGCGAAGGCGTCGAACCAGCCGCAGCGTCGCGGGCGTCCCGTTGATGCGCCGTACTCGCGCCCGCGTTCGCGGATCAACTGTCCCATCTCAGCTTCGCCTTCGAGCATCTCTGTCGGGAACGGGCCTTCGCCGACGCGCGTCGTGTAGGTGCGGACGATGCCGAGCACGCCCGTGATGCGATGCGGCGCGAGACCTGTCCCGCTTGATGCGCCACCCGCCGTCGTGCTTGAAGATGTGACGAAGGGATATGTCCCGTGATCTACATCCAGCAAGGTCGCCTGCGCGCCTTCGATAAGGATGGAGCGATTATCACTCGCGGCGACGTTGAGAAAGTGCGTTGTGTCTTTGATGAAGGGCGCGAGGCGTTCGGCGAGGCGTGAAGTCTCATTGAAAATTTCGTCTGCGTCGAGAGCCTGCCCGCCGTAAGCCATGATGATGCGGTTAGCATCTTCGAGATTGCGTTCGATGCGCGAGCGCAGGACTTCTGCGTCGAGCGCATCGGCGGTGCGGATGCCGCGTCGTCCGGCTTTGTCTTCATAAGCTGGGCCAATGCCGCGCAGCGTTGTCCCGACCTTCTCGTTGCCGAGACGCTCTTCGCTCGTGTGATCGAGCGCGCGATGATATGGAAGGATGAGATGTGCGCGCGAACTGATAAGCACGCGCTCCGGCGTCACTTCAATTCCCTGCACGGCAAGACGGTCTGCTTCTTCAAAAAATGCTTTCGGGTCAATCACCATCCCGTTGCCAAGCACGCACTGCTTGCCAGGATGCACGATCCCCGACGGCAACAAATGCAGCACGAACGAACTCGTCCCAACCTGCACGGAATGTCCGGCGTTATGCCCGCCCTGATAACGCGCCACCACGTCGAAGCGTTCGGCCAGAAGGTCAACGATCTTGCCTTTGCCTTCATCGCCCCACTGTGCGCCGATGACTACAATAATCATAAATGCAGTGACAAGTGACGAGTGACAAGTGACGAGATAAAGACAGCTTCTTGCTTGTCACTCGTCACTGCTTTCTTAAGCTGGATGGCTTCTCTATAAAGTAGAAGCTGCATGTGCCGCGCACTTCTCGCAGGTCGCGTTGCTCTATCGGGAAGAGGCGGCATTGGTTGGGACGGTCTTCGTAGATGCCGCAGGTGGTTGTGCCGTCGTCGTGCTTTTTCAGGAAGGGGCACTTGAACAGAATCTCGCAGCACGCGCCGCAACGATTACACTCGCCGCGACGAAGCGAGAGCGATTCGATCACTTCCTGCTTGCGGAAATTTGCGCTGACGAAGCGACGCAGTTTGCCATGCGCCTGACGTGCGCGAAACTTCGCATCGTCCACGGTACGCGAGCGCAAACGCTCTGTCAGCCGATCTTCCAGTGAGCGTTGTCGCTTGCGCTGTCGTGTTGGCGTTGGATTCATAAAAATGGAGGTCAGAGGTTGGAGATGAGAGGTTAGTTAAATACTGACATCCAACTCTTAATCTCTGGCCTTCGTTCTTCCGTGCATCTCTTCAAAAACAGAAGTGGCGCGGAGTAGCCTTGTTTCAAGCCGTCCGCGCCAATCTTGTTTTGATAGTTCAGGCTGTCGCGGCGCTGACATGCTTGTCAATCATCCGCGAGATGGCTTCTTTGCTCGTCGCGCCGACCACGCGCTCCTCTTCCTTGCCGCCTTTGAAGAGAATCAAGGTCGGGATGCCTTTGATCCCGTAGCGTTGCGAGATAGACGGATTATCATCCACGTTGAGTTTGACGACGCGCGCATTGCTCGCGTATTTCTCCGCGACAGCTTCCACCGTTGGCGCAAGCATCCGGCACGGCGCACACCAAGCCGCCCAGAAGTCCACCAGCACCGGACGATCCGATTGCAGCACATCCTTCTCGAAACTGCTATCGCTCACTTCGTTGACATGTTCGCTCATTCCTGTTTCTCCTTTAATTCTAAATAAGACCTGGAGGCTGAAAGCTTAAAATCTGAAGCTGATGAAAAACTGTCTTTGCTTTTACCAGCTACAACTCTCAAGACGGCCAGCCTCATTCATTTATTCTCACGCTTCACATTTTCATCACGGCGCTGTATAGCCCCAGATACTTCTGCGCGGCGGCTTCCCACGAATTGTCTTCGCGCATCCCGTTGGCTTGAATCTTCGTCCATGTTTCAGGTTCAGCATAACAGTAGAGTGCTTCGTAGATTTTTTCAAGCATCGCGGAGGCCGTGTAGCTTCCGAACTTGAAACCGTTGCCCGTGCCACCCACCCTGTCGAAATCCTGCACCGTATCATCAAGGCCGCCCGTCGCGCGCACGATGGGAAC
>MWWJ01000017.1_pt1 | contig 15219 bp, 14 predicted proteins | sample 1047271 | NCBI WGS metagenome assembly MWWJ01 (sample SAMN06349965, study PRJNA376086) | soil metagenome | isolation source: CN-4 sample Antarctic (ecotone) soil | place: Antarctica | collected 2015-01-13 | reverse complement strand
AAGGCGTCGCGCTGCTCAACGCAATCCAGGATGTGTACCTATCAGACGCGATCACTATCGCGTAAAAATTTTCGCGTCATAAGAGCGATGAGCAATTGAGCGAGAGGGTTTTGTCAGTACCGCCTGCGGTAGCGGGCGGGTGGCGGCTTCGTTATCAATGACTCCCAACGCGCTCTAACCTTTTTCATTTTCGCTGTAGGTGATTCCTCTGTTGATCGCCACCCGCCCGCTACCGCAGGCGGTACTGACTTCCTACTTAACCGTAATACTCAATGCGTGCGATGTTTGACTTGCCGTTGCGATTCGTCGTACTTTTTGCGCCTACCAATTTCGTCTCCGATCCTGTCCGCCCAAGGGGTTAAAACATGGCATTGCCGACTTCTTATCATGGAGCCGCTTACCGCACGCGCTTGAAGAATGATTTGAGCGCGGTCATCGAATCAGAGGAGCTGGGTCTCTCAAATTTGCATCGGCAATACTTGCGCTCGCGCTGGCTGGAGCAGGTCTTGTCCATGGAGTATGAGATGAGCCGCGCGGCGAAGCGTCATCATGCTGTGCGTTTGATGACGGTAATCGGGAGCCTCGTCGTCCTCGTGCTGGTCAGTATGCGCTTTGACGATCCGCAGTGGATTTCAACTTCGCGTTATCTCTCCATCGCGTTTAGTTTGCTCGTGACGCTCAGCGTGGCTTTTGAACAGGTCTATCAATACGGCGAACGCTGGCGCAAGTATGAAGGCATGGTCGAGAGATTGAAAGCTGAGGGCTGGCGTTTCTTGCAGTTGAGCGGACATTATCGCCGCTATCGAACTCACGCGGAGGCGTTTCCAATCTTCGCGAATCAGATCGAGGAATTGAACCAGCATGAGGTTGAGGTGTATGTGACAGAAGTCGCGCAACCGCGTGAACAGATTGAAGGCAGACGGGAGGAGGTGAACGCTGCGCCAGGAGTTGAAACAGTCCCAAAGCAGCCGTCCGCCCCAAAGCCGGAGTTGCCGCCGCTCATGACAAACCGCGCAGCCTTGCGCGACGTAGTGGCGAACCGCGTGACGCAACAACAGCAACAACAACTGAAACGCTGAGCCTTCCACTTGCGCTCAAATGGGAAACGCTCGTCGAGCGTGAACCTGAATTGGCGCGTCTCCGTCTCGAAGCCGAAAGCGTGAAGGATGAAGGCGGCACTTCCTTCTGCGCCAACAAAATCTGGTACATCAAATTTGATCGTCGCCTCGCGGAGCTAATCGGACAGGACGCCCACAAAGATGATCCTCTGCTGCGCTCCAGAAACGCTCATGAGCTGGCTTACGAAACGCTCTACAAGCTCTTGCCCGATTGCCGAAGCTGCATTTGTCTCCCCTGGTGAAGAATTGATTCACTGAATCATCGGTGCATTGATTCAATGGAAATAATGATTCGGTTTTTAACGGGTCAATGAACCGATGATTCTGTAAATCAATCAGCGCTGTTCTGACGAACAACTTGCAACCCACACCTGAACAAAATCACGACGTAGAGTTGATGCACGCGATTGCGCGCGGCGACGAACAGGCGCTCGCGTCGCTCTATGATCGTTACAGGCTAATCCTCTTTGGACTCATCATGCGTATATTGCATGACCGCTCGGAAGCGGAAGACGTGTTGCAGGAAGTCTTCATGCAAGCCTGGCGGCAGGCGTCGAACTTTGACGAAGCGCGCGGACGCCCCTTTACATGGCTCGTCACACTCGCGCGCAGCCGCGCCATTGATCGCTTGCGTTCGCTTCATTCACGCGAGCGAATCGCCAATGAATCCGCACGCGATGAAGTTGTTCAAGCTCCTGACGCCTCTGATGCGGCGTTGCAATCCGAGCAGGGCGAGATCGTCCGGCACGCACTCGCAGAGTTGCCTGAAGAACAACAGCGCGCGCTCCTGCTCGCTTATTTTGAGGGACTCACGCAGTCGGAGATTGCCACGCGGCTTGACACCCCGCTCGGCACAATAAAGACGCGAATGCGCTCCGGCCTGATTAAGCTGCGAGAGTTGTTGCGTGAAAAGCTGGAGAGCCTGCGTTGATGATTCTGGTTTGGGAAGAACTAAAGCGAAAGAGAGAAGCGGTGGAAAAACTCATGTCTCGTCGCTTCATCAAAGATCAAGGGGTTCAAGAGTCAAATGAATTTAAGATGAGAGCTATCAAGAACGAGTTTGGCAGGAAAGATTTCAAAGTATAAATTGATCACACACGAAGATTACAAAGAGATGTTGGCAGCTCACGAGTTGGCTGCGCTTGATGCGGCGGACGCGCGCGCTCTTGAATCACATCTCTTGACCTGCGCCGAGTGTCGCGCAGAGTTAGAGCAGTTGCGCGAGACTGCTGCCGCGCTCGCTTATGTCGCCGAAAGCCTCGAACCTGCGCCGGAAGTACGCCAACGCATTCTGGACAATGCACGGACACAGGGACAGGCATCTCTTCCAAAGAGTGATGGCAACAACAATTCACGCGAAGCGGCATCGAACGCAGCAAATCTTTTACCCTTTAACGCGCCTGCGAAAAGCCGTTGGAGCGCGCTGCAAAAGTTTGGCGCAATCGCGGCGGCTTTGATAATCGCAGTGCTGCTCGTCGTGCTCGTCAGGTCGCAACGCGATAATGAAAACTTGCGCTCGGAGATGGCGCGCATCAATGCAGAGAATCAGCAGTTGCAGGCAGAAAATGCACGCCTCTCAAATCAAGAGACTGAGTTGCGGACAGAAGTTGCCAGTCTTTCAAATCGCGGCCAGCAGTTACAGACAGAAGCGGAACGCGCGGCTCAGTTGGCGCGCGAAGCGGAACGCAATAATAACAACAACGCGCCGCGAGTTACGCCAACACCAACGCGCGACAACGTGCTTCCCAACGATGCGGCTGACCAGCGTGTCGTCGCTCTCAACGGAACAGCGACCGCGCCAGGCGCACGCGCGCAACTCGTTTTCAATTCACGCACGGGGCGCACGACGCTGACCGCTTATAATCTTCCTCCCCTGCCGAACGGCAAAACTTATCAACTCTGGTTCATCGTTGGCGGACACCCCGTCTCCGGCGGCATCTTCAACTCGGATCAAACAGGGCATGGCGTGCTGCGCGTTCAGGTTCCGGTCAATGCGCTCAACGCTTCCACGTTCGCCGTCACACTCGAACCCGCAGGCGGCACGACGGCTCCTACCGGCAACAAGTATTTACTGGGCCAACTATCTTGAGATTGCAATGAAATTGCAATTAGCACACGAGCGATTCTCTTAAATCCAGATCGTCACTCGCCTTCGTATATCAATCAAAGGCAAACAAAAAATCAAGAAGGGCAGGAGTGGAAACCGCCACCCTTTTGTTAGAGCCTTGTCTGGTTCCGCGCCTGAATTATGCAGGCAAACATGCAACTGAAGTTTTATGAATCAGACTCAAGGAGACTAACGAAAATGAAATCGAAATTTTTTGGATTATTTCTGGGAGCGGTTTTGATGTGCGGCGCGATGGCGCTCAGTGTCGCCGCTCAGAATACGACGACCACAGGCAGCGCGATGAGCAGTTCATCGCAGGCAATGATGGGTGACACCATCGTTGACAAAGCGATGGCGGCTCCGCAGTTCTCGACGCTCGTGATGTTGTTGCAGAAGGCTGATCTGGTTGACACCTTGAAGGGCGCAGGCCCGTTCACAGTGTTCGCTCCGACCAACGATGCTTTTGCCAAGATTCCAAAAGCCAAGCTCGATGCGTTGATGAATGACCCGATGATGTTGAAGCAGGTTTTGATGTATCACGTGCTTAACATGAAAGTCGCTTCAGCCGATGCCAAGACGATGAATGCGCCAACGGCAGCCGGAAGCGATGTGATGGTCAAGGTCAAGATGAGCAAAGGCAAAATGTCGAGCGTGATGGTCAACAAGGCGAAGGTCGTGCAACCCGACATCATGGCTTCCAACGGCGTGATTCACGGCATTGACACCGTGCTGATGCCCAAGATGGACATGTCGAAAGACAAAATGATGAAGGACAAAAAGATGGGCAAGTCGTCCATGTAAGAATAGTCAGAAAAGCGCTCGCGACAAACGAAGACAACATAACATTGTCTTCGAGTCGTCAGGGTTTTCAATCACAAGGAAGGCGCGTTGATGCAAACTCAACGCGCCTTCTCTTTTGTACGCCAGCCTGAAAATTTCCTCAAGCAGCTTTCACAAATCAACCCTGACACGAAAAAATTGCTACACTGGAATAGTCGCCGTGTAGGGCAATTCATTCGACAGAGGAATTAAGATGGCTGAAGAAAAAAATATAGAGCAACCGAAGTTGACGAACCAGGTTTCCGATGAGACGGGACAATACGATACGCGCTTCATGTTATGGCGGCAATTCTGTGCCGAACATAATGTGGACGTTGAAACATTGCCGAGCCAGCTTGAAGGCGAGGCCAAAGAAAATTGGGCAGGTTACAAAGAAGCGCTTTTGAAAAGACTCGGCAAGTAATCTACTGGCAGAGATTCACGGCGGCATTAGTTCCCTATCTCAAATTATATTGTCCGGTCAGAAACGGGTTCGACAAACGCTCGCGCCCGATGGTTGTGACTGACCCGTGACCTGAATAAACCGACACGTCATCGCCAAGCGGCACGATCTTGTTCAGCAGCGAGTCCATCAACTGCTCGCTGGAGCCGCCAGGCAAATCCGTTCTCCCAATCGAACCTGCGAAGAGACAATCGCCGACGAAAACTTTTCTTTCATTCGGCTCAAACATCACGACGTGTCCAGGCGTGTGACCAGGGCAATGAATAATTTTGAAAGAGAGTTTGCCAACCCCATAACTCTGCCCGTCCGTCCAATACTCATCAACTGGCGGCGGCTCATCATAAACGAATCCGAGCGCAGCCCACTGCGCGCGTGGAATGCCAATCCATGCCGGCTGCTCCGCCAACCCCGCATACATAAATTCGTCCGCCGCGTGCAAAATGATCTTTGCTTCAGGCCGCAACTTCTTGAGCGCAGCCACGCCGCCGATATGATCCAGATGCGCGTGCGTCAGCGTGATCGCCTGCAACTCAAGGTCGTGAGCATCAAGCACACTCACAATGCGCTCCGCCTCATCGCCAGGATCAATGCAGATGGCACGCCCCGTCTCTTCGCATCCGACGACGCGCGTGTGCTGCTGAAAAGCCGTGACCGTAATTTCTTCAATAATCATTAAACCCTCATAAAGACAGCCTTAAAACGTTTCTTTGCATCTTAGTGGGAGTATAATTCTTCACTGATGATTCCGCTATCCAACGAGGTTTTAAGACTATGCCGATGAGCCAGAGATCAACTTCGCTTGCCGAAGTTTTAGACGAGATGACGACTGAGGGCGCGCCCGAATTAACCGAGCATCTCTCCGGCAACGCTCTGCGCTGCTACGCCTGCGGGCATCGTTGTTTGATTAACGAAGGCAAGCGCGGCATCTGCAAAGTTCGTTTCAACGAAGGCGGAAGCTTGCGCGTGCCAATCAACTACGTCGCCGCGCTCGCCTGCGACCCGACGGAGAAGAAACCATTCTTCCACGCGCTGCCAGGCTCCGACACGCTCACCTTCGGTATGCTCGGATGCGACCTGCACTGTGCATATTGTTTTACCGGAGAGACCATGATTGTTACAGATCGTGGCACAATCACTTTCGCCGAGGCATTCAAGAGCGCAACACGAATCAAGCAACAACCTGATGCTGAAATAGCTTACCCTGAAAATCTGCGTGCGGTGACGGCTTCGGGTTCGTTGCGCCGCGTGCGCGGAATTTTCAAACATCATTATCGCGGGCGGATGGCTCTTGTTCGTCCGTACTATCTGCCCGTGCTGCAATGCACTCCAGATCATCGCGTGTACGCTACTACCAGCCTTGACGTTGCGCCTGAACCTATTCAAGCGCAACAACTCTCTGGCAAGCATTACCTCGCAATACCGCGCCACTACTCTTTCTCATCAACACAGACCATAGATGTAGAGCAGGAGTTAAGCAGTCACAAAATTGCTTACCGTGTTCCCTGGGAACTTTCTCCTGCATCACGTGATGCGATCATGGAAGCAACAGCGCGTGGCGAGACTTCGAGTCAGATCGGGGCGAGGCTAGGCAAAGGCGCTTCTTACATTCGGCATGTGCGAAGCAAGATGGCACGCGGGTTAGGACAAGATGTACGAACGGGCGGAGCGATGGTTGAAGATCAGCGAGTGCGATTCCCGAATGAGCATAGGCCAGGCATACCTGCTTCGATTCCGCTCGACGTGGAGATGGCGCGATTGCTCGGCCTCTACTGCGCCGAAGGCTCTGTGTGCAGCGACAAGAACAGACCGAACAGTCATGTACTCACTTTCAGCTTCTCTCATTCTGAAACACGTCTAGTTGAGGAAGTCGCACGCTTGCTCGATAAATGCTTGAAAGTGAAAACAGCGCAAGTTAAGCGCACAACGACGCTGGCTGTTACCGCAAATAAATCTTCCGTCGCGCTTTTGTTCAAGGCACTGGCCGGAAAGCGTTCCGGCGAGAAGCGCGTGCCATCAATAATCTTTGACGCGCACCGTCTAATCGTTCGCGCTTTCCTTGATGCTTATGTAACTGGTGATGGTCACCGTTACGCAAACGGAAAGGTTAGCGTGACGACAGTTTCGCGCGAGTTAGCTTATGGCATCGCGTGGCTGGCATTGAAACTTGGGCACGCGCCTTCGGTTTATGACGCGAAGATGAGCGAACAGGGTTTCATTCAAGGCCGCGCCGTAAAACGTTCGCCACATCAATACACAGTGGTCTGGTACGAGAATGCTTCAACTGTCTCACGCAAAATAGTTGAGACCGAGAGCTACTATTTAATTCCGATACGCGACATAACTTTTGTTGATTACGACGGCGACGTTTACAACATGGAAGTTGAAGAAGAGCACAATTATTTAGCGGGATTCTTTCTGGTATCGAATTGCCAGAACTGGGTCACCTCGCAAGCTCTGCGCGATGATGCGGCGGGCACATCGCCTAAGATAGTTTCGGCTGAAAGGCTCGTCGCGATGGCGAAGGCTTATGGCGCATCTTTGGTCGGGACGAGTTACAACGAGCCTTTGATTACGGCGGAGTGGGCGATTGAAGTTTTTAAGAAAGCGAAGCCGGAAGGGTTCAAGACGGCGTTCATCTCGAATGGGAATGCGACGCCGCAGGTTCTGGATTACATACGCCCCTGGACGGATTGCTACAAAATTGATTTGAAGTCCATGAATGATCGCAACTATCGCCAGCTCGGCGGCGTCGTTGACAACATTCTGGAGACGATCAAGATGGTTAAGGAGCGCGGCTTCTGGGAAGAGATCGTGACGCTCGTCATTCCTGGCTTCAACGATTCGGAAGATGAACTGAAACGCGCGGCGGACTTCATCGTATCCGTTTCGCCGGACATCCCCTGGCATGTGACGGCGTTTCACCAGGACTACAACATGACTGAGAACGCGAACACAACTGCCGAACAATTGATTCGCGCCTGTGAGATCGGACGCGACGCGGGCTTGCGCTTCGTCTATGCGGGAAATCTTCCTGGTAAGGTCGGGCGTTGGGAGAACACGTATTGCCCTGCGTGCGATGAACTGTTGATCGAACGCTACGGCTATCTCATCAAACAAATGAAGGTGACGCGCGATGGAAAGTGTTCGGCGTGCGCGACGCTCATTCCAGGCGTGTGGAGTTGAGAGGCGGCGTCAGGAGAGTGGAAGAATTAAAGAGCGAGGTGGATGTCTGAAAGCGGAAGGATGGAAAAAGAAAGCCCGACGATTAACTTGCAGTTGTTCGTCGGGCTTGAGTGTTTGAAGACACAAAAAAAAGTAGAGCGTGGCTCTACTTGGGTGCGTTCTTCATGCATTCCATTTTGGACTTCTTGGCAGAGGCCATCGCGTCCTTCATCTCTTTGCCCTTCTTCGTCGCGGCATCCTTCTTCGCAGCCGCGTAATCCTCGTTGCACTTCTTCACGGCGGCGACATGCTCTGCGCTGGCTTTATGCTTGGTCTTCGCCATCGTCGCGGGAACGGCAACGCCGAGCGCGAGCGCCAGTGTCAGCGCGGTGTTTGTCAAAATACGTTTCATGGTTATCTCCTTCAAGGTTTAAGTGAATCGCGTCAGCATTTGCTTAGCGACCTTCTCAACAGCAAGCAGCGCGCCATTCAAATCACGAACGCTGATGGCCCAAAATGCGCCAGCATCAAAGATTTGCTTGAAGAATTTAACGACGTTGCATGTTTGTAGCGATGTGCGTCTGGGGCAGGATGGTTACCGCCGACAATTTAGCCACGCAGAAGGACGAGGGCATAGATTATCAGATGTCGAGCGTAGCTCTCTTGTCAGTACCGCCTGCGGTAGCGGACGGGTGGCGATTGAGGTTAATAACATCTCGAACGAAGTTGGATAGCATTGCTGGAATCTTGAGTCATCAAGTCGCCACCCACCCGCTACCGCAGGTGGTACTGACAGGCTGTCAAAAATTTGACGAGCGCCGTTCGTCGCCTTCAGATGTGCCGTAAACGGGTGCATACTCTTCATCGTCTTCGGCGGCGGCGAGGGCGCGTTTGAGTTCGACGAAATTGCGCGAGACCATTTCAAATTCATCCTGATCGAACTGCTCAGGCTCGCTTGCCATCGCGAGTGCGCGCTCAATCCTCCGCCCTGCCAGATCAAGCGCATCAATACTCAATTCGTTCTTCTCAACGGCTTCAACAAGCGCGTCTCGCGCGGCGACGAAGTTCGCTTCACGTTCGCAAATCAAGATCATGTCCGAGCCTGCCTGAATCGCGCGCAGAGAAGCTTCTGCCACCGAGAGCGATTGGACGACCGCGCCCATCTCCATGTCGTCCGTGATGACGAGGCCGTCGAATCTCAAGGCCAGCCGCAGCAGTCGCATGACGACGTTGCCGCTGATCGTCGCTGGAAGATTATGAAGGCTTGCGATTGGCGGCAACTCGCCCGTGCGATGAAACCACGCTTGCAGAAATTCAGAAACTTCGGGAAAGGCCGCGTGGCTGACCATCACGCTTTGCAAACGTTCGCCTGGACGATGAAACATCAAATCCATAAACGGGACGAGGTCACGTTCGAGAATCTCTTCCCACGCATGTTGCACGACGGGCAAGCGGCGGTGCGAATCAACGGTCGAGCCGCCGAGTCCTGGAAAATGTTTGCCGCAACCGATGACGCATGATTTCTGCAAGCCGTCGAGGTATGCGCCCGCGAGTCTTGAAACTTCTGCGGCCTGTGCGCCAAAGGTTCTGCCGCGCAAACCGTTGTCCCTGTTGTCGCCTGCGAGATCAAGCACGGGCGCGAAGTTGATATTGAAGCCGAGCAGACACAAAGCGCGTGCGGTCAACTCGCCAAACTTTTCGGCCAGGTCTGAGCGTCCGGCCAGGCGCACGGCTTTGGCCGAAGGCATCGGCTCGCAGATTTCGCGGAAGCGATCCACGAGGCCGCCTTCCTGGTCAATGCCGATCAGGACTTCCCTGCCCACAGCGTCGCGTATCTGCGCTGTCAGGAGCGCGACCTGTTCGGCTGATTCGACGTTGCGCCCGAAGAGAATTACGCCGCCAGGTTGAACCTCGCCGAGCAAGGCGCGCAGGCGTCGGTCAAGGCGCGTTCCAGGCAGGCCGATGAAGAGAAGGCGTCCAGCCTTCTGCGCGATTGATTGCGCGTTGTCGGTTTGAGTATCTTCGATAATGCGGTTCATAAAGTTGTTGTTTGATGCGTGATTTATTTGTTTAGTTTGAAGATGCGGGACGAACGGGGGAATATGATTTGCGATTAGGCGCGAGGGGAAAGGAAACGTGGGAGTGTGTGCGCGCCGCACAACAATGAGCTTAACGGTTTGAAGCAAAGTTTGGCAAGAAGGTGTTTGATGTACTTTGAAATTGAGAATCGTGCAGAGGCTGGGTTCAAACGAAGGCGCAAAGAAAAGACGAACCTGAGCACGCAAAGAATCTTTGTGGTTTTATGGCGAGCTTTCGTTTTTCTTTTTTTGCGCCTTCGCGTGAAACCGCTACTCACGCTCTTCAAGACGCTTCAAACAAGAGATACGCGCTTGTCCACTTCCCTCGCCAGTTTTAGTATTTTGACACTGCAATGCAGATAGCGAATGAAATACAAAGCGAGATGAAACGTCGCGCCCTGCTTTCGCAAAAGATCAAGGAGCGTGCGCGCCTCGAAGGTTTCGACAAGGTTGGCATCGTGCGCGCCGAAGCTTTGCTTGATGAGCGCGAGCGTTTGGAGCAGTGGCTTGAGCGCGGCTTTCATGCCGACATGCACTGGATGGAACGCGACCCCGCGCAGCGCGCAAACCCGCGCCAACTATTTCCAGAGGCGCGCTCCATCATCGTCGTCGCGCTCAACTACTTCACTCCGCACGCACACGTGAATGACGCTGCGACGGGCAAGATTTCACGTTACGCCTGGGGTGATGATTATCACGATGTCGTTGGTGAAAAGCTGAAACTGCTGCTCGCGTGGATTAAAGAAGAGTGGCCGGAAGCAGTCGGCAAAACGTGTGTGGACATTCAACCGATGATGGATAAGGCATGGGCTGTGCGCGCCGGACTCGGCTGGCTCGGCAAACACACAAACCTCATCACGCAGGACTACGGCTCGTGGGTCTTCGTCGGCGAAGTCCTGCTCAACCTCGAACTCGCCTACGACACGGAACAGGTCGCAGACCACTGCGGGACATGCACACTCTGCCTCGAAGCCTGTCCGACGCAGGCGATCACAGAAGCTTACGTCGTTGACTCGAACAAGTGCCTCTCTTACGCGACGATTGAACTGCGCGAATCGCAACTTCCCGAAGACATCACAGACAATCTCAACGGCTGGCTCTACGGCTGCGACATCTGCCAGGATGTGTGTCCCTGGAATCGTTTCGAGCAACCAACGGATGAGCAACGCTTCGAGCCACGAGAGGGCAACGTCTCAGCAGAGCTTTCACAAATTCTCGAACTCTCACCCGAAACTTACGCCGCGCGCTTTCGTCGCAGCGCCATCAAACGCGCCAAACTCACAGGACTACAACGCAACGCCCTTGCGCTCAAAGAAAAGTTCGAGGATACGCGATGAAGCCGAGGGGGATTTTTTTGCTCTCAGCCTGCGAAGCAGGCGACAGAATAAAGCCCAGGGTGAAGGCGCAAGCCGAACCCTGGGTATAGTGAACCAAACAAACACTAGCCCATGAAATGGGCGATAGATAACCGACAGGCCGGAAGTCTATCGCCCGTTTCACGGGCTTGAGATTTTTATACTGACGTTGTTCCCAGGGTTCCGCTCACGCTCCACCCTGGGCTTTATTCTGTCGCCTGCTCCGCAGGCTGAAGACCGTTTGATTTCGCCCTTCGTCCCTACCATCCCTTCAAAAGTCACTGTGGGATTTCGAGCGCGTTGTGCGCTTTGAGAAATTCCACCACGTCTTCATGTTTGCTTTCCTGCGCTTGCGATAAAGCTGTTGCACCTTCCTTGTCGCGGCGATTGATGTCGGCTCCGGCATCGAAGAGAACTTTGACTGATTCCAAGTCCCCATCGCTCGCAGCCTTCATCAACGCCGTCTCGCCTTCGTGATTCTTTGCGTTGACACGCGCGCCGGTGTCTATCAAAGCCTTCAATACTTTGCCGTTGCTCCACTCGGCAGCGAGGATGAGCGCAGTGTCTCCGTCTTCGTCTTTCAAGTTGACCTTCGCTCCGGCGGAAATTAAATCCCAGACAAGTTCAGCCGTCGCATCTTCATCAACTTTCATCAAGGCCGTCTGCCCGCGACTATTCTTCGCGTTCACGTCCGCACCGACATCGAGCAGAGAGCGCACCATCTCTCGATTGCCATAGCTGACCGCTTCATCGAGCGCGGTGGCGTCTGTGTTTTTATCTCTTCGATTTGCCTCCACGCCCGATGCGATCAACTCCCTGACCGCCTCAAGATTATTTTCAGAAGCAGCTTTAACGAGAGGTTCGTCTGGTAACACTACCATCGCGCCGCCGGCAGTTGCGGTGATTAGTCTAACATTGAGAGCAGTGTCCGCGCGCCTCTCTTCATTCGCTTGCAAGACTAGATCATTGACCTGGGCGGAGGTGAAGTTTGTAGCCTCGACTTTGAGCGTGTAGTTTCCGGCTTCTAAATTTTGAAAGCTGTATGCGCCTTCATCGTTGGTCGTCGTGGTCTGTTCCTGTTTGGTGTTCTCGTTGGTCAGTGTGACGTTTGCTCCTGGAATGACCGCGCCTTGCGGGTCTGTGACTGTTCCCGCGAGAGTAGCGTTTCCGCCGCCTTGATTTTGAGAGCGCGCAGCATCAAGCGGGATCGTGATGTTGCTGGTGGCAGATTGATTGGCGGGTGTTTGCGCGGCGACAGTTGAGCAAAGGCTGAGCGCGGCGGTGAAAGCTCCGGCGGCGATTCTGGAAGCGCGTCGCTTGATTTGATGCAACTGCGTGGGCGCGGCTCTGGTGTGGATGGTATCGTCAGGGCGACGATAGTAGCGGACGCAGAGTTGTCCCTTTGAACGAGAGACTAACTCAAGCGCCTGCTTGCGCGTCATCTCGGAAAGATTGTTGACGTGCTTGCTGCAATGCTCGCAGAAGCGCACCTCGTTGTTGCCGATCATTGAATCCCAATCGGCGTTGCAGGGCACAGGGATGTTGATGCGATCAAGTAAGCTGGATTTTTTTACGGACATGATTAGGCTGTCTCCTTTCAAACGATAAAACGAGTTGAGTGGAGAGCCTGGGGAGTAGCTCGCGGAATTTCTCTGAGAAGCTGCGAGGCAAATCTTGAACCTCTCGCCAGAGGCCTGTGATTTCGCACTCTGATGCGCGCAGGCATCCACACGTTGTTGGAAGAACGGAATTATTTACGAAAACTTGCAGGCCTGTACGAATACGCGGAAGAAGGGGGAAGGGTGGCGAGAGGGTTTTGTCAGTACCGTCTGCGGTAGCGGACGGGTGGAGTTTGAGGCGCTAACATCTCTAACGAAAGTGCAAAGTCGAGTTAGCATCCAGAGTCTTGAGTAATCAAGCCGCCACCCGCCCGCTACCGCAGGCGGTACTGACCTCCTTCTTCCGCCTTGCACTTACGGCTGCGCCGTCGGTTATGATTGAAGCGAAAAATTTTTCGCGAGGAGAAGAGATGAAACCAATTTGCATTTTGTTTGGCGCGTGTTTGATGTTGGCTTTTGTTCCGAGCCTGATTATGGCGCAGACAAATTCATCGCCTGAGGCTTTGCGTCGGATGGCTCTGGATTATTACCAGTGGCGCAACGAGAATTTCCCTGTTGGCAGCAGCGATCAGGGCTTGCACACCTGGGATAACAAACTAACTGATTATTCGCAGACCGCAGTTGCCTCGCGTCGCCAGCACGTTAAAGAGTTGTTGAATCAAGTTCGTGCAATGGAGACGAAAGCATGGAGCAAGGATGACCGCATTGACTGGCTCTTGTTTCGCTCTGAACTTGAAGGCGTTGATTTCTTTGATCGCGTCAAGAATCCCATCGAGGCAGACCCGCAGACTTACGTTGACGAATGCAGTAACGGCATCTTCTCTTTGCTCAAGAAAGAATACGACACGCCGCGCAACCGCGCTCTCGCAGCGACGGCGCGTTTGAAGCTGATGCCCGCCATGATCGAACAGGGCAAAAAGAATTTGCAGAAGCCCGTCCGTCTGTACGCGCAACTCGCGATTGATTCGTCGCGTTCCATTGATAGTCTTTTCAAAGATAGCTTGATGACAATCGCGACTGGTCTCTCACCAGCTGAACGCGATGATCTCGTCAAAGCGCGCGACGCTGCTATCGCTTCTCTACACGCTTACGCGGACTGGCTCGAACAAAAGCTTCCAGGCATGGTCGCCTTCTCGCCGATGGGCGAAGAGAATTACAACTACATGCTGAAGCACGTTTACCTTTTGCCGCTCGACGCGAAGCAGGTGGAGATGTTGGGCCAATCCGAACTGGCACGTTATCGCGCTCTTGAATCTCTCTTGCCTGATCCGTCGCTCGCGAATCCAGACCCGTCGCGCAGCAAGAACATTCCGCAAGACCAGGCCGCATTTCTCAAAGCTTACGAAGAGCGACAAACGGAGATGATTCGTTTTCTCAAAGACAAAAATCTCATCACGTTGCCCGCGTACCTCGGCGTCTTCTCGATTCGCCAACTGCCCGAAGCATTCAAGCCGACAAGTCCTGGCGGCTTTATGAATCCTCCTGGCGTTTATGACAAAGACAGCGGCGGCTTTTACTTCATCCCGACGTACAACCCGCAGAGCCATAACTTTTACATTCGCGCCGCCATCGAAGACCCGCGCCCCATCCTCGGACACGAAGGCATTCCAGGCCACTTCCTCCAACTCTCCATCGCCAATCATCTCTCCGACGAAATACGCCGCCAGCATTCCGACGGCATCTTCATCGAAGGCTGGGCTTTGTACACCGAAGAGCTTTTGATGCGAACGGGCTTCTATCCAGACAACTCCGCAGCGCAGGGACAAGTCTTGCGTCTCTCTCGTTATCGCGCGGCGCGCATCGGCGTTGACGTGAACCTGCACACGGGGCGTTGGACGTTTGAGCAGGCGGTCAAGTATTTCATGGAGGCGGGCGGGCTTGATCGTGAAGCCGCTGAAGGCGAAGCGGCGGGCGCAGCCTCGAACCCTTCGCAAAAGATCAGCTACATCGTCGGCAAGTGGCAGATCATGCGGCTGCTCGGACGCTACCGAGATCGTCAGGGCGCAAACTTTCGTCTCGGCGCGTTCCACGATGAACTCATCAAGAACGGCAGCCTCCCGCTCACCATCGTCGAGTGGCTGATGCTCGATGATTCGTCAACGCTGGAGCAAGCATTGCAATAATGCTCGATACAAAATCAACGCTGTGCTCGAAAGTAATTTTCGACGGCTTCTGCTTCCGAAAACATGAACCTCATTGAAAAGATAAAGGACAAGTTATTGAAGTATCCTGATGCTAGATATCAGAGCGATGACAAAAGCATTAGCGTCTTTCCATCATCTGAGGATGGATTCACCGTCTCATTGTACGTAAGTCAGGATACTTACACAGTTGGCTTTAATGGTTGGCATGAGGATTTCCAAGACGAAGAAGAAGCGTTGAACTGCTTTGCCTTCGGCTTGTCTAGCGAGTGCCGTTTGAAAGAATTTCGGCGCGGTAGTTTTGCGTATAAATGGACTGTTGAATCAAAGGAAAATGGAAGATGGGTTCAAGGCACT
>MWWJ01000016.1_pt1 | contig 15276 bp, 13 predicted proteins | sample 1047271 | NCBI WGS metagenome assembly MWWJ01 (sample SAMN06349965, study PRJNA376086) | soil metagenome | isolation source: CN-4 sample Antarctic (ecotone) soil | place: Antarctica | collected 2015-01-13 | reverse complement strand
TGATTGAACTCGGCGATGGAATCTTGGGCGGCTACTCGGTTGATTCTGTTTTTGATGATGCGGAGTTGCGTGAGGCAACGGCGGCGATTGTTTTCTGCGCTTCGGATTATGTCGGCGCGTGAGACTGGGGCGTCGAAGTTGTACGTCGAAGATTTGCGCGTGGAGTTTGTGCGTGATTACGTCTGGATGGCTGTCAAGGCGAACGCGGTTTATGAAGGCGTCTATCTGCTCGGCACATCGCTGGCGCGGCCTGTGATTGCGAAGCGGCAGATCGAGATTGCGCGTCTTGAGGGTGCGGATGCGGTGGCGCACGGAGCGACTGGCAAGGGCAACGATCAGGTGCGTTTTGAGTTGACTTACTACGCTTTGCAACCGGACATCAAGGTGGTCGCGCCCTGGCGCGAGTGGGAGTTTAAGGGGCGCAGCGATCTCATCGCGTATGCCGAACAGCACAACATCCCTGTGACGGCGACGCACGCGAAGCCTTATTCGACTGACCGCAATCTGATGCATGTCTCTTACGAAGGCGGCGTGCTTGAAGACCCCTGGGTTGCGCCTCCCGCAGATATTTTTCAGATGACGAAAGCGCCGGAGGATGCGTTGACGGAAGCGGAAGAAATTGAAATCGGTTTCGAGCGGGGCGAGCCTGTTTCGATCAATGGCGAGAGCATGAAAGCGGTGGCGTTGCTTGAAAAGTTGAATGAGATTGGCGGGGCGCACGGGCTAGGGCGCGTTGATCTGGTCGAGAATCGTTTTGTCGGAATGAAGTCGCGCGGCGTGTATGAGACGCCAGGCGTGACTGTCTTGCAGGCAGCGCATCGTGCGCTTGAATCAATCACGCTCGACCGCGAAGTTGTGAGGTTGCGCGATTCGCTCAGCGTCAAGTTTGCGGAGAGCATTTACTACGGTTTCTGGTTCGCGCCGGAGTTCGAGTTGATGCGGAAGATGATTGATGAGACGCAGGAAAACGTGATGGGCGACGTGCGACTGAAACTCTATCGCGGCAACTCCATCGTGACGGGTCGCCGCTCGCCGCGTTCGCTCTACAACGCGAACCTCGCGACGTTTGAAGCCGATAACATTTACAACCAGCGCGATGCCGAAGGCTTTATCAAACTTAACGCGCTGCGTTTGAGGTTGAAGGGAATGCAGGACGAGAAGAAGTAAAGAGACGCTAGCACTTTGGATCGAAAGTCTTTTGAATTGCCTCCAGCTTTAGCTGGAGGATGGAGTAGCTAAAAGGATGTCGGCTTTAGCCGAATGGTTTGGCTAAAGCCAGGACATTCTGGCAAACACCCTCCACTAGCTAAAGCTAGTGGCAATTCAAAAAAATCTAAGAGCTAAAATATCACGGCGCCAGGCCGGAGGATGAAGAGATGTTGATGACGAAAACCATAGATGCAACGATTACAACGACGATTGCAGTAGCTGAAGCTGACAAGATCGGGTCGGCGGCATCGTTGCTCGACTTGCCGAAGACGTTGGGCGTGGTCGCGGAGTGCGAGAGTCCGCGCGCGGGCGATGTTGTCGTTGTGCACGCTTTGACTGACAGCGCGACGTATAACCAGCTTGAGTTGGCGACGGGACGATTAGCAAAGATCAATCCTGGTGATGTGTTGGTCGGTGTGTTGGGAAGGCGGCGCGCGTTGAAGGGTTTCGTTGGTGATGTGCCGCCCAGCGTGAAGGCTGGCGATGAGTTACACCTGCTGAACATGGGCGGCGTGATCGGATTCTGCACGGGGCATCATTCGAGTCTGAGTGATGCGATCAAGGTTGAGGTCATTGGCCTGGCGTGTGATGAAGCGGGGCGCGTCAGGAATATCGCGGACGTGGCCTTGCCGCAGTGCGAGACATTGGGGGAGAGCGCGCCGCTCGTCCTTGTTGCCGGAACATGTATGAATAGCGGGAAGACTTACGCGGCGACGGAGTTGATAAAGCAGGCGACGCGAGTGGGCTTGCGTGTGGCGGCGGCGAAGTTGTCGGGCGTCGCGTGTTTGCGCGACACGCTCAACATGGCCGATCACGGGGCAGTTGCGACGGCGAGTTTTCTTGATTGCGGTTTGCCTTCGACAGTTGGGGCAGGCGATCTCGCGCCCGTTGCAAAGGCAATCATCGCGCGGCTGAATGAAAGCGCGCCGGACATGATTGTGATTGAACTCGGCGATGGAATCTTGGGCGGCTACTCGGTTGATTCTGTTTTTGATGATGCGGAGTTGCGTGAGGCAACGGCGGCGATTGTTTTCTGCGCTTCGGATTATGTCGGCGCGTGGGGCGGCATCGAGTTGTTCAAGCGGCGCGGGATCGGCGTTGATGTGGTCGCAGGTTCGGTGACGGATTCGCAGATGGGCGAGGATTACATCGAGCAGGAGTTTAATGTTCCGGCGGGCAATGCACGTAGAGATGGCGTGCGGCTTTTCAAGATCGTGCAGGCGAAGTTACCGCGCGCCGCATAAAAGAAAGGATTTGCCACAGAGGCACAGAGGCACAGAGAAAAGCAAGATGAAAAAATAAAGGAGGAAGGATGGAAGAGAAGCGGTACGATCAAGACAAAGATTCGTTACTCTTCTTGTGCGCCGCCTCATATTTTTATGTGCTGCCTCAACTTTCGTTTTCCTTCTCTGTGTCTCTGTGCCTCTGTGGCTAATCTGATTATCACTGGAGAATGTTGTGAAGAAAGACAAGCCTCGTTGGGAAGGCGCGCAGACGAAGGCGATTCATGCCGATGAAGAGTTGAACGGGACGAGCGCGATTAGTGCGCCGATCTGGCAGACGACGAGCTTTCGCGCAGGTTCGGGTGAAGAGTTTGTCGAGATGGCTGGAACACCCCGTCATGCGGAGTTTTATACGCGCTACGGGAATCCGACGCACCAGCAGGTGGAAGCGACGGTGGCCGCGCTCGAAGGCGGTGAGGCGGCGTTGGTGTTCGGTTCAGGGATGGGCGCGATCTTTACAGCCGTGATGGGATTGTTGGAGCAGGGCGATCACGTCGTCGCGCAGCGCAGTCTTTACGCGGGGGCGACGACGCTCATGCGCGATGTGTTGCCGCGTTGGGGAATTGAATGCACGTTCGTTGACCAGACCAATGTGGAGGCTTTTGCTGAAGCCGTTCGCCCGCAGACGAAGTTGATTTATGTGGAGACGCCGACGAACCCGTTGATGGAGATTACAGACCTCGCGCGCGTTGCGGAGTTGGGGAAGGGACACGGCATCACGACGATGGTTGATAACACGTTTGCGACGCCGATCAATCAACGCCCGCTCGAACTGGGGCTTGATGTCGTGGTGCATAGCGCGACGAAATATCTGGGAGGACACAATGACGTGAGCGCGGGCGTCATGGTTGCGAGCAAAGAATTTGTCGAGAACGCGTGGAAGTTTGCGATTGTGGCGGGCGCGACGCTGGGCCCGTTTGACGCCTGGTTGATGTTGCGCGGGTTGAGGACTTTGGGTGTGAGAGTCGAACGCCACAATCAAAATGCGTTGGCCGTTGCGCGTTTTCTGGAAACTCATCCGAAAGTTGAGCGCGTCTTTTATCCTGGCCTCGAATCGCACCCGCAGCATGAGTTGGCGCGGGCGCAGATGAGTGGGTTTACAGGCGTCTTGAGCGTGGAGTTGCGCGGCGGAGCATGGGCGGCTGAAAGATTTATGTCCGCTTTGAAGCTTGCGACATACGCGGCGAGTCTCGGCGGAATCGAAACGCTCGTCACGCGTCCGGCAGCGATGTGGAGCCAGCATCTGACAGCCGAACAACGCGAAGAGAGCGGCATCAGCGAAGGGTTGGTGCGAATCTCAGTTGGCCTGGAAGATGAGCGCGACTTGCTGAAAGATTTCGCGCAGGCGTTGGAGGGATTGTGATGGGGCGTGGCGAGCGTGCAGGTGAAGTGCAGAGACGTTTGCGTGTCGCGATCTTCGGCGGCTCAGGCTACGGGGGCGCGGAGCTTTTGCGTCTGCTGTTGCTTCATCCGAATGTTGAGATTGCGCTTGTCACGGCGAATGAACACGCGGGCAAAGCTGTCGGAGAAGTGCATCGCAACTTGTACGGGTTGACGGAACTTCGCTTTGAACGCGCGCCGGAAGATTTGTCGAGCCTGAACGATCTTGATTGCGTGTTTCTCGCGCTCCCGCACGGGCAGGCGATGCAGGTTGTGCCGCGTCTGCCAAACAGCTTGAAGGTGATTGATCTCTCCGGTGATTTTCGCTTGCGTGACAGGGAAGCGTTCGAGCAGCACTACGGGCGCGAGCACACCGCAATGGAAGCGCAAAGCGAGTTCGTTTACGGATTGACCGAGACGAATCGTGAAGCGATCAAGGGCGCGCGGCTTATCAGCAATCCAGGTTGCTTTGCGACGGCGACGCTGCTGGGACTCGCCCCGCTCGCGGCGATAGGAGCAATCAACGGGCGCGTCATTGTTGATGCGAAGACAGGCTCGTCGGGTTCGGGCGCGAAGGCTGCGGCGAACACGCATCACCCGCAACGCATGAATTCGTTTTACGCTTACAAGCCTTTCACACATCAACATGTGCCGGAGATTGAACAGACTTTGCATGATGTGAGCAGAGCGCGCGATTGGACGAACGAACTTGTTTTTATGACGCACTCGCTGCCCATCGCGCGCGGCATCTTCGCCTCGATCTATGCGGAAACTAAGACCGAGATGACGACGAATGATCTTCGCAATCTCTTCGCGAACTTTTATCGCGAATCATTCTTCGTGCGCCTCGTCGAAAATTCGCCGGACATCAACTGGGTCAAGACGACGAACTTTTGCGACATCGGGTTCGCCGCGCGTGGGCGTCAGATCGTTGTCTTTTCGGCGATTGATAATCTCGTTAAAGGCGCGGCGGGACAGGCGATTCAAAACATGAATCTGATGTTCGGCCTCGATGAAAAAATCGGATTGATGTTGACGGGGACGAATCCTTAAAGGCTGTAAAAGCTGTCCGTTGTCCGTTGTCAGTGGTCAGTTGTTTTTCTGATTTCAGTTTTGCATTGCAGGTTGGAGGATGAAGTTATGTTGAATGGGGAAGCGCGAGCGATGTCAGAGAACAACGGACAACGGACAACGGACAACGGACAGTTTTTAGAAATTGCAGCGAGCGAAGAGCAGTTTCAGCTTGGAACTTATAAGAAGATGCCCATTGCTGCCGAGCGTGGCGAGGGCGTCTGGCTTTATACGAGCGAGGGCGAGCGGTACCTTGATCTGTACGGCGGGCACGCGGTCTGCGCGACAGGGCATTGTCATCCACACGTGGTGAAGGCAATTCAAGAGCAGGCGAGCGAGATGCTCTTTTACTCGAATCTGGTTTACTCAAAGGTGCGCGCACGCGCTGCCGAGAAACTTGTCTCGCTTGCGCCGGAGTCAATCGCGAAAGCGTTCTTCTGCAATTCGGGGACGGAGGCGAACGAGAACGCGATGCGGATGGCGCGGCTCGCGACAAAACGCGAAAAGGTCATCACGTTTACGGGCGGCTTTCACGGGCGGACGGCGGACGCGATCAGCGCGACGGCGTTGGGGAAGTATCGCGAGTTGGGAAAGCCGAACGTGCCAGGACATTTGTTCGCGGAGTACGGCGACATCGCATCGGTTGAGAAGCTGGTTGATGAATCCGGTGAAGAAGTCGCAGCCATCATGCTGGAGCCAATTCAATCAATGGCGGGTGTGCGGATGTGTGCGCCGGAGTTTTATGTCGCGCTCAGAAAATTGTGTGATGAGCGCGGCGTCGTGTTGATCTACGACGAAGTGCAGACGGGCGTCGGGCGCACGGGCGACTGGTTCTTCGCGGGAAGCAGGGCGGGCGGGCGCGTCGTGCCGGACATCATTACGCTGGCGAAATCTTTGGGAAGCGGCGTGCCTGTCGGGGCGTGTCTCGTAACGGATAAAGTCGCAGCAGAAATTAAAGAGAATGATCTGGGGACAACGTTCGGCGGCGGGATGCTGGCGATGGCTGCTGTCACGGCGACGCTTGAAGCGATTGAAGCGGACGGGATGCGCGAGAGTGTGTTGAAGGTTGAGAGATATTTGCGGGAGCGTCTCGCAGATGTTTCGGAAGTCGTGCGCGTGCGTGGGCAGGGATTTTTACTCGGCATTGAGTTCAAAGAAAAGGCCGCGCCCATTCACCAGGCTTTGCTTGAACGGCGCATCATCACTGGAACGTCGAGCGACGCGAACGTGCTGCGCCTGTTGCCGCCACTGTGTTTGCAGCGAGCGGAGATTGATTTGTTCGTTGATGTCTTGAGCGGAATCACGGCGAGCGTGCAGCTTTAACGACGCTCACGCGGCAGTCCCGAAAATAAATCGAGCAACAAGAGTGTCGAGAAATTTTCTGACGACAAGTAATTGGACACGCGACGAACTTGAAGAGTTGATCGCGTCGGCGTTGCGTTTCAAGCGCGGCGATGAGCGAGCGCAAGCGTTGGCGGGGCGTTCCGTTGCGCTGGTCTTTTTCAATCCGAGTTTGCGGACGCGCGCTTCGATGCAGGTCGGGATTTACGAGCTTGGCGGGAACGCCGTCGTGCTTGAGCCAGGCGGGACGAGTTGGACGCTGGAGCATCAAGCGGGCGTCGTGATGGACGGTGATAAGACGGAGCACGTTGCGGAGTTTGTGCGCGTGCTTGGAAGATACTGCGCCGCTATCGGCGTGCGGACGTTTGCCGCTTTGAAGGATTGGGAAGCGGAGAGAATTGATCCGGTGCTGAATGCGTTTGCGAAATATGCGGAAGTTCCCATCATCAATCTCGAATCGGCGATGCAGCATCCGTGTCAGGCTCTGGCGGACATGATGACCGTGCGCGAGAAGTTGGGCGAAGGCAGGAAGCGCGTGCTGCTGACGTGGGCGTGGCATCCGAAGCCTTTGCCGATGGCCGTGCCGAACAGTTTTGCTTTAGCCGCCGCGCAGATGGGGCATGAGTTGATCGTCGCGCATCCGCGCGGGTACGAGTTGGATGAAGAGTTGATGCGCGCAGTTGAAAGAGAAGCGTTGAGTGCGGGCGGGAGCGTGAGTGTTGTGAATGATGTGGACGAAGCATTTGATGATGTCGAGGTTGTCTATGCGAAGAGTTGGGGCAGTAAGGATTTTTACGGTGCGGCGGAGCGTGACGTGGCGGAGCGCGCACAGTATCGCGAGCGTTGGATTGTTGACGAAGCGAAGATGAGGCGAACACGCGAAGGCCTCTTCATGCACTGCCTGCCCGTGCGTCGCAACGTCATCGTGACGGACGGCGTGATTGATTCGCGCGCTTCCGTTGTGATTGACGAAGCGGAGAATCGCCTGCACGCGCAGAAAGCTGTCATGACAAAATTGCTTGGCTCGAAGACTTAAGAAGGGAAAGGTCTCACGCTGGAGGCGCAAAGCTCGCAAAGAAAGGACGCGAAGAGAAGATACCGCGCTAGTCCCTTTGCGAGCTTTGCGCCTCCAGCGTGAACTTCTTCGCTGTTCGATTCGCTGTTTTGCAATGGAGTTGATGAGATGAGTGAGGCACAGATGGAAATCTCGAATCAGGCGCGGCTTGATCTGTTGCGCGAGGCGTTGCCGTACATTCAACGCTTCAAGGGCAAGACTTTCGTCGTCAAACTTTCAGGAAAGGCGACAGAGGAGCGCGCGAATCTGATGTCGCTGGCTGAGGAGTTGGCGTTGATGCATCAGGTGGGGATTCGCGTGTGCGTGGTGCATGGCGGCGGGAAGCAGTTGAACGATCTGGCAGAACGGATGGGCGTTGAGCAGACGATCATCAACGGGCGGCGCGTGACGGATGATGAGACGCTGGAGATGGCGATCATGGTCTTCGCGGGGAAGATCAACACGGACATTCTCGCGGCTTTGAGACAGAGAGGCGTTGAAGCTGTCGGGCTGTCGGGCGTGGACGGCAACATCGTTCATGCGGAGCGGCGGCCAGTCAAAGAGGTTTTGAATCGCGCGACGGGCGAGCGCGAGCAGGTTGATTACGGGCACGTCGGGGATGTCTTGAAAATCAATTCGCGTTTGTTATGCGTGTTGCTCGATCAGGGTTATTTGCCGGTCATCTCTTCACTCGGCGCGGATGATGAAGGGATGGTTTTTAATATCAACGCGGACACGATTGCCGCAGAGATCGCGGTGCAGTTGGAAGCGGAGAAGTTGATTTTGTTGTCGGACGTGGACGGAATTTATTTGCGAGCGGGTGAACCGGAGTCGAAGCTCTCGCGATTGACAAGCGGAGAAGCGGAAGAGTTGGTGAGAAGCGGCGCGGCGACGGGGGGGATGATTCCGAAGATTCAGAGTCTGGCCGAACTGCTGCGGCGCGGGGTTAAGAGCGCGCATATCATCAACGGTTCGACGCGGAATGCGTTGCTGTCGGAAGTGTTCACGGATGAAGGGACGGGGACGATGATCGTCGGGTAAGTTTGTTTCAGGTTAGAGATTGTAGGAATCGAAGTTGTCGTTTCAAACGAAGGCGCGAAGAACAGAAAATCCGAAGGCCGCAAAGGGAAGACAGTCACTCCTTTTGCGGCCTCACCTCTTTCTTTGCTTTGCGCCTTCGCGTGAAACTTCGACTTTGCACATCTTCAAGCTTGCGTTGCCTCTAATGTCAAAAATTCGCCTTGCTTGAATCGCCTTTCAATCTTCTGGACATTAGCAAAGTCTTCGATAGGATTGCCGCTCAAGACCAGAAAGCTTGCTTCGTATCCATCTTTGAGGTGGCCGATCCTGCGCTTGGGGAAAATCGTCGCCGCCGTTGTCTCGCACCACATTTTGAGCAACTCACGGTTATCGAAGACGCCGAGCCGTTGCAGATTCAGCGCTTCGGGCACAGAAGTCTGCCGATAGCTGTCGCTGCCGATTGCTACGATGACGTGACGCTTCTTTAACGTCTGAAGATTATGAACGAGCAGGTCATGCAGGGCATTGGAGGCTGGCGTCTCATCTCCTTTTTTCGGGAGCGCATGGTCAATGGCAGAGACCAGCGTGGTGACGACGACGGTTCGGTTGCGAGCCGCGAGCCGCGCATCTGCATCGGAGATTTGGTAACGAGATGTATCCTGAAACTTCGTCCAGTCGCCGTTCTCCGGTCTGAAGCCTGGCGTGTGATTGATCTCGTCAACTCCGGCGATTAAGGCGTTGTGAAAATCTGTGGCCGTCTCGATATGTGTTGAGACGCGCAAGCCTGCGCCATGCGCGCGTTTGAAGATTTCCGGCAAGAGCGCGGGGTTGAGTCCTTTCCAGGCGAAGTATGTTTCGTCATCTTTGCGTTTGGCGTATTCCTCTGAATAGAGCAGGAAAGTTTTGATGAAGTCGGGTTTGCCGGCCTTGATCGTTTCCCACTTGCGATCAAGGTCTGCCAGATTATCAATGATGAAATAGAAACCGCCCTCACCGTCAACCTGAGTCATACCGCCGCGCTCGATGTTGCGTTTGACGATTTCGATGGGATGGCCTCCCGAAGCGGTCAGTCCGCCGTTTGAGAACATCACATCAATGCTCGTCGGGATGTTGATCTTGCCGAGCAAAGGCGTTCTGGCTCTGGGAAGATTGCTTGGATTTTTGACGTAGAAGATGCCGCCTTCAAGGTACATGCGCTTTGTGCGCGCAAACGTTTCCTCGTTAGACCATTCGACGTTGTGATTGTGCGCTTCTCCGTAGGGCGGCACGACATACTTGCCGCTCAGGTCAACGACTTCATCAACGCGAACTGGCTTCCTTGATGTGAGGACGTCGTTGACCGAATAAAATTTTCGACTTCTAAAATTCTGTCCATCGAACCACTGGCCGTTGATAAATTCGTAAGTCTTCGGAACAAGTGTCTGGCCTCCCGCCTTTGCTCCAAGCGCCAACGCGACAAGCGACGCCGATGCGCTGATGAGAAAAGACCTCCTGGCGAGACTCTCAGTCTGATGATTTTCAATGACGGACATCGCCTTGCTTTTCCTTTCTTCTCACTTCTCAGTGACGACAACAATCAATGAGGGCAAACCCTCTAACGCGCACTTCATTGATCTAAAGACCGCATTCGATACTGCTTGCTCTCTATTAAACAACACCGCCAAAGATATTTTCGTGGCAGGAAACTTGAGATAGCTGCCATGTTGACGCCCGTGCGCTTTCGGTCTGACAATCGCTGGCGATGAGCCTCAAGCAGAAAAATCGTTCGCGACCCGTGCAATCTGGAAAAGGAAGTTCAAGCTGGCGTTCACGACCAACGCTGAACGTCTTTGCCAGGCATCTGTTCGCAGAGTGGCAACGGCTCGCCTTGCCTTTAAAGGATGAGCGCATCGTGTTGGCTGTTTCGGGCGGCGCGGATTCGGTAGCGTTGCTCTTAGCGGTTGATGAATTAATCAAAGCGGCGCGGCTTGAATCAAGTGTGACGGTGGCGCATCTCGATCATGGATTGCGCGGCGCGACAGGTGAAGCTGATGCGCATTGGGTGTGCGAATTGGCGAGCGAGCTGGGATATGAATGCGCGTTGGGATGCGTCTCAGTCAACGAACATGCGGCGGCGAGCGCGGATAATCTGGAGCAGGCGGCGCGGCGTGCTCGTTACGAATTTCTGGCGAAGACAGCGCGTGACTGCGCTGCGTGTTGCGTGCTGGTCGCGCACACGATGGACGATCAAGCGGAGACGTTGCTGTTGCGTTTGATGCGCGGGAGCGGGGCGGAGGGTCTCGGCGGGATGAAGACGGTGCGCGTTCTTGAGGCGGCGGGCGAAGAGGCGTTGCCCGTTGATAAAGATTCGATACGATTGAGGGAAGGCTTGCCGTTATCGAATGAAGCTGCGTTGCTCGTGCGTCCATTGCTGAGTTGGGCGCGGCGCGATGAGACGGAAAGCTATTGCCATGAGCGCAACGTCGCATACAGAAACGATGCGATGAACACGGATGAAAAGTTCGCGCGCATCCGCGTTCGGCGTCAACTCTTGCCACTGATGCTTGGGTTCAATCCGCGCATCGTTGAGGCGTTGTCACGGACGGCTACGCTGCTCGGCGATGATGCTTCCGCTCTTGAGATTGTCGCTGACGAGTTGCTCAAGACAGCATGTGTGGAAGCGGAGGGCGCGCTTGAAAGTTCGAGCCGAGAAACTTTGAGCAGTGAAGGTTCAAGCCATGAAAGTTTGAACGAAGAAATTTCATGGCTTGAAATTTTGAGCGATGAAAATTTGCGCCGGAAGGGGACAATCCGTCTGCCGCCGCTTCGCGTAGATGTGCTGGCGAGTGCGCCCGCGGCTGTGCGTCGGCTGGCGTTGCGGCGCTGGTTAAAAGCTGGGCGTGGGGATTTACGACGCCTTGAGATGGTTCATCTGCTGGCCGTCGAAGGATTGCTCGCGGGCGAGCGCGGCGGGCGCGTGATCCTGCTGCCAGGCGGAGCAAAGGTCTTGCGAAAACGCGGGCTGCTGTATTTCAAACTCGATTGAAGTTGAAATTAAAACTCGATTGAGTTGAAAAAGAGTGCGCCGCCGTCTAGAATCCTTGTTAGTCGAACCGCGCGCTGGCGAAGCGGCGGTTCTTAATTTTATCGGGGTTCATTTGAGGCACGTGTGAGCAAGATGGCTGAAGTTGTTGAGGTTTACAGCGCGGCGGAAATCGCTGCACGGGTGCAAACTCTCGCCGCCGAAATCGCGCAGGCCTACGAAGGGCGTGAACTGATCGTGCTCGGCGTGCTCGAAGACAGCTTCATCTTTCTCGCAGACCTTCTGCGCGCTGCCACACAGCTCTCGCCGCGCACAGCCTTTCTTCATTACAAACATCAATCGCTCGGTGGCATTCAGGACATTTCTTTCAACACGCAGGTGGATGTCGCGCGGCGCGACGTGCTGCTTGTCGAAGGCGTGCTTGAGACCGGCGTGACGCAGGAATATCTGATAAAGCAACTTGGCTCGCATGGCGCGTCAAGCGTCAAGCTCTGCGTGTTGCTCGACAAATCAGACCGTCGCCGCGTCGGCCTTGAACCGGACTGGCGCGCTTTTGAAACGCACGAGAGCTACGTCTTCGGTTACGGATTGGGCTTTCAGGATCGTTGGCGCGAATTGCCCTACCTGGCAACTTTTGAAAAGTGACGAGTGACAAGTGATGAGCAAGAAAAAGAAGTCCGGAGTCTGGAGTCTTAAGTCTGGAGTCAAAAGAAAAGCGCAACGGTAGAGAGCGGGATGGCATCTAAAAAGTGGCGAGAGAAGAGTGAGTAAGTTAAATCAAATATTGATGAGCGATGGATGGCAAGTCAAAGCCATCTTTCTTTTGCTCGTCACTTGTCACTTTCCACTTGTCACTGCTTTTAGGGTATGATTCGGCAGTAGGGGGACGAAACATTTTGAGTTCTACGGCTAGACAAATTATTTTCTGGTTGCTCATCGTGGCGGGGGCAATCTTGTTGTACAAGGTCTTCAACGGCTCGCAGAATAGCAAAGTAGCCTTAGTTGGCTACGGCGACCTCGTGCAGAAGGTTGATAAAGGCGAACTGGCGAAACTCACCATCAAGCAATCGGAAGTGCTGGCTGTTGATACTAAAGGCAACGAGTTTCGCGCACCGCTCGACAATCAGTTCACGAAAGCGAACTTGATGGAAAGAGCTGTCGGAAAAGATGGATCGCCGGCAAAAGTCGAGAAGGTTGAAGACGAATCAGGCAGCATGAATATCTGGCCTGTGTTGCTGAGTTGGATGCCGATTCTCTTTATCATCGGTATCTGGATTTTCATGCTGCGGCAAATGCAGTCTGGCGGCAACAAGGCTCTAAGCTTTGGGAAGTCGCGCGCCAAGCTGCTCAACAATCAGCAGAAGCGCGTCACGTTCAAAGATGTGGCGGGCGTCGAAGAGGCCAAAGAGGAATTGCAGGAGATTATCGAATTCCTCAAAGAGCCGCAGAAATTCCAGAAGCTCGGCGGGCGCATTCCGAAAGGCGTCCTGATGATGGGGCCTCCAGGAACGGGCAAGACGCTGCTCGCACGCGCCATCGCGGGCGAAGCCAACGTGCCGTTCTTCTCAATCTCCGGTTCGGACTTCGTCGAGATGTTCGTCGGCGTCGGCGCGTCTCGCGTTCGAGATTTATTTGAACAAGGCAAGAAAAACGCGCCGTGCATCATCTTCATTGACGAGATTGATGCTGTGGGTCGTCATCGCGGCGCAGGCTTGGGCGGTGGGCATGACGAGCGCGAGCAGACTTTGAATCAACTGCTCGTTGAGATGGACGGCTTTGAATCCAACGATGGCGTGATCTTGATTGCTTCAACCAACAGACCCGACGTTCTCGATCCGGCGTTGCTTCGTCCAGGGCGCTTTGATCGTCGCGTGGTCGTCTCGCGCCCAGACGTGCGCGGGCGTGAAGGTATCCTGAAAGTTCACACGCGCAAGATTCCGCTCGGTGAAGATGTGGACATCAACGTGATTGCGCGCGGTACGCCTGGCTTTACCGGCGCAGACCTCGCGAACCTCGTCAACGAAGCTGCGCTCAACGCCGCGCGCTATAACAAGAAGCTGGTGGCGATGCCGGACTTCGAGATGGCGAAAGATAAAGTGATGATGGGCGCGGAACGCAAGAGCATGGTGATCTCGAACGAGGAGAAGCGCGTCACGGCGTTTCACGAAGCGGGACACACGCTCGTCGGTCTCAAAGTTCCGAACGCAGACCCCGTTCATAAAGTCACGATCATTCCGCGCGGGATGGCTTTAGGCGTCACGCAACAATTGCCGGAAGCTGATCGTCACAGCTACACGAAGGAATACTTGCTCGGTCAGATCGCGATTTTGATGGGCGGGCGCATTGCGGAAGAGACGTTCCTCAACAACATCACGACGGGCGCGTCCAACGACATCGAACGCGCGACTGAGTTGGCGCGTGCGATGGTCTGCGAGTACGGCATGTCGGAGTTGGGGCCGCTCACGTTTGGCAAAAAGGAAGAGCAGATTTTCCTTGGCCGCGAGATCGCACAGCATCGTGATTATTCGGAAGACACCTCGATCAAGATTGACCAGGAAGTGAAGAAGATCGTCACGGAGCAATACGAACGCGCGCGCAACATCATCGAAGAGAATCGCGACATCATGGTGCGACTCTCCGAAACTTTGCTGGAGCGCGAGTCGCTCGACGGCGTGCAGATCAGACGCATCATCGCAGGCTTGCCGCTCGATGAAGAACAGCCACCGTCATCGGGTGACGATGAGCGCGCACAGTTGAAAGAGCCTGCCGCCAAACCGCTCAAGCCGATCCTGCCGCCGATTACGGGCAGCAATCCGGCGACAGCCTAAAGGCATCGGGCAAATCTGAAAAGGGAAAAGGGGAAGGGCAATCTAAGGCCACTTCCCCTTTTGCTTTTTAACATCACACTTTCACAGTAGCGCAGGAGAAATTAGCCATAGATTGACACAGATAAACACGAATCGGAATTGAAGAAAGCTGATGGGCTTCCTCTTCCTCTGCCTTCATCTGTGATGATCTGTGTTCATCTGTGGCTGACTCAGCTTTTGCTTTTCATCTTTATACTTTAACTTTATCTCGCTATGTCCGTCCGTGAATGGAAATTAGCGCGTCGCACGTTGCTCCTCGGCGAACGCACGCTCTTGATGGGCGTCTTGAACGTGACGCCCGACAGTTTTAGCGATGGCGGAAATTTTTATTCAATTGAAAAAGCGTTGGCTCACGCCGAAGAGATGATCGAGCTGGGTGCGGACATCATAGACATTGGCGGCGAATCAACGCGCCCCAAAGCGTCTCCGATTTCACCGGATGAAGAGTTGAAGCGCGTCATGCCGTTGATCGAGCGATTGACGAAAAGTTCAAACGTCCCTCTTTCGATAGACACGACGAAAGCGATGGTTGCGCGAGCCGCGCTGGATGGGGGGGCGGAGATCGTCAATGATATTTCCGGCTTGCGTTTTGATCCGGCCATCGCCGACGAAGCCGCACGCTTCGACTCCGGATTGATCCTCATGCATTCGCGCGGCGCGTTCGAGACGATGCATCAGTTAGAGCCTGTCGAAGACATCATGGCGGAGGTTGCAAGGGACTGGCGACGCGCCATTGCCGAAGCCAGGCGACGGGGCGTTGGAACTGAACGCATCGCACTCGATCCTGGCATCGGTTTCGGCAAGAGCCAATCGCAGAACGTGGAATTGATTGCAAAACTCGATCAACTCGTGCGTGAGTTCGAGGAATTTCCCTTGCTTGTCGGCACATCGCGCAAATCTTTTATCGGAAAGTTGCTCGACGGCACGCCCGTCAACGAACGCATTCACGGCACGATGGCTTCGGTGGCGGCGGCAATCTTACACGGCGCGCACATCGTCCGCGTCCATGATGTGCGCGCCGTGTAAGAT
>MWWJ01000015.1_pt1 | contig 16166 bp, 13 predicted proteins | sample 1047271 | NCBI WGS metagenome assembly MWWJ01 (sample SAMN06349965, study PRJNA376086) | soil metagenome | isolation source: CN-4 sample Antarctic (ecotone) soil | place: Antarctica | collected 2015-01-13 | reverse complement strand
GACTTGAGCAGTCGTTTCGCTCCATCCTTCTTTGCGTTTGCGGACGCGCTCAACGAGTTCCAAGCACCCGTTCGCGTCCGGTTGAGTTGTGCGAATGTGCTGTTCGACGAGGAAATTGACGGCGATCATCTGCGTGATAAGCGTGTCGTGAAAGTTCTGTTCGAGCAGCTTACTGATGATTTCGAGTTGGATTAGAACTGCTTCGAGAGATGTGCCCTGAGCATCTTCCGGCTTACCCGTAAAGGATAAAATCGCGGTTGATGTTGCGTGCGGCGTGCCAGTGGGAAAAGTTTGCGTGAGCGTTTGGAGAGTCGTCGTGACGCTTTCGATTTGCCGCCGGAGCGGGTCTAATTGTTCTTCTAAAGCGTTTTCAAGAAGCAGTTGAGCAGGGTCTTTTCTGAGGTCGCGCCTGACTTTCCTGAGACGCTTGTGCGTGAGGTAATCCTTTAACGCTTCGCGCATCATCTTGCTTCTCGTGGTGTGTTCTTCTTTTTCGATGATCTGTAAATCGCGCTCTTGTTCGAGCGTCGGTTTGACGCTGCAACTGCGTTTGCTGTACGTCTCGCGGGCTTTCTGCTTGGACATCTTTCCCCTTTCGTTCATCAATAAAATCTCGTTCGGTTGACCGAAAGCGCGTTTTAGTGCTGCCGGTTGACTGGCAAGTGTTGTGCCTGAACGCGGTTAGCCTCTGGGTTGACTGGTTGACCAAATCTGTCAACCACGGTCAACAGCTAAATGGCTGAAGAAGAAGGAGAAGCGGTGTTTTTGAGAATGCTTTTTCGCGTATCCTGTCGCCACTAAGAAAGCTCAACATCGTGGATTGCGTGACTAGAGTTATTTGCTGATGAATGCGACAGGAAGCAGTAGAAAGAAATGTCCGTGCAGATATTGAAGTGAGCGAAGAAAAGGACGCATCAGTAACGATGCGTCCCTTTCGTATTGGCGAAACGACGTGCCATTTCGCGCGGTGCAAGGAAAGTTTGTAGCCGGTTAAAAGTTTTCCGATTGATGCGCTCACAAGAGGAAAGAGCCGTTTCTTTAAGTTCGGGAAAAGCGTCGGTGTAGCGGTCAATCGTCGAGCGTTCAGGTCGCAGGCGTGGATGATTTTCCACGATGTCGAGCAGTTCATCCGCGCTTACTTTGCAACTTGCGTCTACCCCAATACGAGCGATTAAAGCATCCACTATCGCTTTCGTTTCGCTTTCCATTTGTGCGAGCGCGGCATTTAGTCGTTGGCGTGCAACTGAGCGTAAAGCGCGATCTTCGACGCGCAAATTCCCTTCCGATGTGTAAAGCATGGTGGTCTTCCTTTCAGAGAAAATTGATTTGAAGAACACCCGCTTACAGTCCGTCTTAAATCTTCGAGCTGGGGAAAAGGCGACGTGGAAAAACCGACGATGTAAGGTTTGTGGCACTCCGTTTGTAATGGAAGCGAGCGGTAAGACAGCTAAACTCGCCGACATGGTGAAATGAAGAAAGGAAGAAAAGGAATGCCAAAGGGGATGCCCAGAACGAAAATGGAAACGACGGACGCGCTGCCGCTCGTGAGTTCAAAAAGAGGGAAGTATCGGGAGTTGGAGCGGTGTGAGTTGGACGCGCAGGTTCACGCCGATTTGATGGAGTACGTCGAGTTTGTGAAGGATGCGGACGGGGAAGAGCCGAAGGTCGGCGGCATCGTCAGCGCGGCGCTCGAAAGATTATTTGACGCGGACGCTGGTTTTCCGAAGTGGCGCGAGAACAAGCGCAATCGCGCGCGTGTCGAAAGCAAAGAAACCACCATCGCGGCAGCAACCATCGCCGCCAGCGCGAACGGAAATGGGAGCGGCAGAGCGGCGAAAGCAAATGATGTGTGACGCTTTCAAGTGTCATGACGCGACATCAAAGCGAGCGCGAAGAAGGAGATTTGAAGTTCCTTCGCGCTCGCTTTGATGAAGCCTGTAAGATGCTTTCAACTGTTCAATCAGAAATCGAAATCGTCGTCTGCCTCTTGATTGGCGGCGGGCTTGGCTGTCGCGCGCGGTGCGGCTGATGCCGCTTGCGAAGCGTCGTCGCGTCCGTTGCTGCTGCCGATGAAGTTGAAATCGGAAGCGTTGATGTTGAGCGTGAAGCGTTTGTTTCCGTCGTGGTCTGTCCACTCTTCGGGCTTCAGTTTGCCGTCCACATAGACGGGCGCGCCCTTCTGCAAATACTGCGCGGCGGTCTCGGCTTTGCGCCCGAAGATGTTGGCGCGATACCAGATCGTGTTCTCGATCACTTCGCCCGTCTTGCTATCTTTCTGACGCTCGTTGGTGGCAAGCGAGAAACTGCAAATCGGGAGTCCCTGCGGCGAGTAGCGCAGTTCAGGATCACGTCCGAGATTGCCGACGACGATGATGCGGTTGAAAGTTGACATTGGTGTAGTTTCCTTTCTGCTTGGCAGTTAGTCTGTTGTGTGTACGAGCTTGCAAAGTCTTGTTTGCCGCTCATCCTTTTTTTCGTTTGAGACCACGAAAGGCAACCTCAAACCGTTTAGGTGACGGCTGGAGATTGCCTTTCGTGCAAGTCGTCAAAGTCGCTTTTCGCTTACCGCTTTCCTTTTCGTTGTACTTTGCGGGAAGTCGCTGGATGGTTAAGAGAAATCATTTAAGCTGCGGGAAGCATCATCTGTGATGCGACGTTCGAGCGCGCTTTAAGTGTTTCCCAGAGGCGCGCTCGGTCTTGACGCGGCAGTTTGTGAATCGTGTGGTCGGGGCAGTTCTGCCCGTACATCGCCCAACGCAGGAAAGTGAGTTTCCGTGCGCTCGCGGTTTCAATTTCGCGCAGCAGTTGATTAACAAAACGCTGACGTAGAGGTGCGGGAAGCGCAGGCGGTTCGCACTTCAAGTATTGACTCTTGGCGGCGGTGTTGAGGGCGGTGAACTGCGCGAGCGTCAACCTTCCGTCCTCTTTCGCTTGGTACGCTTCTTTGATTGCGGCGGCGACTTCACCGGCATTCTGCGCGCGGCGAATCCGCCGATGAAAAGCGCGATAAAGCTGGCTCGCGTGACACGCGCGCGAGTGGAAATCAGCCGACAGTTGTTCGAGCAGCTTTTCCAAAACGAACCGCGTTTGCTCGCGTTCTTCCGCATAGCGAAGAAGTTTGACGGTGCGCGGAACTTCGATTGTCGCGCCTTTGATAGAGACGAGAAGACGCATCGTGCGCTCCACACGTTCTTGATAAAGGAAGTCAATCTCTGCTTCCATCAACTCGTTAATTTCTTCAAGCGACATGCCTATGAGATAGAGTCTGCGTTGCTCGCTCGCCAAGTGTTTGGCTTCTTCCGGCAAGGAGTTTTCGTCAACGTCATCGTCAAGTGTGCCGACAACAACCACACGCTCGCCGTCCGACATGTGCAGGCTGACAACATGGTCTTCGTCGTACTGCTCATAGACGGCTTCGTAATTGAGAAAAAGCGCGTCCGCTTCTTCCGCCGATTCAGTCGCAGCATCCATTTCGGCGAGATGCGCGGCGAATTCGTCGTAGCTGAAGCCGCCTGTTTTGTGCGACAGGTGACGCGCGGCGGCGCGCAGTTCGAGTTGAAAGATGTCGGCGTGCGTGATTTCAGTTTCGCCTAAAACTTCGGCGGCGCACCGCATGGATTCGGCGCGTTTGTCACTCAAACTTACGGTATCGGAGTCAGAGAAAGTGGAAGCGACGGATTCAATCTCTGTTTCGGAAACTTCGCCGAAACCGCGGTCTTCTTCCATCGCGGTGACGGACGAGAGATGAAGGGCAAGCAAGCCCATCTCCTTCAAAACGTCTCCAGCAAGACGCGCTTTCGCTTCCTTGTAATAATACGAGGCGACGGTTTGAAGTTCGCGTGCGCGACCGTCTTCGCCCGCGATCAGCTTCACGCAGCGCACAAACTCAACTGCGTCCGCAAGGTTTCCGAAGATGCGTTCGGCATAGGGCACGGAGACGATTTTCGTTTCCTTCTCCGGCTCGGCAGATGAACCCAAGTCAGGTTCGATGCGGACGATGAGATTGCCCGCGATGATGTGTTCTTCAAAGTCAAGACGGGCGAGTTGTGGCAAGCGCGAAACGTGGTTGTAAACGTCCTGTCGCGGCGAACCCGTGTTGACGGGAGAGAAAGTTTGGCGGAGCGTTGGGCGTTCAACATGAGTTGATACAAGTTGCGGTAACATCAGAGTGCTTCTCCTTCGAGGAAGAAATTCGGTTAAAGCACTCCGCTATGGTCTTTCTAAAATTTTATAGATGGGCGATGCGGACGTTCGAGGAAAGAAAGGAACATTGGACAAAAAGGCTGGTTTGACCTTGTTCAGAGCCGGCAAGGACGGCAACATATCGCGTGGTGCGGCAAAGCCCGTTTACAGAACTAAAGTCGCCGCCGAATTCAACCAACGGGTGCTTCCCGAAATGGCTGGTTGATTAGAGGGATACCAGAATGAAGATCACATTCTTCAAATCTTCGGTAGAATTTCGCAACTGGCTTGAGCAGCATCATGCCACGGTGCAAGAATTGTGGGTTGGCTTTGACAAGAAGAATTCAGGCAAGACGAGCATTACTTGGTCGGAATCAGTTGATGAAGCGTTGTGCTTCGGGTGGCTTGATGGAATTCGGAAAAGCGTGGATGACACGAGCTATACCATCCGTTTTACTCCACGCAAGCCGCGTAGCATTTGGAGTGCAGCGAACATCAAGCGCGTCGAAGAATTAAATCGTCAAGGACGGATGCAGACTACAGGTCAGAAGGCTTTTGAGGCGAGGCTGGAGAACAAGTCAGGGATTTATTCATACGAGCAGAGAAAGGTTGAGCTTGATGAACCCTACAGCAAGAAGCTACGACAGAATAAAGAGGCATGGCAATTCTTTCAAGCACAACCGGCTTCATATCGCAAAGCGGCGAATTGGTGGGTATTGAGTGCCAAAAAGGAAGAGACGCGGCTCAAGCGACTGGAGAAGCTCATTGATGATTCGGCACATGGTCGGACGATACCGCAGTTTACACGCAAGAAACAGCCGGAGTGAGATTGTCTCGTGCCCTCATCGAGCGGCAAAATTTATGCGCTTCGGTTGTCAAAGAGGCAAAAGCGTTAGCAGCAAATCATCGTCGTCGGAATCTAGCCTTGTAGATTCACTCTTCTCTCTTTCCTTTTCTTCTTCGAGAAGAATCATGGCGTTGATCCCAGCTTGAACTTGTTCGTAGCGGGCGCGTTCTTCGTTGGTCAATCTGGTTGTTCCGTTTTCGGTGGCAGCTAAGTCTTGTTCGTCGCCATTCGGGTCGTGAGAGTTTGCGTTTCGAGCGTCCATTTCCTGTGACATACGAATCATCCTCCAGCAAAAAGTAAGCGCGGCTTATGCTTCGCAACCTGCGAAGCATAAGCATAACTCACCTTGCGATTCTCGCGCTCTCCTTGATTACCGTCAATCCATGCTTATCATTGTTCGTGAAGACGAGCGGAGATGCTGTTTAAGGGTGCTGTGTGACACTCCTAAACGGTTGGCGGCTGAAGCGAGTCGTCCGGTGTCGCGGCGCGCGGCTTCGATGGCACAGTGACGCACGCGGGCTTCCCACTGTTTGAGCGTCTCGCCGTGGCGAATGATGCAGATGTCAACAGGGACTAAAATCTCGCCTTCGCGCGGCTGCGTCTTTTCGGCGATCTCTTTCGCGTTGAAGTTGGCAAGGTAACGGCACACGTCTTCCGTCCTGATGGGCGCGTCACCGACGACGTAGCTCGTCAGTTCGTACACCATGTTTCGCAGGCGACGGATGTTGCCGGGAAAGTCGAATTCGAGCAGTAGGTGAACAGCACCTGTCTCGATGGTGAAGGGGCGTTCGCGGTCGTTCAAACGAGCAGCATCACGAAGAAAGAGATCGAGTAAGGCGGTACGAATCATCCTCCAGCAAAAAGTAAGCGCGGCTTATGCTTCGCAACCTGCGAAGCATAAGCATAACTCACCTTGCGATTCTCGCGCTCTCCTTGATTACCGTCAATCCATGCTTATCATTGTTCGTGAAGACGAGCGGAGATGCTGTTTAAGGGTGCTGTGTGACACTCCTAAACGGTTGGCGGCTGAAGCGAGTCGTCCGGTGTCGCGGCGCGCGGCTTCGATGGCACAGTGACGCACGCGGGCTTCCCACTGTTTGAGCGTCTCGCCGTGGCGAATGATGCAGATGTCAACAGGGACTAAAATCTCGCCTTCGCGCGGCTGCGTCTTTTCGGCGATCTCTTTCGCGTTGAAGTTGGCAAGGTAACGGCACACGTCTTCCGTCCTGATGGGCGCGTCACCGACGACGTAGCTCGTCAGTTCGTACACCATGTTTCGCAGGCGACGGATGTTGCCGGGAAAGTCGAATTCGAGCAGTAGGTGAACAGCACCTGTCTCGATGGTGAAGGGGCGTTCGCGGTCGTTCAAACGAGCAGCATCACGAAGAAAGAGATCGAGTAAGGCGGGGATGTCTTCGCGGCGTTCGCGCAAAGGGACAGTTTCGATTCGCAGTACGCTCAGACGGCAATAGAGGTCTTCGCGGAAGGTGCGCGCAGCGACCATCGCTTCAAGATCGCGCGAGGTGGCGGCGACGATGCGGATGTCGCATTCGATGTAGTTGTTTGTTCCGAGCCGCTTGACCTTCTTCTCATCAATCGCCTTCAGGAGTTTGTTCTGCATCGAGAGCGGTATCTCGCCGATCTCATCGAGAAAGAGCGTGCCGCCGTCGGCGTCCTCAAAGAGTCCGGGTTGGTCGCGGTCGGCTCCGGTGAATGCGCCTTTGCGAGAGCCGAAGAGTTCGGCTTCAAAAAGATTCTCAGGGACTGCGGCGCAGTTGAGTTCTTTGAAAGGACGACTCACGCGCGCGGAGCGTTCGTGGATGTGGTGCGCGGCGAGGGTCTTGCCCGTGCCGGTCTCGCCAGTGATCAGCACGCCGAAATGTGGATTGCGCGCGGCGCGTTCGATGTTAGCTTCGAGTTTGCGCGCATTGAGGCTGGGAAGCCCATTTATCGCGGAAGAATTAAAGTGCCAGAGGTTGTTAGATAAAGTCGTTACATGATCCTGCTGAAGCTGCTGTGCGCCGGCAGGGGGAACGGGGTGCTGCCGCATTCGATTAACTTCTCCTTCGGTTGTATTTGTTTTGTGCTCGGCAATGAATCGAACTCCGAACGAGCGGCGCGCGTCGGGGAACAATCGTTGCGGGTGCATGACGTGCGCGTTCGTCTCATGAGCCGCAAGCCTCGTGATGTGAGACTTGCCAGCTTCTTCAATTGCGAGCGACATAACCGACTACAAACGCCGTGCCGAGAGAGTAAGCGAATGCAACGCATTCGATGCCGAAAGCGAAAGGCTTATCAGAGTTGAGTTTAGGCGGGAGTGAAGGGAAGGCACCAAGAATTACGTTTGGCTTTAGAGTGTCGCAAACCTGAAACACTTGTATCAGTCATGTGCGAGCTGTTCTAGTTTTGAGACAGCGAAATTAGATACGATGGTGAGCAAGCAGATAAACTTCGTCCATCTCTTACATGATTGACGCGGAAACTATTTCAAGAATACCCATCGGCGAACCCCCGCGCTTATCCTGCCGGCAGCAGAGCGCGCACAAGCAACCGTCTTGATGCGCGAACGTCTCCGGCATCATCGCCACATTGAAATTGACGTAGAACACGGCATAGGTCGAGTCTCCGAAGCGCGCGGGTCGTAAAGCGTACCAATGCACATCCTGCTCGCCGTTCTCCGTCAAACGACCCAAGAAGTTTTCCAACAATCTTAGCGCGTTGCTGTTCCAAGACCGCTCCCACTCCGCCGCAACCAACAAATCCTCGCCGCTCCAATCCTGAAGAAAACGGTTGCGCATCTCCATGTCATACTCGAACACCTCATCGAGCAAAGCGGCGGGCGCATCACGCAACGTCCACACCAAAAGCGCGCGTCCGGCGGCAGACATTTGCGTTGAAAGAGCTTTACTTGTCACGACACCTATACCAACCGATGAAAGAAGATGAATAAAGCGGGTTAGGCGAAACAATGCTCTTGCTTGCCTATACAATTTTCGAGCAACCGCTATGCCGTTACTCTGCACTCACAACAGCATGACTGCTCTCCGCATTACGGCGTAGCGCGTCTTGCGCGGAAACCACGCGCAGATGACGATTCACTCCGAGCGGACGTTTCCTGCTTGCTGTCGGGACAGAATGATTTGCGGATTCATCTGCCTTCGCGGAGCGGGATATTAGTGCGGATGGGACTGCTTGTAAATCGGTAACGGCTCGTCGCTTCTTTCGTTCCGCGAGCCGACATTCAAGCCGGTCGCAGCCCGCATCAAACACACTTGTCAGGCAGTTCACGCAATACCTACAAAGCGTGATTAAACCTAGCAGAGCGAGAAACACGAAGCAAAACCACAGCAGGATTTCGGGTAAGGATACGGAAGACGCGAGTGCGGCGGCGAACAGCAACTTATTCATGCATTAACTCCACAGATAAAATATCTAAAGACTCCATCACCGCTCACCGCTTCACTTTCAAAACAGTAGACAAACTGCCCGCCATGCACTCGCCTTTACAACCAGAGATCAATTTCTTCCCCAATCGCAAGCATTGCAGGCCCCGGGACAGGCTTTCATACTATTAGATTTTTGCTCGATTCACGTCATGACAACGAGTAGTAAATTATATTAAATAAGGCAAAACGAACTAATTGTTTACAAATATGCCATTTGATATTAAATTGTCGCACCATAAGACTCGCTTTGCAAAAATTGCAAGGGAGCGTAAGGCACTAAATGGGAAGACGAAAGACTGACACCGAACAAGTCAACGTGCGGATTTCGAGCGACGCGGTCAAGCGCATTGACCGGGTGATTGCCATACACCGGCAACGCAGCCGCAATCAAATTTGCGCTGAGATCATCGAGTTCTATTTACCGCTATGGGAGGAGGTGGAACGTGAAAAAGAGGCACTGCTTGAGCGCCAGCGAGTAGCACTTTTAGGCGCACGCAGAGTCGTTTCTGAACCAACTCGCTTGCCAGACATAGGCAGTAAGGGCGTGCCTGAAAAACTCAAAACAACGAGTGAGTTGGTTCACGCGCAAAGGGCGCGAAGGGCAGGGAAAAAGCGGTGAGTATTAACTTCCGTCAATGCGCCTTCTAAAGATTGCGGTCTTTAACTCTTATACAAAGAACTCCTAAGAAGTATGACTGCTCGCGTTCAAACATCACCACACTGGGTTGAAGTTTGCGGAGGGTCGCATGAAGCAAAATCAAAATTACCCCGTCGTTGCGCTAAACCGCTTTATTGAAGCTACGCGCGACTCCGGCTATAAAAACACCTCTGCCGCCGTTGCGGAATTGATTGACAATTCGTTCGAGGCTGACGCATCTGTTATCGAAGTTTTCATTGATGAATTGTATGTTGACGCTAACCGCGAGCTAAGGGTGACGGTTCGCGATGACGGCCATGGCATGAAGCCATCGGTGCTACGTCTCGCGTTGCAGTTCGGGGGTAGCACGCGCTTTAACGCACGCGCCGGGGTCGGACGCTATGGTATGGGATTGCCGAACAGTTCATTGAGCCAAGCGCGTCGTGTTGATGTGTATAGTTGGACGCAAAGCGCTGTTGTGTGGTGGAGCTACTTGGATGTTGATGAAATCGCAACGGGTGCCATTCAGAGTGTGCCGAAGCCGGTTCGTGCGCGCCTTAAAAAGGTTGATCCTGTAAACGCGTCGCCACATGGCACTATCGTTGTATGGTCAAAATGTGATCGCCTTAATCACAAAAAGGTAAAGACGCTCATGGCGAAGCTGCACGCTGAACTTGGCAAGACTTTTCGCAAACAAATCTATAGCGGAAAGATAATCAAGATTAACGGCGAAGTCGTTCAGCCTATTGACCCTCTCTTTCTCCACAAAGGAGCTAATCTACTTGGCGCGACGCAGTATGGTCCAACGCTCAAGTATGAAATACAAGTACCTGATGGAAGTAATCGAGCGCGCACCGCTTCTGTGTCAGTAACATTCTCTGAGCTTCCAATCGAGAAATGGCATAATTTCTCCAATGAAGAGAAAAGAGCGTATAGCATCTCTAAGGGTGCCGGCGTGTCGATCTTGCGTGGTAATAGAGAGGTTGATTACGGCTGGTTCTTTATGGGTGCTAAAAGAAAGGAGAACTATGATGATTGGTGGCGTTGCGAGGTTCAATTTGAAGCTGACCTAGACGAGTTATTTGGTGTTACTCACACGAAGCAGGGTATTCATCCAACCGACGAAATTTTGAGCATCCTTGCGCCTGACGTGGAGCGTATCGCGCACGATATACACAGCCGTGTGAGGAATCGTTTTCTGAAACTTAAGAGCAATGAAGACTTTTCACCTTCGCAATCTTTAGCAGCAAGTAGAGATTATCTCCTCGAACCACCCGCGAGAGAGTTGATAAAGGCAAACAATGTTGCCAAATACGGAATGGTTAATAGTCCTCAAGCTAATTCGAAGCAATTCTTTCCGGGATTAACTTATAGAATCGAACATAAAGCCATACGTGAGATCAGCTTTTTCATTCCGATTGTTCTGAACAAAGAGGTCGTACTCATCCTCAACGAGGAGCACCCTTTCTACCAGCAAGTTTACACACCAGCAGTAGAAGCGACTCCGACGACGAAAAGATTTAGACTGTCACTTGAAATTATGTTATTTGCTGCGGCGCGTGCTGAGTACAGCGTGCGCGGCGAGATGCAGAAAGGATGGGCAATCAAGTACAGGGAATCATGGAGCAACATCTTGGCAGCCTTTCTAGGCTGATGTAATCAGCGTTTCGGTCACAGTTCTTTATGTAGTACAACCGAGTCAGACATCATAAACAGTTAGCAGATGACCATAAACAACGGAAGAGACTGGTTTGTCCTTAAACCCGAACTGAATGGCTTCAGCCGACAGTTCGTGAACTTTTGCAAGCGAGTTGAAGTTGAGAACCAAACACCTGATGAGCAACTATGCAGTCAATCGTTGCGTAGCTTGCGCCATGAGGTGTCGCTTATCAGTGCTAAATCTCCACTTTCCGACGATTGGGTAAAGCTGCAATTAGCCAAAAACGTGGTACTTGATCTCGCCGGGCAGAGTTGGCAATTAAATATTGAGGGCGGAAGTGTTCACGTACATAGTCCCGTGCTATCTCAAGGATCGCCCGCTGATGAAAAAGGTCGTGTGCGACGTGGACATCTAATTGAACGCGACATGCAGTTAAGTCAGCGAGCAACCAGCGACTTCATCAAAGATATGGAGCGGCAACGGCTCGGCACTCGCGGCTGGCATTCAATCTTTTCGCTGATGCGTGACGGCAGAGAGTTAGCCGAGAAACTTAAGGCAGCATCCTCCATCACAGACAAAGACACTCGCGCGGAGCGCCTTGCTCAAACTATTTCACCATACATTCAATTCATAGAAGGCGACGAGACGTGCGAACACACGGGCTTGCGACTGCGAGACATCTGGCGCTACTTCCGGCTAACGTGGGTCAATAACTACAAATCCGTGCCCGGCCGCTCAATCATGATTTTGATTCGGGATGCGGCTGCACCGAATCATCCCGTTATTGGCATCGCAGCACTGGCTAACTCAGTCGTACAACAGAAGGTGCGCGATAAATACATCAAGTGGGATACTGAAACCTTCGTCGCTGAATTTACAGAACATCCTTCCACGAAGACAGCCCGGCGAGTAGACGAGGCGTTAGAGAATCTACTCAGCGGAGTGTACTTGGATGATCTGCTTGAAGACGCTGAGTTAGGTCTAAAGGCGAAACATGCGCGTGCTGAGTACAGCGTGCGCGGCGAGATGCAGAAAGGATGGGCAATCAAGTACAGGGAATCATGGAGCAACATCTTGGCAGCCTTTCTAGGCTGATGTAATCAGCGTTTCGGTCACAGTTCTTTATGTAGTACAACCGAGTCAGACATCATAAACAGTTAGCAGATGACCATAAACAACGGAAGAGACTGGTTTGTCCTTAAACCCGAACTGAATGGCTTCAGCCGACAGTTCGTGAACTTTTGCAAGCGAGTTGAAGTTGAGAACCAAACACCTGATGAGCAACTATGCAGTCAATCGTTGCGTAGCTTGCGCCATGAGGTGTCGCTTATCAGTGCTAAATCTCCACTTTCCGACGATTGGGTAAAGCTGCAATTAGCCAAAAACGTGGTACTTGATCTCGCCGGGCAGAGTTGGCAATTAAATATTGAGGGCGGAAGTGTTCACGTACATAGTCCCGTGCTATCTCAAGGATCGCCCGCTGATGAAAAAGGTCGTGTGCGACGTGGACATCTAATTGAACGCGACATGCAGTTAAGTCAGCGAGCAACCAGCGACTTCATCAAAGATATGGAGCGGCAACGGCTCGGCACTCGCGGCTGGCATTCAATCTTTTCGCTGATGCGTGACGGCAGAGAGTTAGCCGAGAAACTTAAGGCAGCATCCTCCATCACAGACAAAGACACTCGCGCGGAGCGCCTTGCTCAAACTATTTCACCATACATTCAATTCATAGAAGGCGACGAGACGTGCGAACACACGGGCTTGCGACTGCGAGACATCTGGCGCTACTTCCGGCTAACGTGGGTCAATAACTACAAATCCGTGCCCGGCCGCTCAATCATGATTTTGATTCGGGATGCGGCTGCACCGAATCATCCCGTTATTGGCATCGCAGCACTGGCTAACTCAGTCGTACAACAGAAGGTGCGCGATAAATACATCAAGTGGGATACTGAAACCTTCGTCGCTGAATTTACAGAACATCCTTCCACGAAGACAGCCCGGCGAGTAGACGAGGCGTTAGAGAATCTACTCAGCGGAGTGTACTTGGATGATCTGCTTGAAGACGCTGAGTTAGGTCTAAAGGCGAAACATTTAAAACAGCCTAATGATGAACTTATCAGCAGGCTACGCAGAGAAGCTAAAGAGTCGCGCGCTTCTCACCAGCGCAATCCGCATACAGCACTACACAAGTCAGACACAGAGAAGCCAGAAAAATCCGATTGGGAACAAAAAGCACGCACTGCGCTATTTCGCAGCAAACGCTGTCTGCTGCTCGCAACGCTTCTCTCAATTCGCACAACGCTCGCAAAGCATAACTTCGAGCCATCAAACCTGAAATCGCTCAAGCAGGCTGTCGAGTCGGCGCAAGTGCGTAATGCCATTGGTCAACTTATACGTTTAATAAAAGCCGAACACATCGGCATAGATATGATGGACATCGTTGTGTGCGGCGCTATCTCTCCGTATAACATCGTGCTTGGCGGTAAACTCATTTGTATGCTGCTCGGAAGCCCGGAAGTTGTTAAGTATTACGCCGCGAAGTATCAGAAGCGACCGAGCATCATCGCGTCATCTATGAAAGGCAGCCCTGTGCGCCGTCCGCATAATCTCGTGCTGCTCTGCACGACGAGTTTGTATGGCGTCGGCTCAAGCCAGTACAACCGTGTGAAGGTTCCGGCTGAACTTCTTGGCGGACGCCCTGAGGACAAACTCGAATACTGCAAACTCGGTTACAGCGTTGGCTTTGGTTCATTTCATTTTAGCCAAGAGACTTTGAAATGGATCAAACTTCTGCTCGGCAGAAAGACCAATCGCCTCGTTAATAGCATTTTCGGGGAAGGCGTCAATCCGCTCATGCGCAAAATACGCGAGGCACTTGATGAGGTTGGATTGTTGAGCGATAAAATTCTATGGCACGGCAACGAGCGTGTTGTCTATGCTGTGCCGCTAGCAAGGAACTTTCGGGAAATGCTCCTCGGCATTGACAAGCGTCCGCAGTACCTCATCCCGCAAACCGATGCTAAAGCGAAAACCGCCTTGCTCGCCGAGTATTGGCGCATTCGTTGGCTTGCGTCGAGAATCAATACCGAAGGCATTGTAGACAAAGTAGCGGAGCATACGCTGGCGCACCCTATCAGGCATGGTGCCCGTGTTCCCTCTGTAAGCATTGATTACGAAACAAGCGATCTTTGGCAGGTCAGCAAAGCATGAACTGAATCAAATGGTCGCGAAGCTTGTGGTAAGTAACCATGAACCTCGTCACATGGCATGATCGGCTGCATAAGCACTTCCAAGAATTACGCCAAGAACGTGTTGCAGAAGGCGGTCCTGTCTTTGTACTAGAGCATGGTCTCAACTCGACGGAGATTGAACAACTTGAGGCGGACATCCGTGCTTACATTGAAAAATATTCACCGAATGGCAAGCATTGGTTTCCGTGGATCGTTTATGCCGCTGAATTAGGCTACAAGTACGTTGGTCATGAGTACTGGCAAACTTTCGAGGCGAGTACCGTCGGTTGGCGTGAGCGAGGTCGTGAACGAGATTGGGTACGCGACAAGTTCAGAGAATTCGAGCGTGAGTACGGCGGTGCCGTACCGTCTGGTCTGTGGGCGCAGCACTTCAATATCATCTGCCATCCGATTACCCACGCGATTCTGCCAAAAGATTTTCAGAGCCAGTTAGCAGAAGTCCTCTATACAATTCGTCATCTCTTCACTATTCAGAATCTGCAATCTTCTGAGCTTTTAGGCGAGTTGATAGCTTCTCAAAGCTGGCATCAATCAAAACGCTTTCAGCAGTTTGTCCAAGATGTGCAAATAGTGGGATTGATCGCCAAAGCTCTCCTGAATCAAGAAGAAGGTCAAACTAGCAACATTCTGCTTCCAAGCACGCTGCAACGCATCGTCACCGATTTGGGGCGTGAAGGCGTTGCGCTCGACCAGTTACGTGATGCGCGTCGGAGCGCACAAGCCACGCAACGGCGCGGACTCTCTGGCGGTCGCAGTTCGAGAACCACATCCTACGGTTCACGCCCGCCCGCTCACGCTGCCATAACTCTTGAACCTCGACTCGTTCTTCGTCGCACTGCTGCTACCTCATGGGAGACTTTGCTTGAAATACCCGATTTCACTCCGCTACTCGACAAACGCCCGGCTTGGCGGCAGTTCTTAGAACAAACACGCGCAGCAATAAACGGCTCGCGGACAATGCTCGCGCGTGGCAGATTATTGTATGGCACGAATACTGTTCAACTTCGCACCTGTCCGGAAGCAGCAAAACCACTGCTCACATTTGAAGATGACGAATCGCCGGATGAACTGAAGCGGTTCTTGGAAATGAATTTCTTGCTAAATGCAGGTACAACGATTTTGTGCCGCATTGCAAGCGATGGGCGAGCATACCAATCTCGCGGGCTGCTTGTCCGCCCCGGACGTAGCTACCTCGTGTTAAGCGCTGCCAGCCCTGTAAGGAGCAGCCGCTTGACTTCAACCGTTCACATCGCGTGTGAAGGTTTATATGCTGCTCAACTCTCAGTTCCAGAAACCATCACACCGGATTGCAGAATTCTAATCGAGAGTTTAGGTCTCAAAATCGCTAAACAGGTGAGCGTCTTCCCGGTTGGGATAGTTTCCGCCAAGTGGGATGATGAGGGTTATGGTGAGTGGCTGACATCCGATGAACCATGCATCGGGATTCATACCGACCATTGGGTTGATGCGCTGTTGCTTGAACTCGACGATGAAGAAGAGAGCAATCTCGAAGTGCGCCCTGATGAAGCCGGGCAAGTAGTGTTCGTGCAAATGCCTCCTCTTTCAAGAGGTGAGTATCAACTGCGTGTATCTTCGCGCGCCTCGTCAAATGACGAGCATGAAGAGGTCGGTCAGCTACACATCACAATTCGTGAACCGCGCTCATGGAAGTCAGCTATCAATGAGCAAGGCGCGCTGATTACTATGGTCGAACCGCGCAAGCCGACGCTTGAACAACTAATGCGAGGAGCAGTCGGTATAGAGATGCACGGACCAATTGGACATCAAGTGCAAGTTACGGCGACCTTTTTTGGCAAGCACTCCGCCGCGCCCCTTGAACTGCCGCACAAGCTTCCAAATTTACATTTACCGATCAAACCCAACTCAGGCAGAGCTTACCTCGCGCAACTCGCACGCAAAACGGAACTGCAGTCTGCATTTGATTTCGCTAATTCCTGCCGAGTTGATTTCAATGCTGGGGAGCTAGGCACCTTTTCACTTACATGCGAACGTGAGTTCACGCCGCTTAGATGGGTTGTTGAAAGCAACAACGGCTCTTACCTGCTAAGTCTCTCAGATGATTCGGGCGCAAGCGAACAAGCTTCCATTTCCCGCTATGATTTCATCTGCCCAGATC